>Ga0209172_10000046_pt1 | contig 357799 bp, 300 predicted proteins | sample LarsenN4metaG_FD_184113 | JGI IMG/M metagenome (GOLD analysis project Ga0209172, IMG submission 184113) | Hot spring sediment bacterial and archeal communities from British Columbia, Canada, to study Microbial Dark Matter (Phase II) - Larsen... ... | reverse complement strand
GGCTCGAGGACCGGCTCGGGGGCGGGGGGGGCTTCGGGTTCCGGGAGGGAGGCCAGGACCGCGCGCGCCAGCTTCTCCGCGTCGGGCATCTGGGGCACCGCGAGCACCAGGTCCTGAAGCATGCTCTTCAGGTTGTCCAGGTTGTTCCGCACTTTGGCGAACTGGTCCGAAAGCACCTTGGCGACGAGTTCTTCCTGGCTCATGATGCCCCCTTGTCCGTTGCGCGTTTCGGCTTCCCGGTCAGTCTAGTTTCGAGGTCCGGCCCTGTCAAGGCGACGGGGGAAACAGGTCTCCCTGGCCGCCGCTCCGGATCCACGGGCGCCCCAGGTGGTCGCAGGCCCGCTGGGTGACCGTCCGCCCGCGGGGCGTCCGGTCCAGAAACCCGATCTGGAGCAGGTAGGGCTCGTAGATCTCCTCGATGGTGTCCTTTTCCTCCCCGAGGGAGGCGGCGATGGTGTTGAGCCCCACCGGTCCCCCGGCGTACTTGTCCAGGATCGTCAGGAGGATGCGCCGGTCCAGGTCGTCCAGCCCGAAGCGGTCCACCTCCAGGCGCTCCAGGCTGTCGGAGGCCAGCGCCTTGGTCACGGCCCCGTCGGAGAGGATCTCGGCGAAATCCCGAACGCGCCGCAGGAGGCGGTTCGCCACCCGGGGCGTCCCCCGGGAGCGCCGGGCGATTTCCTCCGCCGCGTCGGCTTCGGTGGGGACGGCCAGCAGACGCGCCGAGCGCTCCACGATGCGGCGCAGGTCCGCCACGTCGTAGAAGTCCATATGGAAGGTGATGCCGAAGCGGTTTCGGAGGGGCGCCGTGAGCAGTCCGATGCGCGTCGTGGCGCCCACCAGGGTGAAGGGCTGGAGAGCGAGGGAGAGGGTGCGGGCCGAAGGGCCCTGGCCCACCAGGATGTCCAGCTTGAAGTCCTCCATGGCCGGGTAGAGGATCTCCTCCACGGCCGGAGGCAGGCGGTGGATCTCGTCGATGAACAGGATATCCCGGGGCTCGAGATTGGTGAGGAGGGCCGCCAGGTCTCCCGCCTTTTCGATGAGGGGGCCCGCGGTGGCCCGCACGTTCACGCCCAGCTCCGAGCCGACGATGTGGGCCAGGGTGGTCTTGCCCAGTCCCGGCGGGCCGTAGAGCAGGACGTGATCCAGGGCCTCCCCGCGGCGGCGGGCCGCCTCCAGGAAGACGGCCAGGTTCTCGGTCACCTTGGTCTGGCCCACGTATTCGGCCAGCTTCCGCGGCCGCAGGGCTTGTTCCCACTGCCGCTCCAGGGGATCGGAGATGCCCTGCACCAGCCTCTCGTCGCTCATGCGCGTTCCCCCAAGACATCCACGAGGCGCCTGAAGTCACCGGGCCCATTGTACACGTGCGGACTCAGGCGCACCCTCCCCATCCGGAAGGACGTGGAGATGCCGGCGGCGGCGAGCCGGGCGTGGTCCTCCAGGGGGCTTGACGTTTCGAGGAGAAGGATGGAGGAGGGCCGGAGCGGGTCGGCGGGGCAGAGGACGGAAATTCCGGCGCGGGACAGCTCCTCCCGGAGGAGGCCGATCAGGTAGGCCATCCTCGCCGAGATCCCCGCGATGCCCGCGGGCCGCATGAGGTCGAGCCACGCCTGGAGCCCCACGAGGTTGATCCAGGGAGGCGTCCCCCCGTCGAAGCGGCGGGCGTTCGGGAAGGGTTCCAAATCAGGACGCGTGAGAAGGGAGAAATCCTCGCAGCAGGGCACCGAGTACCAGGAGACGGCGCTGTCCGCCAGGCGGCCCATGAGGTCCGGCCGGATGTAAAGGGCCCCGATTCCGTTGGGCCCGGCCAGCCATTTCACGGCCTGGAAGGCGAAGAAGTCCACCTCCGTGGCCCTCAGGTCCGGGTCCCAAACCCCGGCCCCCTGCATGCCGTCCACGAGGACGAATTCCACGCCGGCCGCCTTGAGATCCCGGGCCAGGCCCTTCAGATCCATGCGGTACCCGGTGCTGAAGGAGACCCACGAGAAGGCGGCGGCGCGGGTCGCGGGCGTCACGGCGGCGAGCACCTCCTCCTCCCGCACGGGCCTCCCCGGCTCCCCCGCCATCCGGATCCGGACGCCGCGGTCCCTCGCCATGCGGAGGGGGTACGTCACCGAAGGAAACTCGTTGTGGGGGAGGACGATCTCGTCTCCCTTCCTCCAGGGCACGGCGTTCACGGCCTTGATGAGCCCGTCGGAGGTGGAGCTCGCCAGGGCCAGGTCGCCCGCCTCGCACCCGAGCCAGGCGGCCAGGTCGGCCCGGAGGCGGCGCGGGGCCGCGGCGTCGTACAGGACCTCCGGGTCCTCCTCCGAGGCCCGCCGGGCGAACTCGGCCACGGCGCGCGCCACGGGCGCCGGCAGGGGCTGGATGGAGGCGTTGTTGAGGTAGGTCCGGTGGGAGAGAAGGGGATACTGCTCCCGCAAGCGGTCCCAGAAGGGATCCAGGGGGTCGAGGATCGGGGCGGGCGCCGGCCCGCTCATTGAAACAGCAATCCCAGGAGTCCCTTCTCCTGGGTCACCGGCCGCGGGAAGGCGGTGGGCGCCCCTTCGAGACCGTCCACCTTGAGGGAGATCGTGATGTGGCGCACCTTCTCCTTCCCGTCCCGGGTCTCCCGGCGCTCGATCTCGGCCTTCACCACCTTGAAAGGGGCCTCCTCCGAGAGCCAGTAGGTCCCCGTTTCCACGACCTTGTAATGGTCCCCCAGGAAGGAGGCCTCGGTGGTCGTGGCGAGCCGCACCTTCTTGCAGGCGTATGTTTTGCCCCGGAGGGCCACCACGGGCTCTTCGCCCAGTTCCTCGGCGGTGCGGGATGTCTTCACCTCCGCCGCCTGCCGGTGGAGGAACCCCAGGGCTCCGTCAGAGAGGCGGAAGGTCTCCCCGTCCTTCTTCGCGTAGGCCACCTCCTGCGCCGTGAGGAAGGGGTTGAGGCCCTCCTCGGGCGACGGGGCGGCCTTCAAGAGCAGACGGAGCGTTCCGTCGTGGTACCCGGCGAACTTCGTCGGGCCCGCCTCCACATACACGTGGGGCACGTTCTCCCGCGGTTCCTTCCCCGTAACGGCGAGGTTGAAGGGGCGGCGCTTCGTCCAGTCGGTCCCCCGCGTCTCGATGCGGTACTTGGCCCACGATCCGGGGGGGGGCGGGGCGGAAAGAAAGGTGCTCAACTCCTGGGCGCCCGCGGCGAGGGCGGGAACCAGGGCGGCCAGGGCAAGAACGAGGGTCCTGCCAGGGGTGCGCGCCACGATGACCTCCCGCCCAAAGATAGCGCAAGGCACCCCCTCCGTCAAAGCCTCTTGAAGCGGGGCTTCCATGGTGCTATAAGCATAGGGATGACGGAGGTCACCGGCGTGGAAGAAAGGCTCGGCGCCCGAGAGGAGCGCATACTCCTGGACCTGGTGGCGACCTACATCCGGGGCCGCGGGCCCGTGAGCAGCCGCGCCCTCGCCGAACGAAGCCCCGAGGGGCTCTCCTCCGCCACCGTCCGGTCCGTGCTGGCCCGCCTCGAGGACCTGGGGTACCTTCACCAGCCCCACAGCGTCTCCGGGCGGATCCCCACCGATCTGGCCTACCGCACCTTCGCCGCCTCCATCCTGAAGGAGGAAACCGGCCGCCCCGTGCATCCCTCCCGCGAGGAGGTGGAACGCCTCGCCGAGGACGGGACCCTCTCCGGCGTGGCGCGGGCCATTTCGGGCCGCCTGTCGGACTCGGCCCGCCTGCTGGCCTTCGCCGCCACCCCCCCGCTGGACGAAATGCGCCTGCGCTCCTGCGACCTGGTGGCCCTTTCGCCCGAGCGGGTGCTCTTCGTCCTCGTCTCCCAGGCCGGCCAGGTCACGGAGCGGGTCCTGAGGAGCCCGCGGCCCGTCGGCGCCGACACCCTGCGCTGGTGCGCCAACTTCCTGACGGAGACCTTCGCCGGCTGCACCCTCCCCGAGATCCGCCGCCGACTGGCCCGGGAGGTGGAAGTCGAAAGGGAGCGCTGCGGCCAGGAGATCGCCTCGGCCCTGGAAATGGTGGCGCCCTGTTTCACCGAAGCCCCGGCCGACCGCGGCCTGTACTGGGAAGGAGCCCCCTGGCTGCTCGAATCCTCCGTCCTCGAGGAGGGAGTGGACGCCATTCGGATCCTTCTGCGGACCCTCGAACGGAAGACCCGCCTTCTGGAACTCCTGGAGGCTCTGCACACCGCGGATCGGCCCGTCCGGGTGGTCCTGGGCGAGGATTGGGGCGATCCTCAGGTCCGCACCCTGGCCATGGTCGTCGCCCCCTTCGGCGGTCCAACCAGCGGTCGGGGCTACGTGGGAATCGTGGGCCCCCGGCCCATGCCGTACGACACGGCCATCCCCGCGGTCCGGAACGCCTCCGTCCTGGCGACCCTGGCCGCCGAAGCCCTCGAGTAGAGGGGCGCCTTCGAGAAAGCAACGGAGCGCCGATGGTGGACGAGGACAAGGCAGCCGGCGGAGGAACCGCCCCCCCGATCGAGCACGAGATCACCGTGGAGTTCGTGGGCCACGAGGACGAAGGGGCCGCCTCCGTTCCGCCCATGGACGAGGCGCCCGTTCCCGCTCCCCCGGAGGGGGACTTCGACGCCCAGGCCCGGATCCTCCAGCTCGAGGACGCCTGCCTGCGCGCGCGGGCGGACTTCGAGAACTTCCGCCGCCGGGTGGAGCGCGAGCGCGAAAACCAGCGCCGGGAAGCCTCGGCCGAATCGGCCTCCCGTGTCCTCCCCGTCCTCGACAACCTGGACCGGGCCCTCGAAGCCATGACGGGCAACGAGCACCCCGAGTGGTTCCAGGGCTTCGCCCTCGTGCGCCAGCAGCTCTGGGAGGCCCTCCAGGCCTCCGGGGTGGAGGAGATCGACGCCCTTGGACGGCCCTTCGATCCCGCGTATCATGAGGCCATGTTGCTGGTGCGAAGGGAGGACGCCCCGCCGGGGTCCGTCACGGCGGTCTTCGAAAAGGGCTACCTCTTGGGGGGAAAAGTCCTCAAGCCGGCCCGGGTGGCGGTGAACGAAACGGGGGCCGAGGGTCCGGGCGAGCGAGGAGAGGGCGATGGCTAAGGTGATCGGGATCGATCTCGGGACCACCAACAGTTGCGTGGCCTTTATCGAATCGGGCCAGCCCCTCGTCATACCCAACAAGGAGGGGGGTCGGACCACCCCGTCCATCGTGGCCTTCACCGAGCACGGCGACCGCCTGGTGGGCAACCTCGCCAAGCGCCAGGCCGTCACCAACCCGGCCAACACCATCTACGCCGTCAAGCGCCTCATCGGGAAGAAATACGCCGACGTGACCGTGGAAAGCGCCAAGAAGGTCCTTCCCTACGGCGTCACCGAGGCGCCGAACGGAGACGTCCGCATCAAAGTGCGCGACCGGGAGTACTCGGCCCAGGAAATCTCGGGCTTCATCCTGGCCGAGATCAAGAAGGGCGCCGAGGAGTTCTTCGGGGAGGACGTGAAGGAGGCCATCATCACCGTCCCGGCCTACTTCTCCGACCCCCAGCGCCAGGCCACGAAGGACGCCGGCAGGATCGCCGGCCTGGAGGTCCTGCGCATCCTCAACGAGCCCACGGCGGCCTGCATCGCCTTCAACCTGGAGGAGACCCAGGCCAAGACGGTGGCCGTCTACGACCTCGGGGGCGGCACCTTCGACATCAGCATCCTGAGGGTCGGGGAGGGGCTCTTCGAGGTCATCGCCACCGCGGGAGACACGTACCTCGGCGGCGAGGACATGGACCAGGCCATCATGGCCGAGCTCATGGCCCGCTTCAAGCGGGAGACGGGGCTCGAGCTCTCGGGGGACCGTCTGGCCCTCCAGCGCCTGAAGGAGGCCTCCGAGAAGGCCAAGTGCGAGCTCTCCACCATGACCGAGACGGAGGTGAACCTGCCCTTCATCGCGGCCGACGCGGCCGGCCCCAAGCACCTCGTCACCCGCCTCACGCGCCCCGAGCTGGAGGGCATCATCCGCGAAATCGTGGACCGCACCCGCAAGCCCTGCGAGGAGGCCCTGAACATCGCCGGCCTGGAACCCAGGCAGATCGACGAGGTGCTCCTCGTCGGCGGCCAGTCGCGCACCCCCCTCGTGATCCAGACGGTGCGGGAGATCTTCAATCGCGAGCCGCGCCGGGACAAGAACCCCGACGAGGTGGTGGCCCTGGGCGCCGCCCTTCAGGCCGGCATCATGAAGGGCGAGGTCAAGGAGATCGTCCTCCTCGACGCCATCCCGCTCAGCCTCGGCGTCTCCACCAAGGGCAACATGTTCGTCAAGCTCATCGAGCGGGGCTCCGCCATCCCCACCAAGAAGTCCCGCATCTTCACCACCGTCGCCGACAACCAGGACACGGTGCAGATCCACGTCCTCCAGGGCGAGCGCGAACTGGCCAACGAGAACATCTCCCTGGGCAAGTTCGAGCTCGTGGGCATCCCGCCCGCCCCGAAGGGCGTGCCCCAGATCGAGGTCACCTTCGACATCAACGCCAACGGGATCGTCTCGGTCCACGCCAAGGACCTCATCACGGGCAACCAGCAGCAGATCGTGGTCAACCCCTCCTCGGGCCTCACCGAGGAGGAGATCGAACGCATCGTCACCGAGGCGGAGAAGCGGGCCGAAGAGGACCGCAGCATGATCGAGCTCCAGAAGCTCAAAATGAAGCTCGAGCGCCTCCTGGAGAGCAACCAGCGCACCTTCGCCGAGTTCGGCACGAGCCTGGAGGAGGAGAAGCGCCAGAACATCGAGAAGATCCTGGAGGAGGCCCGGCGCAGCATGGCGGTGGACAACATGACGAGGCTCCAGGAGGCCCTCCAGCAGCTCTCCGCGGTCTCCCGCACCCTCTCCGAAGTGATCCTCTACGATCCCAAGTTCATGGGAGGCCCCAAGGCATGACGTCTTCGAGCGACTACTACGAGGTCCTGGGCGTCTCGAGAAACGCGACCCAGGAAGAGGTGAAGTCCGCCTACCGCAAGGCGGCCCTCAAGTACCACCCGGACAAGAACCCAGGCAACAAGGAGGCGGAGGAGAAATTCAAGAAGGCCAGCGAGGCCTACTCCGTCCTGGGGGACCCCGAGCGGCGGGCCCGGTACGACCGATTCGGGACCGCCGACGCCGCACCGGGAGGAGGCATCCCCTGGGATTCGGACGTCTTCGCCGATTTCTCCGACCTCCTGGGAGGCCTCTTCGGCTTCGGCGACTTCTTCGGCGGAGGCCGGGGCGGCGCGCGCCCGCCCCAGCGGGGCTCGGACCTGCGCTACGACCTGCGCCTCAGCCTCGAGGAGGCCTTTTCCGGCAAGGAGGAGACCCTCACCATCCCCAAGGAGGAGCCCTGCCCCGCGTGCCATGGCACCGGCTCCACCTCCGGCCAGCGCATCACCTGCTCGGCCTGCCGGGGCCGGGGGACGGTGGCCTTCCGGCAGGGCTTCTTCACCGTCAGCCGAACCTGCCCCCAGTGCCGGGGGGAGGGCGAGATCGTCAAGGACCCCTGCGGCGAGTGCCGCGGACGCGGCCGCCGGAGGGCCCAGAAGACCCTCAAGGTCAAGATCCCGGCCGGCGTGGATTCGGGCTCCCGTCTGCGCATCGGCGGCGAGGGCGACGCCGCGGAGCGCACGGGCCCTCCCGGAGACCTCTACATTTTCATCGAGGTGGAGGAGCACCCCTTCTACAAGCGCGGAGGCGACGATCTGTACTGCCTCGTGCCCCTGAGCGTGCCCCAGGCGGTCCTCGGCACGGAAGTGGCCCTGGACACCTTCGAGGGCGAGGAGCGCCTCCAGGTGCCCGCAGGCACCCAGGCGGGCCAGCGCTTCCGCATCCACGGCAAGGGGATGCCGCGCCTGGGCCGCTCGGGCCGGGGAGACCTCTACGTGGAGGTGGAGGTCCAGGTCCCCAAGAAGCTCAGCAAAGACGAGAAGCGCCTCTACGCCGAACTCCAGCGCCTCGAAAAGGAGCGCGAGGAGAAAGGCGGCGGGTTCTTCCGGAAGGTCATGGAGAAGTTCGCGTGAGCTCCGGCGCGAGAAAGGGAGGAACGGCCATGTCCCGTTGGAGGATCGCGGCGGCCTTGACGGCGCCTTTCTGGTTCGTCGGATGCGCGGCGGTGAACCCCGCCATGGACGACGTCTCCCGCCGGGTGGACTACCTGAGGCAGGACGTGGAGAAGCTCACGGCCCAGCAGAAGGAGCTCGCGGAGGAGATCCGCCGCCTCGCCGCCGGCGGGACGGCTCCGGCGTCCGCGCCCGGCGCCACGCCTGCTCCTCCCGAGGCCCCCGCCGCGAGGGCCCGCGTGGACGTGCAGGACCTTTCCTCCGCTCCCGCCGACCAGTACCGGAGCGCCTTCGCCCTCATGGAGGAGGGGCGGTACGCCGAAGCGGAACGGGCCTTCGCCGCTTTCGTGGCCGCCTACCCCCAGTCGGACCTCGCCGACAACGCCCAGTACTGGATCGGCGAGTGCCTGTACACGGAGAAGAACTTCAAGGACGCGCGGGACGCCTTCAAGGGGGTCTCCGACCACTTCCCCTTCGGCAACAAGGTCCCCGACGCCCTCTACAAGCAGGCCCTCTGCGAGAGACAGCTCGGCGAGACCGAGGCGGCGGCCAAGACCCTGGCCCGCCTGCGGGAGTTCTTCCCCGAGTCGGAGGCCGCGGCCAAGGCCGGGGCCCTGCCCTAACCCCCCTCGCACGGACCGGGGGGAGGGGACCGGGGGCCCGATGCGCACCGAAGTGTGGACGCCCGTGGCGGCGGACGCCTCGGCCCGGCGCTACTTCAAAGGCGAGGGGGCCGGCGGCCCCGTCCTGCGCGCCGAGTACGGCGAAGACCGGGACGGCCTCAACCGCTACGTCTTCCTCACGCGGCTCTTCCAATCCCGCGGCATCCGGGTCCCCGCCCTCTACGAGGCCCGGCCCGAGGAGGGCGTCTGCATCGTGGAGTGGATCGAAGGCGAGCCCCTCTCGCGCGGACGGTGGAATCCCGAGTGGGAATCCCGCCTGGTGGACCTGGCCCTCTCCGTCGCCGCCGTCCCCCCCTGGGAAGGCGAGCCCGACCTCCTGGCCCTCGACGCCGACCGCCTCCGCTTCGAACTCCGCTTCTTCGCCCTCCACTTCCTGGAGGGCCTCCTCAACCGCCCACGCGACCCGGCCCTCGCCGCCGCCCTCGACGGCCTCGCCGAGGAGGTCGCCTCCTTCCCGCGGGCCCTCGCCCACCGGGACTTTCACTCGGAGAACGTCCTGGCCTCCCGATCCGGCGAGTGGGTCCTCATCGACTTCCAGGACGCCCTCCTGGCCCCCAGGTGCTACGACGCCGCCTCCCTCGCGTGCGACGCCTACCGCCACCCCGACCCGGCCATCGGCCGCCGCATCGAGGCGGCCTGGATCGAGCGCACGGGCCACCCCTCGGAGGAGTTCCGGCGCACCGAACTCCAGCGCTGCCTCAAGGCCCTGGGCACCTTCGGATACCAGGTCACCCGCCGCCGCAAGGTCCGCTACCTCCTCCCCGCCCGGCGCACCGCCGCCCGCGCCGACCACCTCCTCCGCTCCGCCCCCGCCCCCCTGCCCGGCCTCGCCGAAGCCCTCCAGGAAGCGGCGAGGATCTAAGGCGAAAAGAGAAAAATAGGGACAGCCACCTATTTTCTTAACAAAATAGGGACAGCCACCTATTTCTTTGGTGCCGAAGAGGCACGGCGGAAGGCGAAAGGCGAAAGGGAAAGAAGGGGCATTGGGGATTTGGGATTTGGGATTTCGGATTTAAAGACAAACCAGTCCCGGAGACGGAGAAGGGGCCTGTGCAGGGGCCGATGCTAGAAAAATAGGGACAGCCACCTATTTTCTGCCACCTATTTCTTTGGTGCCGAAGAGGCAAGGCGGAAGGCGGAAGGGAAAGAAGGGGCATTGGGGATTTGGGATTTCGGATTTAAAGACAAACCAGTCCCGGAGACGGAGAGGGGGCCTGTGCAGGGGCCGATGCTTGCATCGGCCGAAGGGCCGGCCTTTGCAAGCAAAGGCCGCTACGGTGGAGGCCTTCGAAAGCGTGCGGCCACGGAGGGCGGCACCCGCAGGTGAAAGGACGCCTTCGGAGGGAGAACCTCGACCTCGGGCAGAACACGGAGGAGGAAGACCTGCCGGGTGGGGCGGCGGGGGGTGTACACTCGGCCCTGGAGGAGGGCACCATGGACGCGCACGACACGCGCAAGCGTCTCTCCGAAGCCGCCGCGGCCTGCCGCGCCCGCACGGAGAAGCAGCTTCAGAAGGGCGGGCGGGCTGCGGTTCGCACCGATTCCGGCGTCGAGGTCAAGCCCCTCTACACCCCCGAGGACTTCCCCGAATCGGCCTACCTGGACCGCCTGGGTTTCCCCGGCGAGCCCCCCTTCACCCGCGGCGTCCAGCCCACCATGTACCGCGGCCGCCTCTGGACCATGCGCCAGTACGCCGGCTTCGGCACCGCCGAGGAGAGCAACCGCCGCTACCGCTACCTCCTCGAACAGGGTCAGACGGGCCTCTCCGTGGCCTTCGACCTGCCTACCCAGATGGGCCTCGACTCGGACGACCCCCTCTCCGAGGGCGAGGTCGGCAAGGTCGGCGTGGCCGTGGACTCCATCGAGGACATGGAGGTCCTCTTCTCGGGCCTTCCCCTCGACAAGGTCTCCACCTCCATGACCATCAACGCCACCGCCTTCATCCTCCTGGCCCTCTACCAGGCCGTGGCCGAGCGGCGGGGCGTGGCCCCGGACCTCCTCACGGGCACCGTCCAGAACGACATCCTCAAGGAGTACGTGGCCCGCGGCACCTACATCTTCCCGCCCAGGCCCTCCCTCCGGATCATCACCGACCTCTTCGCCTACGCCACCGACCGCCTGCCGCGCTTCAACACCATCTCCATCTCGGGCTACCACATCCGCGAGGCCGGCTCCACCGCCGCCCAGGAGATCGCCTTCACCCTCCTCGACGGCCTCACCTACGTCCAGGCCGCCGTGGACGCGGGCCTCCGGGTGGACGCCTTCGGCGAGCGCCTCTCCTTCTTCTTCAACGCCCACAGCCACTTTCTCGAAGAGGTGGCCAAGTACCGCGCCGCCCGCCGCCTGTGGGGACGCCTCATGGCCGAGCGCTTCGGCGCCACCAACCCCAAGGCCCGCATGCTCCGCTTCCACACCCAGACGGCCGGCTCCACCCTCACGGCCCAACAGCCCCTCGTCAACGTGGTCCGCACCACTCTCGAGGCCTTCGCCGCCGTCCTGGGCGGCACCCAGTCCCTCCACACGAACTCCTACGACGAGGCCCTGGGCCTGCCCACGCAGGACTCGGCCACCCTCGCCCTCCGCACCCAGCAGGTCATCGGCTTCGAGAGCGGCGCCGCCGACACGGTGGACCCCCTCGCCGGCGCGTACGCCGTGGAGGCCCTCACCGACGCGCTGGAGAGCAAGGCCCTCGACATCATGGCCGAGGTGGAGAAGCGCGGCGGCATGATCGCCGCCATCGAGTCGGGCTACGTCCAGCAGGAGATCCAGGACGCGGCCTACCGCGCCCAGCAGGCCGTGGAGCGCGGCGAGAAGGTCGTCGTCGGCGTCAACCGCTTCCAGGACGAGACCGCCGTCCACCCGCCCGTCCTCAAGGTGGACCCCGAACTGGAGCGCCGCCAGATCGAGCGGGTCCGCGCCCTGCGCGACAAGCGCGACCGCGCCCCCTGGGAGGCCGCCCTGAAGCGCGTGGACGAGGCCGCAAAGTCCGGCGCCAACCTCCTCCCCGTCACCCTCGAAGCCGTCAAGGCGAGGGCCACCGTCGGCGAGATCATCCGCGTCCTCAAGACCACCTTCGGCACCCAGGACGCCGAATAGGTCTCGTCTCGCGTCTCTCGTCTCACTTCTTGCGGGTGGCCTCGCCCGACGCCGATCTTCTGTAGGGGCGGCCCTCCGCGGCCGCCTCGGCTTCCTTGCTGGGGGTCCGGCCCTCCGGGGGCTCTCGGCGCGTTGCCCGCCGGGCCAGAGCAGGTTCGCGAAGGCGCGACGAGCGCGTGCCGGAAGCACGCCAAGGAGCGCCGATAAAGAAGATGCCTGGCCCGGCGTCAACCCGGAGGGACGGGGCGGCCTGGGCGCCCGGCTGTGTCGCGGCTCGTCGACGATGCCCCCCGCATGTTCCTCCTCGTCGCTCCTTGCCGTGCATCCCAGGGCGCTCCCGTCGCGCCAGAGATCCCCGGGGGGCCGGACCCCTTCAGCCCACCGGCGCCGGGACGCGCCTTCCTCCGCTTTGCTCCGGAAGGCAGGCAGCATAAGACGCGCAAAAGATCCCGGACAGGCATGATCCCAAATTCCAAATTCCAAATGCCTTTTCTTCCCTTCCGTCTTCCCCCTTCCGCCTTCTCTCCAATTCCCAAATCCCCTTACTCGAGTTTCCTCACCTCCACGCGCCGGTTGAGGGCTCGCCCCGCGGCGGTGGCATTGCTGGTAACGGGTTGGGACTCCCCGAAGCCCTTGGCCTGCAGGCGGGACCCGGCGCAGCCGTGGGAGGTCAACCACGTGACGACGGCGTCGGCCCGCTCTTGAGAAAGGCGGAGGTTGTAGGCGTCGGTGTTGGTCGAATCGGTGTGGCCGCAAACGAGCAGCCGGCGTTTCGGGTCGGCCTTCAGCACGGCGAGCACTTCGTTGAGGGTGGGCTCGGACTCGGCCCGGATGGTGGCCGAATCGCTGTCAAAGACGATCCCGTACAGGACCGCCGAACCGGTGGCCGACAGCTTTCCGGCCAGGCCGGCTTCTCCCTCGATTCTGCAAGCGGCCCGCCGTCCGGTGACCCGTCGGCCGTTCCATTCGCCGTTCAGTTTTCCGTCCCGGAAGTAAAGGCCGGTGAGGGTGTTGCCGTCGCGGGAGGCCACCATGAGCAGGCTCCCCACGTCGGCGCCCTCGTCTTCGCGCCACTCCAAGCGGAGCACCCGGCCCTCGATGCTTCCGCTCAACCGTCCGATGGAGCAACAATCGTAGCAGCCCCGGATCTCGGCGCCGTTCTGCTCGAGGCGCATCATCCCGGCGGCGTCGGTTTCGAAATCCCCCGAGACGTCGATCTTGGGGGGCGGCCCGACGGGCGTTCCGTAGGCTTCGAGTTCCATCAATTCGGTGTACTGTGGGTTTCCCCAGTTGCTGCGGATCTCGAAGCGCAGCCACTGTGCCGTGGCCGGCTTCGGTAGCGGAACCTCTTTGCGCCCACCTTTCGGAGCTTCGAAGGTAACGAGCTCGACGAAGCCGCCGCTGGGCGAGGTGGTCGAACCCGAGACCACGATCTGGCGCGCCGAGATCCCGGCGTATTTGCCGTCCTGAGCGCCGGTGTTGTCCGCCGCCACGGCCGTCACGGCGAAGGGCTGAGCGAGTTCGATGACCATCGTGTTCGGCGCGACTTTCCCTTCCGCGTTGCACCACCCCGACTCGGTCGTTCCGTCGATCAACTGGTCCGCCGTCCATGCGGCTCCGTACTCGCCGCTCGACGAAACGACCAGGGCGCCGCTGGCCATGTCGAGAAGATCCATCCGCTCCGGCGCCGGAGGCGCAGCAGCGACCGCCCCCGCGAGCGCCATTCCCAACAGGATCGCATATCGCATTGGGCCCTCCTGCAACGTGTGAAAAGCGTGTCCAGCCTAAGCACTGCCCCTCCCGCTGGTCAAGAGCCAGAGCGCCTGCCGGCGGTTGCAGGACCCCTCGAGGGAACTTCAGGCAAGGGGACCGGGGGGTTGGGGGCTGGCTGATTGGGGGAGTAGGAAGAAGAGGAGGAAGGCGGGCGAGCGCGTTCGCCCCACAAGCACCCGCTTCGAAGGCCTCCCATGTAGCGGCCTTTGCTTGCAAAGGCCGGCCCCTCGGCCGATACGGGCATCGGCCGCTACGAGGGCCCCCTTCCAGCAGGTTTCCTCATTCGCCTTTCGCCTTTGTTTCTAAATCCCAAATCCAAAATCCCAATTCCCAAATCCCTCATGCCCCTTCTTTCTCTTCCCCCTTCCCCCTTCCCTCAGTGCCCGTTGTGTGCACTCTTCCTCCCTATACTCCCCTTCGGGACGAACAGAGACCTTTCCCGAAAGGAGCCTCCATGCCTTTCGACCTCTTCATTCGCGGCGTCTTTGAAGCCGGCTCGAAAGACGGGCCCTTGGAGTTCCGCGACCGCCTGGAGCGGGTCAAGGAGTTCCTGCCACGGGATTTCCCCCTCCACGGGTCGAGCCTTTCCCCCGAGGTCTTCGCCGCCGCCTGCCTCACGGCCGCCTGCGGGGGCCAGGAGCAGAGCGTCATGGGCCTCCTCGACGGCCGGGGCGGCCTCTGGATCCTCGAGGACTTCGCCATGCCCTATCTCCTCGGGGCCTGCCTCGACCGCGTGGCCGAGGAGTCGGGCCGAGAGCCCGGCGGCGAGCCCATGCTCCTCATCGTGGGCCTCCCCAACACCATTCCCCCCGACCAGGCGGAGAGGCTCGTGCGCCTCACCGTCCGCGCCGCCTGCCAGGCCGCGGGCGCGCGCCACCCCTTGCGCTTCATGACCGCCTCCCTCTGCGATACCCGCCTGGATTTCCACGCCCTCAGCGAGGAAGACGTGGCCGCCCTCCTCAACGTCCCGGATCCCGACGCGAGCTTCTGCAACGTAAGAGGAGAAGGGAATTGAGCCCCCAAACGCACCGTTCGCCGTCACGGCGCGGACCAGGGTGCTGTCGAAGGTCCTTCCAACGCAGAAGAGAGACCTCGCTTGCTTGTACCCTGAAGTGGCAAGGATCTCGGCCCTTAGAAGCAGGGCACCTGATGCTAGATTCCATTCAAGACAGGCAAGGTGGAATCCGAGTCCCTGAATTAGCATCTTGATGCGGACTAAAACGATGCGCAAAGGATCATCAAAGTGTAGCGAGACCGAAACAACCTCCTCCGGCCGAACGGTTTCTCTGGGGTCCTTTCCCGCGGACTTTACGGTCCAGGTGGTTAGCTCGGGCCGGCATACGACCAGCGCCCCCCTTGCGGCCCGATAACACCCATGCCATCCTTCGATGTGAGTGAGCCATTCCTTGGGGGGAGTCAGAAAATGAAAGCCGTTATGGTTCTCAGGGGGCGTCCCCTTGTTCTGGACAAGACTCTGAAGGTTTGGGGAATTGACCTGGGCACGACCAACTCGACGGTGACAGAGATCCGGTTCTCGTCGAACTGGGACGTCGGGGCTGCCCCAGACATGACGGTCCTCGAATTGGACCAACCTACCCAGGAGGGGGTATTCACATCTCCACTCGTGCCCTCCGTACTTGCCGTATTGCCCTCAGGGGGGCATTGGGTCGGTGAGGGAGCAAAGCGGCTCCGCGCCAGGCCCCAGGAAGCCGGCTTGATTCCGGAGCGGACCTTGTTCTTCGAAACAAAGAACGAGATGGGGCTCAAGAAGAGTTACTACCGAGCCGCCGAGCCCTACGACCGTCCCAGCAAGATCGCGGGTCACATCCTTCAGGCGCTGTGCGAGCGGGCGAAGGAGGCATCGGGAGGGCCAGCCGATAGGGTCGTGGTGACCGTCCCTGCCTCCTTTCAACTCAGCCAACGCATGGACACCCTCTCGGCGGCTCGGATGGCTGGGCTCGACCTCGGCCCCTACGACCTCTTGGACGAGCCCACTGCGGCACTCCTGGCCTTCATCGAGACGGCCGGGGCGGGGGAGCTTTTCACTGCAGGTGGGCTGAACCGAGTTCTCGTGTTTGATTTCGGCGGCGGGACCTGCGACGTCAGCATCGTGGAGGTCACGCTGTCGGCCCGAGAGAAACGGCTCGAAGCCGCCATGAGGGCTGCATCTCGCTACCACCGTCTCGGCGGGGGCGACCTGGATGGGGCCATTGTCCACGACGTACTCCTTCCGGCTTTGATCGAAGAAAACGGGATTGACCCCCGAGAGCTCTCCTGGGCGGAGAAAAAGCGGGGCCTGGAGCCGCAGCTCCTCGGAACCGCCGAGGCCCTGAAGATTGGTTTGTGCAGGGAGATCGACCGCCTGAAGAAGTTCGGAAAGTACCCAAAAGGCGGCATCGGCATCGAGGCCCACCAGCCCCCAGTCACGTGTTGGCTCGGCGGCCGGGCGCTGAGCCTGTCCAAACCCATTTTGACCGCTCCAGAGTGGGAGCAGATCCTTCAGCCCTTCCTCGACACCGACAATCTTTACGCCCGGGAGACCGAATACCGTCTTACCCAGTCGGTCTTTTCACCTCTGCAAGACGCCTTGGACCGGGCCAATTTGAAGGCAGGAGAGATAGACGTCGTCCTCTTGGTGGGAGGGAGCACACTCATCCCGGAGGTGTCTGAGGCCATGGGGGCTTTCTTCTCCAAGGCGAAGGTCGTCGGCTTCGATGACCCCCTCGAGGTCCAATTGGCCGTAAGCAAAGGGGCGGCCCTCCACGCATTCTGTTTGGAGGTCCTGGGGCACCCTGTCATCCAGCCCGTCCTGGCCGACACGGTTGCCCTTCTCACCGGCAAGGGGGACCCACTCACGCTCATCCAGGCAGGCTCGTCTGTCCCTTACCCTCCGGATGGTGGGTTTGCGCGGATTGACCGGCTCTCAGTCCCCGCCTCCGGAGAGCACGAAATGCGCATGGAAGTGGTGGCCCTTCCTTCGAGGCAGGTTCTCCTCAATGAAGTTTGGCATATGGATGGAGCGGCCAAGCGGGGGGAGCACATTACACTCGAGTACAGGTTCGGGGCCAATGGAGAGCTCGAATGCGGGGCCTATGTTACTGAAAGGCCTCAGCAGAACTTTCACCGGTCGGCGGAGAACCCGCTTGTCACCGTAGTCAATCCCCACCCCACTCGCCTCAGGATCGAATCGCTTGAGGAGGAGATACGCCAGCGTGGGGGGCCAAGTCCAAAGAATGCTGGAAAGCTGTTGCAACTGGCGAAGCTCTATGCAGACCTCGGCCAATACGAGAAGGCCATCGATTTCCTAAGGGTTACGCTTCGCCTCATCAACCGTCCCGATGCAGAGTTGCTGAACCTCATGGGGCTCTATTACGCTGACCTGAAGGACATCGAGCGCTCAGAAAAGGCGCTCCTGGCGGCCGACGAGGCTTCGTCAAACTGGGGCGGCCCGCTGTTCAACCTGGGCGTGCAAAAGTGGAAGCGCGGTGACTACACCGGGGCCGTGGAAGCCCTTCAGGGGAGCCTAAGGAAGGAACCCGCCTCTGCGCCGGCCCAGACCCTCTTGTCGCTTTGCCAGGATGCGTTGGGAAAAGAGGCGGAGGCTGCGGCCACACGGAGGGCGGCACGGGACAACTTCGGCCCTCCCCGCCAGATGGACGACTGGAAACTTGGATGGTTCGAGACCTGGGCACACGCCTCCAGCGACGCCGAAGGTCTGAAGGCGGTCGAGAATGAAAGAACTCGCCGCAATTCCAAGGGGACCCCGACTAGCGAGCAGGTCTTGCGCCCAGAAGTGAGGCCTTCCATCGAGAAGATGCGATGAGCACGTGGCTTCTCCCATACGCGGACCTGACCCCTGACCAGCGACGGATCGTGGAGGCGCCTCCCGACCAGCACCGCCTGGTCATGGGGTTCCCGGGCTCGGGCAAGACCCAGGTGCTGGTCCACAGGGCCGACTACCTGCGAAAGCGGTTGGGAAGCCCCCCAGGACGCTTTCGGGTGATGATCTTCACAAATGTCCTGAGGGACTATATACGCTCGGGGCTGGACCTCCTCGGCCTTCCCCTCAATTCGGTCTGCACCTTCGACTCTTGGTGCAACGCCTATTACAAGTCCCACATCGGACCTCGTCGGCGCGGCTCCGGCGGTGACGAGGGGACAAGCTTTGAGATGACCCACGCGGCGGTCCTCCAGCGGCTTCGTGGAGATCGGAGCGAATGGGGCCACCTAGATTTCGCGCTCGTGGATGAGGGGCAGGACCTCCGCCCTGAGTGTTTTGAGATCCTCCGTCTGGCCGCGAAGCACATCACCGTTTTTGCGGACCCTCAGCAGCAGATCTACGAGGAGGGCGCCAGCCTAGAGCGAATTCGCGAAAACCTCGGATTGGCCCGTTCCCAAACAGCCCTCCTCGCGGCCTTTCGGAATTCCCCGGATGTGGCGGCCCTGGCCGCGTTCTTCATACAGGACGACGAACGGCGGTCCCAGTATGTGAGTCAGTCCCGCTTCCGGGTGTGCGAACGGGAGCGTCCTCTTTACTACTCCGCAGCTTCGGAAGATGCCGAATACGACCGTCTGGCCGAAGCGGTCAGGGGGAGGCAGGTCCTTAACCAGCGGGTGGGAATTCTTGTCGCGAGGAACCAATTGGTTTTCCGCGTGGCTTCCGCGCTCCGTCAACGGGGCCTCCATGTGGAGAGGGCCGTTCCTCAATTCAAAGGGGCGTACAAATCACAAATCGAAGCGCGGTTCGACAACAACGTCCCGAAGATCGCGACGTTCCATAGCGCAAAAGGACTCACTTTCGATGCAGTCTGCATGCCCAGGCTCAACGAGACGTCCTTCGTGCGTTTCAAGGGCGCCCAGCGCCGACGCATCCTATTTGTTGGCATTGCGAGGGCGATTCAATGGGTCTTTCTGAGCTCCGTAAAGGGGGAACCATTTGAAGAGCAAACGCTCTTCGAAGCCGCCGCCAGGACCGGCAAGCTCGTGATCCAACAGGCCGGGACTAAGGCGTCGCACACTGCTGCTCCTTGCCAGGATGACTACTCCGTTCTGTAGACGGCTCGTCGGAGGTCCAAGGGGGAGGGAATGAAACCAGGGACTCTTGTTTGCCTCAAGGCGGACCCAGGCCGCGTGGGGACGATCACCGGGAAGACCCGGGAGGCGGGTGGCCGGGTCTTCTGGCAGGTCAGGTTCGACGCGGTCACCGCGGAGTTCTACCCAGAGGGTCAGTTGCTCTCCAAAGAAGAGATCAGCGATGACCCCATCGAGCTCCTTCGGCAGGGCCGGTTGGGCCGACCGGCAGATCTACGCAAAAGTCTAACCTATCGTCGCCTCTCGGGAAGATTGGCCAATCTCATTTACAGCATGGGAACCACGAATACGGATTTCTACCCATATCAATTCAAGCCCGTCCTCAGCTTTCTGGACTCCCCCAGCAACGGCCTCTTGGTGGCCGATGAGGTCGGGCTGGGTAAGACGATCGAGGCCGGGTTGATCCTGACCGAACTCCGAAGTCGTTATGACATCAAGCGCGTGATGGTCCTCTGTCCGGCGATGCTCATGGACAAGTGGCAGATGGAACTCTCCACCAAATTCGGAATCTACGCCGAGCCGCTCCAGGCCGGCGGCCTCCTGAAGCGATTCCGGGCCAGCCAGGGGGGGGGCGATAGCAGTTTCACGATCATTGGGAGCCTCCAAGGGCTCAGGCCCCGCAAGGGCTGGGATGAGGTCGAGACAACTGGGGCCAATAGCGCCACTCTCGCGCAATTTCTTCAGCGCGCCCAGTACGACGAAGCCCTTCTGGACCTGCTCATCATCGACGAGGCGCACTACCTGAGAAACCCGGAGAGCGCTTCGGCGCGCCTGGGGCGGATGCTGCGCGCGGTCTCGGAAAACGTGTTGCTTCTCTCCGCCACCCCCATTCACCTTAAGAACGTGGATCTCTACCAACTCCTCAATCTCGTGGATGAGGACACCTTCAGCCAGATGGGTACCTTCACCGAAATCCTTCGGGCCAACGAACCCCTCGTCAAGACCAGGGAGTTGGTCGCCAGCAAGCGCCTCTCGCAGCAAGAGTTTGCAGACCTCCTGCGGCAGGCCCGTCAGCACCCCTTCCTGTCCGACAACCGACAACTAGCGGTCATGCTGGAGAATCTGCCGAGTCAGGAAGATCTGCGGGATCCCCACTGCGTGGCCGAACTCTGTGCCCGGCTCGAGAGGGTAAACCTGCTCGGAAGGGTCGTGACGAGGACTCGTAAGCGGGAGGTGGAGTCCCTCAGGGTCCAACGGCAACCCATCTCAGAGGCCGTGCCTATGTCGGAGGCTGAAAGAACTTTCTACCATAACGTCACGGAACTGGTCAGGCGCTACGCCATGCGCGGGGCGGCCCACGAAGCCTTCCTGTCCGTCATGCCCCAAAGGCAGATGTCCAGCTCCATGCCGGCCGCTCTGGCGGAGTGGAAGCGCAAGGGTTCCCGCATGGCCGAGCGGGCGGCCGAGCAAGAGATGTACGAGGACCTCGGATACGATGCCGCCGACGACGGAGGGCCCCTCGCCTCAGAACTCGCCCAAAGCGCCCACACCCTGGGCGATCTCGAAAAGCTCTACGCCAACGACAGCAAATACGAAAAGCTGAGGGACGTCCTGCTCGACCTCTTCAAGGACCAGCCCAAGGAAAAGGTCGTCCTGTTCTCCTATTTCCGCCCGACCCTGAAGTACCTCCTGGACCGCCTCACCCGGGACTGCATCTCCTGTGTCCTTCTCATGGGCGGTTCGGAGTTCGACAAGGGGTCCATTATCGAGAGGTTTAGCCACCCAGAAGGCCCCAGGGTCCTCCTCTCCTCGGAAGTCGCCAGCGAAGGTATCGATCTCCAGTTCGCCAGGTTCCTCATCAACTACGACCTACCGTGGAATCCTATGAAGATCGAACAGCGGATCGGCCGTATCGACCGCCTCGGGCAAAAGGCCCCGAAGATCCTCATCTGGAATCTACTCTACAAAGACACCATCGACGCCAGGATTTACGTCAGGCTCCACGAGAGGCTTAGGATTTTCGAGCAGGCCCTCGGCGGCCTGGAGGGCATCATCGGGGAGAAGATCCAGGAGCTGACTTACGATCTCATGCGGGAAGACCTCACCCCGGAGGAGGAGGAACGGCGCATCGATCAGACGGCGCAGGCCATCGAAAACCTCCGCCTCGAAGAGGAGCGGCTCGAGAGCGAGGCGGGGAACCTCGTGGCTCACGGAGACTACATCCTGAACCATGTGAAAGCCGCCAGGGAGATGCAGCGCTGGATTACCGGCGAGGACCTCTGGGTCTACGTGCGAGACTTCTTCACCGCCAACTACAAGGGGTGCGAATTCAGGCAGTTGACCGAGGACGACCTTCTGTTCGACATAAGGCTCAGCGAACAGGCCAAGGTGGACCTCGAAGCCTTCCTGGATCGTGAGGACCTTCTAGGCAAGACCAGGCTTCACAGCCCGGAATCCGCGGCCGTCCGTTGTCGGTTCTTGAACCGGGTAGGCGGTTCGCAAGGCGACCGGGTTGAGAATATCAACCAGTTCCATCCCCTCACTAGGTTCGTCAGCCACAAGGTTGGGACCTCCCAAACGGGTTTCTACCCCGTGGCTTCCGCAACGGTTCCCGTCCGTGAGGTGGTCCCTGCAGCCAAGGGACTCTACGCGTTCTACGTGGATCTCTGGTCGGTCCAGGGTTTGAGGGAGATCGAACGGCTCTCTTACCAGGCCGTGCCCCTCGAGAAGCAGGCGGATCCTGTCACCGAAGATCTTGCCGAGCGTCTCGTCACCTCCGCGGCCAGGGTTGGGGCCGACTGGCTGTCTGCCGCGCAAACGGAGAATTGCCAAGCGGCCGCAGAGGCCGTAAAGGAGTGTTTCCTGAATTCCGAGGCACGGTTCAAAGAGTTCGTAGAGCAAATCGAGCGCGAAAACGAAGACCGAGCGGACGTACAGGCCCGGTCACTCGAACGTCACCGGGACTCTCAGGTGGAGAAGCTTCAGGCGGTGAGGCAATCCCACCTGGAGCGGGGCAAGAACGCCCTCGCAAAGGCCACGGAGGGCCGTATCGCAGCCCTTAACTCTCGCGTGAGCCAGAAACTCCTCAAGATCGACCAGGGCAGGCGCATCCGCTTCAGCAGGACGGAAGTTTGCGTGGGCCTGGTTCGGGTGGTGTGAGATGGGTATGAGAGACAAGGTCAAGAATCTGATTCGCTTCCTGGACAGGATCAATCCGGGTTGGCATCGCCGCGCTCAACCAGGAAAGGGAGGAAGCGAATCTCCTCCTCCTCAGGCGCAGACCGTCACCGGGGAAATACCGAGCGCCACACCGAGGGAGAGCCAGCTGAGGGAAGAGCGCGAACTCGTCATCGGCTTGGACTACGGAACCTCTCGCACCAAGGTGATCCTCCGGGACATGGCCTTGCGGCGGTCCATCGCGGTCCCCTTCGCCGAGTACGCCTCCGACGGAAATCCCTACCTACTTCCGTCCAAAATGCACGTTGACTCGAACGGCACGTTCTCCCTCTCCTCACGAGAATCAAGCGTCATCGTGAGGGACCCCAAGGTCAAGCTCATGGAGGGCCCCGACAAGGAAGTCCCCCTCTCAACGCTCGGGACAATCCCTGCCAGAGGCTTAACGATGGCATACCTCGCTTTGGTGCTCAGAGAGGTGTTGGCCTGGTTCGAAGCCGAGCAGGCCGCCATCTACAGGAACATCGATATCATCTGGGAGGTCAACGTCGGCATCCCGGCACGGAGCTACGACGAGTCGGCCCTGAAGTCGGCGTTTCAAGAGGCCTCTGGCGCGGCTTGGCTTCTCGCGGCCTCCGGGAACCCGATCGATTGGAGGACGGTAACCGCCGTTTCCAGCGCTCTGAGGGACGGGTCCTGCCCCGATTTGGCCTACACGGGCGGGGGTCTGGTAAGCGCAGCCAATAGGGACCCAGAGCGCGTCAAGGTCCGTCCCGAGATCGTTGCCGAAGTCCTGGGGTACGCCAGGTCAAGCCACCGCAAGGACGGGATGCACCTGATGGTTGACGTGGGCGCCTCTACGCTTGACGTATCGTGTTTTAGGCTTCACCTCCACGAGGGGGAGGATCGCTACTCTATCTTCGCCTCCGAGGTGGAAAGACTCGGCGCAATGAAGCTCCTCGAGCGACAGTTGGGGAGTCAGAACGCGGATGAAAAGACCTGGAAGCGGATGAGGGAACTCGCGGAGGTCGGACCTCCGCCGGTCCTGACCGAACTCATCCAGTCACCGAACCTGGACACGCTCAATCAGGCCTCCAAAAAGTTTCGGACCAAGTGCACAGACTTGGTCGCCAAGGTCGTCTGCGGGACCAAGAGGGACAAGGATCCCCATGCGGAGGAATGGGCCTCGGGGCTCCCCGTCTTTCTGTGCGGTGGTGGTTCCCGGCAGGACTTCTTCCGAGAAGTGCTCAAAGAGGCGGCCAGCCGGGTGAGATCCAACGGGGTCAGGTCGATGGGGACGAAGCGCATTCCCAAGCCGGACGACCTCGTGGCACCGCGGTGCCTTCCGGAGGATTACGACCGCCTTGCAGTGGCCTATGGATTGAGCTTCTCGTCCAACAGCGTCGGGGTCGTAGATGTCCCCAACCAGATCGAAGATTTTGCGCCGTGCCAGATCCGGAGCAATTTCGAAGACAGGTACATCAGCAAGGAAATGGTTTGATTCCGAGGAGGTGCGGATTGGGACCGCCGTGCCGTCGCGATGGACACCCTTCCACTTCTTCTTGCCGAAGGTGTTGGGAGCCATAATGATCGTGCCTTCAAGACCGTAAGGCATGGCAGGCCTTGCGGACATTGCAGCAGAGCGAAGAACCGTCGGATAGGAACGTAGATCACTCCCTGGCAGAGGACAGGATGCGTCACCCGTCATAGGCTTGAGGAAGCACAAATGAATCCAGGCTCCATCGTTCGATGCAGAAACCGGGATTGGGTACTCCTTCCTTCTCCCGACGAAGGGGTCTACCTTTTGCGGCCCCTGACCGGCGCCACCGAGGACGTGGTGGCCGTCCACAAAGGCCTGATGGAACTCGCCAAATTCGACTTCGCGGAGGAGCAGGTTCGGTCGGCCGCCTTCCCGGTTCCGACCAGAGACGACCTCTCCGACGCGGCGGGCGCCCACCTCCTCTGGCAATCGGCCCGTCTGACACTCCGCGAAGGGGCCTCTCCCTTTCGCTCCCTCGGGCGCATTTCCATCCGGCCGAAAACCTACCAGTTCGTCCCGCTCCTCATGGCCCTGCGCCTCGACCCCGTGCGCCTGCTCATCGCCGACGACGTGGGGGTGGGGAAGACCATCGAGGCCCTTCTGATCGCCAGGGAGCTGTGGGACCGCGGCGAGATCCGGCGGTTCTGCGTGCTCTGTCCTCCCTCCCTCTGCGACCAGTGGCAGAAGGAACTCGCCGAAAAGGCCAACCTCGAGCCCGTCGTGGTCCGGTCGGGCACGGTCAGCCAGTTGGAGCGCCAGAAGCCTCGCAGCAAGACGATCTACGAGCATTTTCCCGTGATCGTGGCCAGCATCGACTACCTCAAGAGCGACCGGAACCGCCACGCCTTCCTGCTTCACTGCCCCGACTTGGTGATCGTGGACGAGGCCCACGGCGCCTCGCCGGCGAACAGCGAGGCTCAGCAGCAGCGCTACGAGCTGGTCAGGAACCTCTCCCAGGCACCCGACCGCCACCTGATTCTGCTCACGGCCACGCCCCACAGCGGGATCACGAGCGCCTTCACCACGCTCCTCTCCCTCCTCCGTCCCGACTTCGTCCGAATGGACGCGGCCAATCTTTCGGAACCCGAACGGATCGAACTCGCCAAGCACTTCGTCCAGCGGACGCGGAAAGACATCGAGAGCGCCTGGCAGGGGTCCGGCTGCTTTCCAAGTCGCGACCCGAAGGACAAGATCTATCACCTTTCGCCGCACTACCGGGAGTTCTTCCAGCGGACCTACGACTACTGCCACCAATTGGTCACCCAAAGCCAGGGTCTGGAGGAGCGTAGAAAGAAAGTCCACCAGTGGGCCGCCCTGGCCCTCTTGCGCTGCGCCATGTCCAGCCCCGCGGCCGCCCTGGCCGCTTTTGAAGAGAGGAAGAAAAGGCAGGCGGGGGACGAATACGGACTCGACGAGCGTGGACAGGTCATGGAAGCATCGGATGAGAGCGCCAGCGACGAGACGCCGGTCTCCGCCCTCGCCTCCACCGAGGCGGCCTCATGGGATTCGGAGCTCCGGCGCCTTCGGGAGCTCCAGCGCATGGCCGCCCGGCTCCTCGAGGAGAGGGCCGACTCGAAGCTGGAGCGCTGCAGGGAGCTGGTTCTGGATCTGCTTCGGGAGGGCTTCCACCCCATCGTCTGGTGCCGCTTCGTGGCCACGGCCGAGTACCTCGGGGACGGATTGAAAGCCTTCCTGGCCGACAAGCTCCCTTCGGCAACCGTGACGGTGGTGACGGGGCGCCTGGGGGACGAGGAGCGCCGGGAGAAGATCGCTCAGATCGACCCGGAGCGCCCCCGTGTCCTCGTGGCCACCGACTGCCTCTCCGAGGGCATCAACCTCCAGGAAAAATTCAGCGCCGCCCTCCACTACGACCTCCCCTGGAACCCGAACCGGATGGAACAGCGCGAAGGCCGCGTGGACCGCTTCGGCCAGACCGCCCCCGTGGTGAAGGCCATCCGTTTCTTCGGGGCCGACAACCCCGTGGACGGGGCGGTGCTGGAGGTCCTGTTGAACAAGGCGAGGGAGATTCACAAGACCCTCGGAACCCACGTGCCGGTACCGGAAGAGAGCGAAAGCGTCACGGAGGCCCTCCTCAACGCCCTCCTTTTGAGGACGCCTCGGGAGCGTTACAAGGCCCCCAGCCTCTTCCAAGACGACGACTCCCTCGAAGCGCACATCCAGCGCTTCCACCTGCGCTGGCAAGCCGACGCGGAGCGTGAGAAGGTCAACCGCACCCGCTTCGCCCAGCGGGCGATCAAGCCCGAGGAAGTCCAGAGGGAACTCGAAGCGGCCGACGCCGTGCTGGGAGATCCGGAGGCTGTCCGGGACTTCCTTCTCAACGCCGCCCAACGTCTCCAGATCTTCATCGAACCAGACCGCAACCATACGGGCGTGTACCGCATCGCCCTCTCCGAAGCCGCCAGGGCCACCCTTCCCGAAGCGCTCCGCGAAGCGCTGCCGGCATCGCGCTCGGGCAAGTGGACCGTTTCCTTCGAATCGCCGACGCCCGAGGGGGCCGAATACCTGGGCCGCAACCACCGCTTCGTGGCGACCCTCGCGCGCTACCTCCTGGAGGAAGCCCTCACGCGGAAAGGAGCCGCGCGGGCCGCCCGGTGCGGAGTGATCGCTACCCGCGCCGTCCCCGGGCCCACAACCCTTCTGCTCCTTCGCGTCCGATACCTGGTCGAACAACCCGATCGGCCGCCCCTTCTTTCCGAGGAGGTCCGCGTCCTCGGCTTCGGGGGAGACCCCACGAGTCCCGCCTGGCTTCCGGACGAGCAGGCCCTCCGCCTCCTCGCCGAAGCCCGCCCCGTCGCCAACGTGCCCCGGGAGGAAAAACAGAGGCGCCTGGCGCAGGTCCTGCCTCGTTGGCCGGAGCTGGAACGGGCACTGCGGCCGCTCCTCGACCAGCGCGCCGAGGAACTCGAAGGGGCCCACAAGCGCATTCGCCAGGCCCTCCGCCTGAGGGTCAGGGAGTGGAGGCTGAGGCCCCAGCTTCCCCCCGACCTCCTCGGCCTTCTCCTCCTTCTTCCGGCGGAGGGCCGGCCATGAACGCCACCCCCGCCATCCGTCTCGAAGGCGGGCTCTTCGGCCTGGACATCCTGGAGGCGCTCGAAGCCGGCAGCCTCCAGGGCCAAAAACCCCAGGACTTCGGCCTGGAGCCCCGCCGGAGCCTCACCGACGAGATCGCCGCCGCCTTCGCCGACGCCCGCGACCAGTGGGCCCTCTTCCAGCGCCGGGTGGAGCGCCTGCCCGAGAGCGACCCCGCCACGACCCTCACGAGGGACGCCTGGGTCATTCCTTTCCTGGGCCTTCTGGGGTACGAGCTGACCTACAACCCCCGGGCCTACGAGGTGGACGGCCTGAGTTTCGCCGTCTCGCACCGAGCCAGTTCGGCGGCGGAAGACGGTCCCCCGGTCCACGTCGTGGGGGCGAGGCAGGAGCTGGGACGGGTCGCCCCCTCGGGCCGCCCCCGCCTCTCCCCCCACGCCCTCGTCCAGGAGTACCTCAACCGCACCGAGCACCTCTGGGGCCTCGTGACCAACGGCCTCACCCTCCGGCTTCTGAGGGACTGCACCTTCGTCCGCCGCCAGGCCTACGTGGAATTCGACCTGACGGCCATTTTGGAGGAACAGCGCTTTACCGACTTCGCCCTCCTCTACCGCCTCCTCCACCGCTCCCGCCTGCCGAGGAGCGCGGCCGATGCGGACGCAAGCCTCCTCGAAACCTACTACACCCACGCGGTGGAGCAGGGCGGACGCGTGCGCGACCGGCTCCGAGACGGCGTCGAGGCGTGCCTTCAGATCCTGGCCAACGGCTTCCTCTCCCACGAGGTCAACGTCGCGCTGAGGCGCCGGCTGGACCCCGCCTGCACCGGGCAGGAGCGCATTCTCCCCGAGGAGCTCTACCGCCAGCTCCTGCGCCTCGTGTACCGGTTCCTCTTTCTCCTCGTCGCCGAGGAGCGCGGCCTCATCGGCCCCAATCCCCTCTACCGCGACCACTACGGCATCCTCCGCCTGCGCCGGCTCCTCGACCGGAGGGAGGCCTTCGACGACCACGACGACCTCTGGCACGCCCTCCGCCTCCTCTGGAAGGTCTTCCGAGACGAGCGCCTCGCCGCCCTCCTGGAGGTCGCCCCCCTCAACGGCGACCTCTTCGCCCCCCTCGACCTGGACGCCTGCGCGCTGAAGAACCGGGACCTCCTGGAGGCCTTCCGCTGCCTCGCCGAGTACCGCGAGAGCCCTTCCGCCCCGCCCCGCCGCGTCAACTACGCCGCCCTGGACGTCGAAGAACTGGGGTCGGTCTACGAGAGCCTGCTGGAGTACAAACCCCAGGTTGCATCAGAGCACCCCTTCCCGCGGTTCTTTCTCACACAGGAAGGGTCCGAGCGCCGCTCCACCGGCTCCTACTACACCGACCCATCCCTCGTCGAGCCCCTGGTGCGCCATGCCTTGGACCCCGTGCTTTCCTCACGCCTGGAACGGGCCACCAGCGCCCAGCAGAAAGAAGCCGCGCTTCTCTCCTTCAGGGTCTGCGACCCGGCCTGCGGTTCCGGCCACTTTCTCCTCGCGGCGGCACGCCGTCTCGGAAAAGAACTGGCAAGAGTGCGCACGGGCGAGGACGAGCCCTCGCCCGAGGCCATCCGCGAAGCCCTGCGGGACGTGGTCACCCACTGCCTCTACGGCGTGGACAAGAACCCCCTCGCCGTGGAGCTGTGCCGCGTGGCCCTCTGGATCGAGGGCCACACGCCGGGAAAGCCCCTCACCTTCCTTGACCATCGCATCCGGTGCGGCGACTCCCTTCTCGGCGTCTTCGATTTGACCGTACTCCAAGAGGGCATCCCCGACGAGGCCTTCAAGGCGCTGGCGGGGGACGACAAGGCCGCCGCGAAGGAGGCCAAGAGGCGCAATGCGGCCGAACGGCGCGCCGACCTCTTCGTCGGAAACCTCGGCGCACGCCTCTCCGCCCTGGCCGCCCCCCTCCGGGCCGCCGAAGCCCTGCCGGAGAATTCCATCGAAGAGGTGCGCGCCAAGGAACGCGCCTACCGTACGGTAGAAAGCACTGGAGAGTTCTTGCGCCTGAGACTTGCCTGCGACGTATGGGCCGCGGCCTTCTTCCAGTCCTATCCGGGGGGCGAAGCCGGCCTGGTGACAACCGCGACGCTCCATGAAGCCATCGATGGGGGCTCGATTCGCGAGGCCCGGCTCGGAGGCTCCATTGCCTTGTGCGCCCACAGAAACGCCTTCTTTCACTGGCCGCTGGCCTTCCCGGAGGTCTTCGTGGCAGGGGGGTTCGACGCGGTCTTGGGCAATCCGCCTTTCCTCGGGGGGCTCAAGCTCTCCGGCACCTTTGGCGATGCCTACCGAAGGTGGCTCATGAGCGCCTTCGAACCCTTCAAAGGGACGGCGGACCTGTGCGCCGCCTTCTTCCGCCAGGGGTTTCGAATCGTTAGACCCGGCGGCCGGGTGGGTCTCATCGCGACCAACACGATCGGCCAGGGCGACACCCGAGAGAGCGGCCTGGCACCCCTCCTCCAGCAAGGAGCCGTCCTCGCCTACGCCAAGCGCTTCGTGAAATGGCCCGGCGCCGCCAACGTGGAAGTGAACCTCGTGGCCTTCCAGCGGCCCGCGGAGAAGGGCGGGGCGGCGCTCATCCTTCAGCCCGTCCTCGATGAAGGCCCGGTGGGGTTCATTTCCTCGCGGCTGGACGCAGAGGAGGAGGGAGAGCCCAAGAAACTGCGGCAAAATTCCGGGAAGGCTTTCCAGGGGTCTATCGTGCTTGGACTCGGTTTTGTGTTAGAACCTGCCGAAGCTGAAGACCTGATCGCCAGGGATCCACGGAACAAGGACTGCCTCTTTCCTTACCTGAACGGGGAGGACCTGAATGGCGATCCCGAACAGCGGCCCAGCCGGTGGGTGATCAATTTCTTCGACTGGCCGTTAGAGACAGCGCAGCAGTACCCTGACCTTATTCGCATCGTGCAGGACCGCGTGAAACCAGAGCGAGAGCGACTTCGGGATTCCATCCCCATTCAGGCCAAGCGGAAGCAGTTCTGGTGGCAGTATGGTTCATCTGCCACCTCGCTCTACCGCGCCATCGCGCCCCTTCGGCGCGTGCTGGTTATTAGCCGAGTGACAGAACATCATGCAATGGTTTTTGTTCAGTCCAACGCAGTCTTTGCTGATAGATTGGTAGTGTTTGCCTTTGATGACTATAGTTCCTACGCAATTTTGCAGTCCGCAATCCACGAAATCTGGGCGCGTCGACAAGGTTTCACGCTGGAATCTCGCTATTGTTACGCACCCAGCGATGCTTTTGAGACCTTCCCCTTTCCCCGCCCCGGCTCCGAAGAAGTGATGGCCCGCACGGCGGAGCTGGGCGCCGCCTACCACGACCACCGCCGCCAGATCATGCTCTCGCGCCGCCTGGGCCTCACGAAGACGTACAACCTTTTCCATAATCCAGAATGCACCGATGAAGACATTGTCCGCCTGCGAGAGCTTCACGCCGAGATGGACCGCGCCGTCCTCGCCTGCTACGGTTGGGACGACCTCGACCCTCAGAACGGCTTCCACCAGAATGAGAGGGGCCAAACTCGGTTCACGATTTCAGCGGCAGCCAGGCGCGAGCTGCTCAGGAGACTGCTCGGCCTGAACCTGGAGCGGGCCCATGAGAGCACGGAGTAAGGAGCTCCTTGAGAGGGCTATAGCCGCCATGATTGCGGCGATCGACGTGTACAACAAGCCCGACTTTCCCTATCGGGCCGAGTCCTTCACGATCCTGGCCTTGAACGGCTGGGAACTGCTTCTCAAGGCCAAGTGGCTTGCGGACCACCATAACCAGCTCCGCAGCCTCTATGTGCCCGAAGACAGGTCAAAGGACAAGAGAGCGAAGTTCAAGAGGGGCCGATCTGGCAATCCTCTGACCCATACGGTCGATTTCCTGGCCAGAAAGCTGACCGAGGCCAAGGTCCTCGATGAGAAGGCCCGTTGCAACCTGGAACTACTGTGCGAACTGAGGGACACGTCCATCCACTTCTACCATCGGAGCGAAGCCCTGGCCGAACGTGTGCAAGAGGTGGGGATGGCGACGTTGAAGAACTTCGTCACGGCCGCAAAGGATTGGTTCGACGCCGACCTCTCCCGGTTCAATTTCTATCTCATGCCCCTGGCGTTCGTCAGCCCGCCCGCCGAAGCGACGGGCCTGCCTCTGAGCCGCGAGGAAAAGAGCTTTCTTCGATACTTGGAGGCTCACAAGGCGCACGAGGATGATCCGGCGGGTCCCTACTCCGTGGCCATCCGCCTCGAGGTGCGATTCGTGCGCTCCAAAGCCACCGATGCGGCCGCCGTCAGGGTCACGACCGATCCGAAGGCTCCCGCCGTAAGATTGACCGAGGAGCAGTTCCGCGAGCGATATCCTTGGGATTACGGTGAACTAACGAAGAGGTGTCGCGAGCGCTACGCGGACTTCAAAGTGGACAAGAAGTACCATCAAATTCGAAAGGGCTTTGAACAGAACGAGCGGTTCGTCCACATTCGCAGACTGGATCCGGGCAACCCCAGGAGCGCCAAGAAGCCTTTCTTCGCACCGACTATTCTTCAGGAGATCGACAACCACTACCGAAAGAGGTAGCGGAACCTTGTAGCAGAATGGAGCAGTGTAGAATTGGTCTGAGAGTTGGGGAGGAGGACATGGCGGACAAGAGTCCAAGAACCATCGCAACCATCAACTTCAAGGGTGGGGTAGGGAAGACCACCGTGACCTGGTGCCTGGGGGAAGTTCTCTCCACGACGTCCAACATGCGCGGCTTGATGTTCGACCTGGATGCGCAGATGTCGTTGACCCAGGCCATTGCCCTCAACGAGCATACCGGCTTTCTAGAGGACCGGTTCGCCAAGTGGTATCAGACGGCCATCGAGCGTAAGAAGACGATTTTCGATGCGCTTGACGCGTTTACGAGACCTGCCCAGCACTTCGACTTCGGCGTCGGTTACGATTTTATCTACCCGCTGGCCGATACCTTCCATTTTGTCCCCTCGGTGGAAGATCTGTACTGGCAAGAACTGGAAATCTTTGACCGGGATGGGGTTCGGGACTTCATCCGCCGCCTGCTGGGCAAGATCGACAACTGCAAGCAGGTGCCGAGGTACGATTTCGTCCTCTTTGATTGTCCCCCTTCCTTCACCCTTCTTTCATACAGCGTGCTGAGTTGTTGCGACCTGATTCTCATTCCCGTTAACCCCGATTTCTTTGCATCCAAAGGTGTGGCCTTGATCTTGAATTCTCTCCGCATGCGGATCGAACCCCATCCCCTGCCCAAGATCGGCGTGTTCATGAATAAGGCCAAAACCTACGCCAACGCCCCGACGAAGGAAGTTCAGTTCTATATGCGGGAGGTGAAGAGGGTCTGCGATGCGGCGGCAGCCAGGCAGAAGATCGAGGCGAAGTTTTTCGATTCCTACATCCGGGAGCGCGTTGGGATCAAGAGGGCGATAACAGGCGGCGGTGTGCCCCAAGAGATGGTCGGCGATTTTCAATCGCTTTGGAGAGAATGCGTTCAATTCCTTTCATGAGGACAAACGACATGTTTCGTTCAACTGAAGACGAGATCCGTGAGCTGGCGGCCGAAATCCGCGAGATCAAGGAGTTGCTTCGGACTATTTCAAACAAGGTCTCGCAGATGGAATCGCGGGCCAAGCGAGCCTTTCCGTCCGTCTTCCCCAAGCGCGAATCCGGGGCCAAAGTGCGGTCTCCGAAGGTGACGGACCCGCCCACCATTTCGCCCCAGGAAGCCTTGAGCCTCTTCGAGAACCTCCTCGGTGTGGCCAGGAAGGAAGGAAAGGAAGTCGTTCAGCACCGCTTGGAAGAGATCGCTCTGCCCGACTTGCTCCTGCTCTCGCAGGAGTTGGGTGTATCGCTTGGCAAGAAGAAGCCCACGAAGAAAACGCTTCAAGCTGGAATTATAGGAAGGATCAACGAAAGTCTGCTGCTTTCTACTGCAGGCTTGAGGAATCATCAGCAAGAGCATGGCGGGATTCCACAGCAGGTTGACATTAATGAGGAGAGTCCAAACAGTTTGATAGCGACAAGCAATAGGCAAGACGCTGCCTCGAATTCATTGCAGTGCCTTGAAGCGGAGGGCAACAGTGAAGGAGGACCTTCCAATGGGCACGCACAGGATGGTGAGGCAGGTCATCGCCAGAGGGCTCTAGGAGACAAAGATGAAAAGGCTTAGCGTGCGAAGTTTCGGGCCTGTAGTTGAGGCCGATGTGCGTTTCGGCGACCTCACGGTTTTCGTCGGCCCCCAGGCCACGGGAAAAAGTATATTCCTTCAGCTCGTGAAACTGCTCGTGGACGCCGGTCCAATCCGCAAGGAGCTTCTGCGCTTCGGGCTGAAATGGAGAGGTTTGGAAGAGTTCAACCAGCTCGTCTTTGGCGAGGGCATGGAGGGGCTTGGTTCCGCACCCGGCTTCCAGGGCGCCGTGGATGGCCAGAACTTCAGGCTGGAGTCCCACATCAAAGGATCGAGCAGACAGCAAGAACGCCTGTTCTATGTTCCAGCCCAGAGGGTGATCGCCCTTCGGGACGGACTGACCCGGCCATTCACTGATTACCGCTCAGGCGACCCCTTCGTCGTTCGGGAGTTCAGCGAGACGCTCCACAAATTGGTGCAGCAGGAGTTCGGAAAAGCGGGCCGACTTTTCCCGCAGCCCAAGAGACTCAAGGAAGCCCTGCGAAAGCGTGTGGAGACCAGCATCTTCAACCGGTACGAACTTCAGACGGATAGCGAGCGCCTGCAGAGGCGCATCGTTCTTCAGAAGAAGGAGGAGGTCGGAACCCAGACCTTACCCTTCCTCGTCTGGTCGGCGGGCCAGCGGGAGTTCGTTCCCCTTCTCATGGGCTTCTACTGGCTCATGCCTCCCACCAAGGTCTCCCGCCGAGGGAAGCTGGAGTGGGTCGTCATCGAAGAGCCGGAGATGGGGCTTCACCCCGAGGCCATCACGGCCGTCATGGCGCTGGTCTTGGAACTCCTCCGCCGGGAGTACAAGGTGCTGATCTCCACGCATTCCCCGCACGTCCTGGACGTGGTTTGGGCCCTCCAAACCGCGAAGAACCATGATGGCCAGCCGGCGGATGTCCTCAAGCTGTTCGGTCTGCCCACACAGAGCCAGCAGATCGCCAACGCCGCCCTAAAGAAGGAGTACAAGGCCTTCTATTTCGCCAGAGACGGACAGGTGAAGGATATATCCGATCTCGATCCGGGCTCCGATTCCCCAGTGGAAGCCGGCTGGGGAGGGCTGACCGAGTTCAGCGGACGGGTGGCCGATGTTGTCGCCGACCTGGTGAGCAGGGCTGAGAAAAAGAAGGGCGGGGCCGACGCATGACTTTCCAAGAAGCCGTCCAGGCCGCTCCCGCCCCGGTGAACGAGGCGTACCAACCGGGACTTCAGGCGCTTGGCAGCAACTCAGCCAAGATCCAAGACGATTGCCGCAGGACAACGGGGAGTCTCTTCTTGGATAAGACCCTCGAGAATTCCCAACCATACGCCAACCAACCTCGTTGGGACTACGGGATCGGCGTGCGGCGGCGCAACCGGGAGGAGGCCTTCTGGGTGGAGGTTCATCCCGCCAATACCCACGGGGTGACCGAGGTCCTCCGAAAACTGGATTGGCTCAAGAACTTCCTGAACCATGTGGCACCTTCCCTTCGCGGGATCACCCGTTCGGAACAGCCTTACGTCTGGATCGCCTCCGGAGGGATTCACATACAGAAGAACACGCCCCAATCTCGGCGGCTGGCGGCCAGCGGGCTTCTTGGCCCCCTGAAGCATTACAGCCTTGGGGAACCATGACGGGGAAGGCTTCGATTCTCCTTCCAGGAAGGAGAAATCCGGCGAAATTCTCTTCAGAGGAAGGACAAGAGACTGCCACGGCCCTGGCGGGAGCAACTACAAATTACTTCTAGGCTCTGTCCCTAGCTTCATCTGTGCAGTTTGAGGGGGACCGATGACGATCTTCGACCTCCATTCCCAGGTGCTCGCCGATTACCGGGACTTCGTTTCCTCATTTTTCACGATTTCCGACGAGCGGGCGCGGGAGTTCGTCGAGAAGGCCCTCGGGGAAGAGGGTCGGCTCTGGCCCGATTACCTGTTGCAGGTGAGCCCCGCCTACGCGCCGGGGGCCACGGTGGAGGAGCTGGCGAAGGAGGGGGTCCTGCACCCCGAGACGGCGCGGATCTTCGCCGATAACCAGGGGAGGCCCCTGCGCCTCTATCGCCACCAGGAGGAGGCCGTCCGCAAGGCGCGGCAGGGCCACAGCTACGTGGTCACGAGCGGTACGGGGTCGGGCAAGAGCCTGGCCTTCTTCATCCCCATCATGGACCTGCTTCTGAGGGAGCCGGGAGAGCCCGACCGCGTGTCGGCCCTCGTGGTCTATCCCATGAACGCCCTCGCCAACTCCCAGCTGCACGCCCTGGATGGGTTCAAGGCCAGCTACGAGACGCGCCTGGGAAAGCCCTTCCCCGTGACCTACGCCAAGTACACCGGCGAGACGAAGGCGAACGAGCGCGAGGCCCTGCGGGCCCATCCGCCCCAGATCCTGCTCACCAACTACGTGATGGGCGAACTTCTCCTCGTGCGGCCCGAGGACCGGCGCTTCCTTCCGCCGGGCGGAGACAGCCTGCGCGTGCTCGTATTCGACGAACTGCACACCTACCGCGGCCGCCAGGGCTCGGACGTGGCCATGCTCATCCGGCGCCTCAAAGAGCGGTGCGGGGCTCAGGGGCTGATCCACGTGGGCACCTCGGCGACCATGGTGGCCGACCGAGAGGCTTCCGGAGGAGAGCGCCGCGGCGCCGTGGCCCGTTTCTCCTCACGCTTCTTTGGTCATCCCTTGGATGGGAACCAAGTCGTGGAGGAGACTCTCGTTCCCATCACCGAGGGGGGGCTCCCTTCGCGAGCCGATCTGATCAAGGCTCTTGGAGAACCCCTTCCAGCCAACACCGAGGCCTACTTGCGCCATCCGTTGGCCCGATGGGCGGAATTCACCTTCGGCATAGAAACGGACCCTGACGGTGGCTACCGCCGGCGGGTGCCCATCGCCTTGACGGAGGCGGCGCGGTGTTTGGCCGAAGAAACAGGGATGGCGCCGGATGTCTGCCGTCACGCCCTGGAGGCCTTGCTCATCGCCGGGGCGCCTTCGCCGGGCGCGGGCGCTGACAAGGGTTTCGCCTTCAAGGTCCACCAGTTCATCAGCCAGGGCAACGCGCTCTTCAGCACGCTGGAGCCGCCAGCCGACCGCGCCTTCTCCCTCAACGGGCCTGGCGAAGTGGACGGGCGCCTCCTCTTCCCGGTGAGATTTTGCCGCCAGTGCGGCCAGGAGTACTACCACGCCTTGCGCAGCGAGGGGCGGCTGGAGCCCCATCCCACCGGGGAGTGGCTGGAGGAAGAAGAGGAGGACAAGGAGGCGGGGTACCTCATGCTGGCGCCCGCGGAAAGCGACTGGGACCCCTCCCGGGTTCCCGAAGAGTGGCTGGACCGCAGAGGCCGCCTCAAGCGGGAGTACCGGGACCGGGTGCCGGGAGCCCTTTGGGTGAGGCCCGACGGCCAGTACGCCGCCACGGCCGAAGGCGGCTCGGTGAAGATGTGGTGGCAGCCAGCCCCATTCTCGCTGTGCCTGGCGTGCGGAGAGTTCTACACGAAGAAGGAGAAGGAGTTCACCAAGCTCGCGGTCCTCTCCAGCGAAGGGCGCTCCAGCGCCACCACGGTCCTTGCCCTGGCGTTGCTCATCCATTCGCAGAGGATGGATGCGGCAAGGCCCAAGTTGCTCTCCTTCACGGACAACCGCCAGGACGCGTCGCTCCAAGCGGGTCACTTCAACGATTTTCTCCAGCTGGCCGTGCTGAGGTCGGCCTTGGTGGCCGCCCTGAAGGACCGGGCGACGCTCACGCCGGACGTGGTGGCTCGGGAAGTCGTTGCGCGGTGCGGCCTTGCACTGAGGGACATCGCGAAGACCACCGACCTCGCGCCGGATTCCGCCGCCGCTCGGCAGGCGTGGGAGGTCTTCACCGACCTCGTCGAGGTCCGGCTGTACGAAGACCTGCGGCGCGGCTGGCGGGTCGTTCAGCCCAATCTGGAAGAGCTCGGCCTTCTGCAAATCACCTACCGGGGCCTGGAGGAACTGTGCCGCGAAGGGCGATGGTGGGCCTTCCACCCGGCGGCGGCCTCAGCAACTCCCACCGCTCGCGCCCAGGTAGTGCGGGCCTTCCTCGACCACTTCCGGCGCAAGCTGGCCATTCGCACCGGCCTCCTCACGGAAACCACGCAACAACAGCTCCGGCGGCGTTCGGAGGCCAACCTCAACACCTTCTGGGGCCTGGATCCGGAGAGCCGGGACGAGCTGAGAACCGCCAAATGGTTCACCCGGCTGGGCCAATCGTCTAGACCCGACGAGGGATTCGCCCTGGGGGAACAGAGCGCCCTCGGGCGGTTCCTTCTCAAGTCCTTTGGTTTCCCGAAAAAGGACTTCGCGGGCTTCATGGAGGGCTTCCTGACGCTCCTGGTGCAGCATGGCCTGCTCTTCCGCCTGTCCCCCGTGGAGGACCACCAGCGGTACCAACTGGAAGCGGGCTGTTTGGTCTGGAACCGGGGCGACGGGAACCCTCCACCTCCCGATCCTCTCTACGCGCGCCGTTCGCCCCGCGACGGCTACCGCGAACCACCCAAGCGCGTGCATGCCTTCTTTCATCGCTTCTATCAGCAGGCCTCGGGCACGCTCGCGTGGCTGGAGGCGAGGGAGCATTCGGCCCAGGTCGTGACGGCTGGCGCACGTGAAGAACGGGAATACCGCTTCCGGCTTTCCGCTCCCGAGAACGGGAAGAAGCCCCTGCCCCTCTTGTGCTGCTCCCCCACGATGGAACTCGGCATCGACATCGCCGACCTCGACCTGGTCCACCTTCGCAGCATCCCGCCCACGCCCGCGAACTACGCCCAGCGGGGCGGACGCGCGGGCCGGCAGGGACAACCGGGCCTCATTTTCTCCTACTGCGGGGCACAAAACAGCCACGACCAGTACTTTTTCCGGCGGCGCGAGGAGATGGTCGCGGGCGTGGTGAAACCTCCAACCCTCGATCTGGCCAGCGAGAGCCTGGTGAAGGTGCACGTGTACGCCCTCTGGCTGGCCCACGTGGGATTGCCGCTGGGGAACACGATGGAAGGCATTCTCGACTTGGACCAAGAGCGGTATCCGCTCCTCGCCAACGTTCAGGCGCAAGTCTCCCTCAGCGAGGAGGCGAGAGCCCAGGTTGAACAGGCCGCCCGAAGCGCCCTTCGCCAGGACTGGGGCTTGCTCCGCGGCGCATCGTGGTTCAACGAAAAGTGGCTTGCCCGAACAATCCGGGAGGCGCCAGAAGCCTTCGACCGGGCCTTCGACCGCTGGCGGGAATTGTACCGGGCCGCCATGGGTCAGCTCGTTAAAGCTCAGAACCAGCTGCTTCGAGCCCGCCGTCCTGAAGAACAAAGCGAAGCCCGAAGGATGCAAGACGAGGCGCTACGCCAGAGGAACCTGCTGCTTCAAACCGGCGTGGGCCGCGAGGAGGCCGACTTCTACCCCTACCGCTATCTTGCGAGCGAGGGCTTCCTGCCGGGGTACAACTTTCCGGCGCTTCCCGTGCGGGCCTGGGTGCCGAGAGGAGGGGACGGGGAGTTCATTCCGCGTCCGCGCCCCATCGCCCTCCGGGAGTTCGGGCCGGGCAACATCCTCTACCACGAGGGGGCCAAGTGGCAGGCCGTCTCCTTCGAAGCACCGCCTGGGGGCCTGGAGGAACGCAAGCGCCAAGCCAAGATCTGCCGGGAGTGCGGCGGACTTTCGTTCGATGCCGGCGTGGACCTGTGCCCCGTTTGCTCCGTTCGGTTCGACGGCGAGAACAGCGAGCTCCTCCCCCTGATGGATATGCCAAATATCCGAACCCGGCGAAGGGAGCGCATCACCTCCAACGAGGAGGAGCGCCGGCGCAGGGGATTCGAGATCTCTTTGGCCTACCAATTCGCAAGAGAGACTTCGGGGCCGCGAGTCTTGGACGCCGATGCGGTTACGGACGATACGCCCATGCTGCGGCTTCGATGGGCCCCGACGGCCACGCTCATTCACATCAACCGGGGCTGGCGGAAAGCGGACGTGCCTGGGTTCCTCGTGGACCTTCAGAGCGGGGAAGTTCAGACTGAGCCGAACCAGTCCTTGGCGGACAGGGGCCGTCCGAGGGCACTGGACAGAATTCAGCTCTACGTCCAGGACACCCAAAACCTGCTGTTCGTTCGTTGGCCTGAAGGCGCCTCAACTCAAGATCGCACAACGGAAACGACGCTCCTCTATGCGCTCAAGCGGGGCATCGAACGCGCCTTTGAGCTGGAGGAGTCGGAGCTGGGCGTGGACGTCATAGGCCGTGGTTCCCAGCGCGCCCTCGTCTATTACGAAACATCAGAGGGCGGGAGCGGCGTGCTGCGCAGGCTCTATGAGGAAACGGACGCGCTGGCCAGGGTGGCGCGAGAGGCGCTCGATTGTTTGCACTATCATCCCGATGGGACCGAAGCCCAGGGAGGGTGCGAGAGGGCCTGCTACTCGTGTCTCCTGTCGTTTCGCAACCAGCGCGATGCCCTTTACATGGACCGGCACAAGGTCCGCGAGCTCTTGCTCGCCCTCGCCCAGGGCTGGACCCTTCCGCGCATTGGAGGGCGCGACTGGAAGGCTCATCTCGAATGGCTCAGGTCCCTAACCGACTCTCGCTCGGACATCGAGCGGCGCTTCCTGGACGCCCTGGCTCAGGGTCACCACCGCTTGCCCGAGGAGGCCCAGAAAGCCATCGAACAGCCCCGCTGCATCCCTGATTTTTTTTATGCTCCCAACGTCTGCGTCTTCTGCGACGGCACGGTTCACGACGATCCGATCCAGAAAGCGAAAGACAAGGAGATCCGAAGCGAGCTGAAGCAGATGGGCTATGAGGTACTGGTCATCCGTTACGACCGGGACATCGAGAAACAAATCCAGGAGGCACCCCGGATCTTTGGCGGTCCGCCGAGTCGTGGCTAGGGGAACTCCGCATTGGCGAGAGTGTCCTTCCTGCCCATGTGGTCCGCTTGCGCAGATCGGAAGCGGCTGGATGGTTTCGGTTGGAGGAAGAGATGCCCATTGAAATCCAAGTGTGGCGCATTGAAGAAGGAGAAAGGCTAGCAAAGCTGCAAGGCGGCACCCTCGAGCTGGAGAGCAAGCTGGAGGACTGGCTGGCGAAAGACATCTCCCTGGCCTCTCCCGACTGGATGGTCATCGGAAGGCAGGTTCCCACGGCCTACGGCCACCGGATCGATCTGCTCGCGGTGGATTCGAACGGGGATACGGTGGTGCTGGAACTCAAGAAGGAGATGACTCCCCGAGACGCCGTGGCCCAAGTCCTGGATTACGGAGCCTGGGTAAGCCGGCTGTCCGAGGAGGATTTGGACCATATCTACCGTGACTATACCCAAAAGGTCAGAAGCGAGGGATCAGAAGAGTCCTTGGGGAAGGCATTCTGCCAGCACTTCAAGGTAGAGAACCCTCCCGAGACGTGGAACGCCAACCATCACCTGGTGATCGTCGCTCCTGAATTGGATCCCCCGACGGAGCGCATCGTCACCTACCTGTCCGAGGTTCACGGTGTGACCATTAATGCGGTTTTCTTCCGTGTCTTGAAGGACAACGAAAGCCAGTTCCTTACAAGAGCTTGGTTCATAGAGCCGGATGAAATGGAGGAGGCCGGCGGGGAGCGGAAATTGAAAGGCCCATGGAATGGTGAAGTGTATGTCAACTTTGGCCACGACGACGTTCAGAATTGGGAAGATGCCCGCCGATATGGGTTCGTCTCCGCCTATGGCGGCAAGCGCTACCGGAAGGCCATGGAGCGTCTGGAGCCGGGCCAGCGCATCTGGGTCAAGGTGCCCGGAAAAGGGTTCGTGGGCGTCGGTGAGGTCGTCGCCCGTGCCGTTCCGGTGGAGGAGTTCCATGTGACCTTGGATGGAGAGGAACAACGGCTCCTGGATCTGGAGCTAAAGGGGGAGCGGACAACGGAACCCATTCCTGATCCCGACGAGGCGCTATATCTCGCTGGGGTCAGATGGATTCGCACCTTTGAGCTCGGTAAGGCCGTTGCGGAAGAGGGAATGTTCGGGAACCAGAACGTTGTCTCCTTTCCGAAAGATCCCAGGTGGAACCGGACGGTGGAGCGGCTCAAACAGATCTTTGGTGTGAAATAAGCCTGCCCCCTGAACCCTTTCCCGCGTGATTCGGAGAGGGGTGAATGATGCGAATCCCAGACGGTTCCCGATCGACCCCCGCCGCCGTCATCGCCCCCGGCAAGCCCGCGGTGGTCACAACCTTCCAGCTGGAGGCGGCCATACCCCTGAACGGGCGGGCGGCTCGGGAGGTGTGGACCGAGGCCATCCGGACGATGCTGGCGTGGGTCCAGGGAAAAATCCCGAAGACGGAGGAGGGGAGGATTCCCGCGGAGGCGCTGGAGGGGGCCCCCTTTCGCCTGGAGTTCCCGGGGCAGTGGGTCGAAGCGGCGGTGGTGGGGGAGCGGTGGGCCCTGGGGCTGGAGCAGCCCGACGCGCCGGGACCTTACAGAAAGCTGGAGGCGGTGCCGGGCCGCACCTGGAGGACCGACCTGGCCCTGGTCCAGGGAGAAAAGGGGCTTCGCTTTGCGGTCCGGGTACGCAGCGCCTCGCTTCCCTATGCGACCAAGGCCATTCAGTTGACGCGGCCGCGGGTGGTGCTCGATCTCGCCTCCACCTCGGGGCTCGAAGACCTCCGGCCGCTGGACGGAAAGCCCTGGCGGATCGATACGGACGAGGACCTCGAAGCGCTCCACCTCCTCTTGCTGGACCCCGGACGGCGGCTTCCCGTGACGATGCTGACCGAAAAGCCGCTCGAGTACAGGGTGCCCGTTTCTCGCCCGTTCGTGCTCGACCACGACGCCCTGGCGTCGAGCCTGCAGGGGCTCTCGCACGTGGTCCTGATGCCGCGGGAGCCGGGCTTTCGCTGGACGGAGCAGATGGGTCGGCGATGGACGGCCTTCGACGGGGCGGTCCGGACCTACCGTCCCGGCATGAACCCGGAGGAGGACCCTCCCCACCTGCACCCCCGGGTTCTCCTGGAGAACATCCTCTTCTGGAGGCACCCCGATCCGAAGGGGGAGATGCTGGAAGGGGAGAGGGCCTTCGCGGCCTTCCTGAAGGACCGGGCCCTCGCCTTCCTGGCCGAACGGCCTCTCGATTTCTCGGGCATCTGGTTCCTGCCGGAGGTGCGTTCGGCCGCGGCCGCCGACACGCGGAAACAGGCCGAGGAGACGGGCGACTGGGCCCGCCTGATCGAGGAGGAGAACGCCGCGCTGCGGAAGGAGGTGGAGGAAGCGAGGAAGGAGGCCCAGCAGTTCTGCGACCTCGCTTCCGCCGCCGAACGTCAGATGGCCGCCGTGGTGGAAGAGAACAAGCGCCTGAGGGCCGCCCTCGACGCCGCCCGGGCCGCTCTCATGGCCAAGACGGGCGAAGATCCCGACGACGCGGCGGAGCGCCCGCAGCGCTACGAGGACATTCCGACCTGGGTCACGAAGGTCCTGGCCGGCCGCCTGATCCTCCATCCCCGGGCGGAGAACGCCCTCAAGAAGGCCCAATACGAGGATGTCGGTCTCGTCGTCGAGGCGCTTCTCCTGCTGGCACGGGAATACCGGGATGCCCGGATCGGGGGAGGCTCATTGAAGGACTTCGAGGCGAAAGCGGCCGCCTTGCACCTGCGGTTCTCGGGTTCCATCGAGAAAAGCCGGGCGGGCCAGGAGGGGGAGGAGTACTTCGTGGCCTACCCCTTTGGAAGCTCCCACCGGCGCTTCCTGGAGTGTCACCTGAGGAAGGGATCCAGCACAGACCCCCGCCGTTGCCTGGCCATCTATTTCTTCTGGGACGATGACACCCGCCAGGTCGTGGTGGGCTGGCTACCCTCCCACCTCGACAACCGGATGACGTAGAATCGGGCGCTGTAAGAAAGTTCGTGCAGGACAGCGGTAGGACCCATGGATCGGTCGCACTACCATCGAGGATGGCTCCCGGATTCTTCAAGCCTTTCCGGCGGAGGTCATGGAGACTCTGGAGGTCTGATGTAGGACCGAATGGTAGCCGACTGGAGGCCGCATGGCTAAGAGCGAGCAGGAGACAACGGCCCTCAAGGTGGCGATGGACCATTGGCGCGAGGTAGTAGGTTGTTCCTGCAAGCCCGCTTCAGGGCCGAAGGGCAAGGGGTACGACCTGGGGTGCGACCATCGCCACGTGGAACTCAAGGGCACGAAGAAGTCGAGGCCGGGCTTCCGGATCCTGACCTCAGGCGAATTCGACGCGGCGCGGAAGGACCCGCTCTTCGAATTGTGGATCGTCTCCGACATCCACGAGGGGAAGGGATCGCTCCACATCGTCGGGCGGGAAGACGTCCTTTCGTCGGCGATTCCCGTGCTGCACTGGCGCCTCCCGCTTGGAACCAGGAGGCTCAGCGGTTACCGGCGCGCCCGAATCACGAATAGGAGCAGGGGGAGGCAGGCCTGAAAAGATCACATGAGGGGAGATGGTTCCTGCGACGCCGGCGCTTTCCTGGGGCGGCTTGAGGGGCGACTGCGGTTCTCTGACACGAGGAGAAAGGTGTAGCCTGAGATCTTCTGGGAAGGGGGGATGGGCCATGGGCGGGTTCCGGTTCTGTGGTGCGGTGTTGGCGGTGGTGCTGTGCGTGGCGCATTTCGGGCAGGAGGCGGGGGCCGGGCCAGGTGTGCCGCCCCCGGAGCGCTTCGACGGGATCTTCGCCAACCACGGCGGCGCTCTGCCGTCCTTGCAGGCGAAGTTCTGCTCGTTCCGGGTGGAGGAGTGGTCGAGCGAGGAAGAGATCCTCAACCTTGCGAAGGCTCTTGCTCGGGGGGGCCTGTCCGGCGCGAGAGACTTCCTCTGGAGTTTGAAGCCCAAGGCGACCTTCTATCTGGGCAATTCCCCGTCGGTGTACTTTCAGGTGGTCTTTTCGGCGCCCCTCCAGGACGGCTCGCGCGGGATCTGGGCCATCACGGGCGACCAGCTCGGGTTTCTTTCCACGGGCGACGCCCGCGCGAAGCGGTACCCGTTCGGCGCGATCCAGATCCGGTTGAACCAGGACGGGAAGGGGGAAGGGGACATGATCGGGGCCGCGGCCCTGGAGATCAATCCCGCCGGTTCGCTGGAGATCAAGAGCTACGGCACGCCGCCCTTCCGGCTCCTGGATCTGGTGGCAAAGCCGTACAAACCCAAGCGGGCAGCCGCTCGATAAGAAGGACCGGTCGCCGGGCCAATGAAATAGGTCGAACGAAATAGGTGGCTGTCCCTAGTTTTCCGTTCATGCCGTTGCGGATTTCTCTACCGCGGGCGCTCCGGTACAATACCCCCAGTTGACTTGAACTCGTGCTTCCGAGGGGAGGGGCGGATGGTTCCTCTGGCTCTGGCGCTGTCGGGGGGCGGCTCTCGCGCGGCGGGGTTCCACCGCGGGGTGGTGGCGGGGCTCCGGGAGGTGGGGCTTCTCGACTCGGTGGGGGTGGTGTCCACCGTGTCGGGGGGATCGGTCTTCGGCGCGGCGTGGATGGCGGCGCGGGGGCGGGGGGAGCCGGACGAGGCCTTCCTGGAGCGCATGGGCGCGGAACTGTCCAAGGGCTTCATCGGGCGGACGATCCGGCCGCGCCTGGTGAAGCTCCTGCTCCCGGGCTACACGCGCACCCACGCCATCGCGGAGACCTTCGATGGCCTCTTCTTTGAGGGCCTGACGCTTTCGGGCCTGCCCGCGAGCCCGCGCCTGGTGATGAACGTCTGCGTTCTCAACCACGGGCAGACGGGAAAGTTCGCGCGAAAAGGCTTCAAGTGCGTGGGGCTGGCCCCGCCCGGCGGCGGGGTGAGCGAGTGGGCCCCCCTGCCGGACTACCCCGTGGCGCTGGCGGCGGCGGCGTCGGCGGCCTTCCCCGTGGGCCTGCCCCCGGTTTCCCTGGGGCGGGGCCGGGGAGGGGTCCCCGAGGGCTGGGGGACCACCGAGGACCTGAGGCGCATGAAGGAGTTCGTGCTGACGGACGGCGGGGTGCTGGAGAACCTGGGCATCGAGACGGTGCTGAACGCCGAGAGCGAGTTCGCCGGGTGGGACGTGGCGGCCAGCGACGCGGGGGCGCGGGAGGCGGCGTGGGGGCCGGAGGGCCTGCGGGACCGGGTGAGGGGCTGGCTCATGGGGGCCCTGAGCGCGCCCGTGCTCGAGCGCATCGCCACGGTGATGAACCAGAAGGAGGACCGCCACATGCGCCACGGCCTCTTCGCCGAGCGGGAGAAATCCTGGCTCGTGGAGGCCCTGCGCGAGCCGGAGGTGGCCGCGCGCCCCGACCTGCGGGCCTATCTCGCCGCCGAACCCGAGCGGCCCGCGCGCCGGGTGCTCATGGTGCGCGTGAACCAGGACTGGGACCACTTCGTCAGGAAAATCCCGCGCTGGCGCCTCCTGGGGCTGGCCGCCGACTTCGAGGCCCGCACGGGGCGGAGCGCGCCGGACCTGCCCCTCTGGGACGACCTTCCGGCCAAGGAGGCCTTTCTCGAAGCCGTGGGGGCCGGCCTGGGTCCTGCCAGAGAGATCTACGCGGCCATGGGCGGGGCGGCGGCGGCCGAGCGCGCGAACCACATCCCCACCGGCTTCAGCGCCGTGGACCCCTCGGACCTGAAGGTCCTCTCCGACCACGCCCGATGGCAGGTCTGGGCCAACAAGGCTGTGTATTGGGGGTGAGACGCGAGAGGGGAGAGAAGAGGCAATTGGAAATTGGGATTTGGGATTTCGGATTTAGAAACAAAGGCGACAGCGGAATCCGTGGGGCGGGCGCCCTCGCCCGCCAGACACAGGGATCAAAGGCCGCGGCCGGGGGCGGCCGCGCCACACAACCCTAAAACATTGTGGGGCGGGCGGCCACGGAGGGCCGACCCTACCGCGCGAGTGCTTCGTAGCGGCCGATGGTTGCATCGGCCGGGGCGGGTTTTGTTGGGGAGGGCCTCCGCGCCCTCCTCTGCGGTGTGAGCGCCTTGAAATGCGGTTGAAAATAGGTGGCTGTCCCTATTTTAAGTCTCTGGCGGTGCAGACGCGGTTGCGGCCTTCCTGCTTGGCGCGGTAGAGGGCCTGGTCGGCGGAATCCACGAGGGTGCGCCAGGAGAGGGCGGGATCGGGGACGACGGTGGCCACGCCCAGGCTGAGGGTGAGGACGCCTCCGGGGAGGCCCGCGTGGGCGATGGAGAGGGCGGCCACGGCGGCGCGGAGGCTTTCGGCGAGGGCTTCGGCGTTCTGGATATCGGTCCCCGTCAGGACGAGGGCGAATTCCTCGCCGCCGTAGCGGGCGGCCAGGTCTCCGGCGCGGTTGGCGGCTTCGGCGAGGAGGGCGGCGACTCGGACGAGGGCCGCGTCCCCCGCGGGGTGTCCGTAGGTGTCGTTGTAGGCCTTGAAGCCGTCCAGGTCGGCCATGAGGAGGGAGAGCCAGCCTCCCGTGCGGGCCAGTTGTCGCCACTGGGCCTCGATGTGGGCGTCGAAGCGCCGCCGGTTGGCGAGTCCGGTGAGGGGGTCCTGGGCCGAGAGTTCGGCGAGGCGGTCGTTGGCGGTCCTGAGTTCGCGGGTGCGCTCCTCCACGAGGGCCTCGAGGACGACGCGGCGGGCTTCGAGGCTGCGCACGCGAAGCCGGACGGCTCCGGCGAGGAGGGCGACGCCCGCCACGATGCAGAGGAAGAGGAAGGGAGCCGTCTGGTAGAAGCGGGGCTTCTGGACGAGGGTGAGGGAGGCTCCCTGGGCGTTCCAGACCCCGTCGTTGTTGCAGGCCGTGACGCGGAAGGTGTACTTCCCCGGCGGGAGGTTGGTGTAGGTCGCCACGCGCCGGGTTTCGGCGCGCACCCAGTCGGGGTCGAAGCCTTCGAGAACGTACCGGAACTGGACGCGCTCCGGGGCCACGAAGGAGAGGCCGGTGTAGTGGATGTCGAGGCGGTTGCGGCCGGGAGGGAGGACGATCTCGGCCGCCGCCTCGCGCGGCACGCCGTTGACGACGACCCGTTCCACGAGCACGGGCGGGGGCTGGGCGTTGAAGCGCCGCTCGTCGGGGTCCACCACGACCACGCCCCGGATGGTGGGAAACCAGAGGCGTCCGTCGCGGGCCCTGATCCCGGCGGGGACGAAGCCGCCGTTGCACTCGGCGCTCCGCATGCCGTCGGCCACGCCGAATTCCGTGACGGGCACTCGGGGAAGCCGCCCTTCGGCGCAGTCCACCATGTCCTGGATGCGCGCACGGTAGACGCCGCGGTTTCCGCTCATCCAGACGTGGCCGAGGTCGTCTTCGAGAATCTGGTAGGCCGTGTCGTCGGGCAGCCCCTGGGCCTTGGAGATCCGGTCCACCCGGCTCCCGCGCATCAGAAAGACGCCGGAGCCGATGGTGCCGATCCAGAGGGCGCCTCGAGCGTCCTCGTGCATGTGCGTGACGATGGCGTTGCCGATGGCCTCGCGGCCCTCGAACCCCGTGAAGCGCCCGTTCTCGAACAGGCTCAGGCCCCCATACGTGCTGACCCACAAGCGGCCGCGGCTGTCCTCGAAGATGAGGTTCACCAGCCCCCCGGTACTCGCCCCGGTGGGGGAGAAGGACTGGATGGCGCGGCCCTCGATGCGGCAGAGGCCGCCGCCGTTGGTTCCCGCCCAGAGGATGCCCCGCCGGTCTTCGTAGACGGCGATGACGCGGTTGGTGGGGAGTCCGTCGGCGGTGGTGAGGGTCGTGATCTTCCCGTTCTGGACCCGGGCCAGGCCGCCGCCGTCGGTCCCGACCCAGAGGGCCCCAGAGCGGTCCTCGCAGAGGCTCCGGATCAGGTCGTTCGGCATTCCCTCGGCGGTCGTGAGGCGTGTGAAGCGCCCGTCCTTGAACCGGTTGATCCCGCCGCCGTTGGTGGAGATCCAGAGGCTCCCGTCCCGGGTTTCAAGGAGGCCGATGGCGAAGTCGTTGGAGAGGCCCTCGGGAACTCCGAAGGTGGCGAAGGGGCCGTCGTGGAGGCAGTTGAGGCCGCCTCCGTTGGTGCCGATCCAGAGGTTCCCCTCGCCGTCCTCGCAGAGGGCCCGAACCACGTCGTAGGGGAGCCCGTCGCGGGTTGTGAAGGAACTCCAGCGGCCTTCGTGGAGGCGGCTCAGGCCGCCGCCGAAGGTGCCCACCCAGAGGTTCCCGTCGCGGTCCTCGAGCAGGCACGTGATGCGGTCGCTCGTGAGGCCGTCCTTCGTGGTGTAGACGCGCAGGCGTCCATTCTGCAAGGCGCAGAGGCCCTGGTTGTAGGTCCCGATCCAGAGGGTGCCGTCCCGGCCGCGGTGCACGGCGTAGACCACCGGCTCGGGCAGTCCGGGCACGGTCTCGAACCGGCCGCCCGCAAAGCGGCACAGACCGCCGCCGTTGGTCCCGATCCAAAGGTCGCCCGTGATCGGGTCCTCGTAGAGGGTGAGGATGCTGTTGTGGGGAAGGCCCTCCCGGGTCGTGAAATTGGTGAAGACGCCGTCCTTGTACCGGCTCAGACCGCCTCCGTAGGTGCCCGCCCAGACGGCGCCGTCGCGGGTGCCGCAGAGGGACGTGACGTTGTCGAAGACGAGGCCGTCCTTCGAGTCGAGGACCGTGAAGGCGCCGTTCTCCATGCGCAGGAGGCCGCCCCCGTTGGTTCCCGCCCAGAGCGTTCCGGAAGCATCCAGGCAGACGTCGCGGATGTTGTTGCGCACGATGGCGGGGGTGTTCCACTTGTCGAACACGGTGAAGGAGACGCCGTCGAAGCGGACGATGCCCTCCTGGGTGGCGAGCCAGAGGTAGCCCGTGCGGTCCTGGAGGATGGCGGTCACCGAGTTCTGCGGGAGGCCGTCCTCCGAAAGCCAGTAGGAATGGATGTACTGGGTGGGCGCCTTGCGGGGATCCAGCGCCCGGGCCGCCGGGACGCAGAAGGCCGCCGCCACAACGGCCGCGGCGACGGGTCTCCAGATCCTCCCGGGCTTCATGGGGAAATCCTAGCACGGGGGGAAGGGAGGGCGGAAGGCGAAAGGTGGAAGGCATTTTGGATTTGGAAATTGGGATTTGGAATTTGGGATTGAGAGACAGGGGCAGAAGCGGAACCCGTGGGGCGGGCGCTTTCGCCCGCCTGCCTCCGTTTTTTTCGAGTCCCCCAGTCCCCGCAGTCCCTTCGTCCCGAAGACGAGAGACCCGAGACGCGGGTCTAGGGTGCGGCCGATGCTCGCATCGGCCGAGGAGGGCTTGTAGGGGAGGGTCTCCGCGCCCTCCTCCGAGAAAATGGGTGGCTGTCCCTATTGCCTACTTCTTCTCCGGGAGGAGTTCGAAGGTGTACATGACGCCGAGGGTGGGGGCGGTGTACTGGGGGGGGAACCGGGGGAAGGGGGCGGAGCTGTAGACGGCGCGGAGGACCGACTGGTCGAAGACGACGTTTCCCGAGGAGGAGACGATCTGGACGTTGGAGGCGTCTCCCCCCTGGGCGATGGTGAAGTGGACCGAGGCCGAGATCGTCTGGGTGTTGTTGAGGACCGGTTTGCGCCAGTTGGACTTGAGAAGGTCTTCGAGGCGGGCCTTGTACCACTCGTGCTGGAAGGTGGGCTCGTCCAGGATGAGTCCGGGGACCTTTCCGCCGAGTCCGGGGGCGCCCTCGCCGCCGAGGCCCACGGCCTGACCGGGGCGGGCCGAGCGGACGGGAGCGGAGCCTTCGGGCTTGGGGGCCTGGGGCTTGCCGGGAAGGGTGGTCTTGGGCGGGCTCTTGGGCTTGGGCGGTTCGGGCAGGGTGGGCGCGGGTTTGGCGGACTGGCCGGGCGTGCCGTCGAGGGCGCCTCCGCGTCCGGCGGGCAGGTCCACCAGGCGGACCACCATGGGCTCCGGGAAGGCGGGCTTCTGGCGGAGGGCGGGGTGCCAGGCCACGGCGAAGAAGAGCCCCGAATGGAGAAAGACGGACAGGAGGAGGGCGAGGGGCAGAACCTCGTTGGGGCGGACCTTGGGGGGCCTCAGGCCCGAGGCGCGGACGGGTGGGCGTCGCCCGGCAGCCCGGCCGGCGGAGCCCGCCGAGCGGAGGGTGGGCGCGCCTGCGCCCGATCCTGCCTGGCGCGTGCCCGAGGAACGCTCCGCCACGGTTCCCTCCCGGCCCCGCCGGCCCCGGCCCTATTTGGGCGGCGGGGGCTCGGTGGCGAGGCCCACGGTCTCGATGCCCGCCTGCTTCACCTCGTCCATGACGGTCAGGACGTCGCCGTAGGGGACGGCCTTGTCGGCGAAGAGGTACACGGTCTTGTCCGACCGGTTGCGGAAAATCTGCTGAAGGTAGTTCTTCATGAGGTTTCGGTTCACGGGCTGGCTGTTGAAATAGATGTAGTTCTTGTCCTTGGGGATGGTGAGGATGATCCGCTCGGCGCCGCTGATGTTGCTGGTGGCGGTCTGGGGGAGGTTCACGTCGATGCCGCGCTCGAAGAGGGGGGTCGTGATCATGAAGATCACCAGGAGCACGAGCATGACGTCCACGAGGGGGGTGACATTGATCTCGGAAACCGGGTCGCCGTCGGTTCGCTGGGTGCCGAATGCCATGGATGGGGTCTCCTCCGGGTCAGGCGGCGAAAACGCCGTGGATCCGCTCGCCGCAGGCGGCGCACCGGCCGCCCGCGAGGGCCCTGGGTACGGCGTGAAAGCCCAGGCGCTCCAGGACGATTGTCCCACACTTCGGGCAGGTTGTGTGCTCCGACGGGTGGCCGGGGACGTTGCCCAGGTAGACGTGGTCCAGGCCGGCCTCGCGCCCGAGTTCCCAGGCCCTCTCCAGCGTCGCGAGGGGGGTGGGTCCGCCGCTGTCCATGAGATAGTCGGGGTGGTAGCGGCTGATGTGCCAGGGAACGTGGCGCCCCAGATCCGCCACGTAACGCGCGACGGCGCGCAGTTCGCCGTCCGAATCGTTCATGCCGGGCACCACCAGGGTGGTCACCTCCACCCAGACGCCGGCCCGGACAAGGGATTCCAGGCCGGTGAGGACGCCCTTCAGAGAGGCCCCGCAGACCTTGCGGTATCGCCCGTCGTCGAAGCCCTTGAGGTCCACGTTGGCCGCGTCGAGGAAGGCGCGGGCGCGCTCCACGGCCTCCGGCGTCAAGAATCCGTTGGTCACGAAGACGTTCTTGAGCCCGCGCTGGCGCGCCAGGAGGCCCACCTCCTCGGCCGTCTCGAAGAAAATGGTGGGCTCCGTGTACGTGTAGGCGAGGGTGGCGCACCCGGACCGCAGGGCGGCCTCCACCACGCGCGCGGGCGCCACGGGCTCGCCGGGGACCTCCCCGCCGTCGCGCACGGCCTGGCTCAACGTGAAATTCTGGCAGAAGCGGCATCGGAAGTTGCATCCGGCCGTGGCGATGGAGTAGGAGAGCGTGCCGGGCAGGAAGTGGAAGAGCGGCTTCTTCTCGATGGGGTCCACGTGGCCGGCGATGAGCCGGTCGCGGACGAGGGAGACCAGGCGGCCGTTCCGGTTGGCCCGAACCCGGCAGACCCCGGACCGGCCCGGAAGGATGCGGCAGCGGTGGGCGCAGAGGTCGCACACCACCCTTCCGTTCGCCTCGGGGCGCCAGAGGACGGCCTCGCCGAAGGGTCTACTGTCGTTCCCGAACGTACTCGGTTCTCGCGCCACAGGCCACGTCTCCCTCGTGGGGAAGGCCGGGCATCACCGCCTGGGGAACCGGCCCCTCGCGGGCCGGGGCGATCTCCAGCTTCACGGGGAATGTAGAGCCGCCCCAGGAGACGAGCAACTTCTTCCGGCCGTCGCGGGCCACGGTGCCCGGGTACCGGGCCACCCACGCTTCCACGTCGGCCTCGGGGATGGAAAGGGACAGGTCCCCGTTGACGGGGTAGCTCTGGAGGAAGTAGGGGAGCTTCAGGCGGAAATGGTCCCGGGCCGTGCAGGGGGGCGGCTCCGTGCCCTCGATGAAGTACTCGGGCCGCATCTCCTGGCAGGGGGTGTCCACCCCGGCGCGCTTGCCGGTGGCGGGATCGATGAGGACCTCGGTGATGCCTTCGGGGACGGGCCAGTCCAGGTCTTCCTGGCCGGCGGTGGCCGTCTCCATGAACATCCTCCAGATGGGAAGGGCCACGCGGGAGCCGGTCTCCAGGTTTCCGAGGGGCTTGTGGTCGTCCTTGCCCGTCCAGACGCCGCAGAGGAGGGACGGGTTGAACCCCATGAACCACGAGTCCGTGTAATTGTTCGTGGTGCCCGTCTTCCCCGCGAAGTGGCCCTTCATGTCCGAGATGCTCGCCGCCGTGCCCCTCTGGATGACTCCCGTCATGGCCTGGACCATGAGGAAGGCCACTCGGGGGTCCCAGACCTGGCGGCTCTCCGAGCGGAACTCCTCCAGGACCTTGCCGTCCCGGTCCGTAATGCGCGTGATGAAGCGGGGCCGGACGTACACTCCGCTGTTTCCGAAGGCCGTGTACGCCCCCGCCAGTTCGAGAAGGGTGATCTCGAAGGCTCCGAGGGCCATGGAGGGGTAGGGCTGCAGGTCGGTGGAGATGCCCAGGAGTCTGGCGTTCTCGATGACTCCCTGGTAGCTCGTCGCGTTGAGGGCCTTGACCGCCGCGATGTTCACCGAGTGCTCGATGGCCGTCCGGTAGGTGATGTGCCCGAGGTAGTCCTTGTCGAAGTCCCGGGGGATGTAGCCGTCCTCGCAGATTCGCGAGGCCTGCTCGCGGCCCGTCAGAAAGAGGGTGGGCTCATCCACCAGGGTGTCGGCCAGGGTGCGTCCGCCCGTCAGGGCCGTGGCGTAAATGATGGGCTTCACCGCCGAGCCCGTCTGGCGCCGGGCCTGGATGGCCCGGTCGTACATGGAGGACGAGAACTCGTACCCGCCCACCATGGCGAGGACCTCTCCCGTGTGGGGGTTGAGGGCCACGAGAGCGCCCTGGGCCAGGGGCTTCTGCTCGACCTCGCACTCCAGGGAGGGGGGGCCCTCGACGATCTTCAGGAGGATCCGGTCGCCGGTCTGGAACACCCGCTCGGGGAACTGCACTCCCGTCCACTTCCAGGCTTCGGGAGAGAGGCGGACCTGGGTCCCGCCCAGGGAGGCCACGATCTCGGTCCGGTCCACCGAGAGGACGGTGGCCCAGCGGCGCCGGCCGGGATCGAGGTCGTCCCCCGTGTACTCCGGCGGGGCGGAGGCGCCACGGGAGGGTCCCTTGTAGCCGCGGCGGCGGCTGTAGGCGTGGAGCCCCTCGCGGACCGATTCCTCGGCCAGTTTTTGGAGCCGCGGGTCGATGGTGGTGAAGACCTGAAAGCCCCTCTGGAGAATGGCCTCCTCGCCGTACTTGTCCTCGAGGTACTGGCGGACCTGCTCGGCCACGTAGTCGGCCAGTCCCTGGGTCTCGATGACGGCCTCGGACAGGTTGAGGGGCTCTTTCGAAAAGGCCTCCCACTGGGAGGGCGTGATGACCCCCGTGTCCCGCATCCTCGCCAGCACGAGGTTGCGGCGGGCGAGGGCGCGCTCGGGGTGGCTTCTCGGAGAGTAGTAGGAAGGCCGCTGGATGAGACCGGCCAGCAGGGCGGCTTCCGGGACTGTCAGGTCGCGCGAGCGCTTGTTGAAGAAATGCCGGGCGCTCGCCTCCACGCCGTAGTAGGCTCCGCCGAAGCAGACCTTGTTGGCGTACATTTCGAGAATCTGTTGCTTGGAGTATCGGCTCTCGATGTTGATGGCGAGGATGAGCTCCCGGACCTTGCGGGTGAGGGTCTTCTCGTCCGTGAGGAAGTACTTCCGGGCGAGCTGCTGGGTGAGGGTGCTTCCCCCCTGGCTCGCGCGCCCGTGGGTCACGTCCTTCCAGACGGCCCGGAGGATGCCTCGCACGGAGAAGCCGTGATGCTTGTAGAAGTCCGTATCCTCCACGGCGAGGAGGGCCTTGAAGAAATTCGGCGAGATGTCCGAGAAGCTGACCAGGACGCGCTTTTCGGCCCCGTATTCTTGGAGGACCTTCCCGTCCCGGCTGTAGACGCGGGTCATCTGGTGGGGCGTGCTGAACTGGAGGCTGTCCACCTCGGGGATGTCCCGGGTGAGCCAGACGCCCACGGCGAGGCCCACCGCCAGGCCGGAGGCCAGAAGGAGAAGGGCCAGCCTGAGCTTTCGGAACGCCGGCTTCACGAGCAGAACAGCTTGTAGAAACTTCGGAAGCTTTCGTTCTCGCATAGGGCCTTGTTGATGGCGAAATAGTCCTGAACCTGGTTGGTGGTGGTCCTCAGGCGCTGGCAGAGGGTCCGAAGCAGGTTCCGATAGACCTTGGAGGCCAGCTCGGGGGAGGCGTTCATGAGATCGTAGAACTCGTCGCGGCCGAGGGTGAGGACCACCACGTCGCTCTCGGCCTCCACCGTGGCGCTGGCCGGGTCGCCGTCGAGGATGCTCACCTCGCCGAAGGTCTCGGGGGGCTCGAGGGTGGTGATGACCACTCGGGACCCGTTGAGGGTGCGGAAGATGCGCGTCTTGCCTTCGACGAGCACGTAGAGCTTGAGCCCGCCGTAGCCCTGCTCGAGGATGGTGGACCCGGCGGGGTAGTTCTCCACCGAGAAGCGCCGGGCCATCTGCTCGAACTCCGCCCCCTCCAGGCCCTGAAGAAGGGGGATCTTGGAGAGCATGTCGGAGAAATCGCCCATGTCCGGCCTCCCGTTGCCGGATGGTACTATGACTCCATGGTGGAGTCAATTTCGACCGCCGGAAAAGCCTACGCTCTCCTCTTCCCGGGTCAACTTTTCGAGCGCCCGGGGATGGGGGTGCCCCTCCGGGGCCAGGAAGGGTTCGAGCGCCTCCTGCCGCGGTTCCAGGACGCGACGAGGGGCCACTTCGTCCGGTGGGTCACGGAAGCCCCGGCGGAGGAGATATCGGAGCGCTTCACGGCGCCGCGACTCATGGTGCTGTTCGGGTGCGCCGCGGCAGAGGCGGCCCGGCAGAGGCTGGGACCACCGGCCGCCGCCGCCGGATACTCCCTGGGCTTCTACGCCGCCGCCGTCTTCGGACGCTGTGTCGCCCTGGAGCCCATCCTGAAGTGGCTCGAACGGGTGAACGAGGTGAACGCCTGCCGCTTCCCCCCGGGCGCCTTCGCCCTCGCCTCCGAGACGGGCCTTACGGAAAGCGAGTTGAAGGGGGCCTTCGCCGCGGCGGGTCTGAAGGGCCTCGAGGTGGCCAACGTCAACAGCGCCCGCCAGATCGTCTTTGCCGGGCCCGCGGAGGAGGTGGAGTCGGGACGGCGAGTCCTCGAGGGACGTGTCCTGGACTGCCGCCGCCTTCCCCTCGACGTGCCGCTCCACACGCCCTATGTGGAGCACGCGCGGGAGGCGGTGGCGGGATGGTGGAGTTCGGTTCCCGCCTCCTCCCCCACGCTCCTCCTCCCCTCGCCGGTGGACGGAACACCGGTCGGCTCGGGGGAGGCCTTCAAGCGCCACATGCTCGAATCCGTCGTTTCGCCCACGCGGTGGGACCTGGTGGTGGAGGCGCTCGTCCGAAGGGGCGTGACGAAGATGGTGGACCTGTCCCCCGGCGGCGAACTCGGGCGGGCGAGCCGCTGGGTCTGCCGGGAGGTCGAGGTGGTCCCCCTGACGGCGCTCCTGGGCGGCGGATCGTGATCCGGCTGGAGGAGGAACCGCCGGCGCCCCTCGATCGCCTGGAGGCGATCCTCCTCGGCGCCCCGGATGGCCGGATGGACCTGTCGGCGGCGGCGGCCCTCTGCCTGAAGGCCGCGTCGGGGGCCCTCGCCGGCCGGGTGATGGCGGCGCTGGCGTCGGGCGACGGGCGGTTCGTCGTGGGGGACGGGATGGTGAGGCTTCGCGAAAAGCCCCCCGAACCGCCCCTGCTCCTGGAGGAAGCCGAATTTGCGGTGGTGGATTTCGAGACCAACGGCCTGGGGGGACCGGAGCGGGCCATCGAGATCGGGGTGGCCCTCTTCCGCGGAGGCCGGGAGGTGGGGGCCTTCGAGAGCCTCCTCCAGCCCGATACGGGGCTCTCTTCTTTCGTGACGGGGCTTACGGGGATTCGAGAGGAGGACCTCCGGGGTGCGCCCCGTTTCGAATCCGTATGGCCGCCGCTCGAGTCCCTCCTCCGGGGCAGGGTGCTCACGGCCCACAACCTGGCCTTCGACCGCCGGATCCTCCGAATGGAAGCGGCGAGACTGGGCTCGGCCCTGCCGGAAACGGCCGGAGAGGTCTGCACCCTCCGTCTGGCGCGGGCCGTTCTGGGAAGGGCAGAGAGCCGCGGGCTGGACGCCCTGGCCCTGCGCTTCGGGCTCTCCTTCTCGGCGCGCCACAGGGCCCTGGACGACGCCCGGGTGGCGGGGCGCCTTCTCTTCCGGCTCATCGAGTCGGCGCGGGAGCGATGGGAGGTCCGGACCCTCGAAGACCTCGCCCGCATCCAGGGCACCCGGCCCAAAGTCAGGAGTCGGGGGGCTGAACGCTGCTCTCCGTAATGCGCGCGGAGGGGGGCCGCCCTCGGCTCAGGGCCTGGAGGGCTGCTCGTCGGGGACGATGCTCTCCCGGAGGGCGGAAGGAGAGGGCACGGGAATGGCCATCCACGAGCCGTTCCGGGGGTCGAGGAGGAACCGGTAGGAACAGGTACGGTTGCCCTGCCGGGCCATGGTCGTCCAGCCCCGGGCGAAGTAGGGACAGGCGTCGTTGAAACAGATGTACAGAAATTCGGCGTCCCACTCGGTGAAGGGGGTCTGGGGGACGGCCCACCGGCTGAGGCGGTGGCCGCAGTGGGGGCAGGTGAGGGAGGCCGCCGCGTCCCCCGCGCGCCGGCGGATTTCCTCCGCCGTGGGGCCATCGAATACGACGGATTCGGGTCTCGGCCTCTCACGGCCCGCCGTCCCGCCACGTTTCTCCGCGTAGAGGGCGCACACGGGGTCGCTGGATTCCAGCAGGCCGGCGTAGCGGTCCCGAGCCGGGCGGGGGAGTCCGCGGGCCAGGAAGGCAGCGGGCTCCAGGAAATCCGGACACGATGCGAAGAGTCCCCGCACGTAATCGATGCGCTCTTCCTCGGACGACTCCCTCCAGACCCTCACGGCCTTGGACGGGAAGTACCGGTTGGAGAAGGCGACGAGGAAGAGGCCGCCCGGCTTCAGGACGCGGGCCGTCTCGCGGAAGATCTCTTCGGGCCGGGTGAGGTAGTCCACGGAGAGGCAGTTCAGGACCGCGTCGAAGGAGTCGTCCTCGAATGGGAGAGCGGGCGTCCGGTTGAGGTCGAGCAGGTGGCGTTCGGTGAGGAGGGGGTTGCGGGCGAGTTCCCGCGGGTTGAGCCCGATGCCCGCGAGGCGGGAGGGACGCACGGAGGGGGGGATGTGGGAGTCCCAGGAGGCCATGAGGTCCAGCACCGAGGGGCGTTCCTCCACAAGGAGCGCTCCCACGAGGCGTTCGAGAACGATGAGGGCGCGGGAATCCAGGTGAGAAACGAACCGGTCCCTCGCGTAGAAGACGGCGTCGTCCCCCTCGTCGAGGCGCGAAAAAGGAGATTCAACGGATCGGGTCATGGGCGGAGGCCTCCTTCGGAGGAAAAACGCCTTCCCGCGGCGCATCTTCCACGCGCGGTGAACTTGACGGGGCCGAGGGCGGAGCCTACTCTGGAGGCGGGACGACCGGGGGAGGGGCGGCGATGCGGGTCCTGGTCTGCGACGACAATGCCGACATCCTGGAGTTGGTGACCTTCGTCCTGGAGGGGGACGGACACGAGGTGGAGGCGGTGGGAAACGGTCGGCTCCTGCTGGAGAGCGTGAAGGCCCGCAGGCCCGATCTGATCTTGCTGGACCTCAGGATGCCCGGTTTCGACGGGTTTGACGTGCTGAGGGCGCTTCATGGGGGCGGTGGGACGCCTCCTCCCGTGGTGGCCATCTCCGCCAAGACCCTGGAGGAGGACCGCCGGGCGGCCCTCGCGGCCGGCGCGAGCCGCTATCTCCTCAAGCCCTTCGGTATCGGGGAACTCCTGGACACCGTCCGGTCCTTCGGCTAGAGCAGGGGCCAAGAACAGAATCCCCCCTGCCCTCCGTCGGTCGGTCACTCGGGCGGCGGGGCCGCGGCGGTCAGCAGAAGGTACCGGTCGCCGCCGATGGGTCCGTCGTGGACGACCCGGAACCTGGGGTCCTCTTTCACGCCCCAATCCTCCCGCTGGACGAGAAGGAGGCGGTGGCCCCCCTGGAGGAGGAACCGCTCGGCCTCCGCGCGCTGGCTCTTCGGAAACACGGGCGTCGTCGTCCGGAGGTAGTAGTTCACCGACGGCACGAGGTTGGGGAAGGTGCCGACGGTTCCCCCCGCGTCCAGATAGGGCCGCGCGGCGGCGGCGAAGGGGCGCGGCGTCTTGGTCCGGTCCAGGGCGGATGCCGCCGGAAGGACCGTCAGCGGGAAGAAAGCCAGGGCGCCGGTCGCGAGGCAGACTGCTCCCCGGACGGGCTTTCCGCGTCCCGTGAGCCAAGCGGCCGATAGGGCGCCGCCGGTGAGGGCCAGGGCGCCCAGGACCAGGAAGGGCCGAAGGGAATGGTAGGGTTCGGGCATCTGGGCAATGCCCACGGCGCCGGCCCCGGCGAAGACCGCCCCGAGCACCACGTAGGCCAGGCGGAAGCCCCCCGTCTTCCAGCGGCCCGCCTCCAGGTTGAGGAGGCCGTAGGCTACGAGCAGGGCCATGCCAGGAAAGAGGGGGTGGATGTACACCGAACGCTTGCCCGCCGAGAGGGAGAAAAAGACGAGGTAAACCCCCATCCAGGTCAGGGGCAGGAGGGCCCCCGGCTCCCGCCAGGCCTTCTTTCGGATCAGGGGAGCGGCGAGGGGCACGAGGAGGAGGGAGAAGGGAAGCCCGTCCGCGAAGAGGACCCCGAGGTACTGGTAGACCGGAGCCTTGTGGTGCCAGGGCTCCAGGTAGCGCTGGACGGACTGCTTGAAGACGAGGCTCTTCGGGTAGTCCCATCCGGCGGCCAGGCCCGCCGCTCCCAGCCAGAGGGCCACGAGAAGAAGGGCGCCCGGGACGGACCACTGAAGGCCGAGCCGCTTCAGGCCGGTCCAGTCCCGCCTCAAGGACAGGTAGACCAGGAGGATGAGCCAGGGGAGGAGACAGCCGACGGCCCCCTTGGCCACCACGCCGAGGGCCGCGAGGAGGGCCATCCCCAGGAGGCCCGCCAGCCGCCGGCCCTGCCCCGCGGAAAGCCGCAATCCCAAAGCGATTTGCCCCGTCACGAGGGCGGCCAGGACCATGTCGATCTGGCCGAACTGGGCCTGCCAGCCGAACTTGAACAAGGTCCCCAGCAGGAGGGGCGCCAGCCACGCGCCCCTCGGTCCCATGAGCCTCAGTCCGATGAGGCCCGTGAGGACGAGGGTGAGGACCCCTCCCAGAAGGCTCGGGACCTTCACGGCCCATTCGGGGACATCCTCCGAGGGGAGCGAGGCGATCTGGACCAGGTCGAAGAACAGCGGGGGCTTCTGGGAGTACAGCTCGCCGTTCAGAAGGGGGACGAGCCACCGGCCGTTCTCCCGCATCTCCCGAGCCACCTGGGCGTACCGGGCTTCGTCGGGCGCCCAGACGCCCCTCGCGGGCAGGAGACAGGCCCAGACCGCGAGGCAGGCGGCGAGGACCCACAGGAGGCGGCGCCGGTCCATGGATCAGGCCTCCCCGGGGGCCAGCTCCCCGCGGCGGCGCCGGCGGAAGATGAGCATCAGGTTCCGGACGTAGATGAAGAGGCCCGTGGCCTGCCCCAGGATGAAGACCGGGTCCTTCCGGTAGATGGAGTAGGCCAGGAGCAGGAGGCCCCCCACGAGGCTGAAATACCAGAAGGCCACGGGGATGACGCTGCGCTTCTTCCGCTCGCTCGCCAGCCACTGGACCACGAAGCGCATGAAGAAGGCGCCCTGCGCCACGAAGCCGAGAATGAGCCAGAACCGGGGCCAGGTAAACCAGCTCAAGGCAGTTCCTCCCGGATGCGGTAGCGAAGGACCCGCTTCTGCATCCACCGTACGGCCAGCAGGTCGGGAAGGGTGGCCCTCAAGCGGTCGAAGACCCCGTACTTGGTCTCACCGTGGATCCGGGGCCGATGGTTCACCTTCACCTGCGTTACGGTGAAGCCCTCCATGCGGCACAGGGTGGGAAGGAAGCGGTGCATCCCTTTCAGGAGCTTCAAGGGGGCCACCGCCTCCCGCCGGAAGGCCTTGAGGGAGCAGCCGGTGTCGATGATGTCCTCGTGGGTGGCCCAGTTTCGGACCCCGTTTCCGATCCGCGAGGTGATTTTCTTCACGAGGCTGTCCCGGCGCTTGGCGCGGTACCCCACGGCCACGTCGAACCGGTCCATCTCCCTGAGAAGGAGCGGGATGTCGTGGGGGTCGTTCTGGAGGTCCGCGTCCAGGGTGACGAGGATCTCCCCCCTGGCGCTGCGGAGGCCCGCGTCCATGGCGGCGGTCTGTCCGGCGTTCTTCTCGAAGACCACCACCCGCACCATGGGGTTGGCGGGAAGGAGGCCCCGGAGAACTTCCAGGGACCGGTCCCGGCTGCCGTCGTCCACGAAGACGACCTCGTAGGAGAAGCCCTCCGGGTCGAGGGTTTCCCGGATCTCCCTCAGGAGCGCGGGGAGGTTCTCCTCCTCGTTGTACACGGGGACGACGACGGAGACGCGGGGGCGGGTCGAGGGCTCAGCGGCCATTCCGTTCGGCCTCCTGGACGTAGGCGATGATCTTGTAGGCCAGCCGGGCCGCCAGAAAATCGGCCGAGAAGTGAATCCGGTCGGGAGCGAGTTCCATCAGGTCCGCGCCCACCACCCTTCGCTCCCGGCAGAGGCGCCGGATGAACTTCAGGACCGGGTACCACCCCAGGCCGCCGGGCTCGGGGGTGCCCGTGCAGGGGACGAGGGAGGGGTCGAAACCGTCCAGGTCCACCGTGAGGTAGACCTTTTCGGGAAGGCCTGAAAGGGCCCGGTCCATCCAGGCCTCCCCCTCCTGGCACTCCCGGGCCCACAGGACGGGCCACGTGCCCTTCTCCTTCAGGAAATCAGCCTCCTCCCGCGAGAGGGAGCGGATGCCCAATTGGGCCGTGCCGGCGCTGGCCTCCACCACGCGCCGCATGACGCAGGCGTGGTTGAAGGGGGTCCCCTCGTAGGTGTCCCGAAGGTCGGCGTGGGCGTCGATCTGGACGATGCCGATCTCCCCGTGGGCCGCCCGGTGGGCGTCGAAGGCGGGCCAGGTGAGGCTGTGCTCCCCTCCCAGGGAAATCACGAACTTCCCCTGGGCCAGGTAGTGGGAAACGGCCTCGCGAACCGTCCCCACCATCGCGGCCGGGGCCGCGTCGTGGAAGTAGAGGTCCTCCGTCGTGTGGATGCCGGCCCCGGAAGCCTCGAAGCCCACCTCCTCGTCGAAGAGCTCCATGTTCCGCGAGGCTTCGATGATGGCCCGGGGGCCCAGCTTGGTCCCTTTTCCGTAAGAAGTCGTGGCTTCGTAGGGAAGGGGAAGGATCACGAAGCGCGAGGAGGCGAGGGAACTGGCCTCGGGGGGAAGCCCCCCGAAGTTGTTGGGATAGAATTCCGGCATGCCCTCTCCTGAAGTGCCCCCCGGCCTCTCCCGCGTAGGATAGGCCAGGGGCCGCTCCCGCGCAAGGGCCGCCGCCAAAGCCAGGGCTTCCGCCGGCGCGAGGGGAGAGGGCTGCCCGCGACGGACGCGCCTTGTCGTGGGCGGCGCGGTGGGGTAGGCTTCTCGCAGGGAGGCGGTCCATGGCCCTCTTTTCGAGATCGGACAGAACCGATCCCCTGGACCTCCTGCGCCAGGGGAAGTTCCCGGAGGCGGCGAAGGTCCTGGAAAAGCGGCTCGCCCAAAGCCCCGACGATCTGTCGGTGAAGCTCCGCCTGGCCGAGGCCTACGAGGGCTGCAACCGGAGGGACGAGGCGGCGCGGCTCTACCGGGAGGAGGCCGAGTCGGCCATGCGGAGCGGCCAGCGGGCCCAGGCGACGGCGCTCCTGCGAAAGGCCCTCAGGCTTTTTCCCGAGGACGCGGAGATCCTCGATCGGATGCGGGGGATCGACGGGGTCCGTGAGGCCTCGGCCCCCGCGGAGGCCTTCTCCTTCGACCTGGAGGCCCCGGCGGAGCCTCCGGCGCCTGCCGTTCCGCCCGATGTCTCCCGCGAGCCGCCCGCCGAATCGGGGTTTCACGAGTCGGGCGAAGGGATTTTCGCCACCCTGCACGCCCTCATGCCGGACCTGTCCGCCGACGACCTCGGGCGCCTCTCCGCGCTCTTGAGGGAGAGGACGCTCTCGAAGGGAGAGGTCCTGGTTCGGGAAGGGGAGGCGGGGGGATCGCTGTTTATCGTATCGAGGGGCCTCTTCGAGGTCCGTGGCACCTTCGCCGGGGAGGAACTCGACCTCGGGACCCTGGGGCGGGGCGATGTGATCGGGGAGGTGAGCCTGCTCCACGAGGTGCCCCGGACGGCCACGGTGACGGCCGTGGAGCCGTCGGTGGTCCTCGAAATGGAGACGGATAACGTCTCCCGCCTGCTGAACGAGCGGCACGATCTCCGCGCCCGTCTCGAAGCCGTCGTGGAAACCCGGGTCCGACAGACCCTGGACCTGCTCAAGAAAAAGGACGTCGGTTCGGATGACGATACGCAAAGTTGAGCTGTACGGCTCGCCCGTCTTGAGGGAGAAGGCGAGGCGGGTGGAGGAGATCACGCCCGAGATCCGCACCCTGATGGACGACATGGCAGAAACCATGCGGTTCGCGGGCGGGGCGGGTCTCGCCGCGAACCAGGTGGGCGAGGCCGTGAGGGTGATGGTCGTGGACCTGGGTCTGGAAGGCGGTCCGGAGAATTACACCTTCTTCGTGAACCCGGAGATCCTGGAGCAATCGGGGGAGTCCTTCCGGGAAGAGGGGTGCCTCTCCTTTCCGAAAATCTTCGAAAAGGTCCGCCGTCCCTCCCATGTGAGAATCCGCGCCCAGGACCGGGAAGGGAAGACCTTCGAGCTGGATGGCGACGCCTACCTGGCCCACGCCCTGTGCCACGAAATCGATCACCTCGACGGCGTGCTCATCCTGGACCGCGTTTCTCCCCTCCGAAGAGACATCTTGAAGCGGAAAATCAAAAAGATGATCCGGGAGGGCGAATGGGACAACCCCTACCCGAACGGCTAGTCTTCATGGGGACGCCCGACTTCGCCCGGGCGAGCCTGAGGGCGCTCCTCGAGGCGGGGTTGAGGCCCGCGGCGGTCTTCACGCAGCCGGACAAGGCCCAGGGCCGCGGCCGGAAGGTCGCCCCACCGCCCGTAAAGGTCCTCGCCGAATCCGAGGGGCTGCCCGTCCTTCAGCCCGCCAGCCTCAAGGACCCCGCGGCCCAGGAAGCTCTCCGCGCCCTGGAGCCCGACCTCATCGTGGTGGCGGCGTACGGGAAGATCCTTCCCAAGGCCGTCCTCGAGGTCCCGCGCTTCGGATGCATCAACGTCCACGCCTCCCTCCTTCCCCGCCACCGGGGGGCTTCGCCGGTTTCCCACGCCATCTGGGAGGGGGACGAGGTGACGGGTGTTTCCATCATGCGCATGGAGGAAGGCCTGGACACGGGTCCGGTGTACGCCCAGAGGGCCATTCCCGTTCCGGAGGGGGCCACGACGGGGACGCTCACGCCGGTCCTCGCCGAATTGGGCGGACGTCTCCTGGTAGAGGTCCTTCCGGGCATCGTGTCGGGGGATCTGGAGCCCGAGGCCCAGGACGAGGCCGGGGCCACCTACGCGCCCCGCCTCCGTCCGGAAGACGGACGGCTCGACTTTTCCCAGCCGGCCCGGCGGCTGGAGCGCCAGGTGCGCGCGCTCTCCCCCTGGCCCGGCGCCTTCGTCACGGTCCGATCCGAGAGAGTGAAGGTGGAGAGGTCCCTTCTGGGCGGTTCCGCCCCGGCCGAGGCCCGGCCGGGAGAGGTGGTTTCGGGGCCGCCCGTCTCGGTGGCCTGTGGAGATGGCCGATGCCTCGTTCTGACGGACCTTCAAAGGGAAGGTCGCCGCGTCCTGTCCTCCGCCGACCTGCTTCGGGGGTTCCCCGTTCCTCCAGGAACGCGCCTGGGGGAGTGAAGCCCGGGGAAGGCCGGCGCCCGGTCTCCAGGCCGGCTCCCCCCAGGCGAAACCTCAGGGCCCTGGCGGCGCGCCTGCTCGAGGAGATCCTCGGGGCCAACCAGTCCCTCAAGGGAGTGGTCCAGAGGGAGCAGGCGAGGCTGACCCGGGAGGACGACCGGGCCCTCCTGCGGGAGCTGGTGGCGGGACCGGTCCGGACCCTTCCGTTTCTGGACTGGGCCATCAAGGAGTGCACCGCCCGGGGTCCGGAGCGGACGCAGAGGGAACTCCTCCACATCCTCCGGGTGGGCGCCTACCAGATCCTTTGTCTAGACCGAATCCCCGCCTACGCCGCGGTCCACGAGTGCGTGGAGGCCGCCAAGAGCCTGAACCCCGGCGCGGGCGGCTTCGTGAACGGCATCCTCCGCAGCCTTTCGGAAAAACGCGGGTCTCTCCTCGATGCCCGGATCCATTTTCCCGGGGCCGAAGGCGCGGCCCTTCGAAACGGGGCCCCGCTCTGGCTCGCGCTCCGGTACGAAAGGCGCTTCGGCGAGCAGGGCGAGGCGCTCCTCCGAGCCCTGGCCGAGCCGGCCTCCACCTCGATCCTGTTCATGGGCACCGGCGCGGAGGCGCGAGGACTGCCGATTCTGGAGCGCCAAGGATTCAAGCTGACCGCCGAGGCGGCCCTTCCCCTCACGTACCGCGTGGATTCGGGCAACCCCGCCGATTCCGAGGCCTTCGCGCTCGGCCTCTTTTACGTCATGGACCCGGCCTCCCAGATCCCCGCGCTCCTTCTCCCGGTTCCCCGCGGGGGGCGGGTCCTGGACCTGTGCGCGGCCCCCGGGGGAAAGACCATCCGTTTGGCCCTCCGAACCGGCGACGAACGGCGCCTGGTGGCCGCGGACCGCAACCGGCGGCGCCTCCGCCAGATGGCCCAGAATCTCAGGAGGCTGGGCTTCCCCTTCATCCGCCTGGTGGCGGCCGAAGCCCCCGGGCCCCTTCCCTTCACCGGAGGTTGGGACGGCGTCCTGGTGGACGCCCCGTGTTCCTCCCTCGGGACCCTGCGGCGAAACCCCGAGATTCGGTGGCAGACGACGGAGGCGGACCTGGCTCGCCACGGCGCCCGGCAGGGCCGTCTTCTCTCGGCGGCGGCGGACCTGGTGAAGCCCGGCGGACACCTCCTGTATTCAGTCTGCTCCATCGAGCCCGAGGAGACCCTCGACCCGGTTCAGGCCCTGCTCGCCACCCGGTCGGACTTCGTCCCTGAGGCGCTGAAGGCGCCCGAGGCGCTGGAGCCCCTCCTCGAACCGGCGGGGGTTGGACGGGCCTTCGTCCTGCCCTCGAAGGTTCCCTGGGACGGGTTCTTCGTGGCCCTGCTCAAGCGGAAGGGCGGGCGCGCCAAGGGGTCCTCCTGATGCGGTCCCCGCCTCTTTCCTGCCTGGAGTTGGGACCTCGAAACGCCCCACCCGTCCTTCTGGTGCACGGTTTCCCTTTGGATGGGCGGATGTGGGGGGCCGTGTCCCGCTTGCTCGCCCAGAGGTGGCGGATCCTCGTGCCGGATCTGAGGGGCTTCGGGACGTCTCCGCCCGCCCCGGAGCGGTGGGGCTTGGAGGATTGCGCGGGGGACCTGGCGGAAGTGGTCCGGACGCGCGGGGCCTCGCCCTGCGCGGCCGTGGGGTTCTCCATGGGGGGCTATGTGGTCCTGGCGCTGGCCGAGCGCGCCCCCGACGTGCTCCGTGGGGTTGCCTTGGTGGATTCGAAGGCCGGAGCCGACGGGGAGCGGGTCCGTCGGGACCGGACCGCCTGGGCGGCCCGCGTGAGAGCCGAAGGCACGGCGTGGCTTGTGGAGGAAATGCTCCCTCGGCTCCTCCATCCGGCCAACCTGGAGGCGAACCCCCGCCTGGCGGACGACGTGAGGCGCATCATGGCGGCGCAGCCCGCGGCGTCGGTGAGGGCGGCTCTCCTGGCCATGCGAGACCGCCCCTCCCGGGAACAGGTGGTGGAGCGCCTGGGGGTTCCGCTGGAAGTCCTGACGGGGTCCGCCGACAAACTGACGACCCCCGAGGAAGGGAAGGCTCTGGCCGGACGGGCGCCCCTTGGGGTGTTCCACGAGATCCCGGGGGCCGGGCACCTGGCTCCCGTGGAGCGCCCGGCGGAGGTCGCGCTCCACTTGGAAGGGTTTCTTTCCAGGGTGTTCGGGCCGGCGCCCCAGGCGTGACGGCTGCGGCGCCGGGGGGCCGCTAGACCGATTGCAGCGCAAAGGCCTCCAGGACCGCGGCGAGGCCGTCGGGGCGCTCGATGGGGGCCATGTGCCCGCAACGGGGAAGGACCTCCAGGCGAGAGCCCGGGATGCGGCGGTGGGCTTGGCGGCACTCCTCCAGGAAGGGGTCTTCGTCCCCCGCCACGAAGAGCACCGGGGCCCTCAGCCGCTCGAGCCCCCGCGCCGTGTCATAGACCCTCGGCTCCACCGGGGACAGCAAGTCCGCGGCGCGGTAGCCTTCCATGGCGTCCCGGAGGAGGCGGATCCCATCCGCGGTGGCCCGGACCTTGCCGAAAAGTCGCCCGGCCTGGAGCCGGTCCATGACCGCTCCCGGCCCCTCGGTCCGCGCGATGTCCCGGATTTCCCGGACCCAGGCCGAGGCCACCGACCGGAAGGGAGCCGGTCCCTCGGGCGGAGGTTCGGCGGATCCGATGCAGGCCACCGAGAGGGTCCTCTCCGGGTAGGCCATGGCGAAGACCATGGCCGTGCGCGCCCCCCGGGAGTGCCCGGCCACGTGCGCCGCCGCGATTCCCAGGTGGTCCAGGAGGCGGGCCGCGTCCTCCGCGTCGGCCAGGCGGGAGTATTCCGCCTCGGGGCTTGCGATGGAGAGGCCCGCGTCCCGGGGATCCAGTCGAATCACGCGAAACTTCTCCACGAGGCGGGGAACCACGAGGTCCCAGAGCCTCAGGTTGAGCGTCCACCCCGGCACGAGGACCAGGGGCGGCCCCGCGCCTTCGACTTCAAAGCGGAGGCGGACGGAGGGGGACTCCAGGAAAGCCATCGCCCAGGCGAATCAGGGATCAGAGGTCCCTGTGGCTCCCATCGCACATGGGCTTGGTTTTGGAGTGCTTGCAGCCGCACCAGGCCACCCGCTTGCGGGCCTCCAGGGTGAACCGGATGGGAGAGTGGCCGGTGCCCTTGTGGGACCCGTCGCAGAAGGGCTGTTTGGCCGAGAGGCCGCAGGCGCACCACCAGTGGTCGCCCGGTTCGGTCTCCTGTACGAAGGGGGCCTTCTGAACGATCTTGGGTTCGGCCATGACGACTCCTCTGGGGCGAGGGCAACACCGCCTCGCGGCCCCGCATTCGGTTCCGTTCAGCGGATGAGGAGCAGGGGGCCGTACTGGTTCAACCAGGCCCTATGCGCCTCGTAGTTGGGCAAAACCCGCTCCACGAGCTTCCAGAAGGACGGGCCGTGATGGGGGTGACGGAGGTGGCACAGCTCGTGGATCACCACGTAGTCGAGAATCGAAGGGGGAGCGAGGAGGAGGCGCCAGTTGAAGGTGAGGGTCCCTCCGGCGGTGCACGCCCCCCAGCGGGTCTTCTGGTCCCGGATGCTCAGGCGCTTGGGCCGGACCCGCAGGAGCGGAGCCAGGGCCTCCACGCGCCGGGCCAGCACTTCCCGGGCCTTGACCCGGAGGGCGGCCTGAAGGACCTCCGCCACGGGGGTTTCCCCCTGCCTGGGCACGGTGACCACCACCCGGTCACGGTGCCACTCCACCGAGGCATCTTCGCAGGCCACGTTTCGAACTTTGAGCGGCAGGTAGCGGCCCCGATAGGGCACCTTCCGGCTCTCCCCGAGGGGCGGCGGAGCCTCGGCCAGGAGCGCGTCCCGGCGTTCCAGGTGATCGAGGATCCACGCCGCATTGTTCCGGATGACGCCAGGAAGCCTTCCGGCGGTCCCCCAGCGGGGAAGCACCACGACCAGCCCGTCCCGCTCCTCCACCTTGAGGAGAATGCGGCGCGCGCGGCGGTTGCGGCGCACGACGTAGGAGATGGCTCGGCCCGAAAGAGTGATCCTGCCCCGAGCGATCATGGAGCCCCCTCCTGGGAGGCCGGGCCAGTGTAGGGTCAGTTTTCTCCCGGCGCAAGACCCCCTTGAGGGGGGAGCCGCAGACAAGCGAAACCGGAAAATAGAGAGCAGGATCAGGCGGTTAAGGTGCAGGGAGACGCGCGGGCGACGTCCCTCGCCGACTCCGGCCCCCCGCCCGTCGGGCCTATTTCGGTTCCTTCTCCCCCCAGAGGCGGGCCAGGTGTACGAAGGTCTCTGTGGCCTTGGCCATCCACTCCAGGCTCACCCACTCCTGGTAGCCGTGGAAGTTGACTCCACCCGCGAAGATGTTGGGCGTCGGCAGGCCCATGAAACAGAGCCGGGCGCCGTCCGTTCCGCCCCGGATAAAGCCCAGTTTCGGCTGGAGTCCGGCCCGCCGGACGGCCTCCTCGGCCAGCCCGACGACCTCGGGGAACCGGTCCAGGACCACCTTCATGTTCCGGTAGGATTCCTGGACGTTCACCTCCACCCGGCATCCGGGAAAGGCCTCTTCCGTCTCGCGGGCCAGCCGCCGAAGATCCTCCTCCCGCTCCTCCAGGTCTCGAACTTCGAAGCCCCGGACGAGCAACTTGATCTCGAGCCGGCCCACCTCCCCTCCGATCACGTAGGGGTGCAGATACGATTCCCTCAATTCCGTGGTCTCGGGCAGGTGGTCCGGGGGCAGGCGGTCGATGAGCCAGGAGGCGGCTCTCAGGGCGTTGACCATCCGGTTCTTGGCCATGCCGGGATGGACGTCGATGCCCGTGACCGTGACCGTGGCGGAGTCGGCGCAAAAGGTCTCCACCTCCACCTCGCCCAGGATCGAGCCGTCGAAGGTGTAAGCCGCCTCCGCGCCGAAGCGCTTCACGTCGAAGTACTTGGTCCCGTTTCCGGTTTCCTCGTCGGGGGTGAACCCCACGCGGATCGGCCCATGGAGGATCTCCGGGTGGCGCCTGAGGCAGTCGATGCCCGTCAGAATCTCCGCGATACCGGCCTTGTCGTCCGCGCCGAGGAGCGTGGTCCCGTCGGAGGTGATGATCGTGTCGCCCACGCACCGCTGCAGGAGAGGGTTCTTGGAGGCCAGGATGGTCCGGGACGGGTCGCCCTTCAGGACGATGTCCCCCCCGTCGTAGTCGGGGAGAATCTGGGGAACCACCCCGTCGCCCGGGGTGGCGGGGTAGGTGTCCACGTGGGCCAGGAAACCGACCACGGGGGCCGTCCGGCCTTCGGGCAGGTTCCCTGGGAAGGTCCCGAACAGGTACCCGTTGGCGTCCAGTTCCACGTCCTGGAGCCCCAGGTCCAGCAGTTCCCTCTGGAGGAGGCGGAGAAGGTCCCACTGGCCGGGCGTGGAGGGGTAGGTTTCGCTGGTCTCGCTGGACCGGGTGTCGATCCGAACGTACCGGAGGAATCGCTCCAGGAGGTCCTTCTTTTCCGCTTCGCCCAGCCTGAATGACATCGGATCGCTCATGCCCTAGACCCCTTGCATCGTCTGGTGTTCGCTAGAGCCGGACGCCCCGGGGGATGCGCGCCGTACTCTCCCTTGTTGGTCGAGAATGTCCCCCCGGGTTCCACCGCCGCCCGCCGGCCCGGCCATCGGGACGGCGGGAGGGCATGGACCTACCGGTAGCTCTGAAGCGTCTTCATGTAGTTGGCGCGTTCGAAGGCCGTGGGCTCGGGGCAGCACTTCTGGCTCAGGCTGCCGATCATCTGACGGACGGAGACGTACTCCTTTTCCTCCATCCAACCCCGGAGGCCCTTCAGGACTTCCGCCGCCCGGTCCACTCCGTGGAGCAGGAGGGCCGAGGCCATCATGGTCACGTTGGCGCCCGCCATGAGCATCTTGACCACGTCCTCGGTCCGGTGGATGCCGCTCGTGGCCGCCAGATCCGCCCGGATCCGGCCGTGGAGGATGGCGATCCACCGGAGGGGCAGCCGCATCTCCTGGGGCGTCGAGAGAACCAGGTTGGGCTTGACCTCGAGTTCGTCGAGGTCGATGTCGGGCTGGTAAAAACGGTTGAAGAGGACGAGCGCGTCGGCGCCGGCCTCGTCGAGCTGCTTGGCCATGTGGGCCATGTTGCTGAAATAGGGGTTCAGCTTGACGGCCACAGGGATGGTCACGGCGGATTTGACGGCTCGCACGTCCTCCAGGTACATGCGTTCCACATCCACGCCCGGGAGGTTCGGGTCCGTGGGAATGTAGTAGACGTTCAGCTCCAGGGCGTCCGCCCCCGCCTCCTGGATCTTCTTCGCGTACCCCATCCAGCCGCCCACGGAAACGCCGTTCAGGCTGGCGATGACGGGGATGGACAGGGAGGCCTTGGCCTTGCGGATGTGTTCCAGGTACTCCTCCGGGCCGTGGATGAAATCGGTGCTCGGAGGGAAATAGGAGGTGGCCTCGGCGAAACTCTCGGACCCGTACGTGAGGAAATGGTCCAGCCCCTCGCTCTCCTGCCGGATCTGTTCTTCGAAGAGGGACTCGAGGACCACGGCGGCCAGGCCCTTCTCCTCCATGTGTTTGAGCGTGTCGAGGTCCGACGTGAGGGGGCTCGCGGAGGCCACGAGCGGGTTCTTCAGGTTCAATCCAATGTAGGTGGTCGAAAGGTCCATGACGTACCCCTTCTCGTTCTGCTGGGCGGCGCCCCGCGGCGCCGCCTCCGCGCTCAGGATTCCTTCGGCTCCGCCGCGGGGACCGCCCCGGCCGCGAAAGCCATGGAGGCCATCTGCTCGTACACGCGCCAGCGCTGCTTGATTTCGGCGTCGCCGATTTCCAGGAGCCGCTTGGCGCTCTCCGGGTGGCTCTTCGTGAGCATTCTAAACCGGGTCTCCTTCAGGGCGTAGTCCGCGAAGGAGAGCTTGGGCGCCTTCGAATCGAGCTTGAGGGGGTTCTTGCCTTCGGCGGCCAGGTCCGGGTTGTAGCGGAAGAGCGGCCATGCGCCGCACTCCACCGCCTCCTTCTGGTGGGCCATGCCCTCCATGAGGTCGAAGCCGTGGGCGATGCAGTGGCTGTACGCGATGATGAGGGAGGGGCCGTCGTAGGCCTCGGCTTCCAGGAAGGCCTTGACCGTCTGGGCGTCGCTGGCCCCCATGGCCACCCGGGCCACATAGATGTTCCCGTAGGACATGGCGATCAGGCCCAGGTCCTTTTTCGGCAGGGGTTTTCCGGCCGCGGCGAATTTGGCCACGGCGGCCATGGGCGTGGCCTTGGAGCATTGGCCGCCGGTGTTGGAGTAGACCTCCGTGTCGAGGACGAGGACGTTCACGTTGCGGCCGGAGGCCAGGACGTGGTCCAGCCCGCCGTACCCGATGTCGTAAGCCCAACCGTCGCCTCCCACGACCCAGACGCTCTTCTTGACGAGGGCGTCGGCGACGGAGAGGAGGTTCGGGGCCTCGGGGTGGGACGAGGAGGCCAGCTTTTCCTTGAGCTCGGCCACCCGGCGCCGCTGGTCGGCGATCCCCGCCTCATCGGTCTGTCGCGCGTTGAGGAGGCCGTCCACGAGAGCGTCGCCCAGCTCCGGCCGCATCCGCCCGAGGATCTCGCGGGCGTACTCGCTGTGCTTGTCCAGGGTGAGGCGGAAGCCGTAGCCGAACTCCGCGTTGTCCTCAAAGAGGGAGTTGGACCAGGCCGGACCGCGCCCGTCGCGGTTCACGGCGTAGGGCGTGGTGGGCAGGTTGGCGCCGTAAATGGAGGAGCAGCCCGTGGCGTTGGCGATGATGGCGCGGTCGCCGAAGAGCTGGGTCAACAGCTTCACGTAGGGGGTCTCCCCGCAGCCGGCGCAGGCGCCCGAGAACTCGAAGAGCGGCTGGAGGAACTGGGATCCCTTCACGGTGTCGATCTTCACGGCGGCCCGGTCCACCTCGGGAAGGGAGAGGAAGAACTGGAAGTTGTCGCGCTCGGGCAGGCGGAGCGGAATCTGGTCGGCCATGTCGAGGGCCTTGTGCCGGGCGTTGCTCTTGTCCTTGGCGGGGCAGGCCGCCACGCAGAGCCCGCACCCCGTGCAGTCCTCCGGGGCCACCTGGACCGTGTACTTCATGCCCTTGAACTCCTGGCCCTTGTAGTCCATGGACTTGAAGGTGGGCGGGGCCCCCTTGAGAAGCGCCGGGTCGTAGGCCTTGATCCGGATGGACGCGTGGGGGCAGACGAGGGCGCATTTTCCGCACTGGATGCAGATCTTCTCGTCCCACACGGGGATTTCGAGGGCGATGTTTCGCTTCTCCCACTGGGCGGTCGCGGTGGGGAAGGTTCCGTCGCAAGGCATCTCGGACACCCGGACCTCGTCCCCCCGGTTGGCGAGGATCTTGGCCAGTGTGGTCTTCACGTATTCGGGGGCGGCATCGGAAACCACCGCGGGGCGGTCGAACTGGCTGGTGGCCTTCTCGGGAATGGCCACTTCGAAGAGGTTGGCCAGGGTCTGGTCCACCGCCTCGAAGTTCTTGCGAACCACGTCTTCGCCCTTCTTTCCGTACGTCTTCTCGATGGACTTCTTGATGGCGGCGATGGCCTCGTCCTTTGGGAGGACGCCGGAGATGGCGAAGAAGCAGGTCTGCATGATCGTGTTGACGCGCCCGCCCATTCCCGTCTCCTTGGCCACCTTGTAGCCGTCGATGACGTAGAAACGGGCCTTCTTGGCGATGATCTGCTCCTGGACGCTGCGGGGGAGCTTGTCCCAGACCTCGTCGGGTCCGTACGGGCTGTTGAGGAGAAAGACGCCGCCGGGCACCAGGTCCTTGAGCATGTCGTACTTCTCGAGGAAGACGAAGGCGTGGCAGGCCAGGAAGTTGGCGGAGTTTACGAGGTAGATGGAGCGGATGGGACGGGGTCCGAAGCGGAGGTGCGAAACCGTGATGGATCCGGATTTCTTGGAATCGTAGACGAAATAGCCCTGGGCGTAGTTGGCCGTCTCTTCCCCGATGATTTTGATGGAGTTCTTGTTGGCGCCGACGGTTCCGTCGGAGCCGAGGCCGTAGAAGAGGCAGCGGATGACGTCGTCGCCCTCGATGATGAAGGACGGGTCGTACTTCAGGCTGAGGCCCGTGACATCGTCTTCGATGCCCACGGTGAAGTGGCTCTTCGGCTTCTCCTTGGCGGCCTCGTCGAAGACGGCCTTCACCATGGCGGGCGTGAATTCCTTGGAGGAGAGCCCATAGCGGCCGCAGATCACGCGGGGGAAGCGGAAGGGGAGGGATCCGGAGGCTTGGGCCTCGGCCAGGACGGTCATGATGTCCTGGTACAGCGGCTCGCCCGCGGCGCCCGGCTCCTTGGTGCGGTCCAGCACGGCCAGGGTCTTCACGGACCAGGGCAGGGCCTTGATGAAGGCGGCCCCGTCAAAGGGCCGGTAGAGGCGGACCTTCAGGACGCCCACCTTTTCTCCCTGTCTGCGCAGATACTCCACGGTCTCCTGCACCGTCTCCGAGGCGGAGCCCATGAGGACGATGACGCGCTCGGCGTCGGGCGCCCCCTCGTAGTCGAAGAGGTGGTAGGAGCGCCCCGTCACGGAGGCGAACTGGTCCATGCAGGCCTGGACGATCGAGGGAAACTCCTGGTAGTACCGGTTGCACGCCTCACGGGCCTGGAAAAACACGTCGGGGTTCTGGGCGGTGCCCCGCAGGACGGGGCGGTCGGGCGTGAGGGCTCGGGCGCGGTGGGCCCGAACCAGATCGTCGCTGATGAGGGCCCGCATATCGTCGTCGGAGAGTTGCTCGATCTTCTGGACCTCGTGGGAGGTCCGGAATCCGTCGAAGAAGTGGAGGACCGGGATTCGCCCCTTGAGGGTGGCGGCCTGGGCGATGAGCGCGAGGTCCATGACTTCCTGGACGGAGGCGGAGGAGAGCAGGCCCCAACCCGTGGCGCGGACCGCCATGACGTCGCTGTGGTCCCCGAAGATGGACAGGGCGTGCGTGGCCACCGTGCGCGCGGACACGTGAAAGACCGTGGAGGTGAGCTCCCCCGCGATCTTGAACATGTTGGGGATCATGAGGAGCAAGCCTTGGGAGGCGGTGAAGGTCGTGGTCAGCGCTCCCGTTTGCAGGGCCCCGTGGACGGACCCGGAGGCCCCGCCCTCGCTCTGGAGTTCCACGACGGTGGGGACCGTCCCCCAGATGTTCTTCTTGCCCTCGGAAGACCACTGATCGGCCCATTCCCCCATGTTGGAGGAGGGTGTGATGGGATAGATGGCGCACACCTCGTTGGTCTTGTGCGCGACGTAGGCGGCGGCTTCATTGCCGTCGATCGTCACATTGCGTCTGGCCATTCGTGAACTCCATTGAGTTGGGGGGCGCCCCTGATTGTCCGCTCTCCGCGCGCTGCCGACCCTTACCCGGTGCCGGGTGCCCTCCGCGTCCGATTCTCCGTTGGGAGCGCAGCGACGGGAACCACGAAGGCGCTCATTATAGGCGCCTCTCGCCTTTCCTCCAAGGCAGGGCCGCCGCGCGGGTTCGAAGCGGGCCCAAAATGGGGGAATTCCCCCAGGAAAGGCGGACGGGGCGGTGGAGGGACGGACCGGAGGGTGGAAACGCGAACCGGGGGCTCCCGCAGGCAGGCCTGCGACAAAGGGGGAAACGGGGGCGCAATCGCTTGACGGGTTTGGCTCCGGCCCGTATGTTACGGCAAGGAGGCACCGCGTGGCGGACACGTGGATTTTCGTGGCTGTAGCGGGCCGCGGAACCCTGGCCATTCCGTTTCCCGAGGTCGTGCGGATTCTTCACCGGGGGGACTCGGATTGGGGGCCGCACCGGCCTTCGGCGCTGCACCTCGCCCGCGTTTTGGGCTGGGGATCCGACGAACCCGACCCGGGCGTGCTGCTCCTCCTCGCCGACGGAAGGGCGTGGCTCGCCGACGACGTGACCCGACCGGCCTCCACGGATTGGGAGTACCTGCCGATCCCCGAAGCCTGCCTCCGGACGAGGCCGGGCTGGGCCCGGGCGGTCCTTCACTCGGGGGAGGGGCACGCGTTCGTCGTGGATGTCGGGGCCCTGGAGGCCCTCTCGTGAACGGCGCGCTCCTCATCTCGGTGGGGTCCCGGCGGCTTTCCGTGCCGCTGGCCGCGGTGGAGGCCATCGTCCCCTGGAAGGCGCCTCTGGAGCTCCCCCACGGCCAGTCCTGGCTGGCGGGTCTCCTGCCCCGCCGGGGGGAGGCGGTCCCCGTCCTGAATCCGGCGGAGACCCTCGGCGCTGCGGAGGAATCTCCGGAGGTTCTGCTTCTGATGAGGCTCCACGGCCGCCCCCTGGCCCTACCGGGGAGGGAGCCGAGGCGATGGGAAGGGATTTCGCCCGCCGAGGGCGGAGCCGGGGCCGACCCCCTGGACGTCGAGGCGCTTTACAGTGCCTGCGGCCTTCGGTAGAATTCCAAGGATCGGATAAAGGGGACCGGGATGCCAAAGAAAATCCTGCTCGCGGACGACAGTGTCACGATCCAGAAGGTGGTGGAACTCACTTTCGTGGACGGCGATTACCAGGTGACGAGCGTGTCCAACGGGAAACTGGCCGTCCAGAAGATCCAGCAGGACCGCCCCGACATCCTCCTGTGCGACGTCATCATGCCCGAGATGAACGGGTACGACGTGGCCGCCTTCGTCAAGGGCAACCCCGCCTACTCGGGGATCCCGGTCATCCTTCTGACGGGGACCTTCGAGCCTTTCGACGAGGAAAAGGCGAAAGCCTCCGGCGCCGACATGACCATCACCAAGCCCTTCGATTCCAAGATGCTCGTGGAGAAAGTGGAGGAGCTGATCCAGCGCAGGATGGTCTTCGAGTCGACCGGAGCGGGCGAATCCGCCCAGGTGTTCCACAGCCGCCAGGAGTTCACCCTCGAAGCGCCCCCACCGCATGACACGGGCCCCATGCCCCAGCCGGCGCCGGCTGAGCCCTCTCCGTTTGTGACCGCGGAGCCCGAGTACCTCCTTCCCGCCGAGCCGTCGCCGTCGGCCCTCGAAGATACGGCCACATCCTCCGACGCTTCGGGCCCCGTGCCGGTGTCCGCCGGCTTCTTTGAGCCGCTGGAGAACGAGACCCCTGGCCAGAGCGCCCCGGGCGCACCGCCGGCTCCCTCCGCGCCGGAGGCCCCTCCTCCCGGCCCCTTCGATGGAGTGGACCTCGGGCCCATCACCGAGGCCGACGCCCTCTCCGAATCGGCCTTCGAGGATGTCCTGCCGCCGCCCGCCCCGCCGAGGTCCGAAGAAGTGGTCCTCCCGGGCGCCGATCTCGGGGCGCCCGAGGTGGAGGCCCTGCCCGACGACACGACCATCGAGGAGCCCGTGACCCGGCTTCCCGAGCCGGAGGCCGGCGCGGAGGACTGGGGCATGCCCGAGCGGGCCGCATCGGCCTTTGAGGAACCCTTCGTCGGCGAACTGGAGACGTCCCAGCTTCCGGCGGCGCCCGAAGGGACGGCTCCGGAGGTGGCCTCCGTCGAGGTGGTTCACGCGCTGACCGACCAGCAGGAGATGGTGTCGGAGGCGCACAAACTCCTGGACCACCATCCGGACTTCCTGGAAGAGGCGCAGCGCCTCTCACTCGAGACCCCCGACGCGGTGGAGAGTTCGGCGACCGTCGCCATGGCCATCCCGCCCGAGCCCGTCACGGACGCCTATCCGTCTCCGGAGGAAGCCTTCGAGCCCGAGGGAGCCCCCGTCGCCGGGGAGGCGCCCGCGGTCCCGATGGAAGCCTCCACCGCCCTCTCGGAAGAGGCGGAAGGGACCGAATTGCTGGCCGCCGCGGGCACCTACCCGGTGATCCGGGAGGCGGAGGAGACCTCTGCGGCCGGGCCGGACCTCGCCGATTCGCTTCGCGCGGCGGCGGAAGACGTGGTTCCAGGCCTGGTGCGCGAGGCGCTGGAGCGGGAGGCTCCCGCCATCGTCCGAGTCCTGGTGGCCGCCGCGGCGGCGGAAGCTGTCGGAGAGGCCATCTCGCGCCTGGTCCCGGGAGCCGTTCAGGAGGCTGGCCGCGCCCTGCTGGCCGAGGTCCTTCCCGGCGAGGTGGTCCGTGCGGTGGGGCCTGCCGCCCGCGAGGAAGTCCGGCGTGAGGTCGAGGCCAGTGTCCCCCAGGCCGCCGGCCGGCTCGTGGCGGAGGCCGTCCCCGAGGCGGCGCGGACGGCGGCGGCGGAGCTGGCCCCGTCCATCCTGCGGGATGCCGCCGGACCGCTCGTGGCGGGTTCCGTGGCCCAGGCCGTGAGCTCGATGGCGCCTGGAGCGGTGAAAGAGGCGGTGGACGCGGCGGTGCCGGAGGCGATCCGGGCGGCCCTCGCCGAGAACCTGCCCGGCCTGGTCCGCGAGGCTCTGGCGCAAATGATCCCGGAGATCGCCGCCAGGGAGATCCGGGCTCAGGCGGACCCGGTCCTGCGTGAAGTCGCCTGGGAGGTGATTCCCGAGATGGCCGAGTCCCTGATCCGACGGCGCATCCAGGAACTGGAGGCGGAGGCGGGATAGGCGTTCGTTTCCCGTGGACCCAGTCGGGAGGGAGCGGCCCAGGGCCTTGACGGCCGCCGCCGCGGGACGCGCCTTCGGGCGCCCGGATCGGACCGAATTGGATATACGGCGAGGGCCCCGCGGGGCCTTCTTTCTGTGAAAAGCGGCGCGGCGGCAGCCCTGACGGCATCGAGGACGTGATGGAAATTCCGAAGCAGTTCGATCCCAAGGAATGCGAGGAGCGGATCTACGCCCAGTGGGAGCGGGAGGGCCGCTTCAAGGCAAACCCGGATTCCGGCAAACCGCCCTACGTCATCGTCATCCCCCCTCCCAACGTGACCGGCGCCCTGCACACGGGCCACGCCATGTTCGTTACCCTCCAGGACATCCTCGTCCGGTGGAAGCGCATGCAGGGCTTTGACGCCCTCTGGCTCCCGGGGACCGACCATGCGGGCATCGCCACCCAGATGGTGGTCAGCAAGGAAATCGAGAAAAAGGGCATGAACCGCCTGGAGCTCGGGCGGGAGGCCTTCGTGGAGAAGGTCTGGGAGTGGCGGAGGGAGAAGGGGGATACCATCCTGCTCCAGCTTCGGCGCCTGGGGGCTTCCTGCGACTGGAGCCGGACGCGGTTCACGCTCGATGCGGACCTTTCCCGAGCGGTCCGGAAGGCCTTCGTGGACCTCTACGCCGAGGGCCTCATCTACCGCGGCGAATACATGGTGAACTGGTGCCCGAAGTGCGGCACGGCCCTCTCGGATCTTGAGGTGGAACACGCCGATACCCGGGGCAAGCTGTGGTACATCCGCTACCCCGCCTCCGATGGCGGGGAGGGCGTCGTGGTGGCGACGACCCGGCCCGAGACCATGCTGGGAGATACGGGCGTGGCGGTCCACCCGGAGGACCCCCGCTACGCGGGCCTCGTGGGGCGCTCCGTGGTCCTTCCCCTGGTGGGGCGGCGCATTCCCGTCGTGGCCGATGCCATGGTGGATCGGGCCTTCGGGACCGGCGCCGTGAAGATCACGCCCTCTCACGACCCCAACGACTTCGAGGCGGGACGGCGGCACGGACTCGCACGGGTGGCGGTGATCGGGCTCGACGGAAGGATGACGCGGGAAGCGGGAGAGGCGTTCGCCGGGCTGGATCGGTATGCGGCCCGAAAGGCCGTCCTGGCCCGTTTGGAGGCCGAGGGGCTCGTGGTCAAGGTGGACGTCCACGCCCACGCCGTCGGCCACTGCCAGCGTTGCGACACGGTCGTGGAGCCCGCCGTTTCCACCCAGTGGTTCCTGAAGATCGAGCCCCTGGCCGGACCGGCGAGGAAGGCCGTGGAGGACGGTGAGATCCGGATCATTCCGGACCACTGGAAAAAGGTCTACCTGAACTGGATGAGCGAGATCCACGACTGGTGCATCTCCCGACAGCTCTGGTGGGGACACCGGATTCCGGCCTTCTCGTGCGGATCCTGCGGCAAGTCCGCCGGGGTGGACGATCCGGAACGCCGGCTCGTTTCCATGGAAGACCTCCAGGCCTGCCCCTACTGCGGTGGGGCGGTGCGGCAGGACCCCGATGTTCTCGACACCTGGTTCTCGAGCCAGCTCTGGCCCTTCTCCACCCTCGGCTGGCCCGACCGAACGCGAGATCTGGAGCGGTATTACCCCACGACGGTCATGGAGACGGGCTACGACATCCTGTTCTTCTGGGTGGCCCGAATGATCATGGCCGGGCTCAAGTTCACGGGGCGGGCTCCCTTCCGCGACGTCTTCCTCCACGGGCTCGTGCGGGACGCCCGCGGAAGGAAGATGAGCAAGACCCTGGGCAACGTCATCGACCCCCTGGAACTCATCGACGCCTACGGCGCCGATGCCGTGCGCTTCACTCTCGCGATCCTCTGCGTTCCGGGCACCGACGTGGCGCTGGATCCGAAGCGCATGGAGGGCTACCGGGCCTTCGCCAACAAGCTCTGGAACGCGGGCCGATACGTCCTGATGCAGACCGGTGACGCCGTTCCGGCCGAGCCGGCGGGTGCGGACCTGTCCCTATGGGACCGCTGGATCCTGGAGGAACTGGACCGAACCGCGGCCCAGGTGGACGCCTCCCTTTCCGAATTCCGCTTCTACGAGGCGGCCGACGCCCTGTACCACTTCGTTTGGCACCGCTACTGCGACTGGTACGTGGAAGTGTCCAAGGTGGGCCTGTCCCCCTCGGCTCCCCCGGCCCGGCGGGAGGCCACCCGGTACGTCCTGTTCCAGGTCCTGGACGGGGTCCTCCGCCTCCTCCATCCCTTCATGCCCTTCCTCACGGAAGCCCTCTGGGAAAAGATGCCAGGACGAACGTCCCCTCTCGTCTCGGCGGACTACCTGCGGCCGAGCGGGCGGGTGTCCTCGGAGGGGGAGGCCGTCGAAGCCCTGAGGGACCTCGTCACGCAGATCCGGACGCTCCGGACCGAACAAGGGCTTCCACCGGGTCAGGCGCTGGCCCTGCACGCCGTGCCCCTCGATGCCTCCGCGGCCCGGTGGCTCGATGGGTCCGCCCGAGGGGAGGTGGCCGCCCTCGCCCGGCTGGGAGCGGTGCATGTGAGCGATGTCCCCCCCGAAGGCGACGGTTGGCTCCCGGGAGTGGCTCTGAGGTACCGGTTCTATCTGGAACGCCCCGCCGCCCAGAAGGACACGGCGGGGGAGGCGGAGAGGTTGAGGGCCGAACTCAAGAAGGCCGCCGCGGAGCGGGACAAATTCGCCGCCAAGCTCGGAAACCCGGCCTTCGTGGAAAAAGCCCCCCCTGAGGTGGTCGCGAAGAACCGGGCCATCCTGGAGGATTACGAGCGGAAGGTCCGGGAGACCGAGGCCCTCCTTGCGAATCTGGAGGATTGACACGAACGGAACCCCGAGATTACCCTCGGGGCGGGGTGAGGAGGTGGTCATGACACACACGGAACGAGGCGAGGGCAAGGTCGGACTGTTCATCATGATCCTCCTGCTCGCGGCGGCGATCTACGTGCTCGTCAAGGTCGTTCCGCCCCGGGTCAATGCCTACGAGTTCAAGGACTACATCGAGACGTATGCCCGCACCGAGTCCTGGACGAGGACGCCGGAGGAGATCCAGAAGGACCTCCTGGCCAAGGCCAAGGAGCTCAACCTTCCTGTGGACAAGAAGCAGATCGTGGTCCAGAAGGAAGGGGCCTACGTGACGATTCAGGCGACCTTCGACGTCCCCGTGGACCTCAAGGTTCACAAGATGGTCCTTCACTACGACTTCAAACAGAGCGCCGAACACTATTGACCCGCTCCCTCGCACGGCTTCCGAAGGTCGAGCTCCACCTGCATCTCGAGGGGTGCCTCACGCCTTCGGAGGCGGTCTTTCTGGCGCGGCGGTGCCCAAGGGCCAAGGCGGCCGGTGAAATCGCCCCCCTCTACCGGCACGCGTCCTTCGCCGAGTTTCTCCGCCATTTCGGGGCCCTCCTGGACCTCCTCCGCGGACCCGAAGACCTCGTGTGGCTCTTCAGGCGGACGGCGGCGAGGCTTCGGCGCCAGAACGTCCTGCACGCGGAGATTCGGGTGTCCCCGTCGGTGTGGGAACGGCACGGGCTTGATCCGCACGCCTGCCTGAAGGGCCTCCTAGAGGAGGCGGGTCGAGCGCCCCTCTCGGTGCTCTTCGTCCTGGACGCGGTTCGCCAGTGGGACCGCTCGCTTCTGGCCCGGGACCTGGACCTTGCCCTGGAGCACCGGCGCGATGGGATCCGCGCCCTCGGCCTGGGGGGGGACGAGAAGGCCGCCCCGGCCGGCCTGTTCAGGGACCTCGCCGCGGCATGCCGGGCGGCCCGCCTGCCCGTCCTGCCCCATGCGGGGGAGGTGGGTGGGGCGGATGAGGTTGTGTCCGCCCTGGAGGTCTTCGAACCCCCGAGGGTCGGGCACGGGATCGGTGCCGCCGAGGACCCGGCCTCCCTGGAAACCGTCGTTCGATCCGGCGTCCATCTGGAAGTGTGTCCGACCAGCAACCGGCGCACGGGGGCCGTTCCCAGGGGCCGGCGCCATCCCCTCCCGGACCTCTGGAGGTCGGGCGCGCGGCTATCCCTGAACACGGATGACCCTGCCCTCTTCGCGACGACCCTCAACCGCGAGCTGGCCTGGGCGGCGGCCCGCGCCGGATGGACCCTCCAGGATGCGGCGCGGTCCCAGAGGCTGGCCGCCAGGGCGTCCCTCCTTCCGCCTGGGCCCCGGCGGGACCTGGAGGCGCGGCTCTGGTGAGCCATCTTGCCCCGATTCGGTCCCGAGGAGGGATTCGCCGGTCCCGTCTTGGGCCGTCTCGGTAGTACTATCAGGGAGACTGGAGGCGCCCATGCTCGATCGGACTCTCGGAGAGGACGAACTGTTCGGGCGCATCGGTTCGCTTCCGCCGCCCGAACTGGAGGCGGTGCTGGACCATCCCTCGGCCAGCGAGCGACACATCCTGAAGCTCCTGACCCGTGGGGATGCCCCTGAGGGAACGCTCCAGAGGATCGCGCGGAGCCAGTGGGCCCGGTCGTCGAGGGTCCAATTCGGGCTCGTGAACCACCCGTCCACTCCTCCCGGCGAGGCCATGAACCTCGTGAAATTCCTGTCCTGGAGGGACCTGAACCTCACGCTTCAGAATTTCCGGATCGCTTCGGAGGTTCGCCACCAGGCCGAGGCCGTCCTCCTTCAACGGCTCCCCTCCCTCGCCCTGGGGGAGAAGGTCACCCTCGCGAGGCTGGCCGCGGGTCAGGCCCTCAAGAGCCTCAGGACAGAGAAGGATCCCCGGGTCGTGAAGGGACTTCTGGAGAACGGCCGATTGGTCGAGGAAGACGTTCTCTTCCTCGTGAACCAGCCCCGGACCCCGCAGCCCGTGCTCGAGACCGTGGCTCGGGATCCCAAGTGGTCCTGCCGGAAGGAGGTGCGCCTCGCCCTTCTGAGGAACCCGAGCGCCCCGCTCTCCGCCGTCCTACCGTTCATCACGGCGCTCAACCTCGTGGACCTGAGAAACCTGCTCACGGACGCCAAGGTGCCACTCGCCGTGCGGCGCATGATTCGGACTCGAATGGGGAAGGAGCCATGATTCGGGAGGAGTGCCAGGCATTCGGACAGGAGCTCGTCCGGCTTCGCAAGGAGCGCGGCGTGGGCCTCGACGAGATCACAAGGGACACGAAAATCCGACGGCAGGTGATCGAGGCCTTCGAGGCAGGACGGTTCGAGGAGCTTCCGCCGGAGGTCTTCGCGGTGGGGTTTCTCCGGGCCTACGCGGAGAAGCTCGGGATCCCGGCCGATCCCCTCGTGGCCCGGTATCGGAAGATCCTGCGGCCCGCGCCGGAGCCTCCGCCCGTCTCGCGGCGCGCCCGCCGCGGAGGGAAAGGGGCTCCCTGGGCGGCGGCCACCGGCGGGTTCGCGGTTCTCTTGGCCGGCGCTCTGGCGGCATCGTGGTTGATGGGCTGGTGGCCTTTCGAAGGGGTTGGGCCCGCGCCCTCGGAGGCACCCCTGACGGCCCCGACCGCGGATTCGGCCGCCGCGGCCACCGAACCTTCGCCGGAGCCCCCTCAGGAGGCCCCGTCGTCCGAGGCGCTTCCTTCGGCGTCCCCGGCGTCGCCGGAGGCGGGAGGGACCGAGGGCGGCGAGACCGCGCCCGGACCGGCCCCGGGCGGGATGGTCCCAATGGTGGAGTCGGATACCCGCGACGAGCCTCCCTCGCCGCAGCCGGCAGTCCGCGCGCCCGCCCCGGAACCGCCCATCGAGGGCGACCTGATCCTGGTCTGTACCGAGCCGTGCTGGGTCGACCTGAGGGGTGACGGACGGCGCCTGCTGAGGCGCGAGATGGCTCCGGGAGAGCGGTTGGTCTTCAAGGGTTCCGACTTCCGGGCCGATATCGGGAACGCCGCGGGCCTGCAGATCACGTACCGGGGACGAGCGGTGCCCCTCCAGGGCCGTCCGGGCCAGGTCCTGAAGGACCTCCGGCTCCCGATCGCGCAGGACCCCCCATGACGCACCCGGTCGTCGAGCGCATCCTGGCGGGGGATGTCCCGGCCAACGTCAAACTGGCCGCGGCCCGAGGCGCCCTCCCGATCCCCCGGGAGGAACTCATCGAACTGTGGGTCCAGTTGAGGGCGGATGAGGACGGAGAGGTCCGTCTGGCGTGCAAGGAGAGCCTGGCGGGAGTGGCCGAAGCGGAATGGCTCGATCTCCTGCCGGACCATCCCTTCAGCGCGCCGGTCCTGGACTTCGCGGTGCGGGTCCTGGGCCGGAACGCCAAGGTTCTCGATGCGGCCCTTCGGAACAGGGGGGTCCCCACCGAGTCGCTCGAATGGCTGGCTCAGCAAGGGACGGGGGAGGCCCTCGACCGAGTCCTGGACAACCAGATTCGCCTCCTGGAGGCCCCGACCATCGTGGTCGCCATGCTGGCCAATCCGGGTCTGAACCCCACCCAGGTTCGCCGGATCTTCGACATGGCCGAACAGTTCTTCCGGGACCACCCCGAAATCCCGTCGCTCCTGGAACTCCGGTTCGGGCTGAAGGTCGGGATGGCGGGGGGCGATTTTGCGCGGAAGAAGGAGGCCCAGGCTCCCGCGCCCGTCGAAGGCCCTCCCGAGGCCGAGGTTCCCCCCCCCGAGATCCCGGAAATCCTGGAATCCAAGGCAGAAACCCTTGGCGTCGCGGACATCCCGGAATACGCCTTCCAGGACGAGCCCCTCACGACGGAGAAGTTCCGCAACTTGTATCAGCAGATCCTGGTCATGTCCGTCCCCGCCAAGATCGAGCTGGCCCTCAAAGGGAACAAGGAGGCCCGGGGGCTGTTGATCCGGGACAGCAACAAGGTGGTTCAGGAGGCCGTCCTCGACTCCCCGAAACTGACGGAGGTCGAGATCGAGTCCATCGTGAGGATGCGGATCCTCTCCGAGGACCTCTTCCGGAAGATCGAGAGGAACATGGAGTGGATGAAGCGGTACTCCATCATGAAGGCCTTCATGACGAATCCGAAGGTCCCCCCCGGGCTGACCCTGAAGTACGTTGCGAGGCTGGCGGACCAGGACCTCAGGCTCCTGACCAAGGACAGAAACGTGACCGAGGTCCTGAGGAGGGAGGCAAAAAAAATGTACGACCTGCGCCACGCCCAGAAAGGACCCTCATTCAAGAAGTGACCGGCCGGACCCTTGAAAGCCGCCCCGGCCTGGGATACCCTTAGACCATGAACTCGGGGAGAACATTTTACGAGGTTCTCGGCGTCGCGCCCCAGGCCAGCCAGGCCGAGATCGTTCGGGTGTTCCGGGAGGTCGTGAGGGAGAGGCATCCGGACCGGTTCGTGGAGCCGGAAAAGAAGCGGGAGGCCGAGGCCTTCCTCAAAGAGGTCACGGAGGCCTTCAACACCCTCTGCCGGCCCCACTTGAGGGCCAAATACGACGAGAGCATCCGCGAGTCGGAAACCAAGGCGGTCATGAAACCCGCCGCCGAGCAGGTTCGCGAACTGGTACAGGCAGGGAAAGTCCGGTACCGCCAGGGAGATCCGTCCGGAGCCTTGGCGTGCTTCGATCACGCGCTCCGGATCGATGCGGAAAACGCCGAGGCCCTCTTCAACGCGGGGATGGTCCGGCTCAAGAACCCGCGGTGGAGGGCCCAGGGGAGCGTTCAGGTGGAGGCCGCCATAGAGAGGGATCCCTTCGCGGTCGCGTACGTGACCGCCTATGCCCAGTTCCTTCTCGAAAACGGCCAGAACCTCCGGGCCCAGAGGCTCCTGGAAACCGCCCTGGAGACGAACCGGGACGACGAGAAGCTCCTGCTCCTGCTGGAAAAGGCCCGGGGAGGCAAGCCCGGCGCGGGATTCTCCCTTTTCGGAAAGAAATAACCATGCAGATTCGCTCGTATGGCACCACGGACGTGGGGAGGAAGCGCACGAACAACGAGGATGCCTTCGCGATCCGCCCGGACCGTGGTCTGTACGTGGTTGCGGACGGCATGGGAGGGCATTCCTCCGGAGAGGTGGCCGCCCAGTTGGCGGTGGGGGAAATCCTGGCGTTCTTCGAGAACGGGACGCTTTCGGAGGATTCCACCTGGCCCTACGCCTATGACGAGACCCTCTCCTTCGCCGCGAACAAGCTCCTGACGGCAGTGGCCCTGGCCAACGAGAAGATCCAGACCTACGCGGCCCAGCATCCCGAATCCAGGGGCATGGGCACCACCGTTGTGGCGGTCCTCGTCAACGGCGACCGCCTGGTCGTGGGCCACGTCGGCGACAGCCGGGCCTATCTCCACTCCCGGGAGACCTTCCGGCTCCTCACCCACGACCATTCGTGGGTGGGGGAACAGGTCCGACAGGGGTTCCTGACCGAGGCCGAAGCCGTGAACCATCCCTTCCGCAACGTCATCACGAAGGCCCTCGGCACCCGGGAGCAGGCCCAGGCGGACCTGCTGGATCTCACCCTTGAGGTGGGAGAGCGGCTCCTTCTCTGCTCGGACGGTCTCAACAGCATGGTGAGGGACGAGGAAATCCGCGAAGTCCTCGATCGGGGGCTGGATCTCGAAGCGTCCTGCCAGGCCCTGGTCGCCCTCGCCAACGAGCGCGGCGGGGAGGACAACGTGACCGTCGTCATGCTCGAACGGGTCGGCTGACCGCGCCCGCCGCCCGGGAGAGACCCTTCCCCCCCGCTATCCATGATGAGGAACTTCAGGCCGGTTGTCTTGCCTTCGCGGGCGACTGCGAAACGGACGGGCGGGCGCCTCGAGGCGCCCGCCGGAAGGCCGTGGTTGGTGCCGAAGGTGGGACTCGAACCCACAAGGCCCGAAGACCGGGGGATTTTGAGTCCCCTGCGTCTGCCAGTTCCGCCACTTCGGCCCAGAGGCAAGAATAAGCGGGATCACGAGGTTTCGTCAACGCGCCCGGGTGCCTACTGGAGGACCTTCAGAACGTAGTTCTCCTCATCGAGACCCACGGAGGCGACGGCCTTGGGCACGTCGAAGTCGAAGGACTGGACCCTCTGGTCGTTCCAGACCGTCCGGATTTCCGAGGTGCCGTCCTCGAAGTGAAGGATCAGGTCCAGCGGCATCAGATAGACGTCCCGCCGGGTGGTTCTCCGGGCGACCTTGTGGGGCTGTCTCTGTTCCAGCGTGACGACGACCCTGAATCCGGAGGACGCCCCCGCCTCCTGGCTCCAGCGAAGCCGGTAAATGGGGCGCTTGACCGTATAGACCCACTGGTCGAAGAACCAGGAAAGGTCCCCTCCCCACTCGCCCTCGAAGGCAGCCCGGAGGTCTTCCGTGGTCGCGTTTCCATAGGCGTGGGCCGCACGGTAGGCGCGCAGGGCGTCGAAGAAGGCCCCGTCCCCCACGACGCGGCGGAGCATGTGAAGCACCCAGGCGCCCTTGTCGTAGATGGCGCCGGTGTCCGCGAAGGCCGTGTTCCCGTTTCGAAGGTAGGGGCTTCCCCGGAGGTAGCCATCGTACTGGCCGTCATCGAAATAGGCCATGGCGCGGCCCATGGGGATATTCTCCTCCCTCGCGAGCCAGAGGGCCTCGAAGTAGGTGGCGAAGCCCTCGTTGAGCCAGACGTCGTTCCAGGTTCCGCAGGTGACGTCGTCGCCCCACCACTGGTGGGCCAGTTCGTGCAGATAGAGTTCGCCGTAGGATCCGGACCCGCCCACGAAGCGATCGCCCACGCTGGTGAGGGTCTGGTGTTCCATCCCCCCGCCCCACGGGAAGGCAACCATGCCGTACTTTTCCCCTAGAAAGGGGTATTCTCCGCACATCTGAGCCATGAACGTGATCATCTCGGGAATCACGGAGAAGTTCACCAAGGCCCGGTGGAGGTCCTCCGGATAGACGAAGTGCTGGAGGGGCATGGTGGTGATCCCATCCAGGGCCGTATACAGATCCCCGAATTGGGAGTAATTGGTGACGTTGGCCGAGATGAGGTAGTTGGAAATGGGATAGGACTCGACCCACCGGTAGGTGGTCGTGCCGTCGGGATTCGGCTCCACGTCGGCCAGGCTGCCGTTGGACGCGCCCACCATGCCCGGCGGGACCGTGAGGTCGATTCGAGCCAGCGATTTGTCCGCGAGGTCGTCCACGCACGGCCACCACGCGAATGAGTCGAAGGGCTCCGAGAGGGTCGTGGCGGAAGCGACTCCATCGTGGCGCGAAAAGAACATGCCCCCTCCGAGCGTGCCGGTGACCTGGGGCCTCCCGGAGTAGGAAACGGCCAGGGCGTGGGCCTTGCCCGCGGCCAGGGGAGGGGAAAAGTCCACCGAGACCTTGTCCTTCTTCCGCCGGAAGGCGACGGCGCTCCCATCCAGGGCCGTTCCCCCCAGGGAAAGGGCCCGGTGCAGGCGCAGATCGAGCCGGGCGAGGGTCGCCGTGGGCACGAAAGTGAGGGTGACGGTCCCGGAGACGTGCTCGTTCTCGGGGTCCACGAAGAGGTCCAGGTGGGTTTCGAGGATGTCCAGGTCCTGGCTGGGCTGAACTCCGTATTTTTCCGGGTGGGAGAGGGCCTCGATCCGTCTTGCCGCCCGCGCCATCTCCGCTTCCCGGAAGGCCCGGACCTCCGGACGGCAGGAGCCCGCGTCCGGCGGGGGAGACCCCAGGACGGAAACGGACAGGAAGGCGAGCGGTACGAGCCACCGAAAGGCAATCATGGCGGACCCTCCCAATCCTACATGTACATCCCGCCGTTGACCGAGAGGGTCTGGCCCGTGATGTAGGCGGCCTCCTCGCTGAGCAGGAAGGAGACGGCACGGGCCACGTCCTCGGCGGTCCCGAAGCGCCTCATGGGAATGAGGGCGGCCATCTGCTCCTTCTGGGCATCGGAGAGCTTCTCCGTCATGGCCGTCACGATGAACCCGGGGGCCACGGCGTTGCAGGTCACGTTCCGGGAGGCCAGTTCCCGGGCCACCACCTTCGTGAGCCCCACGATCCCCGCCTTGGAGGCCACATAGTTCGCCTGGCCGGGATTGCCCATGAGCCCCACCACCGAAGCGATGTTCACGATGCGTCCGAAACGTTGGGCCATCATGGGTTTCAGGGCGAGTTGGGTAAGCTGGAACGCGCCCGTCAGGTTCACGGCCAGCACGGAATCCCAGTCCTCGGGTTTCATCCGCATGAGCAGGGAGTCCCGGGTGATCCCGGCGTTGTTGACGAGGAGCTCGAGGCGTCCCTTCTGCGCGAGGATCCTCTCCACGGCGGCTTCGCAGGAGGCCCGTTCGGCCACGTTGAGGAGAAGGCCTTCCACCCCCAGCCCCTTCGATTGGAGCCCCTCCACGGCTTTCTGCAGGGCATCGGGGTTCAGGTCCGCGGCGTAGACGAAGGCCCCTTCGGCGGCCAGGACCTCGGCGATCTTCAGACCGATTCCCTGGGCTCCTCCGGTGACGAGGGCAATCCGGTTCTCGAAACGAGCCATGGCCGATCCTCCCTGGAAAGGGTCTAGATGAGGGCGGCGACCGCCTTGTCCAGGCTCGCCGGATCCTCGACGTTGAGCATACGCCAGTTCCGGTCCACCCGTTTGGCGAGGCCAGAGAGGACCGTTCCCGGCCCCACCTCGACGACGGTGTCGACACCCTGGGACCTCATGAACTCCATCGTCTCGCGCCAGCGGACGGGTGCGTCCACCTGGCGCAGAAGGCGATCCCTCGCCTCCTCTCCTGTCCGCACCGGCGTGAGGTCCACGTTGGCCACCACGGGCCAGGAGGGATCCGCGAAGGGGATCGCGCGAAGAACCGGCTCGAGGCGTTCCCGGGCCTTCGCCATGAGGGGCGAGTGGAAGGGGGCGGACACGGGTAGGGGAACGGCCTTGCGGCACCCGAGGGATTTGGCCCTCTCCACCGCGGCCTGAACGGAATCGGCGCGTCCGGCGATGACCACCTGCCCGGGGGCATTGTCGTTCGCGGGAACCACCGAACCGTCCTTCGCGGCCTCGGCGCAAGCCTTCACGACATCGGCGAACTCCATGCCCATCAAGGCGGCCATGGCTCCCTCACCGACGGGAACGGCCTCCTGCATGTAGAGGCCCCGTCGGCGCACCGCGCCGAGGGCGTCCGAGAAGGAAAGGGTGCCGGCGGCGACGTGGGCGCTGTACTCCCCGAGGGAGTGCCCGGCCAGATAGGCTGGGGCGAGGTTCGGGACGGCCGAGCGGAGGACCCGCCAGGCCGCCACGGAAACGGCCAGAACGGCGGGCTGGGTGTTGGCCGTGAGGTTCAGGGCCTCCTGCGGGCCCTCCCAGAGCAGGCGGCGGAACGGCTCACCCAGGGCCTGGTCCGCCTCCTCCAGAGTCGCGGCGGCCGCGGGAAAGCAGTCCGCGAGCGCCTTGCCCATTCCCACGTACTGGGATGCCTGGCCCGGAAATACAACGGCGATCTTCATGGGCGGTTCTCCGTCCTGTAAGGACCACAGTGTTCGGGGGCGGGCGTTACCAGCGCACGAGGGCGGAACCCCACGTGAGTCCCGCGCCGAAGGCGGCGAAGAGGAGCACGTCTCCTTCAGCCACCCGCCCCGAACGGACGAGCTCATCCAGGGCGATGGGGATGGAAGCGGCGGAGGTGTTCCCGATCCGGTCGATGTTGAGGTAAAGGGTCTCGGGGGGCCACCCCAACCGGTCGGTGACGGCGTGGATGATCCGGGTGTTGGCCTGATGGGGGACGAACCACCGCACGTCGGCGGGAGAGAGGCTGGCCCGCTCGATCGCTTCCCGGCAGACGCTCTCCAGGGATCGGACGGCGATCTTGAAGGTCTCGTTTCCCTTCATCTTGATGGTGTGAAGGTTGGCGTTGATCATGGCGTGGGAAACGGGGACGCGCGACCCCCCCCCGGGCAGGGTGATGAAGTCGGCCATGGTCCCATCGGCGTGGATCGCCGTCGAGAGAAGCCCGCTGGGTCCCGGCCCGGCGGAGAGGATCACGGCGCCCGCGCCGTCCCCGAAGAGGACGCACGTCGCCCGATCGGTCCAGTCCAGAAACTTGGAGAGGATCTCCCCGCCGATGACAAGCGCGTGTTTGGCCGCGCCCGTCCGGAGGAAGCCGTCCGCCGCGGCCAGGGCGTAAATAAATCCGGAGCAGCCGGCGGCCATGTCGAAGGCCGCGGCGTTGGGCGCCCCCAAGGCGGCCTGAACGAAGCAGGCCGTGGAGGGTATGGGCTGATCTTGCGTTACGGTGGCGACGATGATGAGGTCGAGTTCCTCGGCGGAGAGCCCCGCCATCTGGAGCGCCCTTCGCCCCGCCTCGGCGGCGAAGAGCGAAAGGTACTCGGATTCCGCGGCGACCCGCCTCTCCCGAATCCCCGTTCGGGTGGCGATCCACTCGTCGGTGGTATCCACCATTTTCTCGAGATCGAGGTTCGTGAGAACGCGTTCGGGAAGGGCGTGGCCCGTTCCGCTAATTCGCGACCAAGTTCTTCCCATTTCCCGTGTCCTTCACGCGCGAGTGGATCTGCTCGCCCACCCGCTCATTGAGACCCGCCTCGCAGAAATCTCGGGCGAGCTTGAGGGCGTTCGTAATGGCCCGGGGCTGGGAGCGGCCGTGGCAGATGATGGTCACGGCCTTGACGCCCAGTAGGAGGGCGCCCCCATATTCGGCGTAGTCCATCTTCGATTTCAGGCTCTTGTAAACGCCGGAAGAAAGGACGTACCCGACTCGGGCCAGCAGGCTCTTTCGAAACCCGTCCTTGAGGGTGTGGGCGATGTACTCATAAACGGATTCGCCGGTCTTGAGGACGACGTTTCCGGTGAAGCCGTCGGTGACCACGACGTCGGCCTCTCCCCTGAAGAGCCCGTGGCCTTCCACGTTCCCCGTGAAGTTCACGCCGGACGACTGGAGGAGCTTGAAGGCCTCCTTGGTCAGGTCGTTCCCCTTGATGTCCTCTTCGCCGATGGAAAGGAGGCCCACTCTCGGCCTTTCGGTTCCGGTCATTTGAGAGTAGTAGATGCTGCCCATGACGGCGAACTGCAGGAGGTGGGAAGGGCGGCACTCGCTGTTGGCTCCCACGTCGAGGAGGAGGGAGACCCCCTTCGAGTGGGGGATCCAGGTGGCGAGGGCGGGTCGTTCGACGTCGTCGATGCCGCCGATGACGAGCTTGGCGGTGGCCATGACCGCCCCGGTGTTTCCGGCGGACACGAGCCCCTTTGCCTCCCCCGCCTTGACGAGGTCGGCGGCGATGCGGAGGGAACTGCGCCTCTTCTTTCGGATCGCGGTCATCGGGGGGTCGTCCATGGTCACGACCTCCTCCGCATGGACCACCTGGAGACCCCGTTCGTCGGCCTTGCAACGGGAGAGTTCGCGCCGGAGACGCGTTTCATCCCCCACCAGAACCACCTGGACGCCGAATCGGCGATAGGCCTCCACGGCCCCCACGACCTCGGGGAGAGGGGCGCGGTCCCCCCCCATCGCATCCAGTGCGATGCGGGTCGTCATTTCGATCTCAGGCCTCCTCGACCTTCAGAACGCGCTTGCCGTCGTAAAATCCGCAGGCCTTGCAAACGGCATGGGGGAGCTTGGGCTCGTGGCACTGGGGGCACTCGGCCACGGCGGTGGGGGTGAGGGCGTCGCCGGTGCGGCGCTTGTCGCGGCGGGTCTTGGAGTGGCGGCGTCTCGGGTTGGGCATGTTCTTCTCCTATATCCTCTTATTGGGGGGATGTAAGCCGGGTCAGATGGTCCCACCGCGGGTCCGTGTCGGGCGGGCACGGACAGTCTCCCTGGTTCAGGTCGGCTCCGCAACGGGGGCAAAGGCCCCGGCAGGATTCGCCGCAGAGGACCTTCTCCGGGACCTCGAGGTACATCTGCTGAGCGACGAGCGACTGGAAGGTGATCCGGTCCTCCTGGTAGTACACGATCTCCGGCGCATCGGGGCCCGCCTCCACTTCCTCCTCGGCGGGGGCCATGGCGGCCGGCTGGTACTCGAGGAGGAAGGAAGCCTCACCGGAAAGAACCACGGGCTTCAGGCATCGCGAGCAGGGGAGGGAGGCGCGGTACGGAAAGGCGCCCTGCAGGGAGTGTCCGTGCTTCGTGGGCGAAACGCCCAGGTGTAGTCGGACGGGATCCACGAGGACCGCGTAGTGATACCCAAGATCGAGCGTGAGGGCAACGACCTCCACGTCGAACTCCACGGGTTCCATCACGTCGGACAGGCGGATCCAGTCCACGGCAGACCTCTCGTAAGCGTTTCATAATAGCACAGTTAGGCCCATTCGGTCAAGGACGGCCGGGGGCGACCTTCTCGGCGCCCGAGACGGATCCTCGTGCCGAAGCCGAGTTCTTTGCGCTATGATGAAGGTCCGGAGGTGTCATGTACATCCGTGAGGAAGCCTTTCCCTTCGCGGGCCCCCTGGCCGTGGGCGGCGCGGTCTGCGCGGCGGCCGGCGCGCCGGTGGCGGGGGCCGCGTTCCTGGCCGCCGCGGCCGCCGTATGCGCCTTCTTCCGGGATCCGGAGAGGACCGGTCCGGCTTCGGAGGCCCTGATCCTTTCGCCCGCCGACGGGCATCTTCTGCCCGTCGTCCGCGAGGGCGGGAAGGTCCGGCTCAGCGTCTTCATGTCGGTCTTCAACGTTCACGTGAACCGGGCTCCGTGGCCGGGACGGGTCGCCTCCCGGACGCACCATCCCGGACGATTCATGGCCGCCTGGAAGGACAAAGCCTCCCTGGACAACGAACAGGTCCGAATGGTGTGGGACACGGCTCGGGGACCCATGGAGGTCGTGCAGATCGCCGGGCTCATCGCCCGACGCATCGTCTCCTGGGCCATACCGGGCCGGGAGTTCGAAAGAGGCGACCGGATCGGCCTGATCCGGTTCGGTTCCCGCGTGGACCTCTACCTTCCCGAGGAGGAGGTGGACCTGCTCGGCCGGGAGGGGCAGAGCGTTCGGGCGGGGGAGACCCCCCTGGCCCGCTGGAGGGACCGTTGAGCCCCCGTTCCTTCCGGAAATTCGTTGCGCCGGCCCGCCAGATCCCCTTCCGGAAAGGGGTGGCCATCCTGCCCTCCCTCTTCACCGTGGCCAACATGTTTTGCGGCTACTACGCCATCATCCTCGGCTTCAAGCACGCCTTCGAATGGGCCGTCACCCTGATCGTGATCGCGGGGATCCTGGACAGCCTCGACGGCCGCATCGCCCGCATGACGGGAACCACGAGCGACTTCGGCAAAGAACTCGATTCCCTTTCCGACTTCCTCTCCTTCGGCCTGGCGCCGGCCCTGGTGCTGTACCACTGGGGTTTCAAGGACCTGGGGCGGACGGGTTGGCTCTTCGCCTTTCTCCTTCCCGTCGCGGGGGCCATGCGTCTGGCCAGGTTCAACGTCCAGGCCGAGATCGCCGACAAGAAAAACTTCGTCGGGCTGCCCATCCCCGCCGCCGCCGCGGCGGCCGTGCTCCCCCTGTATTTCCTGCCTGCCGGCCTTCCGGAGGCCTACAAGCTTCTGGCCCTCCTGTACGTCGTCCTCCTCTCGTTCCTCATGGTTAGCCGAGTGAAATACCGCTCCTTCAAGGAGTTGGATCTGAGAGCCAGGAGGTCCCCGAAGGTCATTTTCCTGCAGGCCCTCCTCCTGATACTGGTGGCGTGGCACCCGCCCTTCGTCCTCCTCACCGTGGCCGTCGTATATGCATCCTCCGGGCCGGTCGTCATGGCGTGGGAGAGAATCCGTCCCCCGAGAGCCGTGGCGGCTGAAGGCGGCCCCGGGCCGATGGAAGAGGAGGAGGACGGGGAGGTGGGGCCGTGACCGCGGTCCGACGCCCCGTGGCGATCGTCGGCGCGGCCAGCCTGGAGGCGCGCGAGATCCTCGATGGGCTCACGGCCAGAGGATGGGAGAAGGAGGAGATCGTCGCCTTCGGAGAAAAGGTGGGCGGTTGGGAGATCGCGGTGGAAGACGAGGGGGCCGATGTCTTTCTCCCCTTGCAGGAGGAGTACCTCGCCCCGTGCGGCGCCGTTTTCTTGTGCACCCGGAACCCGGAATCGAGAGAGTTCGTCCGGCTCTGGGCCTCCTCCAGTGGTGCCGCTCTCTTCGATCTCACGCGTCCGTCTGGATCGCCCGGAGCGCTCTGGAACCCCCACCAAGAAGACGGTGGGGAGCGGGCACCGGGTGGGGAGTGGGCCTTTCCCGAACCCGAGAGCTTCTTTCTGGCCACCCTCCTGAGCGGTTTCGCTCCCGAGCAGGTGGGCCGGCTCGATTGCTCTCTGCTCCAGCCGTCCTCCGTGCGGGGGGAACCGGGGGTCCGGGAATTGCTGCGACAGTCGGCGGATCTTCTCAGCTGTCGTCCGGTGTCCACGGAAGCGTTCGGCCTGCGGCTGGCGTTCAGCCTCGTTCCCGCTGGCGGGGGGACGGAGGACAGCCCCTTCGGCCGGCAGGTGGGCGAACTCCTGGGCTGGACCCCCTCCCTCAGCTGGACGGCCGTGGAAGTCCCAGTCTTTCATGGAACGGTTCTCTCGTGTCACCTGGAGGTGGACGACGCGCTGGAGGCCGAGCAGGCCATCGGAACCTCGGCCGCCGCCTCCGGGATCATTGACCGGTTTCCCGGCGAGCCATGGCTGGGGCCCGGGGATGGATCGGTGCCGGAGCGCCCTCTCCTGGGGATGCGGCCTCTCTCGGACCGCGTTCTCTGGATCTGGCTGTGGTTCGATCAGGTCAAATCGGGAAAGCCCTGGATGGCTTTGCGGGCCTTCGCGGGAGGCGGACCGGCGCCGGGATGAGGGCGCTGACCGGTCCGGGCCGGTCCCGGCGTTAGAAGCCGGAATCCTCCACCAGGTTCACCTCGGCGGCCGCCTCGTCGGTATAGGCTTCCGGAAAGCTGAGAAAGACGCCCCGGCATTCCTCGCTGCAAAAGAGGTACTCCTTCCCGTCGTGATCTACGGTCGGAGCGCCCGGGTATTTCTCCACAGCGCTCCCGCAGATGGGGCATTTGTGATCCATCTGGAGTCCTCCTGATGGGAGGAATTTCAAGACGCGTGCCAAATCGCCGCACCCCCGCGACCGTCCGGAATGAGGCCGGCTCGAGGGGGCGGGGGAGGGGGGTGTTCTGAACCAAATGAAAAACGTTACCGCGAGTAACAGTTTGCGAGCAAGGCGCCGGCCGCCGGTGCTCCTCGGGAATCAGAACCGATAGGACAGGTTCACCACGAGGGTCCGGCCGGGCTCCCAGACTCGGTGGCCCGAACGGAAAGGGTCCCGCTGGTAGGAGAGGTGGTCGCGATAGGCGCGGTCGAAGAGGTTCCGGAGGAGCATGGTCGCCTGGATCCCGTTCCAGTTGACGCCTGCCCGCGCGTTGGCGATGCCGTACCCCGGCGTCGGACGCTCCCGCAGATCCTCGTCCACGCGGTCCTGGCGGTCGGCGAAGACGCCCTCCACCTCCGCGAACCAGCGCCCCGTATCGTACCGGACGGAGGCGCGCGCCCAGAGGGACGGAATCTCCGCAACGGCGGAGGAGCGGATGCCCAGGGAAGGGTTCGTGTCCTTCGACGCTCGGACGGATGCGGCGTCCAGGTTCAGGAAGACACGGCTTCCGGCCACGGCGGAGAGGCTCAACTCCCCGCCCCAGAAACGGGCGTCCACGTTCGCATAGCTTCGCGCGACCATGTTCATGTATCCGGGCACGCTGTTCACGCGCGCCTGGTTGTGGACGGTGATGAAGGAGTGCACCCGGTCTCGGAACACGTTGGCGCTGGCGTAGAAGGCGGAACGGCGCACGGTGAAGCCGAGGTTCACTCCCGTGTTTCGGGGCACCTCGAGGGCGGGGTTCCCCACCCAGTCCGCCCCCATCCTGCGCAGGGCGAAGAAGAGTTCCTGGGGATCGGGAAAGCGGGACGAGGTGCCCACACCCGCTCGAATTTCTGCCCCGCCCGGGAGGGAGGCGGTGAGCCGAAGGTTTCCGGAGGGATAGGTATCCTTCCGGCTCCTGGATCGGGTGTCCTTGTAGGCCCAATAGAGGTCCGTGTTGGCCAGCCGGGCGTCGGCCGTGGAGCGGCTGGCATCCAACCGGCCGCCGGCGTCCAGGGTGAAGCGATCCGAGAGGCGGAACGCACGAGAAACGTACAGGCCCAAGTTGTTCGCATCCACCGAAGGAAGGGAGTACTGGGGCATGTACATGGCCATGGCGAAGCGCGTGACGGCGTACCAGTGCCTTCTCGCCACCTCGAGGCCCACGGCCGTGTCCCCGAACCGCAATTCGGTTCGGGCCCCTTCGGCCTTGGTGCGGCCATAGGTCCCCATGGTGTACCCGCGGGGCGCCATGGGGGAGATGGAGGAGGTCCGGTAGCCGTCGGTCATCCAGTGCGAAACGTGCGACACGTACGCCTGGGCCTCGACCACGGGTCCCTCTGGACCGGACGGGGTGTACGCGTAATCGGCGTGGAGGCGGTCCGTGTTGTCCCACACGCCGTCCATGAACAGGTAGGGGTACAGGACGTGATCCGCCTCCTGGCGGGAGACGGAGACGCCCACCTGGTGGTTTGGCAAGGGGCGAAACCACATCCCCGCCCACCCCGTTCGCACCGCGTAGGCCTGGGAATCTTCGGCCGATTCTCGATAGCCCGCTCCCTCGGTGAAGCGCTCTCCCCGCCCGTCGGTGAAGGGATCGGAGAATCGGTAGGAGGCTCCGGCCAGGAAGGCCAGGGAATCTCCCCCGTAGGACAGGGTGGCGGAGGGGTTGAAGTAGCCGAAGGACCCGCCAGAGACCACGGCGGATCCGTGAAATCCGGGCTCCGGAGTGCGCGTCACGATATTGACCACGCCGCCCAGGCTTCCCCCGTTTTTCACGTCGAAGGGCCCCTTCCCGAGTTCGACGCGCTCCACCTCCGACAGATCCACGTGAAACGCGGCCGGGTCCATATTGTTGGGGCAGGCTCCCTGGACGTGCACCCCGTCGATGAGGACGTTCACGTTGTCCCCCTGATAACCCCGGAGGACCAAGTCGCCCGCGATTCCGCCCTTTCGCACGCTCCAAAGGCCGGGGATCCGCGTCAGCGCCTCGCCCACGTCGGGCGCGCCGCTCTCGCGCAGTGCGAGGCCGGGAAGGCCGTCCCGCGGGTCCGATGCCACGACGTCCACCTCGCTGTCCGGGATCTCGAAGTCCATGGTGAAGCCCAGAGACCGGACCTCACCGGCGCTCAGGCGCACGGCGGGAACGGCGGCCCGTCGGTAGCCTTGGAGCGCGACCTCCACATCATAGTCCCCCGGTGTGAGTCCGCCCGCGCGGAACAGCCCGTCTTCTCCCGTCTGCACGCGGATCTCCTCGGCCCCCGCCCGCTGACGAACCTGCACGGTCGCCCCGGGGATTCCCACCCCGTCCGGGGTGGACACCCGGCCCGCGAGGGCCGCCTGGTCTGGGGGAAGCTCGGGAGAGGGCATCAGGGAGAAGGACGAGATGGAAACGACGAGACACAAACCCGCGGCCAGTGCAGACGAGCGCAGACTCATGATCCCCTCCGATCCGAATATCCCTTCGCGAACCCCGAGAGCCGCCCCGGGGGAGGATGGACCCTCCCCGGGCCGCACGACCGCTCTCAGGCGGGCCCCGCACCGACCAGTTCGCGTCGTTTCCACAAATAGAATAGCGCGGGATAGACAAGGAGTTCAAGAAGGAAGGACGTTACCAGCCCCCCCACGAGAGGGGCCGCGATCCGTTTCATGACGTCCGCTCCGGTTCCCATGGAAACCATGATGGGCAGGAGCCCGACGATGGACGTGGCCACGGTCATGAATTTCGGTCGGAGGCGCCGGACCGCCCCATGGACGACGGCCTCCTTCAGGTCCTGCAGATCCCGAAGTCTCCCCTCTCTCGCCGCGCTCTGGTGGGAGAGCCTCAGGAAGAGCAGCATGAAAACGCCCGTTTCGGCGTCCAGCCCCATCAGCGCGATCATCCCCACCCAGGTGGCGACGGAGACGTTGTAATCGAGGGCCGCCATCAGCCAGACCGCGCCGACGAGGGAGAAGGGAACGGCGAGGAGAACGACGAAGGTCATGAACGCCGAACGGGTGTTCAGGTAGAGCAGGAGGACGATGAGGAGGAGGGTCACCGGCACGATGAGTCCGAGCCTCTGGCGAGCCCTCGCCATGTTCTCCACCTGGCCGCTCCAGACGAGGTGAGTCCCCGGGGGCAGCTCGACGGCCCTGGACACGGCCTCCTTCGCTTCGTCCACGAAGGAGCCCACGTCGCGGTCCGCGACGTCCACGTAGACATACCCCGCCAGCCGCCCGTTCTCGTCCCGGATCATGGAAGGCCCCGTGGCGACGGAAAGGTTCGCCACCTGTTCAAGCGGGACCTGCAGTCCTCCGGAGGTTCCCACCAGGATCCGGCCCAGGGCGTCCAGGTCGTCGCGGAGGTCCCTGGGGTACCGGAGGTTGACCGAGTACCGTTCGCGGCCCTCGACGACGGTGGTCAGGGACTCGCCGCCCAGGGCCGTGGAAATGACCGCCTGGAGGTCCTCCAGGGGGATTCCGTACCGAGCCAGGTCCTCCCTTCGGGGCGTGATGTCCACGAAATACCCGCCCGCGGCCCGTTCGGAAAAGACGCTCCGCGTGCCGGCAACACTCCGGAGGGTCCGCTCCACCTCTTCGCCCAAGCGTTCGATGACCTTTGGGTCGCTTCCGAGGATCTTGATCCCCACGGGCGTGCGTATCCCCGTGGTGATCATGTCGATGCGCCCCTTGATGGGCATGGTCCACGCGTTCGTGTTGCCGGGGATCTGGATGGCCCGGTCCATTTCCTCGATGAGTTCCTCCCAGGTGATCCGGTCGGGCCAGACCAGGCGCAGGGGCGCCTTCAGGAATCCGGGCATCCAGGAGGAGTACCAGCGGGGCTTCTCCCGCCACTCTCCGGGCGGTTTCAAGACCACCGTGGTCTCCATCATGGAAAAGGGGGCGGGATCGGTGGAGGTCTCCGCCCGTCCGGCCTTGCCGAAGACCGACACGACCTCCGGAAACTCCTTGAGGATTCGGTCCTGGACTTGAAGGAGCCTGGATGCCTCGGTGACGGAGATCCCCGGAAGCGTGGTCGGCATGTAGAGAATGGTCCCCTCGTTGAGGGGCGGCATGAATTCCCGGCCCAGGCTGAAGTAGGCCGGGACCGTGGTCAGGACCAGGAGGGAAGCCGCCGCAAGGACGGTCCAGGGGTGGTCGAGGGTCCACCGGCAGGGGCCCTCGTAGAGCTTGTGGAGAAACCGGCTCAGAGGCTGGTCTTCCTCTTTCCGGTAGGTGCCCACGAGAAGGCCGTTGGCCGCGCGGGACACCAGGGGGGACCGGAACGTGAAGGGTCGGACCCGGGTGAAGAGCATCCGGACGGCGGGATCGAGGGTCACGGCGAGGAGCGCCGCCAGGATCATGGTGAGGGTCTTGGTGGCGGCCAGCGGGTGGAAGAGCCGTCCTTCCTGGCCCACGAGGGCGAACACCGGGAGGAAGGAGACGGCGATCACCAGGACCGAGAAGAAAACGGACGGCGCCACCTCCTTGAGCGCCTCGAGGCGCAACGCGAGGTGGTCTTCGTCGGAACCGCCCCGCCACGTCTCCATCTTCTTGTAGGCATTCTCGACCTCCACGATGGCCCCGTCCACGAGCACTCCGATGGAAATGGCGATGCCCGACAGGCTCATGATGTTCGAGGTGATTCCCATGTAATACATCGGGATGAAGGCCAACAGGACGGAAACGGGGATGGTGATGATGGGGACGATGGCGGAAGGAAAGTGCCTCAGGAAAAAGAGGATCACGAGGCTCACCACCGCCATCTGGAGCACCAGCTCCCCCGTCAGGGTGCCGATGGCGTCCCGGATCAGGCCCGAGCGGTCGTAGGTGGTCAGGACCTCCACGCCTGGGGGCAGCGAACCCTTCAAGTCGTGAAGCCTCTCCTTCACGCGCTCGATGACGTTCAGGGCGTTCTCGCCGTGGCGCATGATGACGATGCCGCCCACGGTCTCGCCGGCACCGTCCAAGTCCAGCACCCCGCGGCGAATCTGGGGACCGAGGTCCACGCGCGCCACGTCCCTCAGGAGGACGGGGGTCCCGCCCGCGGAGGTCCGGAGGACGACCGACTCCAGGTCTTTCGGGGATTTCAGGTACCCCCGCCCCCGGACCATGTACTCCTTCCCGCTCCACTCGATGAGGCGGCCTCCCACCTCGCCGTTGCTCTTTCGGACGGCCTCCGCCACCTCCAGCACGGAGATGCCGTAACCCTGAAGGCGGAAGGGGTCCACCGTGACCTGGTACTGCTTCTGGAAACCTCCGATGGAGGCGACTTCGGCGACCCCCTCCACGCTCTGAAGCGCGTACCGCAGGTACCAGTCCTGGTAGGTTCGCAAGTCTGCGAGGTCGTGGCTGCCGCTCCGGTCCACCAGGGCGTACTGGAAGACCCAGCCCACTCCCGTGGCATCGGGGCCGATCTCGGTCCGGACCCCCGTGGGCAGTTGGCCCTGGATCTTGGCGAGGTACTCCACCACACGGCTCCGGGCCCAGTAAATATCGGTCCCGTCCTCGAAGATGACGTAAACAAAGGAGAATCCAAAGTCGGAGAATCCTCGGATGTCGCGAACTCTCGGTGCCCCCAAGAGGGCCGAAACGATCGGGTAGGTGACCTGGTCCTCAAGGATGTCCGGGCTGCGGTCCCAGCGCGAAAGGATGATGACCTGCGTGTCCGAGAGGTCGGGGATGGCGTCCAGGCGGATGCGCGTCAGGACGTGGAAGGCGTAGAGCACGGCGGCGGCCACGGCCAGGATGACCAGGATCCGGTTCCTGGCGCTGAATTCGACGACTCTGCGAATCACGGGACCGCCCCCGCATCCACGCTCGATGAGAATGGATGGACCGAGTTCATGGACCGTCTCCCGCGGCTTGAAGGGCGGCGCGGAGGGACGATTCGGAGTCGATGAGGAAGGTGGAGGAGGACACGACGCGATCTCCCTCCGAGAGGCCGCTCAGGACCTCGGACTTCCCCCCGCCCTCCAGCCCCACCTCGATGAGGGCGGGCCGGACCTCGCCGGGGGAGGTCTCCACGAAGACGTACGCGCGGTCCCCGTCACGGATGACGGCAGAGGAGGGGATGCAGAGGCGTTCTCCCCCGTCGAAGGCGATTTCCGCCGAGGCGATCATGCCGGGCACGAGCTGAGCGTCCGGGTTGGGAAGCTCCACGATGACCCGGCTCGTCCGCACCTGCGGGTCCAGGGCCCTCTGGAACGTCCTGATCTTTCCCCGGAAACTCTTCCCGGGCAGGGAGGGCAATTCCAGGACGACGGGAAGGCCCTCCTTGAGAAGCGGCACCTCGCGCTCGAAGACGTCCACCTCCGCCCAGACCCTGGACAGGTCGGTGATCGTCAGGAGCGGATCGCCGGGGGTGACCTTCTGCCCCAGGACCACCGTATAGGAGGTGATGTATCCCGAAACCGGGGAGGCCATCTCCAGCGTGTCCTCGGCGGCCCCCGTCTTCTCGATCCGCGCGATCTGTTCGTCGCTGAAATCCCAGTCCTTCAACCTGAGCTTGGTGCGGTCCACTCCCTCCGTGGCGCCCTCGACGGCTTCCGGTTGGGTGCGCGTGGACGGGGGGTAGAACCGTTTGCCCCCGTACGCCGGAGAAGAGTTCAGGTACTGCTGTTGGATGCTCAGGATCCCGAGGCTGTAAATCCCCATGAGGGGCTGTCCTCGCGTGACCCGCTGACCCGCTGACCAGACGTGAAGGGATGTGACGAAGCCGTCCACCCTCGAGATGATGGGTCGCACCCGGGTGGGGTCGGCCACGATCCGGGCCGGAAGGCGCACGGTGCGATCGAGACGGGCCCGCTGAGCGGGAGAAGTCGAATATCCCATCCTGCGCATGGAGTCGGGCCCCAGCGTCACCGGGGCGAGCCCCGAGACCGTCCCGTGCCCCCGGGGTTCCACCTTCGGCGCGGGGACCAGGTGCATGCCGCAGATGGAGCAGTCCGAGGGGCCCCGCGATTGAACCTGAGGATGCATCGGGCAGACAAAGACCGCATCCGTCTTGTCCCTGGAGGGGGCATTCGCGGCGGTCGCGGGCCGGGAGGCCATGACCAGGTGCATCCCGCAGATCTGGCAGTCCCCCTTGCGGTCGGAGGTGACTTGCGGATGCATGGGACAGTAGTAGGCGGCCGTCTTCTCCGGTTTTCCCCCGCAGGACGCCAGGGATGCCAAGGCCGCGAGCAGGATGGCCGCCAGGCAAACTCCTCCCGCCCCACCCCTCCGCCTCCTCACCAGTGCCATGGAATACCCCTCCCGTAACGGGTCTTCAAGAATCAGGGTCATCGCCAGCAACGCCGGCGGCAATCGTGGTATTCCGTGCCTGGGCGGGCGGAAAGGCCTCCCCGTCCTCTCCGCCCTCCCAACGGCTCAGGCCTGTCCCTTGATCTTGAAGCCGAGGACCACGTTGCACTTGGGGCACGAGCCCGGCTTGTCGTAGTGGGCGCCGCACTGCCCGCATTCGTAGACGATGTCGGAGGCCTGGACCTCCTTCATGGTCATCCCGCATTTTGGACACTGGCCCGGCTCGGGGGAGATCTCGCAACCCATTTCGCACACGTACACGCGGCCCGTGGGTTGGGCGGGGGCTTCGGCGGCAGGCGCCGCGGCCGTCTCGACGGCCTGCGCGGCGGGGGCCGGCGCTTCGGCCGCCGCGGCGGATTTCTCCGTCTGCTCGGAGGCCGGCTTTCCGCAGGAGACGGCGAACAGGACGCACAGAAGGGCGGCGGTCAGCAACAGGCTCTTTCGGATCATGGCTCCTCCTTCGATCACAGGGACCGGGTCGCGGCATGCCGGGAACAAATCCCATTCAGTGTAAACGGTTTTCAGAAGGGAGGGAATTCCAGGAGGCGGGCCGCCTCAAACGAAGGGCGTTGCCGATAACGGTGACGGAGCTGAAGGACATGGCGGCCGCGGCGACCATGGGGCTCAGGAGGATCCCCAGAAAGGGGTACAGGAGCCCCCCGGCGAGAGGGATTCCAACGGCGTTGTAAAAGAACGCCCAGAAGAGGTTCTGCCGGATGTTGGCCACCGTTTCTCGGGACAGCCTTCGGGCTCGGAGAATACCCGACAGATCGCCCCTCACGAGGGCCACCGGCGCGCTTTCGATGGCCACGTCCGTTCCGGTCCCCATGGCGATGCCCACATCGGCGCGCGCGAGGGCGATGGCATCGTTGATGCCGTCTCCGGCGAAGGCGACGACGCGGCCTTCCGAGCGAAGTCTGGAAACGAGGTCGGCCTTTTCCGCGGGGAGCATCTCCGCACGCACTTCCTCGATACCGAGATGAGAGGCGACGGCCTCGGCGGTCGCCCGGCCGTCTCCCGAAGCCACGAGAAGGCGCACTCCCTCTGCCCGCAAGGCCTCCACGGCCTCGGCGGCGCCCGGCCGGAGGGGGTCTTCGGCGGCCAGCAGGGCCCCCGCGCGCCGATCCGCCGCCACGTAAAGGACGGACCTACCCATCCGCCGTTGCTCCGCGGCGGCGGTCTCCAGGAGGGAGACGTCGATGCCCAGGTCGGCCATGAGCCGCAAGGTCCCCACGGCCGCTTCACGGCCTTCGACCCGCCCCGTCACGCCCAGCCCGGGGACCGATTGAAATCCGTCGGGTCGAGGAGGCGCAATCCCTCTCTCCGACGCGGCCTCCAGGACGGCGGCCGCCAGGGGATGTTCGCTGGCCCGCTCCAATCCCGCCGCGATGCGCAGGGCCTCGTTCTCCTCAAAGGGGTGGGCCCGGATCACGTCGAGGATGCGAGGCCTTCCCTCCGTAAGGGTCCCCGTTTTGTCCAGGACGAGGGTGTCCACCCGGGCCAGGAGTTCGAGGGCCTCCGCGTTGCGAAAGAGGACCCCTTCGCGGGCGCCCCGGCCCATGGCGACCATCACGGACATGGGGGTGGCGAGCCCCAAAGCGCAGGGGCAGGCGATGATGAGGACCGAAACCGCCGCCACGAGCCCGTGGGCGAGACGGGGCTCGGGCCCCCATGCGGCCCAGCCGGCGAAGGCCGCCGCCGCACCCGCCATCACGGCCGGTACGAAGACGGCGGCCACGCGATCGGCGATCTTCTGGAGGGGGGCGCGTGTACGCTGGGCCTCGGCCACCCGGGAGACGATGCGGGACAGGAGGGTATCCGCCCCGACCCTCTCCGCCCGGATCACCAATCCGCCCGTACCGTTGAGAGTAGCCCCGACGACCGGATCGCCGGGCCCCTTTTCCTTGGGCATGGGCTCGCCCGAGATCATGCTCTCGTCCACGGCGCTGCGCCCCTCGACGACTTTTCCATCCACGGGGATCTTCTCCCCGGGCCGGACTCGCAGGAGGTCTCCCGCCTTCACCTCCTCCAACGGAACATCCCGTTCGGACCCACCCGCCTCGAGCCTCCGCGCCACGACCGGAGCGAGCGCGAGCAGGGCTCGGAGGGCGTCTCCGGTCCTGAGCCTGGCGCGCAGTTCGAGCACTTGTCCAAGAAGGACAAGAAGGGTGATGGTGGCGGCGGCTTCGAAATAGACGGCCACCCTCCCATCCGCGAGACGGAAGGAGGCCGGGAAGAGGTCGGGGACCAGGGCGGCCGCCACGCTGTAGCCGTAGGAGGCGCCGACTCCCAGCCCGATGAGGGTGAACATGTTGGCGCGCCTGTTTCGAACAGAGGCCGCGAAGCGCTCGAAGAGGACCCATCCCGATCCCAGAACGACGGGCGTGGCGAGGACCATCTGCACCCAGGTCGAAAAGGTGCCAGGGAGGATTGCGCCGTGGTGCATTCCGGGAAGCATCTCCGCCATGGCCAGGATCCACAGCGGCGCGGTCAGGAGGAGCGCCCACCAGAACCTTCTTGTCATGGCGCGAAGCTCCGGATCGGCGCGGGCGGAGGAGGGGAGGGATCGAGGTTCGAGGGCCATGCCGCAGATCGGGCAGGCGCCCGGCGCCTTCCGAACCACCTCGGGGTGCATGGGGCAGGTATACTCGACCGCGGCGGAAGGGAGGAGGGGCGTGGCCGATTCCAAGGCCATCCCGCAGGAGGGACAGGCCGCGGGCACCGGGGATCGGACCTCGGGACACATGGGGCAGACGTACGCGGCAGGCGCGGCGGGAGGGGAAAGGGAGGCCCCCGCTCCCAGTTGGACGGGCTTCTGCAGAGACAGCGGGGTGGGGCGGGTTCCGATCGGTGCGGGCCTTTCGGCCATTCCCCCGGGAACGTAGGCGGGGTCGAGGAAACGGTCGGGATCGGCGAGAAACCTTTCCCGGCACCGGGGGTTGCAAAAGTGGAAGCTTCGTCCGCCGTGCTCCGCGGACCCTCCTCGGGGGGCGGCGGGGTCCACGATCATGCCGCAGACCGGATCCACCGACCGCCCCCCATGGAGAACTTCATCGGTCATAGGGCCTCCGGATCACCGGACGGGTTGCTCGCCCGGAAGTTTGGCCAGGTACTTCTGGGGATCCTTTTCGAATTCCTTGATGCACTTGTCGCAGCAGAAGAACACGCGGCGGCCCTTGAAATCGACGAACGATTCGCGTTCTTCAAGGGGCTCCCCGCTCACGGGGCAGGCCGTCTGGATGTTCTCCAGAACCACTCCCTGGGCGGCCAGCTTCGAGAAGTGCGCCTCCGGGTCGGCCTTGAACTTTCCGGGGCAGGCGCCGCAGCAGAAATACACCCGCTGGCCCTGCCAGTCCAGGTGCTGGGCCTTGTCCACCACCCGGCCCGAAACGGGGCAGGCGGTCTGCGGCTTTCCCCCCGCGGGATCGGCGGCGAAGGCGGCGGCCGCGAAAGCGAGCGAAACGATCCAGACGTGGACGAACCGGCTTTTCTTCATGGCGTTTCTCCTTATCAGGTTACACCTGAGTTACGAACCGTTCGACCCGGCCGGCTACTCCCCGCGGCCGGGAGAGGACGCGGAGCGGAGGGCGCCGGCCAGGGAGGACTCGGAATCCACCAGAAAGTTTCCGGACGTGACGACCCGGTCCCCGGGCGTTAGTCCGCGGATCACCCGTACGAACCCTCCCCCGGCGACGCCGGTCTCCACCTCCACGGGCTCCAATCGCCCCTCCTCGTTCTGCCTGTAGACCAGCGCGGATTGGGACGTCTTCAGGAGGGCCGCCTCCGGCACCGCAGGGTGCTCCCCGAAATCCCTTCGAAGTCTTGCCTCGCCCAGCATGCCCGGCTTGAGCAGAAAATCGGGGTTGGACAGTTCGATCCGGGCCCGGAGGGTCCGGGTGGACGGGTCCAGAAACGGATTCAAAAATCGGACCTTCCCCTTGAAGGATCGGTCGGGGAGAGAGGGAAGGACGAGAACCGCCTCCATGCCGACTTCCACCAGGGGCGCGTCGGCTTCGAAGAGGTCTGCCTCCACCCAGATCTTCGAGAGGTCGCTGAGGAGAAACAGGGGCTCCCCGGCCTCGATCTTCTGCCCTTCCACCACGTTCTTCTCCGCCACGAACCCCGAGGCCGGGGAGGAGAGGGTCACGGTTTTTTCCGCTTTGCCCTCCCGGTCCAGCCTCCGCATTTCCTCCTCGGGCACCCCCCACAGTTCGAGGCGTTTGCGCGACGCGGCAAGCAGATCGGACCCCGCCGCCGAGGCGCCTGGGATTTCCTTCCTCGCCAGTTCCTCCTGGTGCCTTCTGGCGATGAGGTACTCCTGTTCGGCGGAGTAGATTTCGGGGCTGTACAGGCGCAGGAGTGGATCGCCCTTCCGCACGGCCTGCCCCGAGGCGTTGACGTAGAGGGCCTCCACCCAGCCGCCCGCCCTGGCGGTGACTCGGTGGAGGCGCCTCTCGTCCGGCACCACCCGGGCGCTCGCCCGGACCTCCCGGACGATCCTCCGCACGACCACTTCTTCGGTGCGGAGGTCCACCCAGTCCGCATGCCTCGCCGGGATGGCCACGGGGGCGCGGTCCGCAAGGATCTGTGGGGGCAGGGCCTTTTCTGAGCCGGCCTCCTGGCGGCCCGCTCCCCCCGCGTGGTCCGCGCCGGACGTTCGGCCCTCCCTTTCCACGAGGCGCATGCCGCAGATGGGACAGTCCCCCGGCTTCGAGCCGGTCACCTCCGGGTGCATGGGGCAGAAATAGGAGCGCTCCGCCTCGAGGCGGTCGGAGCAACCCGTGAGGAGAAGGGCGGCGAGGAAGAGGAGGAAGAACAAGAGGCCCATGGCCCCGGTCTGCCGGATCCGAGCCGGGGCAGCTTCGGCGTGAGCGGTCCTCATGGCGTCCGCCCCCCGGCGGAAGGGCCGGATTGGGCGGCCGACGGGGGGCCTCCGCCGGCCTCTGGAAGAGTCCTTCCAAGGATGGAACGGAGCCGAGCCGCGGCGGCATGGTGGTCGGCGCGCGCGGTCCACGCGAAGGCTCGGGCCGCGTGGAGCGAGGACAGCGCCCGCTGGAGGGTGGGGAAGTCCACCTGCCCCGCGGCATACCCGGCCACGGCCGATTCGTAAGCTTGACGAGCCTGAATGACAAGCTCTCCCTCCGCCAGGGCGGCGGCGGAGGCTCCCCGCTGGGCGCCGTGCCAGGCCTCGGCGATTTCGTACCGGAGGCGGTTTTCCTCCGCCTCCACCTGGAGGCGCGCCTCCTCCCGCCGTGCCAACGCCTCCTGTCGAAGGGGCGCGTACCGGTCCCTTTTGTGGAAAAAGGGGAGGGACACGCCGGCCATGAGGGTCAAGAAGTCGCTCCCTCCCATGGTGGGGTCGTTGAATCGGTAGCGCAGGGAGAGGGAGAAATCCGGCTTGACCTCGGCCTCGGCCACTGCGAGTTGGAGGGAGCGGCTTTCGAGCCTAGATCGGGCCAGGCGGACCTCAGGGGCCCCTTCGAGGGCGGCGTTCAGCAGGGAATCCAAGGGCGGAAGAGGTTCGGGGGGAGGAAGGTCCACCCTGGCCAGGGCCTCCCGATCCAGGGCCCCGCCCGAGAGGTCGGCCAGGCGGGCTTCGGACACAGCGAGGCGGCGCTCCAGGTCCAGGCGATCCGCCGAGGATTCCGTCAGGGCCGCCTGGGCCATCAGGACCTCCATCTGGGAGGCGCGACCGGCGGCGTAAAGCGCCGCGGCTCCCCGGGCGGCCGCGTCCAGGGCCGACTTCGTTTCCCCGTTGAGCTCCATGAGTCTGCGGATCGACGCGTGGCCGAGGGCCGCTTCGACCACGTCACCCGCCAGGCGCGCTCTGCGTGCCTCCCATTCGAGGGCCGAGGCGGCCGCCTCGGCCTCGGCCGCCCCCTTCCGCAGACGCCGCTTTCCTGGAAACGGCAGGGTCTGGGAGATCCCGATGGAGGACCCGCGGCTCAGCGCGTCCTCCAGCCGGGGGCCGGATACGGAGACCATCGTGAGTTCCGTGTCCAGAAAGGGGTCCGGCAGGGCCCCCGCGGGCCCCACCGCGGAAGCCGCCGCAAGGACCTCCTGTCTCTGGGCCGCGAGGCTCGGGTTGTGCTCCAACGCGTTCCGAACCAGGATGGCCAGGGGCGCTTCGGGGCCGGCGGGGATGTCGCTGGCGGCGGAAAACACCTGGAATCCGATCAAGGCGAGAAACAGAAACGGCTTCGCCCTCATTCGACCCTCGCGATTCGAAGGGGCTCGGACCCTTCAGCCATGAACCCATGCAGGTCGGGTGCCGTCGTTCAACCCCCGGGAACGCCCTGTGAAATGAACAGGATCGGCATACCGCCGCGGGTGCTGTTTCGAAAGGTGTAGAATATTCTCCGCGCTCTGTGCGTAATAGTATTCAACGGCACGGTCCGATCACCCCGAGGGCCCGCCAGCGACCCCATCCGAGTCCTTGGGGCACCGGCGCCGGGATGGGAAGAAGGAGTGAAGAGGATGCGAGGACTGCGATGGAACTGGAGGCTGGGCCTCGTCCTGCTGTTGACGGCCTTCACCCTCTCGCTTCACTACATGGTCCTGCCCTTCCCCCACTGGGTTCACCTTGTCCACCGGAGACTCTGCTACGTGCCGATCCTCCTGGGAGGGCTCTGGTTCGGGACCCGGGGCGGCCTCGGCTTCGGGCTCCTCATTTCGGCCGCCACCCTCCCTCTGGCCCTGCGCCATTCGGGGCCCATGTGGGACAACCAAGACCTCATTGAAATCGTCTTCTACGTGGGGCTCGGTCTGATGGCGGGGTTCCTGGTGGACCGTAGGGAGGCGGAGCGGAGCCGCGCCCTGGACCTGAGTCTCCGCCTTCAGGCCAGCGAGCGGATGGCCTCCATGGGGCGCATGGCCTCCGGCGTGGCCCACGAAGTGAGGACCCCGTTGGGCGCCATACAGGGCGCGGCGGAGATCCTGGGGGAGGACTTTCCGGAGGGGCACCCCCGAAGGCCCTTCTTCGAGATCCTTCTCGAGGAGATCGGGCGGCTGAAGCGCGTGGTGGAGGACTTCCTGGACCTCGGCCGGCCCATACCGCTGAACCCTCGCCCGGTGGCCTTGGCGGAGGCCGTCCGGGAAGTGTTCCAAAGCCTTGGACCCGAAGCGGCGAGGGTGGGGGTGGAGCTGCACAACCATGCTCAGGAGGAAGCCGTGGTGCGGGCCGACCCCCTCCGGCTCCACCAGGCCCTTGCGAACCTCGTGCTGAACGGCCTCCAGGCTTCCCCTCGGGGTGGATCCCTGAGGGTCCGGACCGAAGGCGCGCCGGGTTTCTGGACTGTTTGGGTGGAGGACGAGGGGCCGGGGTTGCCCCCCGGGGAGGAGGGACGAATTTTCGAGCCTTTCTTCACGCGGCGGAAGGACGGCACGGGCCTCGGACTCGCGCTCGTGAAGCAGATTGCCCAGGCGCACGGAGGGTCGGTGGAGGGCCGAAACCGGCCCGGCGGCGGTTCGGTCTTCGCCCTCGCCTTGCCCGCATCGGATGCTCCCGTCCCAGGAGGCTCCCGTGCGTAAGGGTCGGGTTCTTCTGGTGGAAGATGAGCCCAACCTTCGGCGGGTCCTTTCGTACCAGCTCGAGAGGCAGGGCCACTCGGTGATTCAGGCTTCGGACGGCGCGGCGGCCCTCGACCGCCTCGAAGAGGGCCCCGTGGACGTCGTCATGACCGACGTGAGGATGCCCGGCATGGATGGAATGGAGCTTCTCGAAGCCCTGCGCTCCAAGCGTCCGGGACTGCCCGTCGTGGTCATGACGGCCTACGGCACCATCGCCGACGCCGTGGAGGCCATGAAACGCGGCGCCGCCGATTACCTCACGAAGCCCGTGGACCAGCGCGCCCTCCTTCTGGTGGTCGAGAAGGCTCTTCGCATCGCCGATCTCTCCACCGAAAACCGCCGGCTGAAAAGAGCTCTCGTGCAGAGAAAACCCCTCGAGGCCGCCGTGGCGGCGAGCCGCGCCATGAGAGAAGTGCTGGAGACCGTGGAGAGGGTCGCGCCCACCGAGGCCACGGTCCTCATCACCGGCGAAAGCGGTACGGGGAAGGAACTCGTGGCGAGGGCCCTGCACGGACTCTCGGGGCGGTCCGGCGGACCCTTCGTGGCGGTGAACTGCGCGGCGCTGCCCAGGGATCTGCTCGAGAGCGAGCTGTTCGGCCACGAGAAAGGGGCCTTCACGGGCGCCGTGGAGAGCCGGCCCGGCCGGTTCGCCCTGGCCCACGGAGGCACCCTCTTCCTGGACGAGGTGGGAGACATGGACCTTTCCCTCCAGGCCAAGATCCTCCGCGCCCTGCAGGAGCGCGTCGTGGACCCGGTGGGAGGTCGTGAGCCCCGGTCCGTGGACGTTCGGGTCCTGGCGGCCTCGAACCGGGATCTGGCCGCGGCGGTGGAGGAGGGCGCCTTCCGGAGGGACCTCTACTACCGGCTCAACGTGATTCCCATCCGCATTCCTCCCTTGAGGGAAAGGCCCGAGGACATCCGGGTCCTGGCGGCCCATTTCCTGAGGGAATACGGCGGATCGGATGTGGAGGTGACCCCCGAGGCCTGGGAAGTTCTCTTGGCCCATTCCTGGCCCGGAAACGTCCGCGAGCTCCAAAACATCTGCCAGAGGATCGCGATTCTCTCGAGGGGCCTCCCGGTGACGCCCGAGATCCTTCCAGCCGACCTGCTCCCCGACGGAAAGCGCGCGGCGGGTCGAGGGGAGGGGTTGTGGGACCTCGAAAGGGACGCCATCCTGAGGGCCTTGAGGGAGAACGGCGGAAACCGCTCCGCCGCCGCCCGGGCCCTCCGCATCCCCCGCCACGTCCTCCTGTACCGGCTCAGGAAGTTCGGGCTTACCCGTTGATGCGGGCGCCCGCTTGGTATCGGCTCAGAAGGCGTATCCGATGAAGAACGCGATCTGATAACGGGACGGGTCCACGGGGGTCTTTCTAAGCTTCCACGCCAGATCCACGCCCACGGGGCCCACGGGGGTCTTGAAACGCAGGCCCGCGCCCGCGCCCGTGAAAAGGGAAGCGCCGCCCGAGGCAAAGGGCCTCGTGGTCGCATTGCCTGCGTCCGCGAAGAGCAGGCCGCTGACGTCGCCCCGCAAGGGAAATCGGAGTTCCGTGGACATCTCGAGCAACCCCTTTCCCCCTTGGAGGATTCCCTCCTGGGAACGGGGGCCCAGCACGCCGAACCGGTATCCACGAACGCTGGCCTGTCCGCCGGCGTAAAAGCGGCGCGTGGGAGGGATGCCCGAAAGATTCTGATCCGTCAGGATGCCTCCCGCCTTCAGGCGCGCCGCCCAGACCCAGTCCTTCCCCAGGGATCGGTAGTGCCTCGCCTCGGCGGTGGTCTTGAGAAACCGGATCCCGTTTTGCGTGACCGAGGGCTCCGCCGCCGCGGTCAGCAGCCATCCGGTTCGGGGGTCGTAGGGCGCGTCGGTCGTGTTGTAGGTGAGGACCCCCTGGAGGGAGGCGATGGTCGCGGCCTCCTTGGCTTCGCGGGTGAGACGCAGGCCGACGGACGGGTCGGGTTCGAGGCGGGTGATGTGTTCCCCGGAGGCGAAGACACGGCCGCTGAACCGCGGAGTGAAGGCGTGCTCGAGCCCCAGACGGCCCTGCAGAGTGTGGTAAGTGTAGGCCGGAAGCTTGATCTTGCCGTAGGAGGCATGGGCGGAGAGCGCCGTGTCCCGGTCGAGGAAGTAGGGCCGGCGTAGGTGGGCGGAGGCTTCCCTCTCCAGCGAGGAGCCGCGGAATTCGAGGCCGAGGCTGATCATCCGGTCCCGCAGGCGCAGGGTCTCCCATCCCGCTCGCCAGCGGAGATCCTCATCGGTGCTGAACCCCACGCCCAGGCGGATCCTCCGGTGGCGTCCCTCCTTCAGAACGATGACCACGGGAACTTCGCCCTCGGGGCCCTTGCGCCTGGGCCGTACGACCACCGAATCGAACAGACCCGTCCGGTACAGGGCCTCCTGGGTCTTCTCCACCTCGGAGATCCGGTAGGGAGAGCCGCGGCGGAACGTCACCGCGCGGGCGAGGAGAACCTCCTCGGTGTGGCGAATTCCCTGGAAGGTGACGTCGCCAAAGACGCCTCTCGGGCCCGGCGTCACCGTGAACGTGGCGCGGGCTTTCCGAGAGGCCAGGTCCACCTCGGCCTCGGGAACGACCACCGGAAACGGGTGCCCCGCCTCCTGGAAGCCCCGCATCAGGTGGTCCGCCGATGCCTCGTAGGCGTCCGCGGTAAACCGGTCCCCCCGCCGGAGGGGAAGATCCTCGACGAGCAGGGCGAGGAGCGCCTCCGACTCGCCCGAACGCGGGCCGGACAGACCGACCCCCACGGATTCGCAAAGCGTGGGGAGTCCTTCCTCCACGCGGATCTCCGCCACCGGGGGCGGAGACCCCGCGTCCACCGCGGTGGCCTCGAAAAACCCTTGGCGCCTGTAAAAGAGGGCGATTTCGGAGGCCGCCCGGTCCACGTCCACCGCCGTGAGGGACGGACCCGCTCCGAAGAGGTGGAACCGGGAGGGCCGGGGAATCTCCGCGGCCAGAAGGAGCTGGTCCTCGGCGAAGGACGACTGGCCGGTGACTCGAACGGACCGGTACACGGGGGCGGGAGACTTGGGAGCATCAGGCGGGGTTTGGGCCCAGGAGGCTCCCGCGGCCAGGGCGAGGAGGTAGGGCGTGAGGCGGAAGGGGCGGCCCATCAGTAACTCTGTTCCCATAGGAGATCGAGGCCCGATTTCCCCAGGGTGGAGGATTCGGACTGGACGCTGAGGTGGCGGTTGATCCGGTAACGAAGATTGAGGCGGCCCTCGGGCAGGGCCCCGAAGGTCTGGCGGTATTCGAGAACGGTCCGATCCCCGATGAACTTGCTGAATCCCACCTGGGCGGCTCCCGAGGAGTCCGTCCCCAATTGGAAGGCGTCCAGGTCCAGGCGCTTCTTGACCGAGTCCAGGAGGGGGCCGGCCTGGTATTGCACCGCCAGGGCGGCGGCGGCCGAACCCCACTTCTGGTTCTCGCCCGCCGTCAGGTCCTCCGAGGCCCGGCCGAAGAGGAGCGTGGCGAGGATGTCGCCCTCTTCCATGGGCGGAGAGGAACTCAGCCCGAGTTCCGGGCGGCCCGCCGGTCCCGTGACGTGAGCGGTCACCACCGCTCCCGCGGACTCTCTCCGGGCCTTGAGGTCCAGGTAAGGGGTCCAGTCCGTCGTGCCCTTGAAGAAGATCCGGGATTCGGTCAGGTCGAATTTCAAGCCTTGAAACACGTATCGGCCTTGAAGGATGTCAAGACTCCCTTCGAGGGCATCCCCGTCCTCCCTCAAGCGGAGCGTCAATTCACCCGCCAGTTCCGCCAGGAGGCTGCGGTTGGTCGCCCAGAGCTTGCCTTCGCTCCGTATCCGCAAGGTGCCCCGCAAGGGCCCCACCAGTTCGTGGGGCACGGAGGCCACGGCCAGGGGGGATCCGGGAGGGGTGTTGACGAACCGGATGGTGGCGGGGATGGGCTCCATTCGCTCGAGTTCGGGAAGCTGGATCCGGCCCTTGACGATCCGGGTGGTCCCTTCCACCACTGGCCGCGAGAGGGGGCCTCTCAGGGTCACGTCGAAATCGGCCGTTCCCGAAAAGTCCTGGCCGATGACCACGGGAAAGTCGTCACCCCTGGCGCGCAAGTTCATGTCCCGGACGAGGAGTCCCCGGAACTCCAGGCCTCCCTCAAGGGTGGCCGCCCCCCCTTCCGTCGTCGTCAGCGAGGACTCTGAAATCCTCAGATTCCGGCCTTCCGCGGCCATCCGGACGCCGCCCAGAACGAACAAGTCGCTGTCGGGGATTCTCAGGCGCAGGTCCAGGAGGGCGAGTTCGCCTTGGAGGTCCGGATCTTCCAGGGAACCCACCCAGGTGAGCTCTCCCGTCACAAAACCCGTCAGGGTGTCGGGTCCCGGCAGGAAGGGAAGGAACCTCAGGGGAAGGTGCTTCGCGGTGATTCGGGCCTCCAGTCCGGCGGCAAGACCGGCGTCGGCGTAGCGGAACCGGCCCTCGGTGGCCACGCTGTTCTGGTTTCGCTTGAGCTCGATGCCTTCCCAACTGAAGGACCGGGAATCCCAGGCCACGCGGCCGGGAGCCGTCAGGTCGAAAGGCCGGCCCTCCAGCTCCATTCGCAACGTGTCCACGCGAAGGTCCCCGTGGTCCCCGGCGAGGAGGCCGACGGCGGTGGCTTGCACCACGCGGCCGGCGCCAAAGCCCGCGCGGAGGTCCATTCGGGAGACCCCTCCCGTCTCGGCGAAGGTGGCCGTTCCGTCCCCCAGCACCGTCCCGTCCCGCGCGAGATCCCTCCAATCCGCGGACACCTTCTTCTCCCCGGGCCCCCACACGCCGCGGATTTCCGCGCTCCCGGCGTCGAACCCCCACGCGGAGAAAGGCCGGAGGTGAATTCTCCCGGCCACCGAGGGGGCCTCGATCTTCCCTTCGAGGGTGCCCTCCGCCTCGGCTTGTCCGGTGAGCTCCACGTTCCATAGATCTCCCCACTTGCCCAGGGGGGCCTCGCGGACTCGGACCTCCAGGTCCAGGCGCCCCGCCGGTCCCACCGAGCCCTTCAAGCCGATTCTCCCGAGCGAGGTGAGGGATTCGGCGGGGGAAAGGCGGAAGACTTCCCAGTCCGTGACCTCCACTTCGGACCGGAAGGGACCCAGGCTCACGCCCGACCAGGAGGACGAGGAGGTTTCGAGGAGGATGCGGCCCCGTTCCAGGGAGGCGCCCTCGAAGCGGGCGGAGAAGTTCCACGGACCCTCTCCCGGAAGCCCCCACGTGGCGGGAGCCACCGATCGGCAAGTCACCCACCACGCAGCCGGCGCCTCCGGGGAGAGGGAGAGGGTGCCCGAATAGGCGCCGCCGGAGGCGTCGTCGGCTTCGGCTTCGAGGTGAAACGACTCTCCCCGCCAGGTGAGTTCCAGGCGTTCCGACCGAAGGGGGTTCCCGGGCAGGCGAAGGGGAGGGGGCAGCTCCGGGAGGAGGTCCAGGCGGCCGAGGATTTCCGGCAGGACGGCGGCCTCGCCCGACAGGCCCAGGCGGAAGAGGTCCTCCTTTGCGTCCCAAGCAAGGCGAATAGCCCCCCTCCCGGTCAAGGGACTCGATGCCGTCCCTTCCAAGTCGGCCTTCGAGAGTCCGCCGCGGCCCTGTAGATCTGCCGAGGACACGGGGAATCCCCACACCGAGGAAGGTCCCAGGGCCGCCTGTGCGGTCCAGGAGATTTCCCCCGTCTCAGGAAGGCGGGCTTGAAAACGAACGGACCCGGAAAGGTTGGCCACGCGATCGGGGGGAGTGGTCCAGAAGGGGGCAAGGGAGAAGGATGGGCTCTCGGCCTCTCCCTCCAGGACCCATGCGCCTTCCGAAAGGTGCGCCGAGCCCTTCGAACGAAGGACCCCCAGTGCCGGCTCGCTCAGGTCGGACTCCCATCGCCACCGGCCTCCCTTCAGGGCAAGGGCCAGGTTTCCAGCGGGGCGGAAATCCGGGGCGCTCCGACTCCAGAAAGGCCATTCGCTCAGGGCGAAGGGCGACACGGTGGCGTTCAGGGCCAGGTCCGGGAGGGACGTGGCGAGGTCAGCGGCGGAGCCGGTGACGAAGGCCGACGAAGCCGGGGTTCTGAGACGGAGGGCCCCCTTGAGGCCGTCGGGAGGGATCCAGGTGAGACGACCCTGGGCGGTCAGGGGCCCGGGCCATCCTGGCACCTCCCGGACGGAGAGGCGGAGACCGTCCAAGGTCAGCCGACCCGCGGCGATGGACAGGTCGCCGGCCAGGGACACACCACGGACGGCGGTGGGGGCGCTTTCGGCCGCCGCCGACCGGATTTCAAGGAGGGCGCCCTCCACCTTGAGCCCCGAAACCGAAACCAGAAGCCAGGGGGGGATCGGGTTGGAGGGGGGCGATGCATCCTCCGGGGAGACGCGGGCGCGGGTCCATACCACGACTTTGAGCCCTTCCGCGGACGGGTTCTTGGCGGAAAAGACCCCCGCGAGGAGGGGCGTGGAGTGGAGGCGGACGCGCAGGCGCCGGAGGGTCACCTCGAAGCGGCCCGGCACGACGACCTTCACTCCATCGAGCTGAAGACCGGAGAGCAGGGTCCCCTGGCGCTTCTCCGCGGTGAACGTTCCGCCGCTGCGGGCGAGGGCGTTCAGGAGGACCCGCTCGCAGTACCGGTCCACCAGCGGCGTCCTTCTCAGGACCAGCCCCAGCGCGAAGAGGAGAAACAGGAGGGCGACCGCCCCCCAGACCAGGATGCGAACCCATCGGCGCCGCATGGCCTCCCTTGTACCACATGAAGGGGAGAGCCGGGAGGAGGGAAAAGAGATTGGGGAAGGGGACGGTCGGGCGGTGATCGGAAGGAAACGAGGCGGGGACGGGGCGCCGGAGGCCCCGTCCCCTGTGGAGAGAAGGAGGGGTAGGGATGGGTGAAGTTCAGCGTCCGGCGGAGGGGTCCGGGCACCAGGCCCCCTCGAAGCCCGTGGCCCGTTCACGACGGTCCAGGGGACGCACCTTCGGAGGGGGGGGAGGAAGGACGCCCAGCGCGACCAGCTGGGGCCTGAACTCGTATCGGAGCCGCACCGAAGCCGACGGGGTCTCCTCCAGGTCCAGGCTCACGCGGTTTACGCTGTGGCGCATCCGGCGCCCGATTCCCGTGGCCGCGTAGTCGTCCGAGAGGTCCGACCCTTTTTCCAAAGACTTGGATTCCTGATTTCGGGAGGAGGGCGCCGGGGCCTGGGCCGACGGACGCTCGCGCCGGGCCGGGCCCTCGTCGGCGGACGATTCGCCGCCCAGAACTCCGCCTCGAGCCTCCACTTCGGTGGGACAACGGACCTTTTCGGCGAAGAAAACGGCCTCGATGGTGCCGAGGTTCTCCGTCTGACCGAGCCACGCTCCGTACGAGCGCTTTTCACCCGTGAAGAAGAACCTGCGCGCCTCCCCGCCGCTCACCTGCCAGCCCGAAATCACGACCGTCTCGTAGGGATCCAGCACCCACTTCGTAGCCCGGGCGGGATCGGTGCGCTGGGCGTTGACGGTGTTCAGCCCATCCACGGACAGGGCCACGGCAACGCGGCGCCCCAGGGGATTGGTGAGCCGGAGGGCATACTCCCTGCCGCGGAGGGCCTCCACGTACACCTTGCCTCCCGCCGCGTATTCGGGTCGCGGAACCCCGTCCACCAGGACTTCCACCGTGAACCCCGAGGGTCCCGCCGCCAGGAGGGGGAACCCCAGCGCCATCGCGCCCGCCGCCAGCCAGTTCTTCAGCATCCGTTTCATGGTCGCCTCCTGTCCGCTACACCCCGTGAGACCGTCTCGGAGGCGGAAGGTTCCCTTCGAGGTTGGGGGGGCGCCGCTCCGGGCGGGGCCTTACCAAATCCAAGCGGCGGGATCGAGGGCGAAGTACTCGGCGAGGAGGGCGTACAGCTCCGGGTGGTGGCGCTTCAGGTCGGAAGGCCGTTCGAAAAAGGCCTCGGTGGATACGGCGAAAAACTCGGCCTCGTCCTCGGCCCCGTAGGGATCGAGCACCCGGACCTTCTTTCCCCGGTCCACGGCGTCGGCGAAGGCTTCGAAGGCATCCAGGAATGTCTCCCGCCAGCGGGCGAAGCGCTCCCGGTCCTGGGGGGCGGGGCGGGCCCCGTCGAGGAAGTCCAGCAGATCGATCTGGTGGGCGAACTCGTGGAGGACGAGGTTGCGGCCATCGGCCCGCTTGGCGTCCGCCGAGACCTCGCTCCAGGAGAGGACCACCTGCCCTCGCTCCCAGGCCTCGCCTTCGCGGTCGTCGAGGTCCTCCGTGACGACGCCCAGCTCATCCTCCACGGCTTCGCGGGCGACGTACCGGGAGGGGTAAAGGAGAATGGTCCGCACGTGGTCGAAGGCATCCACCGACCGGCCAAGGGTGAGGAGACAGGCCTCGGCCGAGATGAGAACCCGCATCTCCTCCCGCTCGCGCAGGCCCCCGCACGCCTCCCAGTCCCTCTCGGCCATGAAAAGGCGGAGGTCGTCCTCCAGCCGGCCCCAAAGACCCTCCGGAAGGGCCCTCAGGACCGCCGCGTCACGGCGGAGCATCCGGCGCCACTCAGGGGGGAAGGGCTCTGAGAGAATGCGCTCTCGGCGCCTTCTTTTGAAGAATCCGAACATCTCCTCCACCTTCTTCCGCGCCCGATGGCCCGGTCACGGGCCCGGGAAGGCCCCGGGGGCACCGTCTCCGCGGTCCGGGGCGGTTGACAATCCGGCCCGCCCATGGTAAACTCCTTGGCGAACCCTCTTCAACAAACGGTTTGTTGAGACGGTGATTCAAAGAAACAGGAGTTAGCAGTGGTCAACGGAACAGTGAAGTGGTTCAACGAGAAGAAGGGCTACGGTTTCATCACTCTGGAGACGGGCGGGGACGCCTTCGTCCATTTCTCCGCCATCGAGGGCAACGGCTTCAAGACCCTCACCGAGGGCCAGAAGGTTCAGCTCGAGGTGGTCCAGGGCCAGAAGGGCCCCCAGGCCGAGCACGTCCGCCCGGTCAACGGCTGAGTTTCCTGAACGGGAACGATGAAAGAGGGGCCCTCGGGCCCCTCTTTTCCTTTTGGCCCCGCCCGGCCCGAATCGGAACCTCCCGGGCGGGGACGGCGGCGTGAAAGCGGGGAGGATCATGAGTCGCGCGGGCGTGTCGGTGATCTGGGCGGCCCTGACCTTCATTTGGGGATCCACCTGGCTTTTCATCAAGCTGGGCGTTCAAGACATCCCGCCGCTGACCTTTTCGGCTGTCCGGTTCTTTCTCGCCATGGTTCCCCTCGGACTCTTCATCGTCATCCGGGGCCTGCCCCTTCCCTCAACCCGCTCCGATTGGAAGCTCCTGGCGGGAACGGGGGTATTCTCCTTTTCCGTCAGCTACAGCCTGGTCTGCTGGGCGGAGATCCACATCGCTTCGGGTCTCACCGCGGTCCTCTTCACCACCTTTCCTCTTTTCGGTCAGGTTTTCGCGCACCTGTACCTGCCCTCCGAGCCCTTCCGAACGAGGAAGGTGTTGGGCGTGGTTCTGGGCATCGCCGGCGTGGCCATGATTTTTTGGGACCAGGTGAGCCTGGAAGGCCGGATGGCCCTCTGGGGTAGCTTGGCGGTGGTTGTGTCGGCGGCCGTGTCGGCCGTTTCCGGCGTGTTCGTCAAGCGCCAGGGCGGCCACCTCGATGCGGCCGTCCTCTCGTTCTGGCAAATGGCCTTCGGACTGATTCCGCTGGCGGCCGGCGCTTTGTTGGTGGAAGGCGACCCGCTCTCCCATGGCTGGAGCGGGCGCGCCTGGATCTCCATCGGCTACCTGGCCTTCGTGGGGACCTCGCTGGCCTTCGTCCTTTGGTACCGGTTGATCCAGGCCATCGAGGTGACGAAGGCGCAGATCATGCCCCTCTTCAACACGCTGGTGGCCGTCGTCCTGGGATGGGTCCTCATGGGTGAAACGTACGGCGCGGCCGCTCTGGGGGGAGGGGCGGTGGTTCTGGCCGGGACGGCCCTCGCCCTTACCGGCCCCCGTCCGTCGCCGGAGGGCCGCTGACCCGCCGCCCCAAGAGGCTGTTGACGTTGGAGCGGGTGATCAGGACGGGAACCAGGCTGTTGACCGACACGGGAACGTCGCTGGTGAAGTTGACGACCTTGTTGTCGGGGGCTCGCCCCGAGAACTGCCCCCCCCTCTTGCTCTCGCCCTCCACCAAGACTTCCAGGACCTTCCCCACGGATCGCTGAAACCTCTCCGTCTGGATTTCGAGCTGGAGGTCCAGCAGCCTCTGGTGGCGCTCCCGGGCCGCGGCCGCCGGAACGGGTTGGAGCCGGGCCGCGGGAGTTCCGGGCCGGGGAGAAAAGCGGAAGGAGTACAGGGTGTCGTAAGCCGCCTCCCGGACGACCTTGAGGGTTTCCTGGAAATCTTCCTCCGTCTCGCCCGGGAAGCCCACGATCACGTCACTGGAGAGGGCCAGGTCCGGAACCTTGCGCCGGATCTCGTCCACGAGGTTCAGGTACCACGCCTGGTCGTACTGGCGGCGCATGGCCTTCAGGATCCGGTCCGATCCGGCCTGGACGGGCAGGTGCAGGTAGGGGCAAAGGTTCTCCCGCTCGCCCATGAGATCGGCCGCCTCCAGGGGGAAGTGTCGGGGATGGCTCGTGGTGAAACGCAGGCGCTTCAGGCCGGGAAGGTCGCTCACGGCGGCCAGGAGGTCGGGGAAACGGCGCGAGCGGCCCTCCTTCCAGCAGTTCACGTTCTGGCCGAGGAGCTCCACTTCCAGAAATCCCGCATCCACCGCCCTGCGGGCCTCCTCCAGAATCGAGGCCATTGGCCGATAGATCTCGGGACCCCGGGTGGCCGGGACGACGCAGAAGGCGCACTTCTTGTTGCACCCTTCCATGACCGTCACGTAGGCCTTGGTGGGGCTGGACCGCGCGATCATCCGATCGGGGAAGAGCACCGAGTCCTCGTGAAACTCCGTGTCGATGGCCTTCTGAACCCGGGCCTGCCGCAGGAGTTCGGGAAGGTGCAAGACCCCCCTGGGCCCCATCACGAGGTCCACGTAAGGGGCGCGCGCGAAGACGGCCTCCTTCTCCTGCTGGGCCACGCAGCCGACCAGGCCCAGAATCACCTCCCGGTCCCGCTTGAGCCCCTTGAGCCGCCCGAGTTCCGTGAAGACCTTGTTCTCCGGTCCCTCCCGGACGGAACACGTGTTGAGGAGGATGACGTCGGCCTCCTTCTCGTCGGATGCGGGCTCGTATCCCAGGTCGGCCAGGAGACCGGCCATCTTGTCGCTGTCCAGGACGTTCATCTGGCAGCCCCAGGTCTTGATGAGGTATTTCACGGGAGAGCCCCTCCGTTGTCGCGGGCGCTCGGGTTGGGCGGACCCGAGGAATCGATGTGGCGCGCCACGGCCGCCGACCCCCTCCGGATTTCCGGATCAAGCATCACCGAAGGGCAGCTCCGAGGAATAGCCGCGCTCGCGGCCCTTGATCCGCTCCCAGAGGGTGTCCATTTCGGCCAGGGTCATCCCGTGGATATCCCGGCCCTCTTGGCGGGCCTCCGTTTCCAGGGCCCGGAAGCGCCGCTGGAACTTGGCGTTGGAGAGTTGGAGCGCGTCCTCCGGGTCCACGTCCAGGAAGCGGCTCAAGTTGGCCAACGCGAAAAGAAAGTCCCCGAGCTCCTCGCGGATGAGGTCCTTCCGCCCCGTGGCGACGGCCTCCCTCAGTTCGTCCCACTCCTCGCGGACCTTGTCCTCCACCTGACGGCGCTCCTCCCAGTCGAAGCCCACGCGGGCGGCCTTCTGGCCGAGGCGGTAGGCCTTGAGCAGGGCGGGGAGGGCCCGGGGGACGCCGTCGAGGGCGCTCGGATCAGAGGCGCCGTTTTCTCGCTTCTCCTCTTTCTTGATGGCCTCCCAGTTCTGGAGGACCTCTTCGGGCGAATCGGCCCGGACCTCTCCGAAGACGTGGGGATGTCTCCTCACGAGCTTCTCGTTGATGGAGCGGCACACCTCCTCGACCGTGAAGGCCCCCTCTTCCTCGGCGATGCGCGCGTGGAAGACCACCTGGAGCAGGAGATCGCCCAGTTCCTCCCGGAGTTTCGCGGGATCGCCGCTCTCGATGGCGTCGAGGACCTCGTAGGTCTCCTCCACGAGGTAGGGTTTGAGGTCCTCCCGCTTCTGCGCCCGGTCCCACGGGCATCCCCCGGGGGATCGGAGCCGGGCCATGATGGAGACGAGACGGCCGAATTCGGGGTGCCGCTCCCGCTCCATCTCACTTTCCCCCGAGAAGGAGGGAGACCGGCTCGCCGGCCCGGGCCCGGACGGGTCCCGCCGAGAGATCCTTCTCGCTGCGCGTGGAGATATCGCCGTCTTCATCCAGTCGGACGAGGAGGTCGGCCTCCGCGGGCAGGGGCTCGCCCGTCATGGAGTCGGCGCCCGTGATGCGGAAGGCCACGGGGAACGATTCGGGCAGCAGCTTGACGGCCGCCACGGGCCGCATGTCCCCCGCGGAGGAGCGGGCGATGACGAAGAGCGTGGGACCCCTTTGGAATCCCGCGGCGAGGTTGGAGGGCAGGTCCACCGTCCCGGAGAAATCCGCACCCGCGGCGGCCGTTGCGGGTGCCGGCTCCGGCATCGGCGAGGCTTCCTGGGGCGCGTCCTTCTGAACGGGCCGGGCCGCGCGGGCTTCCTTGGGCGCCTCGGGGGGATCGCCCTTCCACGAAACTTCGTGCTGGGAACAGCCCAGGAGAGTCAGGGCCGAGAGCAGGATCAGGGCTCTCGTCGGAATGGATCGGTTTTGGGTCATGCGCGGGCTTCCTTCCTGTCGTTCCGGAGAAAAGGTGGCCCTCCGGAGGTCTACTTGCGGTCGAAGCGGGCGAGCAGGTCGGCCGCCTTGAGGGTAAAGACGATAGGCCGACCGTGGGGGCAGGTCAAGGGGCACCCCAGGTCGAAGAGGGCGTCCAGAAGGTACTGAAGCCTGGGAAGGGGCTGAGGTTCTCCGACAATGACGGATCCCCGGCAGGAGCGCATCACGAGGATTTCTTTCCAACGGTCCCTGGGCGTCTTCAGGGCTTCGCCGGCGCCGTCGAAGAGTTCCTGAAGCAGTTCCTGAGCCTCGGTGGGGCGGAGGAAGGCGGGCGCGGACCGCACCGCCACGACGCCTTCCCCGAGGACCTCCGCCTCGAAGCCCTGGGAGGTGGCGAGGGCGGCCATTTCCGCGGCGCGGTGCGCCAGTCGGCGGGGGAGGGTGAAGGTGGGTGGCAGGAGAAAGGCCTGGCGGGGACCGGGTTTTTCGATGAACCGGCGGAACTGCTCGAACCGGACGCGCTCGTGGGCCACGTGCTGGTCCACGACGGACAGGCCTTCGGGTCCGTCGCACAGGATGAAGGAGTCCCTCCACTGGGCCAAGGCGCGAAGGGGCGCGGGTGGAGGCCCCGAGGGAGAGGCGAGGGGGAGGAGCGGGGTCCTTTCCTGACTCGAAGCCTCAGGCCAAGACGGAGGCCGCGATTCTCCGACGACGGGGAGGCCGGCCGCCGGGGAGGAACCGTTCCCCGCGCCCGGGGGCCCGGGCGCGATGGCCCTTCGAAGGGCCGCCGCCACCGCGCCGTGGACGGCCTGCCCGTCCGCGAAGCGCACCTCCCGCTTGGCCGGATGGACATTCACATCCACCCGGTCAAAGGGCACGGCCACGGAAAGGAGAAGCAGGGGATGGCGGCCCCGCGGCATGGTGTCCGCGTACGCCTCCGCGATGGCGTGCTGAAGGACGCGGTCCCGGATGAGCCGCCCGTTGACCAGCGTGAACTGGTACCGGGGCGAGCCGAGGTTTCGTTCGGGGCGCCCGGCCAGGCCCCGGACGCCCACCTGGGGGACCTGGTAGTCGGCTCGGGCGAAGTCATTCGGTGACAGGTCGGGGAAAAGCTCGAAGAATCGCGCCTCCCGGTCTTGCGCGGGCGCGAGGGACAGCAGGGTCCGGCCGTCGGCCGTCAGGCGGAAGGCTACGTCGGGTCGGGCGAGCGCATAGTGCTCGAGCAGGCTCGTCACGTGGGACAGCTCGGTGGAGGCCGAGCGGAGGAACTTCCGGCGGGCGGGCACGTTGAAGAAGAGGTCCCTGACCTCGACCCGGGTTCCGGGGGCCAGGGCCGCGGGCGACGTTTCACCGTACCGGCCGCCCTCCACGCGAACGCAGGCCCCCTGGGCGGAGCCGCCCAGCCGGCTGGACAAGGTCAGGCGGCTCACGGAGGCGATGGACGGGAGCGCCTCCCCCCGAAAGCCCAGGGTGGCGATGGCCGCGAGGTCCGCCTCGGAGGAAATCTTGCTCGTGGCGTGCCGCTCGAGGGCCATGAGGAGGTCGTCCCGGTCCATTCCCTCGCCGTCGTCTTCCACGAGGATCAGGCGGCGGCCCCCCTCTTCCACCTCGACGGAGATTCGTGAGGCGCCGGCGTCGAGAGAGTTTTCCAGGAGTTCCTTCACGACGGAGGCGGGCCGCTCGATGACCTCTCCCGCGGCGATCTTGTTCACGAGGGAGTCGGGTAGGAGTCGGATGAGGGCCATGCCGGGAGGATAGCACGGATGAGGGGGGGGCGGAGGACCGGCGCACCTTTCCGCCGTAGTGGGCCGGTGCGCTATGATGAGGGCCTTTTGGAGGGAGATTCATGGGATCGCGCCAGAAGCGAGGGCATCGAACGTGGGCCGCGGCTTGGCTCTCCGCAGCATGTATGGCCGTGTGGGTGCGGGCGGAGGCCCCCAAGCCGTTCGTGGTGCCCGTTTCCCTGCGCGTGGAAGCGGTGGAAATCGCCCTGGAGGTGGGCGAATCCGCCAGGGGATACCGGCTGGCAGGGAGGCCCGACGGCATGGGCCTTCTCCCCCTCGAAGGAGGGGCATTCAGGCTCTTCGTGAACCACGAACTCGCGCGTGACGAGGGAGAGGCGCGCGCCCATGGCGGAAAGGGAGCCTTCGTTTCCCAGTGGGAATTCAAGCCCCACACCGATCAGCACGGGCTCACCCTCTACGCCCGGAGCGGCCAGGACGCCATTCGAAAGGTCCTGGACTCCTCGGGAGCGGAGTACCGGAGCGTCTCCAAGGGCCGATTCGGGCCTCTTTGCTCGGCCCACCTCGCCGGCGCCGCCGAGGGTTTCGACCGCCCGATCTTTCTCACGGGGGAGGAGAGCCGCGGCGCGGAAACGCTGGACGGGCAACCCGGCGGCCGTTCCTACGCGGTCTTCGATGGGCAGGCGTGGGCGCTGCCCCGCCTCGGGCGGTACGCCAAGGAGAACCAGGTGGCGCTCCGGGGCACCGGCGAACGGACCGCCGTGGTCGGCTTGGAGGACGGGCCCGAAACCCCGGACAGCCAGGTCTATCTGTACCTGGGAACGAAGGAGCCGGATTCTCGTGACGCGCTGGCGCGCAACGGCCTGTCCAACGGAGGGCTTTTCGTCCTGCGGGTCGAAGGCGCGGCCACGGAGGAGGACATCCGGGAGAAGGGCGCGGCGCGGCGCTGCTCCTTTGTTCCGGTCCGGTACGACCAGACGGCCGAGGCCCTGGAACGGGAGGCCGATGCGCTGGGAGCCACCGGCTTCGTCCGCGTGGAGGACGGCGTGCAGGACCCCTCCTCGCCCCGCACTTTTTATTTCGTCACAACGGGGTCCGAATACCGCGGGAAGTCCGGGCGCCACGTCAATCACAACGGGCGCCTCTACCGGCTCGTATTCGATTCCCTGTCCGATCCCTCGGCCGGGGGTACCCTGGAGCTGATTCTGAAAGGTTCCGAGGGCGTGGTGAGCCCCGATAACCTGGCCATGGATGAAAGAGGGGTCCTGTTGATCGCGGAGGACCCCACCTTTCCCCTCTCCGGGCGGGCATCGAGCCTCTGGCAGTTCGCGACGGGAACGGGAGACCTGGTCCGTCTCCTCGAGGTGAATCCGGCGGCGGCGGGGCCTTCCTTCGAGCCCTCGGATTGGGAGATCACGGGAATCGTGGACGCATCCAGGGTCCTGGGGAGCGGGTGGTGGCTCGTGGCGGTTCAGGCCCACGGGGTGCCGGCGCCGCCGGGTCTCGTCGAAGGGGGCCAGATTCTCGCCGTTCGCCTGGGCGGACCGTAGCGAAGGAGGCGGGTCTTGGGAAAAGAAGGGCACGGAGGGCTCTCTCCGGAGAAGGCGGCGGCAATGTTGGGCCGGCTCATGCTCGCCTGGGACGGGCAGTGGTTTCTCAAGACGGCTCAGTCGTGCGGACTTGAGAAGGCGGTCGAACTCAACGCCCGGGTGCGCAGGAGCTTTGCGCGGATCGAGGTCCGTGAGTACCTGCGGGCCTCCGGACGGGGGCCGGCCTCGTCCCTGGCGGAGGCGGCGGACCTGCTGATGGACTACAGCCGGGCCTTTCTCGGGGACGGCATGGACGGGAGCTGGATCGTGGCCGGGGACGGCGCCGACATCGTCGTGACGCGCTGCCGCCCCCAGGAGGGCGCCGCCCGGGCGGGGCTCAAACCCGATACCCCGTGCGTGGCGTGCGAGGGCCTTTGGGCCGCCTGGCTCGAGTCCATCCTCCCCGGTTCGTCCTGGACGACGCGGATCGGATCCTGCATGGGCCGGGGCGCAAGACGGTGCGAGATCCGCGTGGACCAGACGGCGTCTGGGATCCCAGGGGACGAAGGGCGTCAGCCGGCGGCGAATCGACCGGGATCGTAGGGCGCCGGATCGATGGGAGGGTCCGACCCGAGGACAAGGGACGCCGCCAGTTCCCCCACGGCGGAAGAGGCTGTCATACCGTGTCCGGCGAGGCCGGAGGCCCAGTAGAAATTCGAGAGGTTCGGGTCGCGCCCCACCACGAAAGCCCCGTCGGGGCTGAAACAGCGCAATTCGGCCCAGGCCCTCGCCACGGGCAGGCCCACCATCCGGGGGGCGGCGGTCTTGAGCCTTCGCGCGAGCCAGAGGGAGGCGTCGGGGTGGGTGGCAGGGCTTCCGGGCGGCTGGTGGTCCTCGTCGCAGGGAGACAGCAGGAGGCCGCCGCTCTCCGCCCGGAAGTAAACCTCCGGATCGTAGAGCCAGGCGTAGGGCATGGCCGCGGAAAGGCCCGGCAAGGGGCCCGTGTGAAGAAGATGGCGCCGCCGGGGTTCGATCCGGATGGGGGCGGCACCGGCCGAAGCGGCGACGTCCGCCGCCCACGCTCCCGCCGCGTTCACGACGGCGGATGCCTCCAGGAGTCCCCGGGAGGTCTCCAGCGCCGTGATGCGAGTCCCCTTCCGCCGGAAGCCCTCCACGAGGGTTCCCGTCCGGAGGGAAATCCCACGGAGGTAGGAGGTCAGCAGAAGGTGGATGTCCACCACCCCGTCGGTGGGGCTGGCCAAGGCCCGGACGAAGGGCGCCCCGTCGAGAAGGGGAAGGCGCTCCACCACCTCCGATCGTTCGGCCTCGTAGGTGTAAACCCCGGCGGCGAGGGCCGCGCGGTGGAGGAGGTCCAGACGCCGGTCTTTCGGGTCGGCGGTGGCCAGGTACCCTCCGGTTTCATTGAAGAGGGAGCCTTCGCAGAAACCATCGGGGGGCCGTCTGAGGAAAGCCGTGCCCCGCGCCGTGAGGAGGGCCGTGGAAGCATGGAGAACCGGCTGGCGGGCGATCCCGGCGTTCTTCCCGGAGGCGTGGGCCCCCGGCACGGTTTCCCTCTCCAGGATGATGACACGGTCGGCGCCGGCCCTGCGAAGCCACCAGGCTGTCGCGGCTCCCGCGAAGCCCGCCCCGATCACGACGATGGAACCCTCGGCCACGAATCGCCTCCCGACCGGAATCATAGCACGCGGTGCGGGCAAGGTGCGGTGCGGGCAAGCGGCCATGTGACGTCGTGAACTTGCCTGAGACTCTCTCCGGTTCTAAGATGCGCGCGGAGGCTGGCATGAGCGCTATGGTCCGAACCGCGACATCCCTGGTTCTCGCGGCCTTCTTGAGCGGGTGTTGCGGGTTCCTATCCTCGGAGGAGGCACGCTACGAAAAGAACCTGGAATGCGCGGGGCGGATCACGGACCTCAAGTCCATCGAAATCCTGGCCAAGGGCAATTTCTGCTGCGACCCCCTTCCGCCGGGGATCCAGTCCCTTCCTGAGGCCCGGCGGTTCTACCTGGAGAAGGCGCGGAGCCTGAAGCCGGATGCCGTGGAACCCCTTCTCGGGCTGGGGCGCGCCTACTGGGATGAGGGAAACTATGCCGAGGCCCAGACCTGCTTTCAACTGGCCGCGCCTCGGCTGGACAAGCCCATCTACGCGGAAATCGCCGCCGTGACCATGATGCGCCTCCAAACCCGCTTCGACGAGGGCCGGGCGCTGGCGGAGAAGATCCGGTCCGAAAAGGGCGTGGACGGGGAGAAGGTCGCGGAGTACCTGCTCGGGAGACTGGATTTCGACGCGGGACAGATTCTCGCGGCCCAGGTCCACTTCGAGCGCGCGCTGAGGCGGGCGGAGAAGGGAGACTACGGGCTGGGGGGCACGCCCTTCACCATGCGCGACGCCCACTTCTACCTCGCCCTCATCAAGCACCGCCGCGGCGACCCGCAAGCGGCCTACCAGGATTTCCTCGTCTTCCTCAAAAAGATGAGCGATCCCGAATTCCAGATCTTCTATGCCTATTGGCTCCCGCGCCTCAAGGACGACCAGGGGGCCCTCCTCGAGAAAATCGAAAGGGACTGGACCCACGTTAGACAGTGAAGGGAGGCTCTCGCCCGGGGGAGCGCCCGATGCAGGGCTCGCCGGGCCGGAGAGGTGCCCGGACCCGGCGCTCCCGTCCTCTTTGTTGCAGACACGCTTCCGTCGGCCTCAGGCCAGGTCCTTGAGAAGCTCGAGGAGGTACTTGTAGGTCCGTGCCACGGAGGCGACATGGACCTCCTCGTCCGGGGAATGGGCGTTCCGGATGGTGGGGCCGAGGGAGACCATGTCCATACCCGGGTACTTTCCGCCGATGATCCCGCACTCCAGACCCGCGTGGATGGCCTTGACCTTGGGGTCCTCCCGGAAGAGGCGCTTGTAGGTCTTGCGGGCCTGGGCGAGGATCGGCGAGTCCATGTTGGGCTCCCAACCGGGGTACCCGTTGGAGTGGCGGACTTTGGCGCCGGCCAGGCGTCCGACGCTCCCCACCCACCAGGCGGCCCAGTCGCGCTGGGATTCCACGCTCGAGCGCTGGGAAGTGATGACGTCCATGGCGGCGGGACGGGTCTCCACGATGGCGAAATTCGTGGAGGTTTCCACCAGGCCGTGAATCTGGCGGCTGTAAGAGATCAGACCGTGGGGGACGGAGGCCAGCAGGTTCAGGACCTTCCTCTGGGAAGGCGCGGTGAGGGCCGGACCTTGGCTCTTGGTCTTGGCGAGGGTCAGGGCGACGCCCTCGTCCACGCCTTTCAATTCGGCTCGAACCGTCGCTTCGAGGGTCTTCAGGGCCGCTCCGGCCTTCCTGGCCGCGGCGGCGTCCGCGTGGAGGAGGGCGAAGGCCTCGCGGGGGATGGCGTTTCGCTTGGAGCCTCCCTGGACGGAAACGAGGGAGAAGCCCGCGCCGGCCTGGGCCAGGGCGTCGAGGGCCCGGGCCAGGATGCGGTTGGCGTTGCCCCGTCCTTCGTGAATGTCCCCTCCGGAGTGGCCTCCGCGCAGGCCCTTTACGGAGAGAAGGTAGGCAGGACGAGGGTCGGCGCTCTTCTCGCGGGAGAGGGGGAGGGTCAGGACCGTGTCCTTGCCGCCGGCGCAACCGACGTAGAGCTGTCCGTCCTCCTCGGTGTCGAGGTTGAGGAGGCGGCGGCCCTTCACGAAGCCGGGCTGGAGGCCGTTCGCCCCGTTGAGCCCCGTTTCCTCGTCGATGGTGAAGAGGAGTTCGAGGGGCCCGTGGACGGCGGCCTTTTCGTCCAGAATGGCCAGGGCCATGGCCACGCCGATCCCGTTGTCGGCGCCGAGGGTCGTGCCGGTGGCCTTGACCACGTCTCCCACAAGGCGGGGACGGATGGGGTCTCTCAGGAAGTCGTGCTTCACATCGCTGTTCTTCTCGCAGACCATGTCCGTGTGGCCCTGGAGCACCGTGACGGGGGCCTTCTCGCGCCCCTTGCTGGCGGGGACGCGGATCACGACGTTGCCGACGGCGTCCCTCTCCCACTCGAGCTTGTGCGCCTTGGCCACGGAGACGACGTATTCCCCGGCGGCCTTCTCGTGGCCCGAGGGGCGGGGGATCTTGCAGAGGTTTTCGAAGTGCTCCCAGACCTTTTGCGGCTCCAACTTCAACATGCGGCGCCTCCTTGAGCAGATCATTCTGGCACACGCCCCCCCGCCCCACAAAGTTCCCAATTCCATCGAACGAGTTGCCCCCGCCCCACGGAACTCCCTATACTTCGGACAGGTCCGAAGGGAGGCGAGCCATGAAACGCATGCCCCTGGTCATCGCCGTGCTCACCGCGACCATCCTGTCCCTGGCCGCGGCCGCCGCCCCCACGGCGGTCCTGGTAGACACGAGCCGCTCCATCCCGCCGGCGCAGTTCGATGCAGCCAAGGGCCTGGTGGCCGAAGCCCTCCCGTCCCTTCTGGCTCGCGGGCCCGTGGCTCTGTACGCGTTCAACGACGAGGCCGTCCAGGTCGTGGGCTTCACCCAGGACCTTGGCGCCCTGGCGGAGGGGTTGCGGAATCTCCGTCCGGGAGGCCGGTACACCCTTCTGCACGACTGCGTGTTTACGGCGGTTCAGGCCATCCAGGCGAAGGGGAGCGAAGGCGTGGTCCTGCTCATTTCCGACGGGAGGGACGAAAACTCCGCCGTCACGCTCGAAGACGGCGCCTCCCGGGCCGCCGAGGCCCACGTGGCGCTCGTGGCCGTGGGGGTGGGCGCGGCGGAGGAGCGGACCCTCCGCCGCATGGCTGCCCTCACCGGCGGGAGGTACGCGGGACGGATCCAGGACCTGACGGCCCGAGACCTGGGGGTCTCCTTCGAGGCCGCCGCCGCCTCCCTCGTTCCGGTGAAAGTCCCCGAGCCGCCACCGCCTCCCCGGCCCGCGCCCGAGGAAGAGCGGCCGGCTCCCAAGGCGGCCGCGGACCCCCGACTCTTCTGGTTCGTGGTCCTTGCGGCGGCCGTGGGCCTCCTCGTCCTGGCCGCCATCGCGGCCGCCGTGTTCCTCCTCCTCCGCAGGACGAGTCCGCCTCCCGAGCGGGTGTGCGACCAGTGCGGGCGGGAACTCAAGATGTGGGAGAGCGAGTGCCCCGACTGCCTCGCCTCGAAACTCGCCATCACGAAACCGGGGGACGAGACCCAGAGCCCCGCGGCCCCTTCGGTTCCGGAGATCGATCCGGCCCTCCTCCAGAAGGCGCCCTCTTCGGAGATGCTGGACCACACCCTGGTCCTGGACGAGGTGCCCGTGCTGGTCCTGAGGAGGGGGAACAACCCTCCCCGGGCCTTCCAGATCCCGTCGGGCCAGGTCGTTTCCGTGGGTCGGGACAAGATCAACACGATTTCGGTGGCCGACCAGACGCTGTCGGGACAGCACTTTCGAATCGTGCCCAAGGAGGGCGCCTTCTACCTCGTGGACCTGAAGTCCACCAACGGCACGTACCTCAACGGCGAGCGCGTCACCCTCAAGGAGCTCAAGCCGGACGGCGTCATCCACGCGGGCCAGTGCGACTTCACATTCCGTCTCGAACAGCGGAGGCTGAACTAGGAATACGGGCGGACGGGCCGGCCCGAGCCGTCCGGGGGAAGAAAGGGAAAGACGAAGCAGGGGAGTCGACAGGGCGGCCAGGAAATGCGGCTGATAAGGATCGCGCCGCCCGACGCCCCGTCCTGTCCTTCGCGTCTCCCGTCATCCGATTTGCTTGGTTCCCTCAACGTATTGCCCGAAAAGGCCTGCCTCGTCTATAATTCCCGCCTCTGGCGAGAGGGAGCCTCCATGGACATGCCGCTGACGATCAAGGGACTGTCGAAGCACGCCGGGAAAGCGGTGACGCTCTCGGGCTGGGTCTACAACAAGCGCTCCTCGGGCAAGGTGCGGTTCCTCATCCTTCGGGACGGCACGGGCTATCTCCAATGCGTGGCCTTCGTCAAGGACGTCTCCGCCGAAGTCTTTGACCTCCTGGACCGCGTGAGCCTCGAGTCCTCCGTGACGGTCACGGGGATCGTCCGCCTCGACGAGCGGGCCCCGGGAGGCGTGGAGCTCTCCCTCACCGATGCCCGCCTCCACCACATGGCCGAAGAGTACCCCATCGGGAAGAAGGAGCACGGCACCGGATTCCTCATGGAGAACCGCCACCTCTGGCTGCGATCCTCCCGCCAGGTGGCCATCCTCCGCGTTCGCTCAGAGATCGAGCAGTCCTTCCGGGACTATTTCTACGACCGCGGCTTCACCCTCATCGACAGCCCCATCCTGACGCCCGCCGCCTGCGAGGGGACCACCACCCTCTTCGAGACCGACTACTTCGGCGAAAAGGCCTTCCTCAGCCAGTCGGGCCAGCTCTACCTGGAGCCCGCCTGCATGGCCCTCGGGAAGGTGTACTGCTTCGGCCCCACTTTCCGGGCCGAGAAGAGCAAGACCCGCCGCCACCTGATGGAATTCTGGATGCTCGAGCCGGAGGTGGCCTTTGCCACCCTGGACGACGTCATGAACCTGGCCGAAGACTTTCTCACCTCGGTCGTGGCGCGCGTCCTGGACCGGTGCGCCGAGGAATTGAAGGTCCTCGAACGGGATACGTCCAGGCTCGAGATGGTGCAGAAGCCCTTCCCGCGCCTCCAGTACAAGGATGCCGTGGAGCAGCTCCACTCCCTGGGCTCGGACCTCAGGTTCGGTGACGACTTCGGAGGCGACGACGAGACGATCCTGACCCGGCAGTACGACCGGCCCCTCATGGTCCACCGGTACCCGAGCGCCGTGAAAGCCTTCTACATGGAGCCCGACCCCGAGGACCCGAGCCTGGCCCTCTGCGTCGACGTCCTCGCCCCCGAGGGGTACGGCGAGATCATCGGAGGCTCCGAGCGCATCCACGACCATGACCTGCTCCTGAGCCGCATCCGCGACCACGGCCTTCCCGAGGAGGCCTTCCGCTGGTACCTCGACATCCGACGCTACGGGACTGTCCGCCACGGCGGCTTCGGCATCGGCCTCGAGCGCACCGTCTCCTGGATCTGCGGCCTCCAGCACGTGCGCGAGACCATCCCCTACCCGAGGATGCTCTACAAGCTGTACCCGTAGAAGCCCCGTCGCGTCCGGAAGTGAAGGGGCGCCCGCCGCCGGGGAGAGGGCGGAGCTCGGTCCGGGAGAGAAAGCGCGGGTAAGAAGCGGGCGATCCGCGAGCCGCGCTCCCCCAAGGCCCGCCCCGACGAGGCCCCGGGCATGCAATGGAGGAAATCCTCCTAAGGTTCAGCCCGCAAAGAACTGGACTACGTACGTCAGGGCCGTGAAAAGGAGGACGCCCACGAGGAGCCATTTGATGGCCCGGGCGGGGGCGTGCTTTTGGAGGCGGGCCCCGCAGTACATGCCCGCCGCGCCCCCCAGGCCGAAGAGGAGGCCCAGAACGTAGTCGGGGGCGACGGCCACCTCGGGATGGAAAAGGGCGAGGAACTGGTAGAAGGCCACGCCCGCCACGGAGGTGATGAAGGTGCCGAGGAGGGCCGCTCCTGCGACGGTGTAGACCGGCAGGCGGTAGATGGCCACGAAGAAGGGGGCCAGGATGGCGCCGCCGCCAATTCCGTACACTCCGCCTACGATGCCCACGGCGAGGCTGAGGAAAAAGACGCCCACCGTGGAGAATTCAAAGGCCTCCCCGTAGAAGGAATATCGGATCCGGGAAAGGGTGAAGGCCTGCACTTTCACCCTGGGGAGGCGCAGGGCGGTCCCGTCCTGGCGCGCCTTGTGGGCCGCCACGAGGCTTTGAAAACGCGCCTCGGCGGAGGCGGCGTCGCCGGCCCTCCTCCGGATCAAATCGGGGAGCATGCGCGTCCCCAGGTACAGGAGAACCAACCCAGCGAAGAACTTGAAGTGGCGCGGGTCGGGGAGGTAGTTCACGCGGACCCACGCCCCCGCGAGGACTCCGGGGAGGGTGGCCGCGATGACGACCCACGTGAGGGGCCACACCATGCGCCCCTCGCGGAAGTACCGGTACACGCCGCTGGGGATGGCCACGATGTTGTACAGCTGATTCGTGGCCGAAACGGCGGGGCTCGTAAAACCCAGAAAACTGACCTGGAAGGGGAGCAGGAGGAAGGCGCCCGAGACCCCGCCCGTGGAGGTGAAGAAGGAGATGGCGAAGGCCACCAGGGGCGGTATCAAAGGATGGACATCCACGCCCGAGGGAAAGACCACCGGTGCGTACCTCCAGGAACAAGGGCGGGGCGCGGCGTTTCGGACCGGGCCTCGCCCGCGACACTCTACCGCCTGCCCGCCGGTGGGGCAAGACGCGGGCTCTTGATGGGGGTGGAACGTGTGTGATATTCAGTGGCCATCACACGGCGTGCCGCGGTGGTCTTCGACAGAGTCTCCGGCGGGAATACGGCTCCGGGAGTGTTGTTTTCAGAAGTCGAAATCTCCGGATCGAGACCCGTCCAGCGAATCCGGAGCCAGGGGGCATGGCAAGCCGGCCCGCGGCCGGCGGCAAGGTCCGGGAGGGTGGATGCATCCTTACGACCGCTTTGCTCGACTGTGGCTGCCCGTGGGAAGCGCGGCGATCCTGACGACGGTCCTCTCGGTCGGTTGGTTGACCCAGCCCGATCGGTTCGTGAAGGGATTCGCCCCGGAGCAACCCGTCGCGTTCTCCCACGCCCTCCACGCCGGATCCATGAAGATTCCCTGCCTGTATTGCCACACAGGAGTGGAGAAGTCCCGCCACGCCGGGATTCCAGCCGTTTCCACCTGCATGAACTGCCACACCGTCACCAAGACGGAGAGCCCCGAGATCCAGAAGATCCAACGGGCCCACGCGTCGGGCGGGTCTATCGCCTGGAAGCGGATCCACCGGCTTCCGGACCACGTCTACTTCGACCACAGACCCCACGTGGCCGCGGGCGTGGCCTGCCAGACCTGCCACGGAGAGATTCAGGAAATGGATCGGGTTTCCCAGCACATGTCCATGCGCATGGGCAATTGCCTGGGATGCCACCGGGACGCCCGGGCGGCCGTGGCGCCCGATTCGCGCGTGACGAAGGGGCCCGAATACTGCAACGCGTGTCACAGGTAACGGAAGGGACTCTGGGAGCGAGGTGCGGCCTATGGAAAAATCCGACACCAGGACTCGGCGGACTTTCTTGACCAGGGTGGCCGGTTGGCTGGCGGTGGCGTCGGCCTCGCGGACTCTCCGCGCCTGGGGAGTGGAATCCGAGGCCAGGCGAAGTGGGAGCGAAGGCACCTGCCGGAGATCGTCGGGAAGGACCCTCCGGGCCGGCGAGGGAGCGGTGAAACGTGGCGAATAAGCAGAACGAACCCCGCGAGAAGACGGAACGTGACCGGTACCGCGCGCTGTCTGAACGTGGAAGGACACACGAGCCAATTCTGGCCGACCTCAGGGAGTTTCCGGAGGGTGCCTCGGACCCACCTGAACTTCCCGCCGAAGGCGTATCCAGGCGGCGGTTCTTGAGCCTGCTCTCGGCCACGGCCGCCCTGGCGGCCGGGACGGCGTGCTCCCGGCCGGACCGCGGGACCATCGTTCCCTACACACGGCGGCCCGAGGAGGTGACGCCGGGCGTCGCGAACCATTACGCATCCACCTTTGCCGAGGGGTTCCGCGCCCACGGCGTCCTGGTGAAGACGAGGGAGGGGAGGCCCATCCACGTGGAGGGCAACGACGAGGACCCGTGGGCGCGCGGTAAGGCTCCTTTCCGCGCCCTGGCGGACCTCCTGGGGCTCTACGATCCGGACCGGCTCCGTCAGCCCAGGGTGGAGGGCCGGAACGCTACGTGGGTGGAAGCCGAAGGACGGGTACTTCCTCTCTTGAAAGAGGCCGCAAGGGGAGGGCGCCCCGTCCTGCTCCTCTGCGACGCCGTGCTGTCCCCCTCCCGGCGTGAGGTTTTGGAGGGCCTGCGAGACGTTCTTCCCGGGCTCCGTGTGCTTTCCTTCGAGCCCGCGATTGGGCTGGGGCCCCTTCTGGCCGCGCGGTCCCTCCAGGGCCGGGCGGAGATTCCGGTGCTTCATCCCGGCGGGGCCCGCGTGGTTCTATCCCTCGATGCCGACTTTCTCAGCGGCGAGGAGCCCTCGGCGGTCCTCGCCTTCGCCGAGGGGAGGCGCCCCGAGACCCCGGATTCTCCCATGACGAGGCTGTACGCGGTGGAGGGCAGGATGACCCTGACGGGGGCCAAGGCGGACCGGCGGCTGAGGGTGCGGCCCTCCCGCTGCGCCGCCTTCGCCTTCGGCCTGGCCAAGCTACTCCACGCCCGCCACGGCCTTCCCCTGCCCGCGGGGCTGGATCCGGAGGCCTTGGTCCGCTTCGACGCGGCGCGGGAGGTGGAGGGCGAAAGCGCCGAATCCGCGGTGGAGGCCCTGGTCGCCGACCTGGTTCGCGCCGGCAACGGTGGCAGGGTGCTGGCCGGGAGCCACCTGCCCGAGGAGGCGCATGGGGCCGCGCGCCTGCTGAACGCCATGATCGGTGCGGAGGGGCCCGCCTCCGCCGTCCTCCAAACGCCGCCCGCCTCCCACGGCGAGGTCCGACAAGCCCTGGACGACGTGGCGCGGGGCACCTATGCCCTGGTTGTGTACTGGCGCGTCAATCCGGCCCTCGTCTTTCCCGGCCACGCGGCCTTCGCGGGTCCGGTGGCGGCCCGTTCGGTACGGATCGGCCTCCTTCCGGACGAGACGGCCGACGCGTGCGGTGTGGTCCTCCCCGAGAACCACTGGCTCGAGTCCTGGGGAGACTATGCGCCCGCTCCGGGAAGGAGAAGCCTTCAACAGCCCGTGGTGGCCACCCTGTACGACACGCGCCAGGGGGAGGACATCCTCCTCGGCTGGACACGGGGGCTGGGCGGGGCGGCGCCTCCGGACTTCCGGGAGCAGATCCGCTCCCGCTGGCGCCGTGAGGAGTTCCCGAACGGCGCGCCCGTTCCCTTCGAGGCCTTCTGGAACTCCGTCCTCCACGACGGGGTGTACGAGCCGGAAGCGGTGCCCCCTCCCCGGTCCGGTTTGAACGAAGCCGCCCTGGCCCGCATGGCCGAGGCAGTCGCCGGCGAGAAGGCGGCCAAGGGCTTCGAACTGGCGCTCTTCCCCTCGCCCGCCGTGTTGGACGGTCGGTACGCCAACAACGGCTGGCTCCAGGAGTGGCCCGATCCCGTCACCAAGTCCACGTGGGGCAACCCGCTGCTCCTCTCCCCGGCGGACGCCGAGTCCCTCGGAGCGGGGGACGGCGACGTCGTCCGCGTGGAGGCGGGCGGCGCGTCCCTGGAGGTGCCCGTTCTCCTCCAGCCCGGACAGGCCAGGGGTTTGGCCGCTCTCGCCCTCGGGTATGGCCGAAAGGGCCCGAGCATCGCCGAGGGCGTCGGCCGGAACGCCTTCATTCTGATGGAGGCCGATTCGGACTGCCCCTTCCTTCGGGAGGGGGTGCGTCTCACGCCCACGGGCCGGCATGTCTCCGTACCCACCACTCAGACCCACCATCGCATGGAGGGGCGGGACCTTGTGCGGAGCTTCACCCGCACGGAGTGGGCCGCCAAGGAAAGGGAAGGCGGGCACGCCCACCCGCTGCACAGCCTCTATCCCGACATGGAATTTCCGGATCACAAGTGGGGTATGGCCATCGACCTGAGCGCGTGCGTGGGGTGCTCCGGCTGCGTCCTCGCTTGCCAGTCGGAGAACAACGTGCCCGTGGTGGGCCCCGAGCAGGTCCTCAAGGGCCGCGAGATGCACTGGATCCGCGTGGACCGTTACTACGAAGGACCTCCCGAGGCGCCCAAGGTCGTGCACCAGCCCATGCTCTGCCAGCACTGCGACCACGCGCCGTGCGAGAACGTCTGCCCCGTGAACGCCACGAACCACAGCCCCGACGGCCTCAACCAGATGGCCTACAACCGGTGCGTGGGCACGCGCTACTGCGCCAACAACTGTCCGTACAAGGTGCGCCGCTTCAACTTCCTGGAATGGAACAACGCCAAGCGCGAGCCGGAGACGCTGTCTTTCAACCCGGAGGTGAGCGTCAGGCCCCGGGGGGTCATGGAAAAGTGCACCTTTTGCGTCCAGCGCATTCAGGACGCGCGGATGCGGGCCAAGGTGGAAGGCCGGACCGTGCGGGACGGGGAGATCCGGCCCGCCTGCGCCGTGGCCTGTCCCGCCGAGGCCATTGTCTTTGGCGATTTGAAAGACCCCCAAAGCCGGGTTTCCAAGGTTTCGAAGGACGGTCGGGGGTACAAGGTTCTGGCGGAACTCGGGGTCCGTCCCGCCGTCACGTACCTGGCCGACATCCGAAACCCCGGAGAGAGGAATGATGGCTGATCCAGGAAGGCGGTTCTTACAAGTCGAAGGCGCTCCGCGAGGGCCGCTTGATTCCGTTGGAGGGTCGCCCTGGGAGGAGACGCCATGAGGGCGGACGCCGCGGTCCCCGAAGCCCTGAGGACGCCGCCCCTGACGGACGGGGCCGTGACGCCCGCCTCGCTCGACGAGCAGGTCCTGCGGTTTCCCGAGACGAAGCCGCCGCGAAAGTGGTTCCTCGCCCTGGCCTTCACGGCCTCCCTCATGACGGTGGGGCTGGCCCTCATCGGCTACACCATCTACACGGGGATCGGCGTCTGGGGCAACAACCGCCCGGTCTTCTGGGCCTTCGACATCATCAACTTCGTCTTCTGGGTGGGCATCGGCCACGCGGGAACGCTCATCTCGGCCATCCTGTTCCTCTTCCGTAAGACCTGGAGGAACGCCATCGCGCGGTTCGCCGAGGCCATGACCATTTTCGCGGTCATGTGCGCGGGGCTCTTCCCGCTGATTCACGTGGGACGTCCCTGGCTCGCCTTCTGGCTCTTCCCGTATCCGAATCAGCGCGCCCTCTGGACGAACTTCCGGTCCCCCCTCCTCTGGGACGTCTTCGCGGTGAGCACCTACTTCTCCGTGTCCCTCATGTTCTGGTACCTGGGCCTCATCCCCGACCTGGCCTCCATGCGTGACCGCACCCAGAGCCCTTTCCGGAGGAAGATCTACACGGTCCTCTCCCTGGGATGGCGCGGGGCCGCGAGCCACTGGTCCCATTACGAAAAGGCCTACCTGCTCCTCGCGGGGCTCGCCACGGGGCTCGTGCTGTCGGTGCACAGCGTGGTTTCCTTCGACTTCGCCGTCTCGCTGGTTCCGGGCTGGCACATGACGATCTTCCCGCCCTACTTCGTCGCCGGGGCCATCTTCGCGGGCTTTGCCATGGTCGTGATCGTCCTGGTGGTGGTGCGCGAGACGATGAACCTCAAGAACCTCATCACCGATTTTCACCTGGAGGTCATGAACAAGGTTATCCTGGGGATGTCTTGCCTCATGGCCTACTCCTACCTCATGGAGGGCTTCACGGCCTGGTACTCCATGAACCCTTACCTCCACCACGTCTTCAGGCAGTACGTGGGAGGCACGTACGGGTGGGCGGGCCTCCTCACCATCTGCTGCAACGTGCTCATCCCCCAGATCCTCTGGTTCAGAAGGGCGCGACGCAGTTACTTCTGGATGATCTTCGTCTCGGTGGCGGTGACCGTGGGCATGTGGTTCGAGCGGTTTGTCATCATCGTCATCTCCCTCCACCAGGACTACCTTCCCTCCTCCTGGCACGTCTACAAGCCCACGCTGGTCGATTTCGGGATCCTCTTCGGATCCTTTGGGCTGTTCTTCACCCTGGTGCTTGTCTTCGCCCGCGTCCTTCCGGTCATCGCCACGACGGAGGTGAAGATGGTACTCCCCGGAGCCCAGCCGGGAAGGCACGGTGCGCCATGACGGGCGGAGAGCGGATGGTGACGGCGGAAACCGCGGCTGAACCGGGTGGGAAAGCCTTCGCGGTGCTGGGGCTCTTCGAGACCGCGGAAGACATCCTGGCGGCCGCCCAGGGCCTGAGGGACAAGGGACTGGGCCGCCTGGAAGCCTACACCCCCTATCCCGTGCACGGGCTCGACGCGGCCCTGGGCCATCGGCGCTCCCCCCTGGCGGGGATGGTGCTCGTCATGGGGTTCATCGGCGCCGTCTCGGCCTTCCTCTTCCAAATGTGGGCCACGGGGATCGACTACCCCATCGTCGTGGGCGGAAAGGCCCCTATGGCCTGGCAGGCCTTCATTCCGATCCTCTTCGAAGTGATGGTCCTCTTCGCCACGTTCACGGCGGGCCTGGGAATGCTCCTGCTGATGAATCGACTTCCCTTCTACGGGCACCCCATCCTCTCCTCGGCCTCCATCGGGAAGATCACGCGCGACCGCTTCGCCCTTTCTCTGGAGGCATATGGCGGGGCCTTCGACGCGCGGGAGGCCCGGGCGGCCCTGGAGGAGGCCGGAGCGACGGAGGTGGAAGTTCTGCCTGCGCCGGAGCCTTCCGGGCCGTGGTCGGCAAACTACCTGCTCAAGGGATTCTTCGCCGTCGGGGCGGCCTGCCTCGTGGCCGGGTACGCCACCTACTGGGCCGTCAAGTTGTTCCCTGTCCTTCCCCCGATGGTGCACATGGAAGACCAACCCAAGCTCGACCCGCAGGAACCCAGCGCCCTATTCCGGGACGGGCGCGGCATGCAGTCGCCGCCCTCGGGTACTGTGGCGAGGGGATTTCTGCCTTACTCTCCGGCCGCCCCGGAGGAGGCCGCCGGCCTGGCCAACCCCCTTCCCCGAACGGAGCCCGTCCTCGATCGGGGCCAGAAGGCCTACCGCACGCACTGCGCCGTTTGCCACGGCGTCCTGGGGGACGGGGTGCCCACCCTCACGGCGTCCTACGGCGCCAAGCCCGCGAATCTCCAGGCCCGGGCCATCCGGGAGCTTTCGGACGGGAAGATTTACGACGCCATCGTGCGGGGGAAGAACGCCATGCCCTCCTACGCGCCGCACCTCTCCGTGGAGGACCGATGGTCGGTGGTTCATTACGTGCGCGTCCTGCAGAGGGCGCAGAACGCGACGGACGAGGACCTGGAAAGGGGAGGACGGCCATGATTCGCTCTCCCAGGTGGCTCCTCGCCTCCGCCGCCGTCGGTGCCGCGGGCGTCGGCGCGTCCTGGTCCTTCTCCCCACCCGAGCGCTTCTGGTCGAATTGGCTCCTGTGGTTTCTCTTCTTCGCCACGCTCGCCTTGGGAGCCCTGTTCCTCGTGGCCCTGGAACACCTCGTCGGGGCCCGGTGGAGCGTGCCCCTGCGCAGAATGCCGGAACGGCTTTCTTCGCTCCTGTTCCTCGCCGCCGCGCTGGGGGCCGCGGCCCTCCTTTCTCTGCCCGTCCTCTATCCCTGGACGCGCCCGGAGGCCCACCACGATCCGTTCGTCGTCGGCAAGCTGCACGCGTGGCTCAACGCGCCGTTCTTCTCGGCGCGCTTCGTGGCGTGCGTGGCTCTCTGGGTCCTTTCCTACTGGGTGCTCGTGCGCGGTTCGCTCCGTCAGGACGCCACCGCCGACCCGGCCCTGACGGTCCGGTTCCGGCGCTTCGCGCCCGCCTTCATGGCCATCTACGCCGTGTCGGTGACCCTCCTCGCCTTCGACTGGCTGTCCAGCCTCGATCCGGCTTGGTACAGCGATATTTTCGGCGTGTACGTCTTCGCCGGGTCGTTCCTTTCGGGCCTGGCGGCCACCGCTCTGGGCGCGGTGCATCTTCTGGAACGGGGACGGCTCGGGGGGGTTCGAAGGGACCACCTTTACAACCTGGGCGGTTTCCTTTTCGCCTTCACGGTGTTCTGGTCCTACATCGGGTTCGCCCAGTACATGCTCATGTGGTACGCCGACCTTCCCGAGGAGGTCTACTGGTACGCCGACCGCACGGGCTCGGGATGGCAATTCGTCGTGCTCGGGCTGGCGGTGGTCCACTTCGTCATCCCGTTCTTCGCCCTCATCCCGAGGGAAAAGAAGGGCGAGCACGGCCCGCTGAAGCGGATCGCGGCCCTCTATCTCCTCGCGCACCTGCTTGACCTCTACTGGCTGATCTTTCCCTCGAACTTCAAGAGCCCGGTCTTCTCCTGGCCCGAGGCCTCCTTTGCCATCTTTTTCGTCTCGGTGGGGTTCCTGTGGGTGAGGCGCTCCATGGCCATGGGCCGGGACGCGCCCGAAGGCGATCCCTTCCTCAAGGAGGGGCTGGAGTTCCGCCTATGATCGAACAGTACGTGGACGCCGCCGAATTGCGACGACTCCTCTCCGCCCTTCTGGTCGTGGTCGGGGTGATCCTCCTGGCCTGCCTCTTCGCCGTGATCGTGGTTCCGGGCCTCCGGAACGCGAACCGGCCCGCCGCCGCCCCCGCCGTGCCGGTGGTGGGGGGCGAGACGGGGTGGCTCGATCCAGCCGAGTACCCGCCGGCCAGGGGGTACGACGTGCCGCCCGTGCGGCCGGAGGAGGTCCTGTCGGCCACGCCCGCGCTCCTGGCCCGCGGCAGGGCGCTCTTCGAGCAGAATTGCCGCTCCTGCCACGGGCCCGAAGGCCGGGGGGACGGTCCCGCCGCCCAAGGCCTCGCCCCGCCTCCGAGGGACTTCGCCAGCCCCCAGGGCTGGAAGAACGGGCCGGGCATTCCTGAAATCTACAGGACCCTCGAGAAGGGGATTCCGGGCTCCTCCATGGGCGCCTACGACTACCTCCCGGCCAAGGACCGCATGGCCCTGGTCCACTACGTGCAAAGCCTCGGCTCGTTTTCCCACGGCGACGGTCCGGAAGCCCTCGAAGCCTTCGGCAGGCAGTTCGCGACGGCCGGCGAACGAGTTCCCAACAAGATTCCGGTGACCCTCGCGGCGGCGCGGCTCCGAGAAGAATTCCGGCCGCCCGAGCCGCTTCGTGCCGAAGGTCCGGGCGCCGAAATCCTGCGGGAGGAGGCGTGGGACCTGGCGAGGGTGGCCCTGGCCCTGCAGGGCGCCCAAACCTGGAGGAAAAGCCCGGAGGCCCTGGCGGAACACGTTCTCCCCTCCGTGCCGGAGAACGGGTTCCGGCCTCGCGTCGCGGCCTGTTCCGCCGAGGAATGGACAATCCTCCACGCGGCCCTCGTGGCCGCCGTGGACCGGGACGAGAAGGGCGGGGGAGAAGGGGGGAAGCGGTCATGATGGCTCGATTCCTGGTACCGGCGGTCCTGTTCCTGGCGCCCCTCGCCTTGACGGCTCAAGAGTCCGAAGCGGCCGCGGGGGACGTGGGGATCGTCGAGGTCCTGGGTCGCTCGGCGGCCCTCGACGCGACCCTCAAGGACGAGGAGGGCCGGGACGTCACGCTCCGGCAGATCCTGGACAAGCCGACGGTCCTGACGCTGAACTACTTTCGGTGCGCGGGCATCTGCACGCCCCTTCTCAACGGCGTCGTGGAGTTTCTCAACCGCCTGGACGGGGCCGAACCCGGGCGGGACTTCCAGGTGGTCACGGTGAGCTTCGACCCGACGGACACGCCCGAGATCGCCCTGCGAAAGAAGCAGAACTACCTCAAGCAGATGAAACGCCCCTTCCCGCCCTTGGCCTGGCGCTTTCTCACGGGCTCTGCGGAGAGCACCAAGGCCCTGTGCGACTCCGTGGGGTTCCGATTTCGCCAGGAGGGGGACCAGTTCGTCCACCCGGGGGCGATCGTCTTCCTTTCCCCCGAGGGACGCGTGACGCGGTACATGTACGGCGTGACCTTCCTGCCCGCCGACGTGGCCATGGCCGTCGAAGAGGCGCGGCGCGGGCAGGCCGAACCGACCATCAACAAGCTCCTCGCCTTTTGCTACAGTTACGACCCAGCCGGCAGGCGATACGTGTTCAACGTGACGCGCCTGGCGGGCGCGGCGACCCTCGTCCTGGCGGGGGCCTTCGTCGCGGTCTTGGTCCTGCGGCGAAAAGGGCGCGGGGATTCGTCCGCAGGGGCCCCATCATGACGACGCTCGCGGAACCGCTGGTCCACACGCAGCCCGGCTTTCTGGACGCTCCCGGCCGAAAGGGCCTCCTCGGTTGGGTCCTTTCCACGGACCACAAGAGGGTGGGCATCCTCTACCTGTACTCCATGGTGGCCTTCTTCTTCGTGGGGGTCGCGCTGGGCGTTTTCATGCGGCTGGAGCAGTTGACGGAGGGCCGGACGCTCATGTCGGCCCAGACCTACAACGCGCTCTTCACCGTGCACGGCGTGATCATGATCTTCATGTTCGTGGTCCCCGGACTTTCGGCGGTCTTCGGAAACTTCTTCCTTCCGATCCTCATCGGCGCCAAGGACGTGGCCTTTCCCCGGCTCAACCTCGCCTCGTGGTACTGCCTCGTCATCGGCGCGTGCCTGGCCGTTCTCTCCCTCTTCACGGGGCCCGGCGCTCCCGACACGGGGTGGACCTTCTACGTCCCCTTCAGCATGAAATCGGGCACGAACGTATCCCTGGCCGTTTTCTCCGCCGTGGTCATGGGCTTCTCTTCCATCCTCACGGGGCTCAACTTCATCACGACGGTCCACCGGCTCCGGGCTCCCGGAATGACGTGGCACCGCATGCCCCTCTTCTGCTGGTCCCTCTACGCCACCTCCTGGATCCAGATTCTGGCCACCCCCATCCTGGGGATCACCTTCATCCTGGTGATGCTCGAGCGGCTTTTCGGAATCGGGATCTTCGATCCGGCCAAGGGCGGCGACCCGATCCTGTACCAGCACCTCTTCTGGATCTACTCCCACCCGGCCGTCTACATCATGATCCTCCCCGCCATGGGCGCCATCAGCGAGATCCTGCCGACCTTCGCCAGGAGGACCATCTTCGGATATCGGGCCATCGCGTATTCCTCGCTCTCCATCGCCGCCTTCGGCTCACTGGTCTGGGCCCACCACATGTTCACCTCGGGCATGAGCGCCTTCGGCAACATGATCTTCTCCCTTCTCACCATGATCGTGGCCATCCCCAGCGCCATCAAGGTCTTCAACTGGACGGCGACGCTTTACAAAGGCTCCATCGAGATGAGCCCGCCCCTCCTGTACGCCCTGACCTTCATCTTCCTCTTCTGCATCGGGGGGCTCACGGGCGTCATGCAGGGGGCCCTGGCCATCAACCAGCACGTCCACGACACCTACTTCATCGTGGGCCACTTCCATTACGTCATGTTCGGCGGAACGGGCTTCGCGTTCTTCGCGGCCCTCCTTTACTGGTTTCCCAAGATGTTCGGGAGGGACTACAACCGAAAGGTCGCCTACGCGGCGTGGATCCCGCTGTTCGTGGGCTTCAACCTCCTCTACTTCACCATGCTCGTCCTGGGCTACATGGGGATGCCGCGCAGGTACTACGACCATCTGCCCCAGTACCACACGGGCCACCTCGTCGCCACGGTGGGCTCCTGGATCCTGGTTCTGGGGCTCGTGGTCCTCTTCGGGAACTTCGTGGCGGCGCTCCTGCGCGGGCGCAAGGCCGAGGACAACCCCTGGGGGGGAGTCACCCTCGAGTGGAAGATCCCTTCTCCGCCTCCCCAGGAGAACTTTGAGACCGTCCCCACGGTGACGGGTCCGCCCTACTCCTTCGGGAAGGAGGGGGGGCCATGAACGCTCCCGCCCACGGCGAGCACCACGACCCCTTCGCGGCCAAGCTGGGAATGTGGCTCTTCCTCGTTACGGAGATCCTCCTCTTTGGAGGCCTCTTCATCGCGTATTCGTACATGAGGGCGCGGTATCCCCACGAGTTCCACCACGCGGGGGGGAGTTTGAGCATCCCCATCGGGGTGGCGAACACCGCGGTTCTGCTGACGAGCAGCCTCACCATGGTCCTCGCCGTGGCCGCGGCCCACCGCGGGAACCTGAAGCGGTCCCTGCTCCTGACCTGGTCCACCGTGGCTCTGGGGGGGCTCTTTCTCGTCAACAAGGGCTTCGAATGGGCGGCCAAGTTCCACCACGGCGTCTACCCCAACTCGGACCACATGGCCTCCCTGCCGGCGGGGGAAAGGGTGTTCTTCGGCCTCTACTTTTCCATGACGGGCCTCCATGCCGCACACGTGATCGCCGGCATGGCGGTCCTTTCGGTTCTGGCGATCCTGATCGCGAAGGGGCGGATCGGCGCGAGGAATCCGGTGGTTCTCGAAAACGGGGGGCTCTACTGGCACCTCGTGGACGTGGTGTGGATTTACCTCCTGCCCCTCTTCTATCTGGCGGCGTGAGGGAGGGCGCGGCGATGGCGGATCGGGGAGAATGGGATCGGATCCGGCGGGAGCCGGTCGGACCGTCGAAGGTGGGACCATGAGCGACTACGCGAGTCACCGCGAATCGGACGGGCACGCCGGCCCCGGCTATGGAACGTACGTGGCCGTATGGGCCGTCCTGCTCGCCCTCACGGCGCTCCTCGTCCTGTTGAGCCGGTTCGGCCAGCGGGCGGCCGTGGCCGGCCTCCTGACCATCACGCCCGTCAAGGCGGCCCTCGTTTTCTATTACTTCATGCACCTTAGGTACGAGCGAGCGCTCCTGAAGGGGGTCCTCATCGTGACCCTGGGGACTCTCCTCATCTTCTTCGGCCTGACCTACGCCGACGTGGCCTTCCGGTGAGGCGGACATGGGCTGGATGAACCAGGCGGCGACCTCCGCCGAAAAGGTCGACTCGGTCTTCCTTTTCGTCTTCGTCTTGTCGGTTCTCTTCCTCGTGTTCATCACGGGGCTGATGATCTACTTCGTCTGGAAGTACAACCGGAAGCGGCACCCCCGCGCCGAGAGCATCGAGGGCCACGCGTGGCTCGAAATCACCTGGACCGCCATCCCGCTGATCCTTTTCCTGTCCATGTTTTATTACGGGTGGACGGAGTTCTCCTACACCCGGAACCCCCCCCGTGACGCCATGGCCGTAGACGTCCTGGCGCGTCAATGGTCCTGGTCCTTCACCTACCCCAATGGGAAACAGACGAGCGAGCTGTACGCCGCGCTCGGGAGGCCCCTGCGGTTGGACATCCGGTCCGCCGACGTGATCCACGGCTTCTTCGTCCCCGCCTTCCGGCTGAAGATGGACGCCGTTCCCGGCCAGGTGAACACGACCTGGTTCGAGCCGACCCAGGTGGGCGCCTACGACGTGGAATGCACCGTCATTTGCGGGGTGGACCACTCCTACATGCTCTCCAAGGTCGTGGTGGTGCCCGAGGAGGAGTTCAAGGCGTGGTACTTCGGACCCGAGGACGCGCCGGCGCCCGGCGCCCGCTATCGGGCCTCCGCGACCGCAGAACCAGCCCAGGCCGTGCATCCGGGCCTGGCGGTCCTCCAGGCCCATTCCTGCACGACCTGCCACTCCCTCGACGGGAGCGTCACGGTGGGTCCCACCTTCAAGGGAGCTTTCGGCCGAAAGGACAGGGTCGAAGCGGCGGGCGTGGAGCGTGAAATTACGGTGGACGAGGCCTACCTTCGCAAGGCCATCCAGGAGCCCAACGTGGAAATCGTGAAGGGCTATCCGCCCGCCATGCCCGAGAGCCCTCTCTCGGAGAAGGAGCTCGATGACGTGGTGGCCTACCTGAAAACGCTGAAGTGAGAGCCGGTGGCTCCGTGAATCCATGCGCGACCTGATGATTCTCACGAAAGTCCCCATCGCGGCGACTTCCACCCTGTCGGCCCTCTCCGTCTACCTCCTGGCCGGCGGGGGAGGCGGCATGGGCCTGGCGTTCCTCTTCGCCGGCGTGTGCCTGGCGGCCATGGGCGCCTCGGCGCTGAACGAGTGGCAGGAGCGGGACCTGGACGCTCTCATGGAGCGGACCCGCCGGCGCCCCATCCCGGCGGGGAGGATCTCCCAGAGCGCGGCCCTCCTTCTGGCCGTCGCCCTGGTCGCCGCGGGCCTCGTCCTGACATGGGAGGTCTTCGGGGTCTTGCCCGCGTTCCTGTGCCTGGGGGCCGTATTCTGGTACAACGCCGTCTATACGCCCCTCAAGCGCCTCTCGGCCTTCGCCGTCGTGCCGGGTTCGGTCATCGGCGCCATCCCTCCCGCCATCGGCTGGACGGCCGCCGGAGCGGACCTGCTCGACGCCCGCCTGGCCTCCCTCTGCTTCTTTTTCTTCCTCTGGCAGGTGCCCCACTTCTGGCTGCTCCTCTACCGCTACGGAGAGGAGTACGAGCGTGCGGGATACCCTTCCCTTAAAAAACTGTTGGGGAAGAGGGGCCTGGCGCGGCTCACTTTTGTGTGGCTCGCCACCGCCGCCGCCTCGGTCCTCCTCCTGCCCCTGTTCGGCGCGGTCCTCTCCCCGGCGTCCGTCTGGATCTTGGGCGTCGCCGCGATGGCCCTCACGGCCGGCTCTCTTCCCCTCCTGGGAGACCGGCCGGCCCCCCGTGTGTTCCGGGCGGCCTTCGCCGCCGTGAACCTTTTCGCGCTCCTCGTGATGGCCGCCCTGGCGGCGGAGCCTTACTGGCCCGGCTCCCTCTCCCTGGCCCTTCGCTGACCGGATTCCCTGGGGCTCGGCACGGGCCGGCGCGACGCCCCTCGGTCCCGGGTGGCCGTCTCTCTTCGCCCCCCCTCCTGTCAGCGGGAACGGAAGTTCACGACCACGGTGAGATAGCAGGCGACGGCGGCCCCGCTCCGGGCGTCGATGGGGCGCGTGTACTTCCACCGCCGGACCGCCTCCACCGCGGCGGCGTCGAAGATGGGGTTGGTGGATTGGACCACCTTCGCCTCCCGGACGGCTCCCGTTTCGTCCACCACCAGTTGCAGGACGACGCGCCCCTCCAGATGCATGGCGGCGGCCGCTCGCGGGAATTCGGGCGAGGGCTGGTAGACGGGCTTGGGGAGATGGACCTGCCAAGTCTCCAGAATGGATGGCGGGTTCTGGACAGGGAGCGGGTCGCGTCCCGGTCCATCGTCCGGGTCCTTGTCGGCGCCGCCCGGAACTCCACCGTCCCCCGTGTGACCGGGTCCTGTGTCGTTCGGGGCGGAGGTGTCGGGAGGTCGGGCGGGGATCTCGTTCGGCGCCTCCATGCCGCGGGGCCTCGTGGGCGCACGGGCGGCGGAAGAGGAGGCGGACGCCTCGGTGCGCCGGGCAGGCGGGGGCTCCAGGGCGGGGGGCGCCGCCCAGAAGGTGAGGGTGATGGGAGGGGCGAGGCGTTCGGGGCCGAAGAGGGCATGGGCCACAAGGAGCATCCCCATCGCGGTCTGCAGGGCGATGGCCGCGGGCAGGGCGGTCCGCCGGAGCGGGGAGGGAGCGATCGGGGGTGAGAATACGTGCTCGAACACGGTGGCCTCCTTTCTTTCCGTCTGCGGACTTGGACCCTGCGGGGATCCGGAAGTTCCACCGGCGGGGCTTCGCTTTTGTATTCCCGGAGGGTACACTCAGACCCATGGCGCGCGTCGTTCTGCTGGACCAGTATGCGGGCCTCGGCGGGGGCCAAAGGATCCTGATGGACCTGGCCCTCGCCATGAGGGAGGCGGGGCATTCGGTTCGGGTCTTCCTGCCTGGGCAGGGAGCCGCGGAGGCCCGATTGCGGGAGGAAGGGTTCCCGGTCCACCCCTTGCCCCTCCCGGCCATGACGCCCGGCAGGAAGCCGCTGGCCGAAAAAGCCGCCTATCCCTTCCATGCCTGGCGGGCGGCCAGAGCCCTTCGCGCGGCCTTGTCCGAGGAACCCGCGGATCTTCTCTACGCCAACGCTCCCCGGGCGTTTCTCCCCGCCGTGCTCGCCGCCCGTGGAGGAGGGCCTCCCGTGGTGCTCGCGCTCCACCTCATCTTCACCGGGGGGTTCGAGCACCGGCTGATCCGGTGGTGCCTGCGGCAAAAGGAGGCCCGGAAGATCGTGTTCTGCTCCGGGGCGGTGGCTCACCCCTTCGCGAAGGACTGCGGGGCGAAGGGCGTCAAGATCCACTACTGGGTGAGCCCCCGGTTCCTGGAGGCCCCCTCCGAGCGGCGGCGCTCCCGTGAAGCGATGGGGTTGAACCCCGGTGACGTGGCCGTGGGTGTCCTGGGAAGGATCTCCCGCACCAAAGGGCAGTCCCTCTTTCTGGAGGCCCTTGCCCCCCTCTTGGAGCGGTACCCGGCTTTGCGGCTTCTCGTGGGCGGCGGGGCGGATTTCGAGGATCCAGAGGAGGAGGCCCGCGTGGCCAGAATGGCGGCCGCGTCGCCGCGCTCGGAACGGATCCGGATCGCGGGCCGGATGGTGGAGGCCATCCCGTTTCTCGACTCCCTCGACGTCCTGGTGGTTCCTTCCCTCTGGGACGAGCCCTTCGGCCTGGTGGCGGTGGAAGGGATGGCGAGGGGGCTTCCCGTCGTCGCGACGCGCAGCGGCGGGCTCGTGGAAATCGTCGACCACAACGTGACGGGATTTCTCGCGGACAAGAACGCCGCTTCGCTGCGGGATGCCGTGGAGAGGCTCCTGGCGGATCCGGGCCTCCGGTCCGCCATGGGGGAGCGGGGGCGGGCCCGGGTGGAGAGCGAGTTCCATCCGGCGAAGCAGCTGGCGGAGGTTCTGGCCCTGTGTTTCGGGGAGTGAAACGAACGGGCTCCGGGGTCGGCGGGCGAGCCTGAGCCCAGCCGGAGGGCCCCGGGAGCCGGGGGGGAATAGGGCATGAAGCTGGCGTTCGTTCAGGACTGGCTCGTGGATTTCGGCGGCGCGGAGAGGTGTCTCGAAGCACTCTGCGAGGCCTACCCCAACGCCCCCCTCCACACGCTCTTCTATGACCCCCGCCAGTTCGAGGATTCGGCCATTTCCACCCGGCCCATCCACACGACCTTTCTCAACCGGCCGATCTTCAAGAGCCGGTACCGGACCTTCCTCGCCTTGTACCCGTATGCGATCGAGCAACTGGACCTCTCGGGAGCGGAGGTCGTGGTCTCCTTCTCGCACAGCGTGGCCCACGGGGCCCTCGTCCGGTCGGACAGCCTCCACGTCTGCTACTGCCACACGCCCGTCCGTTACGCCTGGGACCTGTACCATCCCTATCTCAGGATGGCCGGTCTCACCTGGGGACCCAGGGCCCACGCCGCGCGGGCCGTCCTTCACTACCTCCGGATCTGGGATGCCGCGGCGGCCTCCAGGGTGGATCACTATGTGGCCAATTCCGCCCACGTGGCCCGCAGAATCCGGCGCATCTACGGGCGCGAGGCGGCGGTCATCCACCCGCCGGTGGACGTGGACCGCTTCTCTCCCGAAAGCCGGAGAGGGGATCACTACCTCGCCGTGGGGAGGATGGTGGCGTACAAGCGGATGGATCTGGCCGTGGTCACCTGCACCCGCCTGGGACTGCCCCTTCGGGTGATCGGCGAGGGCCCCGAACTGGGACGGCTCAGACGCCTCGCCGGCCCCACGGTGGAGTTCCTGGGACGCCTGCCCGACGCCGACGTGTCCCGCGAGCTGGCCCGGGCCAAGGCCCTCCTCTTTTGCGGAGAGGAGGATTTCGGGATCACCCCGGTGGAGGCCCAGGCCTCCGGGACCCCGGTCATCGCGTACGGTCGAGGGGGCGCGCTGGAAACGGTGGTTCCTCCCGAAGGCGAAGAGTACGGAGCGGCCACGGGGCTCTTTTTCACAGAGCCCTCGGCGGAATCCCTGGCCGAGGCCCTGTCCCTCTTCGAGAGGGTTCACATGCGGTTCGACCCGTCGGTTTGCGTCGCCCACGCCGCGCGTTTCGGCCGGCCGAGGTTCGTGGAGGAGATGCGGCGCTTCATCGAGTCCAGATGGGAGGCCTTCCGTGGGGTCCGTTGAGCTGTTTTTTTATTATCTGCTCGCCGCGTCCTCCCCCCTCGGCGTGGCCGTGACCAACGCCTCCCTGGGCGCGCTGACCCTCTTCTTCCTCTGGAGGGCGATCCGGGGCCGCTTTCGCCCGAGCCCCGCCGCCTGGCTTCTCGCCTCCTTCCTCCTGTGGCAGGTGGTGTCGGCCCTCCTCAGCCCGTTCCGCTCGGTGGCTCTGCGGGGGATCCTGGATTCCTGGGCCTGGATCGCTTTTTTCGTGGGTGCATCCCTTCCGGCCATCGCCCGGAGGGAGGCCTTTCCAAAATGGGCCGGATTCCTGACCCTGTCGGCGGCCCTGACGGTTCCGGTGAGCCTGGCGGCCTTCTTCCTCGGCACGGATTTCCGGCGTGACTTGCTCGTTTCCAAGGCGGCGGCGGGAACCGTCAACGCCCACGGCTTTTTTTCCCACCACCTCACCTACGCGGGGGTCATGGCCACCGTGGTCCTGGTGGCCGGCGCGCTGGCCCTGTACGGCCGGGGGCGCCGCTGGGCCTGGTGGGTGGGCTCGGCGGCGGCGGGAGTGGGGCTGGTCACGAGCCTGGCCCGGACCTACTGGGTCGGGCTCCTTCCCTCGGCCATCCTCCTGCTTTGGAGGAAGGGATGGAAAGTTGTGGCCGGAGCCGCCCTGGCCGCCGCCCTCGCGGGCGCGATTCTCGTGGCCGCCGGCCCCGACGGGCTGAGGCGTCGGGTGGCGAGCCTGTGGGACCCGGACAACGCGAGCAACGTGGAACGGCTCTACCTCTGGAAGTCCGGCCTGGACATGTGGAAGGAGAGGCCCGTCGCCGGGTGGGGGCCCAACGCCTACGAAAGCGCGGCGGGCCCGTTCAAGGCCCCCTACGCCGGCAACATCCATTACCCCGACCACGAGGGCTTTCGGTCCCGCAGCCACTGCCACAACCTGTACATCATGACCGCCGTCCAGACGGGAACCGTCGGCCTCCTCCTCCTGCTGGCCTTTTTCGTCTCCGCCTTTCGAGAGATCGCTCGCCAGCCGGAAACGAGTCTCCGCATCGGCGCCACGGCGGCCCTGACGACCTTCCTGGTGGGCGGGGTGTTCGAATTCAACGGAGGGGACGCGGAGGTGGCCACGTTGCTGTTCTTCCTCGTGGGCCTTGCTCTGGGACGGGGCGGGCCCGCCCCGGGCGATCCGGAGAAGGGCCCCTGAGCGTCGGGGCCAGGCCGGGCGGCGCGGTCACGGTGGGACCATGCTCCTGAGCGGCGAAGCCTTCGTTCTCGTCCGTCACGCGTACACGGAATCCTCGTGGATCGTGAGCCTGTTCATGCGCGACCACGGGCTCCTCCGCGCCGTGGCCCGGGGCGCTCGGAAGACCCGGAGCGGAGGCCGGGGGTCCCTCGAACCCATGACGAAAATCCAGGTGGAGGTCTTCCTGCGCGAGGGAAGGGACCTCGGGCAGGTCCGCCGCGCCGAAGTCCTGGCCGGCGCCATGGACCTCTTCGAGGACTGGCCGAGGGCGGAGGTCCTCCTGGGGATGTGCGAAATCCTGGAGCGGGGGCTGCCGGCCCAGAGCCCCGAGGAAGAGACCTTCCGGCTCGTGGAGGCCCTGATGGATCCCCTTCGGGAGGGGCTCGATCCGGCGCTGGCGTGGCTCTACTTCGTCCTGTGGTTCTCGCGCCTCCACGGCCATCTCGCCCGCCCGAAGCCTTCTTCCGAGCTGGGGGGAGAGGAGGAGCGGCTTCGTTCGGCCTGCCTGCGGAACGCTCCCGGCGCGCTCGCGGGACTGTCCGTTTCCCCCTCCGTCGTCGTCCGTCTGGCGCGGAGGCTGGAGGGGGGGGTCACGGACTACCTCGGCGCGCCCCTGCGGTCCGCCCCCTCGTTTCGGGGGCGGTGATCGCGGGGAGGAGAGGAGGAGCAAGGCGCGAGATGCTAAGAAGGGAGGCGAATCCGCCCCCGTCCCCGGCCCCGTTGGGTCGCGCCGGAGCCTCGTTGGTGTACAATGCGGCTTCGTCACCCATCCGGAGGATGCCTTGCTCACCATTCAAGACCTCATCGAGAGAATGAAGCACTTCTGGGCTGGCGAGGGCTGCCTCATCGCCGAGCCCTACGACCTCGAGAAGGGCGCGGGGACCATGAACCCCGAGACCTTCCTGAGGGTCCTGGGGCCAAAGCCCTACGCCAGCGCCTACGTGGAGCCGTGCCGTCGCCCGAGGGACGGGCGCTACGGCGAGAACCCCCAGCGCGTGGAGAAGCACTACCAGTTCCAGGTCATCATGAAGCCCAGCCCCGACGACATTCAGGAGCGGTACCTCAGGAGCCTGGAAGCCTTCGGCATCGTCCTGAAAGACCACGACCTGAAATTCGAGGAGGACAACTGGGAGGCGCCCACCCTGGGGGCCTGGGGCGTGGGCTGGCAGGTCATGCTGGACGGGACCGAGATCACCCAGTTCACGTACTTCCAGCAGGCGGGCGGATTCGAATTGAAGCCCGTGACCGTGGAGATCACTTACGGAATCGAGCGCCTCTGCATGTTCCTCAACGGCATCGGAGACATCTACGACCTCCCCTGGAACGAGCGGTTCACTTACGGGGACATGCGCCGCGAGGCCGAGCGCCAGTTCTCGGTCTTCGACTTTGAGCAGGCGCGGACGGACCTCACGGCGCGGTGGTTCGAGGAGTTCGAAACGGAGAGCCGTCGGCTCGTGGAGGCGGGGCTCTACCTCCCGGCCTACGATTTCTGCCTCAAGGCCAGCCACGCCTTCAACATCCTGGACGCCCGCGGGGCCATTTCCGTGGCGGCCCGGGCCGATTACATCAAGCGCGTGAGGCGGCTGGCCTGCGCCTGCGCCGAGGCCTACCTCCAGCACACGGAGGGAGAGAAGGAGGCGGTCCGTGGCTGACTTTCTCCTGGAGATCGGCACCGAGGAGATTCCGGCGGGGATGGTCTGGGACCTGGCCGTCAACCTGGGCCACAACGTGTCCGAGGCCCTCGAGAAGGAGGGGATGACCAGCGCCGCCGATGGCCCCCCTCGTGAGCCCATGTTCGCCTTCATCCCCGGCAACCCCGCCTGGCGCCTCATGCCGGGGATGACGCTTCTTGCCGCGCCCCGGCGGATCGGGTTCCTCCTCGAAGGACTGCCGCTCCGGCAGTCGGACCGCGAAGAGACGGTGGCGGGGCCGCCCCTCTCGGCGGCTCGGGACGCCTCCGGAGCCTGGACCAGGGCCGCCGAGGGCTTTGCCCGAAAGCAGGGCGTCGCCATGGGGGACCTGAAGGAAGTCGCGGGTCTCAAGGGCCCCTGCGTGGGTTTCGTGCGCCATGTGCCGGGGCGGTCCGCCGCCGAGGTCCTGGCGGAGGTCGTCCCGCGTGCGGTGGACGCCCTCTACCTTCCCAAGGCTATGCGGTGGGGGGAGGGGACCGAGGTCTTCGTGAGGCCCGTTCGGTGGGTCGTGGCCCTTCTCGACGATCAGGTCGTCCGCCTGACGATCAAGGGGATCGAGGCGGGGCGCACGAGCCGGGGCCACCGGATCCACGGAACGGACCGGGTCGAGGTTCCGTCCGCGAAGGCCTATTTCGATGTCATGAGGAACCAGCACGTCCTTTCCGACCCCGTGGAGCGCAAGAACAAGATCAGGAAGGAACTCGATGAGCTGGCCGCCGCCGTCGGCGGCGTCTGGAGCGTTCATCGCGACAACCCGTCGGAAAGCGTGTTGTTCGGCGGGTTGCTGGAAACCCTCGTCTTCACCTGCGAGCACCCGACGGCCTTTCGCGGGAGCATCCCCGAGGCCTTCCTGTCCCTGCCCGAGCCGGTCCTTTCCACGTGCCTGAAGGAGCACCAGAAGTCCTTTGCCGTTTACGCGACGAGCGATCCGAACGATCCTCTGGCGGGCGTTCCCCAGACGGAGGAGGGGCTGGCGCTGCGCCCCTTCTTTCTCGCCGTCCTGGACGGGCCCTCAGACCCGACGGGGCTTGTCCGAAGGGGAAACGAGAACGTCACGGTCTCCCGCCTGAAGGACGCGAAGTTCTTCTACGACCAGGACAAGAAGGTGCCCCTGGCGGAGCGGCTCAACGATCTCAAGGGAATCGTCTACCACCCGAAACTTGGGACGTACTACGACAAGGCCCTCCGGATGGAGGTCCTGGCTCGCGAGCTGGCCCCGACCTTCCAAGAGGACCCCGACCTGGCCGGCCGGGCCGCCCTCCTGTGCAAGGGCGACCTCGCTTCCCTCCTCGTCCAGGAGAAGGAGTTCACCTCCCTCCAGGGCGTGGCGGGCGGACTCTACGCCCAGGCCCAGGGGGAAGATCCCGCCGTGGCCCGCGCCATCGGCGAACACTACGGCGAGCCCCTCCCGCAGCCCGGCAGCGCCCATCCTCACCTCAGCGTCGTGGTGGCCCTGGCGGACAAGCTGGACACCCTCGTCCAGTTCTTTTCCATCGGCCTGGCGCCCACGGGCTCCAAGGACCCCTTCGGCCTGAGGCGGGCGGCGAACCAGGTGGTCTCCATGTTGGGGGACCCCGGGCTGTTCGCGGGGGGGCATTCGGGCCTGCGCTTCGATCTGAGCGCCTTCCTGCGTTCTCACGCGCCGGACTGCGCCGCGTCGCTGGAGGATTTCATCCTGGAACGGGCGCGATACTCGTGGGAGGGAAAAGGCGTCGCCGAGGCCAAAGGCGCGCCCTCCTACGACGAGTTGAACGCGGTCCTTTCCCAGGGCCTCTCGGACCTTCTGGACATGCGCGCCCGCCTGGAGGCGGTCCACACCGTGCGCCGGCAGTATCCCGAGGATTTCGACCACCTGGCGGTGGCCTTCAAGCGCGCCAAGAACATCCTGAAGGGAATGCCCGAGGTGGACCTCGATCCCTCTCTTTTCCTGCCTCCCGAGGAGAAGGAGGGCGCGGGGGAACGGGCCCTGCACGAGGCCGTGGAGGCCGTGAGGCAGGAGGCCGAGGAGCTGTTTGAACAGAGACGCTACGCCGAGGGCCTCCAGCGGCTCGCCACGGTGCGGCCGGCCGTGGACCGCTTCTTCGACGACGTGCTCGTCATGTGCGACCCCGACGGAAAGGACCCCGCTCGGACGGCCCTGCAGAACAACCGTCTTGCGCTCTTGCGTGGGCTTGTGGCTCTTTTCGACAGGGTAGCGGACTTCTCCCAGATCGTTCCGAGGGAGAACCGCTGACGGAAGACCGTTCGGACGCGGAGGCCGGGACGGGAGCCCAGGGAGGGACCTTGCCGTGCAGCCGCTGACCAACCTGTTCTACAACTTGGGTTGGGACCTGACGGGGTGGACGGCCCTTCTGTTTCTCGCGGAGGTCCTGGCCCTGTTCACGATCCCGTCGGTTCTCCTCCAGCGGCGGGGACAGCCCCTGGCGGCGCTGGCCTGGACCCTGGGCCTCATCGCCGCGCCCATCCTCGGAGTATTGGCCTGGTGGCTCATCGGACGGAGCCACCTGAAGCGGAAGCGGAGGCGGCGCTCAAGGGCCCATTTCGAGATCCGCGAAGGATTCGCCAACCTGAGGCCTGAAGTGGAAACAGGGCAGGCGGAAGGGCTCGATACCCTCCTGCCCCTGCGCCGGCTCCCCCTGGGCCAGGAGGCGGGGGTCTTTCCGGCGGTGGCCGCCCGGCGGGTCGAGGCGTTCCAGGACGGGGAGGCCACCTACGCGGCCCTGGAGGAGGCCATCGCCGGGGCGCGCCATCACCTCCACCTCCTCTTCTATACGTGGCAGGCCGACGCCGTGGGGGCGAAGTTTCGAGACCTCCTCGCGTCGCGAGCGAGGAGCGGGGTGCAGGTGCGCGTCCTGCTCGACGCCCTGGGAAGTTCGAGGGCCCTGGGACGGTTCATGGACCCCCTTCGTCGGGCGGGGGGGCGCGTCGAGCCCTTCGCGCCCACGAGGTTTCTCCGGCGATCGCTCTCCATCAACTTCCGGAACCATCGGAAGATCCTCATCGCCGACGGGGTCAGGGCGTACGCGGGCGGGCTGAACATCGGGGAGGAGTACACCCGCCACTGGAGGGACCTGGGGCTTCTCCTGGAAGGTCCCGTGGTGGCCCACCTCCAGGAGATTTTCGCCGACGACTGGTGCTTCGCCACGGGGAGGGCCCTGGTGGAAAAGGACTTCGTTCCCACCCAGGCCCTCGCGGGGAAGACCGACGCCGTCTGCCGCCTCATCGCGGGCGGCCCCGACGCCGCGTACAACGCGACCCACGACGCCTTCTTCGTGGCCGCCACCCAGGCCCGGAAACGCATCTGGATCTGCACGCCCTACCTGGCTCCCGACCAGGCGATTCAGACGGCCCTGCGGACCGCGGTGTACCGGGGGGTGGACGTGCGCGTGCTCGTTCCGGCGATCTCGGACGTCCGGCTCGCCCAGATCGCGGGGCGCTCCTACTACCCGGCCCTTCTGGAGTCGGGCATCCGCATCTTCGAATACCTGCCCTCGGTCCTTCACACGAAGCTCTGGCTCTTCGACGACGAACTCTCCGTGGTGGGGAGCGCCAACCTGGACAACCGGTCCTTCCGGCTGAATTTCGAGGTGAGTTGCTTCGTGCAGAACCGGCCCCTAAACGCGGCCCTGTCGAACGCGTTTGTGGGTGACCTCGGGGCCAGCCGCGAGGTAACGGGGGCCGACGTGCGCCGGACAGGGCGCCTTCAACAACTGCAGGAGGCAGCCATGAACCTCCTCAGCCCCCTTCTTTAGAAGGATCGGGATTGGAGGAGGTCAGCCGCGGCTCCGGATCCGGGGGGCCTTGACAAAGGAGGAGACGGGAGTAATATTACTAAATAGGTAACATTCGCCTTGGGGGAGGCCATGATCGGAATCGGAAGGCAGACGGACTACGCGGCGCGGATCGTCCTCCACCTGGCGAGCCTCGAGCCCGGCGCCCGCGTGACGGCCGGCGAGATCGCGCGCAAGCGCCTCATCCCCCCGGTCCTCATCCGCCGGATCGTGAGCCGCTTGTCTTCGGCGGGCATCCTCCGGACGGCCAGGGGGAGCGGCGGTGGAATCGCCCTCGCGCGGCCGGCCCGAAAGGTCAGCCTCCGGGAGGTCGTGGAGGCCATGGAGGGGCAGGTGGCCCTCAACGGCTGCGTGGTGAACCCTGGGGATTGCCCCCTTTCGGACCTATGCCCCGTCCAGCGGGCGTGGTGCCGGGCCAGCCGCCAGTTGGCCTCGGCCCTGGGCAAGATCCGCTTCTCGGATCTGGCCGCCTCCATGACCCCGAAATCCGCGTCAGGGGGGCCGCCCCCGTCTGGCAAGGGACGCCGAGGCGCCAAGGAGGCGAAATCGTGAAGCGGCGCCGCCGGGGCGCCAAGCGGGATCGAAGGACGGCCCCCTGCGAAGGGCTGGATGGTTTGCTTTTAGGGGAGGTGTGAATGGATGCACTGTTGTTGGCACGGATCCAGTTCGCATGGACCATCGCCTTCCACTACATCTTCCCTCCCATGACCATCGGGCTGGGGCTCCTGCTCGTGGTCATGGAGGGGATGTACCTGAAGACGAAGAAGCCCCTCTACCACGCCATGACGCGCTTCTGGGTGCGGGTCTTCGGGCTCATCTTCGCCGTGGGGGTGGCCTCGGGAATCGTCATGGAGTTCCAGTTCGGCACGAACTGGTCCACGTATTCCCGCTACGTGGGCGACGTCTTCGGCAGCGCCCTGGCGGCCGAGGGCATCTTCGCCTTCTTTCTCGAATCCGGGTTTCTCGCCATCCTCCTCTTCGGATGGGACAAGGTGAGCCCCCGGATGCACTTCTTCTCCACGGTCATGGTCTCCCTCGGCTCCATGTTCAGCGCCGTTTGGATCATCGTCGCCAATTCCTGGCAGCAGACGCCCGCCGGATTCCACATCGTGGGCGAAGGGGCCATGGCCCGCGCGGAGGTCACGGACTTCTGGCAGGTCGTCTTCAACCCCTCCACGGTGGACCGGCTCGTCCACGTGCTCCTCGGCGCCCTCCTGACGGGATCCTTCTTCGTCCTGTCCGTCTCTGCTTTCTACCTGTTGAAGAAGCGACACGTCGAGTTCGCCAAGGCCTCCATGCGGATCGCCCTGGCCGTGGCCATCGCGGCGTCCCTGGCGCAGCTCGTGTCGGGCCATTCGAGCGCCCAGGTCGTGGCCGAGCACCAGCCCGCCAAGCTGGCCGCCTTCGAGGGGCTTTATCCCGAAACCTCTGCAGGGGCTCCGCTGACCCTCTTCGGCTGGGTGGACGAGAAGGAGGAAAAGGTCAAGTTCGGCGTGGCCGTGCCCGGACTCCTCAGCCTCCTCCTTCACGGGAACTCGGGCGCGCCGGTGACGGGCCTGAGGGCCTTTCGTCCGGAAGACCGCCCCCCCGTGAACCTCGTCTTCCAGAGCTACCACGCCATGGTCGCCATCGGGATGGCGATCCTCCTCCTCAGCCTCGCGTCCGCCCTGTACTGGTGGCGCGGCAAGCTCTTCGAGACGAGGTGGCTCCTCTGGGGCTGGGTGGCCGCCGTGGTTCTTCCGCACCTGGCGAACCAGCTCGGCTGGATGTCCGCGGAGGTGGGGCGCCAGCCGTGGATCGTCCAGGGGCTCCTGAGGACGAGCGAGGGGCTCTCGAAGGTCGTGTCCGCCGGAGAGACCCTCACTTCCCTCCTCCTCTTCACGCTCGTGTACGTTCTCCTGTTCGTCCTGTTCATCTACCTCCTGGACCACAAGATCAAGGAGGGCCCCGTGGAGGCAGGGCCCGAGAAGGGGGGGCACCGGGCATGAACCTCGATCTGAACGTCGTCTGGTACGTCCTGGTGGGCGTGCTCCTCACCGGCTACGCCATCCTCGATGGCTTCGACCTGGGCGTCGGCGCTCTGCACCTGTTCACGAAGACCGACGAGGAGCGCCGGCTCGCCATCAATTCCATCGGCCCCGTGTGGGACGGCAACGAGGTCTGGCTCGTCACCGGCGGGGGCGCGCTCTTCGCCGCCTTCCCCCACGTGTACGCCACGATCTTCTCCGGCTTCTACCTGGCCCTGGTCCTGCTTCTCTTCGGGCTCATCTTCCGGGCCGTGGCCATCGAGTTCCGGAGCAAGCAGCCCATGGGATGGTGGCGGCAAATGTGGGACGTCTCCTTCAGCGTGTCCAGCATCCTCTCCGCTCTCCTCCTCGGCGTGGCCCTCGGAAACGTCGCCTGGGGAATTCCGCTGGCTCCGGACCACGAATTCGCAGGGACCTTCCTTGGCCTTCTCCATCCCTACGCGCTTCTCGTGGGCGTCACCACCGTGGCCCTCTTCATGATGCACGGCTCCATCTACCTGACGTTGAAGACCGAGGGCGCCCTCCACGACAAGGTGCGGTCCTGGATCAACAACACGATCATCTTCTTCATCATCTGCTACGCCACCACGACCATGGCCACCCTTCTGTACGTGCCCCACATGGTGGCCATCTTCAAGGACCACCCGGGCCTCTTCGTGGTGGCCCTGGCGAACATGCTGGCCGTGGCCAACATACCCAGGGAGATCTACCACGGGCGGGACTTTTACGCGTTCCTCTCCTCCTGCGCGGCGATGGCGGCCCTCATGGCCCTCTTCGGGCTCGGCATGCTCCCGAACCTGGTGTACTCGAATCCGAATCCCGATCTCAGCCTCACGATCTACAACGCGGCCTCCTCGCAGAAGACGCTGGGCATCATGCTCGTCATCGCGCTCATCGGCGTGCCCCTGGTGCTCGCGTATACGGCCAGCATCTACTGGGTGTTTAGGGGGAAAGTGAAGCTGGACGCCCAATCCTATTGAACCTCGCCGGGGTCTCCGGCGGTCCTGGACCCTCGCAAGCGGGGCGGGCTTCGGCCCGCCCCGCCGCATTCCGGTGTAGAATGGCCTCCCCGAGAGGGAAGGGTGGAGCCGATCATGGCCGTCGCGGGAGCCGCGGTGCTCGAACCCATCGAGCTATGGGACGCCTTCGCCGCGGGTGTCTATTTCTTCTTCGGCGTCATCCACCTGGACCTGTGGCTGAGGCGCCGGGACCGCCTCGCCCACCTCTGGCTGGCCGGGGCCAGCGCCTCGGCCTTGGTGGTGGACCTCACCGGCATGGCCGGCAGGAGGTGGATGGACCTCGGGGGAACATGGCTGGGCGCCCTGAACACGCTCGGAGTCGCGCTCGCCACCTGTTTCCTCTTCGAACTCGTCTACTCGCTGAACCGCGATCCGAAGGGCCGGCTCGCGAGGGTCCTTCAGACCTTCGTGCTCGCCCTGGCCCCCGTGTCCGCGCTCCTTCTCCCGCCTCTCTTTCCGGCCGTCCTTCTCGGCTGCTTCTGGCTTCTGGTTTGGGCCATGGTCCGGGCCTTCGCCGCCTCGCGCGAGGGCGACCGCGAATCGGGGATGGTGGCCAAGGGATTCGTGGTACTCACCCTGTGCCTGGTGGGCGACATCCTCCAGGAACTGCGCATCGCCCCCCTGCCGAGCGGGCTTCCCGCCCTCGGGTTCATCGTGCTGTTCCTGGCATCGGCGCGTTCCCTCAACGACCGTTTCGGACGGGAGGAGGAGGCCTCCCGCACGGATTCCCTCACGGGGCTGAAGAACCGGCGCGGCTTTCTGGAGGCCTGCGACGGGGCCCTGGTGAGGAGCCGACGCACCCGCGAGCCCCTCTCGGTCGTTCTGGCCGACATCGACCACTTCAAGAGCGTGAACGACGCCTTCGGCCACGGGGCGGGCGACGAGATCCTTCGGGGCTTGGCGGCCCTGCTGCGAGGATCGGTGCGGGGACAGGACGTGGTGGCCCGGTGGGGCGGGGAGGAATTTCTCCTCCTCCTTCCCGGCACCGCGGGAGACGGAGCGCTGAAGGTGGCCGAAATGCTCCGCGAGAGGGCGGCCCAATTCGCGTGGGCCCACGGAGAGACGTCCGTCTCGGTGACCCTCTCCTTCGGGGTCGCCGAGCACGAGGCGGGACGGGACATCGAGGAGACCATCTCCCGGGCCGACAAGGCCCTGTATCGCGCCAAGGAAGAAGGCCGCAACCGAGTCGTCGCCGGCTGAGAAGGGGCGGCCTCGGTGGGGGGTTGCGAGAAGCGGGGAGGGCGGGCCCTCGGCCCGCCCTCCTCCGATCGCGGCGCGCAGGCTTCACGGAAAAGCCGCGGAGAACCGCTTGCGCCCCGAGGCGCTTGTAAACGGCCTTCTAGTTCTTCTTGGTTTTCTTTCCGGCCGGGGCGTTCTTTTGGACGACCCGCACGGTCTCCCGCGCGATCATGAGTTCCTCGTTGGTGGGCACCACCAGGACGTCCACTTTGCTCGCGCTGGAGGAGATGATCTTCTCCCGGTCGGGGGACTCGTTCTTCTTCGGATCGAGATGGATCCCGAGGTAATCCAGGTTGGAGCAGGCGACCTCCCGGACCCGGGCGTCGTTCTCGCCGATCCCCGCCGTGAACACGATGGCGTCCACCCCGTTCATGGAGGCGGCGTAGGTGCCGATGTACTTTCGGATGCGGTAGCAGAACATCTTGAAGGCCATCTCAGCGCGCTCGTTGCCCTCGGCGATGGCCTTGTGGATGTCCCGCATGTCGTGGCTCACGCCCGAGACGCCGAGCAGGCCGCTCTTCTTGTTGAGGGTGGCGACCACGCCCTCGGCGTCGGTTTTCTCCACCTCGGCCATGTAGGGGATCAGGGCCGGGTCGATGTCGCCCGAGCGCTGGCCCATCATGAGGCCGTTGAGGGGCGTGAGGCCCATGGAGGTCTCGAGGGACTTCCCGTTCTGGATGGCCGTGATGGAGCACCCGTTTCCGAGATGGGCCGTGATCATCCGGAGGGACTCGAGGGGCTTTCCGAGGATCTCCGCGGCGCGATTGGCCACGAACTGGTGGGAGGTGCCGTGGAAACCGTACCGGCGCACGCCGTGGCGTTCGTAGTACTCGTAGGGGATGGCGTACAAGAAGACGTGCTTGGGCATGGTCTGGTGGAAGGCCGTGTCGAAGACCGCCACCTGGGGCACGGTGGGGCAGAGCTTCTGGCAGGCCTCGATCCCCGTAAGGTTGAGGGGGTTGTGAAGGGGGGCGAAGCGGATGCAGTCACGGATCGCGTCCACCACCTTGGTTTCGAGAAGGGCCGACTCGTGAAACTGCTCGCCCCCGTGGACGACCCGGTGGCCGATGGCGACGATCTCGTCCACTCCCTTCAGAACGCCGTACTCCTTGTCCGTGAGGGCGTTGAACATGTCGCTCACGGCCACGGCGTGGTTCGGGATTCCGGATCGGATCGTGATCTTGCCGACGCCGACCGATTCGTGCTTGAGGCTGGCCGCCTCGGAGCCGATCCGCTCCACCAGACCCTTGGCGGAGATTCGTTCGTTCTCCATGTTAAAGAGCTGGTACTTGAGCGAGGAACTTCCGCAATTGATGACCAGAGTGTTCATCTCTTGTCTCCGTAAGACCCGCCGGGGGTCCGCTTGGGTGAGCGGGGCGGCGCCCCGCCTGGGTTTTTTCAGCCGAGTACCTGGGCCCCGGTAAGGGCGGCCACGTTGACGATGTCCGAGACTTTGCATCCCCGGGAAAGGTCGTTGGCCGGTTTGGCCAGACCCTGCAGGACGGGGCCGATGGCCTCCGCCCCGCCGAGACGCTCCACGGCCTTGTAACAGATGTTCCCCGCATTCAGATCGGGGAAGACAAGGACGTTGGCCCGTCCCGCCACGGGGCTTCCCGGCGCCTTCCGCTCGCCGACGGTCGGGACGAGGGCCGCATCCATCTGGAGTTCGCCGTCCACGGCCAGATCGGGCCGGCGCTGGCGTACGATCTCCAGGGCCTTGCGGATGCGGTCGATGTTCTCGTGCTCCGCGCTTCCACGGGTGGAAAAGGAGAGGAGCGCCACCTTGGGGTCCATATCGCAGAAGGCTCTGGCGCTGTGAGCCGAGGCGATGGCGATGTCGGCGAGCTGCTCGGCGTTGGGAAACGGGATGGCCGCGCAGTCCGCGAAGATCATGAGGCCGTCCTGGCCGAATTTGGGATCGGGATGGATCATGATGAAGCACGAGGACACGGACTTGATCCCGGGGGCGCATCCGAGAACCTGGATCGCCGCCCGCATGACGAGGGCCGTGGTGTTGTGCGCCCCGCTCACGCACCCGTGGGCGTATCCGCGCCGGACCATGAAGTCGCCGAAAAAGACGTTGTCCGAAACCGCCTCGCGGGCCTGATCCGGGGTCATGCCCTTGGCCTTCCGCATGCCGTGGAACTCGTCGGCGAATTCCTCCAGCCACGGGGAGGCACGGTGATCCAGGACCTTCACCCCTTCGATTCCGGGCGCACCGGGACCCAGGGCTTCCTCCACCTGTCGAGGGGTGGCGAGGAGGGTCACCTCGGCGAATCCCTCTCGGGCTACCTCGACGGCGGCCTGGACCATGCGTTTGTCCATGCCTTCGGAGAGCACGATGTGCGGCCTCCGGGCCTTCACTTTGGCCTTGATCCGATCCATCACGTGCATGGTGTTCCTCCTGGCCCCCCGCTTTGGCGGCATCCGCCCTTCAACCTCCCTCGGAAGGCCGGGCCGATGTCAGTCCTCCGGAGCGCGGGCGGGATCCGTGGTGGGGCGGGGGGGGCTTGTGGTCTCTTGAATCTCCTGTTCGTCGGCGCCCGGGGCGGGTCGCCGCCAGGTGGGGGATTATACTCTGGGCCCTCCCTGGCGAAGCGGAACATCCCGAGCCAGAAGGGCCATAGGGGCAATTCACCCGAAGCACGCGGAGGGTGTGTGTGCGCGCTCACTCCCTTTCGAAGGGGTGTCCCTCGGCGTGGAAATCGGGAAGGTAGTGGGAAGCGCTCCGCAACTCCTGGACGTAGCCCTCCTCTAACCCTTCTTTTTCAAGGGCTTCCAGGACGCGAGCGTATTCTCCCTCGTGAAGGGGGCGAGATAGGAGGGGATGCCCCACCGCGCGGTGGCGCGGAAAATACTGGGCGAGAAGACTCACCGCCACGCCCTTCCCCAGGGCCGACGACAGGAACCGGAGGACTTCGGCGGATTGGGACAGGCGGTTGGGAAGAACCAGGTGCCGGACCAGGAGGCCCCGCCGGGCCAGCCCGTTTTCGTCCATTTCCAGGGGGCCCACCTGCCGCCACATTTCGGCCAGCGCCGCCTGAGCGTTCGGAACATACCCGACGGCGTCCGAAAGTTCCCTGGCCACGGGCTCGTCGAAGTACTTCATGTCAGGCATGTACACGTCGACGATCCCGTCGAGGAGCGCGAGGGTCGAGGCGGAGTCGTAGCCGCCCGAGTTGTACACCACCGGTATCTTCAGGCCGCGGCGGGCGGCGAGGGCCAGGGCCTCCACCGCCTGAGGAACGACGTGACTGGGGCTGACCCAGTTGAGGTTGTGGACGCCCTGACCCTGGAGCTCGAGGTACAGGGCGGCCAGTTCCTCCGCCGAGAGGGCGCCGTCGCCCGGTCGCCAGTCCTGGCTGATCTGAGCGTTCTGGCAGTAAAGGCAGGCCAGATTGCAGTGGGCGAAGAAGACGGTGCCGGAGCCGCGGCTCCCGCTGATGCACGGTTCCTCGCCCCGGTGCACACAGTGGGAGGCCACCTCCGCCCGGCGTCCGGTGCGGCACACGGCTCGCCGGTCGAGGAGGCGTTTCACCCGGCAGTTCCTGGGGCAGACCCGGCACTCGGAGAGGAGGTCGAGAAGCGCCTCAACGCGCCGGTTCAGCTCGCCGGATTCGAGGAGGCCCAGGTACGAGGGATAGGGTCCGGAGGTCATGCGGTCGCTCGCGGAAGGAGGGGACTTTTCAGGATCCGACAGGGTCGAATCCCTCCGGCGGAATCCGGTAGGCGCCGATCCTATCCATGGTGGCGTTAAAGTCCTCCACAATCCTTCGCAGAATGTCCCTCACCGGCCCACGGGTCCGCACCAACCCCGCCACCTGGCCCATCATGACCGAGCCGCGCGTCACGTCCCCCTCCATGACCGCGGCGCGCAAGCGGCCCACGGCCAGGCCTTCGATCTCTTCCCAGGGAGCTCCCTGTGCCTCCATTTCATGGAATTCCTGGGTCAGCATGTTCTTGAGGGCGCGGACCGGCTTGCTGATGGAGCGGCCCGTGACGGCGGTGGATCGGTCCGAGGCCTTGAGGATGGCCTGCTTGTAGTTTTCGTGCGCCCGGGATTCGTCGGCCACCACGAGGGCGGTCCCGAGCTGGATCCCCTGGGCGCCGAGGGCGAAGGCCGCCGCCATCCCACGGCCGTCGGCCACTCCGCCGGCGGCGATGACGGGGATGCTCAGGGCGTCGACCATCTGGGGGATCAGCGGCAGAGTGGCGGTATCGCCGATGTGGCCGCCGGCTTCCTCGCCCTCGGCGACGATGGCGTCGGCGCCCGACCGTTCGAGCCGGCGCGCGAGGGCCACCGAATTGACCACGGGCACCACCCGGACGCCGGCGGCCTTGAGTTCCGCGATGACCGGCCCGCTGTTGCCGGCCCCCAGGGTGACCACGGGGACCCTCTCCTCGCGGACCACGTCCACGCACGCCTTGAAGTTGGGCGAGAGGAGGATGAGGTTGACCGCGAAGGGGCGGTCCGTGAGGGTCCGGATCTTGCGAATCTCCTCCCGCAAGAGTTCCCCCGGCATGTTGCCGGTCGCGATGCAGCCCAGGCCGCCCGCCTCGCTCACGGAGGCGGCGAGGACCGCCTCGGATACCCAGGTCATTCCCCCCTGGAGAATGGGAAGCCGGATCCCCAGAATGCGGCAGACGGCGTTGTCTATCACGGCGAAGCCCCCCGTTTGGAGAACCATCCCCCCGACCCCAGGGCCCGGGAGAACTCTTCGAAGGCGGCGCGCTCTTCCGGCTTCGCGTAACGGCCCTCCAAGGGAAGGTAATGCAGGTAAAGGCACAGCCGCCAGGCCAGGATCTCGAGCTTGGGATCCTCCATCTCCCCTCGGGCCGAGGCGAGAAGGATGTCCCGGACGGGCGAAAACCGGACGGGTGGGGCGTCGCGCTCGTTCACCGATCCGTCGCCGGTGGCTTCGCCCTGAAGGGCGGGATTCACGCGCGCCGCGCAGAGGTGGATCTTCTCTGAGGACTGGCCGTGGGAGGGAAAGAAGCCTCCCCCGAGGGGGACCACGTCCCGGGGCTGGATCCCGTAGCCGGTCTCCTCCAGGACTTCCTCCACGACCCTGCGGACAAGACCCTCGGGTCCGAGGTCTCCGGGCTCCAGGCTCCCCGCCACCGCTTCCGGCACGGTCTGATAGGGACGGGGGTCATCGACGGCGAGGGCAAGGTCCCTTCGAAAGTAGACGGGCACGCGGATGCCCGGTCGCCAGGCCATGGCCGGGGCCCCTCCCTCCTCGTGGAAAAGCCCGATCGCCACGGCGTCGTACCCGCGGCGGTGGATGTACTCGTAGAGGTAAGGCCGCGACGTCCCACCGTCGGCGTAGACGTTTCGGTACTTCAGCCGAACGAGGGTGAGGAACCCGCCTTCATCCGGTCCGGGTTCTCCGGCCACCTCCACCGCCACCACGGTCCGGGGGTGTGCCACGTCAGGCCTCCACGGGGTGGAACCGGAAGGAGAGGGGCTTTTCTTCTTCGATGCGGCCGACGGGGGAGTCGGGATCGTGTTCGAGAAAGAGAAGCCAGTCCTCGCGGGCCGCCTCGGGAAGCACCCGTCGCTTGGTCTCGAGCGTCACCGTCGGATGGAGGTCGTAGGCCATGATCCAGGGGAGGGGGATGTGGTGGCGTGTGGGGACGCAATCCCCCATGTAGAGCGCCTTCCGGTTCCCCGACTCCAGCAGCACGCCTTGCATCCCGAGAGTGTGGCCCGGGAGGGGGAACAGCCTCACGCCGGGCGCCACCTCCACCTCGCCCTCGGCGAGCTCCAGGCGCCCCTGGGAGCGGAGGGGCTCGTAATTCTCCGCAAAGTAGGAGGCCCGGTTTCGTTCGTGGGCCGCCACCGCGTCCTCGTATTCCCTCTTCTGCACGACATACCGGGCGTTGGGAAAGGAGGCGACGGCTCGTCCCGATTCGTCCCGCCGCGTGTTGCCCCCGGCGTGGTCGAAGTGGAGGTGGGTGTTGACGACCACGTGGATGTCCTCGGGTTTGAGCCCGACGGCTCCGAGGGCCTCGGGCAGGAGCCAGGGCCCCATGGCGTACATTTCGTGAAACTTCGAGTCCTCCTTCTCGCCGGCACCCGTGTCCACCAGGAGGTTCATGCCGCCCGAACGGACCAGGAGGACGTTCATGGCCATGGCGATCCGGTTTTTCTCGTCGGGGGGCATTTTCTTCTCCCATAGGACCCGGGGAACGACGCCGAACATGCTTCCGCCGTCCAACCGGAACCGGCCCGCGACGAGGGACAGGACTTCCATTTCTCCAAGGCGCACGCTGATCTCCTTACTCGTCTTGCTCGTCACTCCCCGGTGCGACGGGTGGGGGGGGGACCTCTCTGAGGGGTAGAACAACGGTGAACCGGCTTCCCATTCCTACCTTCGATTCCACAGTGATCGCGCCGTCGAGGAGTCGGGCGCAGCGGTCGGCGATGGAGAGCCCGAGGCCCGTCCCCGCATGCCGTCGGGAGTCCGAACCGTCCACCTGCCGGAATTCCTCGAAGATCCTGCCGGTCTCCTCGGGCGGGATGCCCCGGCCCGTGTCGGAAACCTCCACTCGGAGACGACCGTCGGAGGCCTCCGCGGTGAAGGTGGCCCCTCCTTCCCTCGTGAACTTGGCGGCGTTGCTCAGGAGGTTCCGGAGGATCCTGCTCAGCAGCTCGGGGTCGGTCCAGGCGACGGGGGGCAGGTCTTCGGACAGCACCCTCTCCAGACGGAGCCCCTTCTGCGTGAAGAGCGGTTCCGACTCGTCGAGAAGGGACGTGAAAAAGGCCCCCATTTCCACGGGTCGCTCCTGGACCGTAAAGGCCGCGCGCTTCAGCTTGGCCAGGTCCAGCATGTCCCCGATGATGTCGAGGAGCTGGCGGGCGTTCCGGAGAAGGATCTCCAGGTGACGCGCCTGGACGGGGGTGAGAGACCCGCCGCCGCGTTGGAGGGATTCGGCCGAGATGAGGATCGTGGTGAGGGGGGTCCGCAGTTCGTGGGTCACATTCGCCACGAACTGCTCCTGCAGGCGGTTGGCCTCCTCGAGTTGGGCCACGGTCTTCTTCAGCTGGGTGTGGTGGCGGACGAGCTGTTCCCGGGTCCGGTAGAACTCGGACACGTCCCGGAGGATCCCCAGGAACGACGTGGAACGGCGCGAGGGTTGGGAGGGAGCCACGGTGAGAAGGCCCCAGAAGGCGTTCCCGGACTTCGAAAGGACCCTGACCAGCTTGTTCCGGATTCCCTCGCGGAGGATCCGGTGGGTTCCCACCAGGCGCAGGCGGCGGATTTCGTCGGGCGGCAGGAAGGCCTGGAGGTCGAGGGGTCGCCCGACCACCTCCTCCGGGTCCACGCCGAGGACCACCCGCAGGGCGGGGTTGACGTATTCCACCTTCAAGTCGCGGGAGAGCACGAAAATGACGTCCGTGGACTGGTCCGTGAGAGTCCGGAACTGGTCCCTGAGGCGCAGGTTCTCCCGTACGAGCGCTTCCGAAGCGGAGGGGGCCAGGAGCCAGATGACCCGTCCGGCCGACCCTCCGCCGTCGTCGGGCAGGGGATCCTCCAGGGCCAGGAACGTCCGGAGCTGACCCGAGACGCTCCGCTCCACCGGCACGCCGTCCACGCCCGGGAGCGTGCCGGGAAGGCGCTCCCGGAGGGCGCGCAGCAACCCCGGCCAGACCTTCTCCAGGGGGACGCCGGCGAGGTCCTCCGGGGGAGAACCGAGGATCCGACCGGCGCTGGTGTTGGCGAAAAGAACACGGCTGTCGGGATCGAGAGCGAGGATGGCCTGGGGGATCCCGGCCAGGAATCTCTCCAGAAGCGGATCCAGTCTTCGCGGAAGGTCCTCCACTTCGCCCTCCCGTCTCAAGACGCCGGCCAGTGGGCCACGGAATTCTCCAGGCGGATGCCCGCAACTTCCACGGTCACCCGGTCTCCCGGCGACAGGCGGCCCACGCCCGAAGGGGTCCCGGTGGCGATGAGGTCTCCGGGCAAGAGCGTCATGGCCCGCGAGATGTACCGGACCAGATCGGGGATGGGGAACGCCATGTCGGCCGCCCGTCCTTGCTGGACGGGACGTCCGTTCAGCTCCGTGGTCACCATCAGGTTTTCCCAGTCCGGCTCCGTCTCCATCCAGGGTCCGAAGGGGCAGAAGGTGTCGAAGGACTTTGCCCTCGTGAATTGGACGTCCAGGCGCTGGAGGTCCCTGGCCGTCACGTCGTTGAGGGGGGTCACCCCGGCGAGGTAGATGAGGGGGTCATGGCCGTCGGGAATCCTGTGGCACGTCCTTCCCACCACCAGAGCGATCTCCCCTTCGTACTCCACCTGTTCCGAATCCTCGGGAAGGAGGATGGTCCCTCCCGGGGCGAGGACGGAGGAGGGTGCCTTGAGGAAGAGGAGGGGGCGGTCCGGCATCGGGTTCCCGAGTTCCCGGGCGTGCTCCACGTAGTTCCGGCCCACGCAGACGATCTTCGAAGGTGTGGAGGGAGGCAGCAGGACGGCTTCGCCAGGTGGGACGCGGACCCCTTCCGGGGTGATCCAGGCATGATCCTCCAAAACCCTGACGGGTACCTTCCGCCCGTTGAGAAGAACCCTTCCTACCCGCATGTCAAGGCCTCCTCGATGGACTCTTGGAGCAGAATCCCCCGGAAGACGACGCGGGCCTCCCCGGTGAGGCGGAAGGTCGGGGGTGTGCCGGAGATCTCGACCGACAGCTCCTGGCCGGACCGGACGCCCAGCCGGACTCTTGGGCCGGTCAAGCCCCTACGGTGGAGAACCCACGCCACGGCCGTAGCTCCGGTCCCGCAAGCCAGGGTCTCGGCCTCGACGCCCCGTTCGAAGGTGCGCATCGGGAAGGGCTCCCCCTTCGTTGTGGAGACGAAGTCCACGTTGGCTCCCTCCGGACCGAGCTCCGGGGCGGAGCGCAAGGCGGCGCCGAGGGCGGCCACCGGCACCGTTTCGACGTCCCGGACGAAGACCACGAGGTGAGGCACGCCCGTTCGGGCCAGGAGCCCCGTCAAGGTCCTTCCCTGAACCTCCACCGGGATGGGGGCCGGTTCCTCCGTGGCCCCGGGGACCTCCACCTCCACTCGCGAATCGGGCAGGACGCGGGCCGAGAACACCCCCGCCGGGGCTTCGATGTTCATTTGCCGTCCCGCGATCACCTTGAGGAAGGCGAAGCGGGCGGCGCACCGCGCTCCGTTCCCGCACATGTCCGCCAGGGATCCGTCCCGGTTGAAAATCCGGATGCGGAAATGAGCCTTGCTCGAGCCCTCCAGGAGGATGAGCCCGTCGGCGCCTACCGACGTGCCCCTCCGGCAAAGTCCGCGGGAGAGGCGGTCGAGTGGAAATCCGCTCCAGGCGCCCTGCCGGTTGTCGCCCAGGATAAAGTCGTTCCCGGCGCCGGACATCTTGAAGAACTCGATCTGCTCAATCATGGTCCGGGTTCTGAGGCCCCGCAGGCTGCCCCGGGGAGTGGAGGCTTCGTCGGGGATAGGGGTCCCCCTTCCGGCCGCAGGAAAAGGCCAGCGCGAGAAGAAGGAGGGCGACGAGGGCGACGGCCTTGCGCACGGGTTCCTCCCGAAAGAGTATAGCACGGCCGCGCGGGCGAAAAGCGGTCCATCCAGGGGCCTCTTCGCGGGCCCTCCCGAGAGATCCCTTTCCTTGCACCCTGGCCGGGTGGAGAATGGTCTCCATGGGTGCCGAGGATGCCAGGGCGGCCTGGCGGATCACGGGGAAGGTCCAGGGCGTCGGGTTTCGATACTTCGTGGCCCGCCACGCGCAGATCCTGGGCGTGAGGGGATGGGCCCGGAATCTGGCCGACGGATCGGTGGAGGTTCAGGCCAGGGGGACTTCCGCCGCTCTCGCCGCTCTGGAGCGCGTCCTGGGGGAGGGCCCCCCTCATTCCCGCGTAGAGAGGGTGGCCGCCCTGCCCCCTTCCGGTTCCCTTGAAAGGGCCTCTTCATTCACGATAGAATCCGAGTTCGGCTGGACGTAGGCCGGACCGTGTGCCTGTAGCTCAGTTGGATAGAGCACCTGCCTCCTAAGCAGGGGGTCGTGGGTTCAACTCCCGCCAGGCACACCACCCACGCGCGGAAGAGAGAAAGGGGACCGAATGGCCAGCAGGAGACTCAGCAAGCAGGAAATGCGCCAGGACCAGTTCCGAAGCCTCCTTTCCGAGGCGTTCGTTGCCTCCATCCGGAGCATGGAGACCCATTGGAGGATCTATCTGGCCGGGCTGGCGGTCCTGGTCGCCTCGGCGGCGGGCGCCTTCGCGTTCTGGAACCACCTGGAGGCCAAGAAGGCCGAGCGGTCCCACCGTCTCAATGAAGTCATCGAAGCCTTCGCGGCTCCCGTGGGCGAGGCCGCTGCGGCCGGGGGGGCGTCCGCGCTTCGTTTTTCGGACGAGGCGAAGAAGACGGCCGAGGTGGAAAAGCGGCTGAAGGCCCTGGAAGCGGAAGGTTCGGGCGGATCGGGGGGCCTGACCGTTTTCTACAAGGCCATTTCGTTGGCTCGGCAGGGCAAGACCCGGGAGGCCGCCGCCGCTTTGGAGCCCGCCACGAAGGGCGGCGTCCTTGCGCCGCTGGCCCTTCCCATGAGGGGAGGGCTCTACGAGGCCCTGGGCGAGTTCTCCAAGGCGGAGGCCGATTTCAAGGCCCTGGCCCAGCTCGAATCTCCAACTCTCCCCAAGGGGGAGGGCCTGTGGCAACTCGGCCAGTACTACGAGCGGCGGGGCGAGAAAGCGAAGGCCGCCGAGGCCTACAAGAAGATTCAAGAACTGATGAAGGGGACGGAGGAAGGGGAGGAACCCTCCATCCTGCAGAGGGCGAAAAAACGCCTGGAGGCCCTCGAGGGAGACGCATGACCGAAAAGGACGAGAGGACCCCGCTTCCCGAGGAGCCCCAGATCCCAGTCGCCCATCAGGATCTGGAAACCCTGTACCGCCTCGCGTACGTCGTGCACTCCTACACCGACCTTCAGCCCCTCCTCGAGAATCTCGTCGACCTGGCGATCCAGCACCTCAACGCGGAAAGGGGGGTCATTTTCCTCCTGAACCCCCAGGGGGAGCTCTACCCCACCGTGGCCCGCTCCCTTTACCCCGATGAACTCGTGGACGTTCAGCGCGTGGCGCTCTCCGTGGTCCACGCCTCCATGAAGAGCCAGGAAGGGATCCTGAGCGCCAACGCGCAGAGCGATCCCCGCTTTCAAAGCGAAAGCGCGATCCACTACAACATCCTCTCGGTGATCTGCATGCCGCTCAACTTCGCCGGCACGCTGCTGGGGGCGCTCTACGTGGACCACGGGAAGCGGCCCGGCGCGTTCACCGAACGCGACCACAAGTTCCTGAAGTCCTTCGTGGACCTCGCCTCATCCGCAATCAAGTCCGCCCAGGAGAAGGAAAGCTACCGTCTCGAGAACACCTATCTGCGGCAAATGGCCTCCGCCGATCAAGGGTTCCCGGAAATCATCTCCAACTCTCCGAAGATCATCAGCATCCTCGAGACCGTGGAGCTCGTCGCGGCGAGCAACGTATCCGTCCTGATCATGGGGGAGAGCGGAACGGGAAAGGAGCTCATCGCCAGGGCGATCCACTTCAAATCGTCCCGGCGCGACAAGAAGTTCGTGGCCCAGAATTGCGCCTCCCTTCCGGAGTCCCTTCTGGAGAGCGAGCTCTTCGGATACAAGAAGGGGGCCTACACGGGGGCTTCCCACGACAAGCCGGGCCTTTTCGAGGTGGCCGACGGTGGAACCCTCTTCCTCGACGAGATCGGCGACCTCTCCCTGTCCTCCCAGGCGAAGATTTTGCGCGCCCTGCAGGAGGGGGAGATCCGGCGCATCGGTGACAACAAGCCCCGCAAGGTGGACGTTCGGATTCTGTCGGCCACGAACAAGGACCTTCAGGACCAGATACAGAAGGGGCTGTTCCGCGAGGATCTCTTTTACCGCCTCAACGTGGTCACGGTGAAGCTTCCTCCCCTGAGAGACCGCAAGGAGGACATCGGGCTCCTCGCCCGCCACTTCTTGAACTTCTACGGAACGCGGATGGGGCGCCGCCACCTCGGCTTCGAGAAGGAGGCGGTGGACATGCTTTCCGCCTATGCCTGGCCCGGAAACGTCCGCCAACTCAAGAACGAGATGGAGCGCCTGGCGATCCTTTTGGGCGACGGGGAGATGGTGGCCCCCCAGCATCTTTCCGAGGTCATCCAGCAGGCGGCGCTGCTAGCGGCCACCCACACCGGGGCCAAGTTGAAGGACTCCCTGGACGCCATCCAGAAGAAGATGCTGGTGGAAGCCCTTCAGAAGTACCGCTGGAACAAGACCCGGGCCGCCGAGGATCTGGGGATCACCCGCAGGGGCCTCATCAAAATGATCGAGCGGTTCGACCTGGACCGAAGAAAGCGCCCGCGCTGAAAAACCGGCCGGAGCAGGCGGACCATGCCCAAGAGAGTCCTGAACCTACCGAATCTCCTCACGGCCTTCCGGATCTTCCTGGTGCCATTGGTGGTGGTCGTCCTGCTCACCGAGTTCCAATTCGAGAAGTGGTTCTTCTTCAACCGCGAGACGCTGGCGGTGGGGATCTTCCTGCTCGCCTCGCTGACGGACCTGCTCGACGGGTATCTGGCGCGCCGGAGGAACCAGGTGACGACCCTCGGCCAGCTCCTGGATCCGATCGCGGACAAGCTCCTCGTGGCCTCGGTTCTCATCTCCCTGGTGGAGCTCCAGCTCACGGCGGCCTGGGTGGTTGTGGTGATCGTGGGCCGGGAGTTCTCGGTGACCGGGCTGAGGCTCATCGCAGCCATCAATCAGGTCGTGATTCCGGCGGGGCGCCTCGGGAAATGGAAGATGGTGGTGGAAGTCATCGCCATCTGCTTCATCATCTGGGGCAACCAGAAGGAATGGGACTGGGTCCAGATCACGGGCAACTGGCTCCTGTACATCGTCGCCTTCATCGCCGTGGCCTCCATGGTCGAGTACTTCAAGGAGTTTTCCAAAAAGATCGACCTCTTCAAGGGGGAGGCCCTCGGATGAGCCCAGCCGCTCCGGGGACTGGACGGGTCCGGTGAGGGAGGCTCTCCTTACTCGGATCGCCCTGTTTTGCGCGCGCCATTACCGAGGCGTATTCGCGGTTTCGGCGTTCCTGGCGGCGATGGCCCTCGTTCTCTTCGCCCTCAAGCCGCCCAGCATCGAGTCGGACATCCTGGACCTGCTCCCCAGGAAGAACCCCTCCGTTCAGGATTTCCGGCAGGCGACGGAGGATTTCAAGAGCCTCGACTACCTCTTCGTTCTGCTCGAGACCGCCGATCCTGAGGCGCACCCGATCTCCGAATACGAGGAGTACGCCGACCAGCTGGCGGAGGCGATCCGGGAGACGGGGCTCGTCGAGACCGTGGAATACCGCCTCCACGACTTCGAGGGAATGGTCCAGGCCCTCCTTCCCTACACGCTCTTGTACCTCTCCCCGGACTCGTTGCCCGAGGTGGCTCAACGGTTTACGAACGAAGGAGTCCGGGCCCAGGTGGAGAGCAACCGCAAGCTCATCTCCAATCCCGCGTCCCTGGTCACCAAGCAACTCGTCCAGTACGATCCCTTCGGCCTCTTTCCCATCCTGAAGCGCAACTTCGCCGGGAAAACCCGGCAGCTCAAGGTCGATCTCTCCGACGGCTACTACCTCTCCCGCGACGGGACGGCCCTTCTCATGATCGTCCGGCCCAAGAGGCCCGCGCAGAACATTCCCTTCGGGAAGGAACTCATGGCCGGGGTCCGCTCGGCGGAGAGGACCCAGAGGGAGAGGTGGACGGCCGAGGGGGAGGAGGGCCTCGAGGCGCTTACGGTGCGGTACGGCGGGGGCTATCCGATCGCGCAGGATGACGCGGACCTCATCAAGCGCGACGCCGTCCTCAACACGGCCACTTCCGCGGTCCTGGTCATGGGGGTGTTCCTCTGGGCCTTCCGGCGCAAGAGCGCCCTGGCCTACGGCTGGATCCCGCTGCTATTCGGGATCCTCATGACCTTCGCCGTGGTCCACCTGTTGGGGATCCACCTCAACAGCGCCACGGCGGGATTCGCGGCATTGCTCATCGGTCTCGGCATCGATTTCTCGACGGTGATCTACGGACGCTACGTGGAGGAGCGAAACGCGGGAAGGGGATCCGAAGAGAGCATCGCGACGGCCCTCGGCCGGACGGGAAAGGGCGTTTTCGTCGGGGCCGTCACGACCGCCTGCACGTTCGGGGCCATGATCGTCACGGAATTTACGGGGATGCGCCAGGTGGGCATTTTCACTTCCGTGGGCATTCTCCTGAGCGCCGCGAGCGTCTTCGTCCTCCTTCCCGCCATGCTCCAGTTCCATCAGATTCACAAGGAAAAGCGTGCGGCGGAGCCTTCGTTCCACATGCACGCCTTCTGGGTGGACGGGATCGCGCGGGTGGCCCACCGAAGGCCGTGGACCACGCTGCTGATCGCGGCGGGGCTCACGGCGGTGTTCGGTATGTTCGCTCTCGGCATCCGCCTGGACGACAACATCAAGAACCTCAGGAGCTCCCGCAATCGGGGGATCCACGTCTCCTCGGAAATCGCGAAGAAATTCGGCGCGTCTCTCACCTACATGATGGTCCTTCTGGAATCCTCCTCACCCGAGGGCATCGTGGCGGATGCGGAGAAGGTGACCGAGGCGGTCCAGCCCTACCTCAAGACGGGAGACATCCTCTTCACGGACAGTCCCTCCACCTATCTCCCGCCGGTGGACCGGCAACGACTCGTGGTGGAGGCACTTCGCCGGCAAGGGGAGGCGGAATTTTCGTTCACGCGGATTCGGCGGACCTTCCTGGCGTCCTGCCGCCAGGAGGGGTTCAACCCGGAGTTCTTCCGGGAGTACCTGGTGAATCTCGGTCGCATGCTCCGTCCCGACGGCCCTTTGACCTACGACCAGATTCGTCGCACGCCCCTGGGTCCGGTGCTGGACAAATTCATCGTGGAGAAGGGTCCCGGCAGGTACCGGGGGGTGGTGTACCTGTACATGTCGGAGGAGTTCAGGAGGTTCGAGCCAACGGGCCTCATCGAGGCCGTCCAAGCCCGAGTTCCCGAGGCGAAGGTGGTGGGCATCAACGTATTCAGCAAGGCCCTCCGGACCCTCATCAAACGGGATGCACTCCTGGCTTTCTTGGTGGGGAACCTGCTCGTGCTCCTCATCGTGGCGGCGGACTTCCGGTCCTTCCGGATGGCCGCCTACGCGCTCGTGCCGCTCTGCGTGGCCATGGTGTGGATGCTCGGGTCCCTCGCGATTCTTGGCGAGCCCTTGAACCTCATGAACATCTTCGTGACCACCCTGATCCTGGGCATCGGATCGGACTACGGCATTTATTTCGTTCACCGCCACCGCGAACCCGACGGGGCCCAGATGGACCGGGTAATCCAGGAGGTGGGGTCTCCGATCGTCATAGCGGCGCTGACGACCATCGCGGGGTTCGGTTCCATGATCACCTCCTCCTACCCGGGGCTGAGGAGCATCGGCTATGTCTCCCTTCTGGGAACGGTTTACAGCATGGTCACGACCCTGACGGTCCTCGTGGCGCTTCTGACCTTGTGGGACCGGCGCCGCCTGGCCAGGGAACCGGAGGGACCCTCCTCGTAACCCGGGACGGTTGCCTCCAGCGGCGGCGCAGTCTACAGTGGCAGTCGAACCGGAGGAGCCCGTGGATGACCTGGATTCCAAGATCAAACGCCTGGAGGAGATCCTGGTGGGTCTCGAGGGCGGGGTCCTCGTGGCCTTTTCGGGCGGCGCGGATTCGGCCCTGCTCCTGAGCGAGGCGCGGCGCATCCTCGGATCGGCCTGCGTCGCGGTGACGGCCGATTCGCCGACCCTCCCCCGATCCGAACTGGACGAGGCCAGACGGTTCGCCGAGCGCCTGGGGGCGGAGCACATCCTCCTCAAGACCCACGAGATGGAAGACCCGCGCTTCGTGGCGAACGACCCCCGGCGATGCTATTACTGCAAGAGCGCTCTCTTCGAGGCGATGGAGGACCTGGCGGGGAAGAGGGGGGACCGGTGGATTCTGTTCGGCGCCATCGCCGACGATTTGGGGGACTGGAGACCCGGTATGGAAGCGGCCCGGGAGCGGGGCGCCCGCGCGCCGCTCCTGGAGGCGGGTTTGACGAAGGCCGAAGTGCGGGAGCTGTCCCGCCGGAAGGGGCTACCCACCTGGGACAAGCCGCAGGCGGCCTGCCTTTCTTCCCGGTTTCCGACGGGTCGGCCCATCCGCCTCGGCGATTTGGGCCGCGTCGAACGGGCCGAGGATCTGTTGCACAGCCTGGGTTTCAGGCAATGCAGGGTCCGGCTCCTGGATTCGGGGGCCAGGTTGGAGTTGGAGGTCGGCGATCTGGCCCGGGCTTGTGGGGAGGGGGTTCGCGAGAAGATCTGCGCGGCCCTCGGGCGCCTGGGGTTCGAGTTTGTCGTCCTGGATCTGGATGGCTTTCGATCGGGGAGTCTGAATCCCAAGCGAAAGGAGAAGGACGGTGGGCTCATTGGGAACGCCTGAGATCATCCTCATCCTCGTGCTGGCACTCCTGCTGTTCGGACCCCAAAAGCTGCCCGAGCTGGGAAAGTCTTTTGCTCGCGCGATCAAGGAGTTCAAGCGCGCGAGCGCGGAACTCCAGGAGACCATCGAACGGGAGGTGGAGGATCTCAAGAAGGACGCGGACCTTCTCGGGGACCGCACTCCCTCTTTCCCCCGTTCAACCCTGCCCCCCCCGCCGCCCCGGATGCCGGAGCCCGTTCCGCCGGAGCCCTCCGGTGGGACGGAGGAAGGAAAGGACGGGGCCTCCTGATGGACAGGAAGGGGGGACGGGGGGAGATGACCTTCCTGGAGCATTTCCAGGAGTTGAGGATGCGCCTCGTGCGGGCCGTCCTCGGCCTTCTCGTCGCGTTCGTGGCCGTGATCCCCTTCATGGACCGCGTCATGAGGCTGCTGGTGGCCCCGTACTACCGCTATCTGCCTGAAGGGCAGAAGAGCCTGGCCTACACGCAGGTGACGGAGATCTTCTTCGTCTACATGAAGATCGCCATGGTTCTCGCGGTGTTTCTGGCCGCCCCTTGGATTTTCTACCAGCTTTGGGCCTTCATTTCCCCCGGTTTGAAGCCGGCCGAGCGGCGGTGGGCCGTTCCTTTCGTCTTGGCCACGAGCCTCTTCTTCATGGGTGGAGTGGTTTTCTGCTATCTCGTGATCCTCCCCCTGACGTTCAAGTTCTTTTTCCAGTTCAACGAGGGCTTCACGAACGTCGTGACGATCTCCTACTTCTGGAACTTCGAGATCGTCTTTCTCCTGGGCATGGGGCTGACCTTCGAGACGCCCATCCTCATCTTCCTGCTCACCCGCCTGGGGCTCGTGTCCACGGGGACTCTGGCCCGGAAATTCAAGTGGGCCGTCCTCGGCTCCTTCGTGATCTCCGCCGTGATCACACCCTCGGGAGATCCCGTGACCCAGACCGCCGTCGCTGTGCCTCTCATCCTGCTCTACGGGCTTGGCTTGCTCATTTCCTGGATGTTCCGCCGAAGAGACGCGCCCGCACCGGCTTGAGAGGCCGGTTCCAATTCCTCCGAACCTGTGGTACAAGGAGTCCAACACGTTTTTGAAACATGAGGCGCCTTCCCCGCGTTGGACAGGGAGGGCAGGGGACCGGGTACAGGGAGGAGAGGATTGAAAGCAACGGCCGTACTTCGTGAGCCCGAATTGACCGCCTTTCGGTCAGCGCTCGCCGCCTATTCGGGCGACGCGGCCCGGCTCAGCGTTTTCTCGACGGACCTTGAGGCGGTCCAGTCCGTCTACATCACGGGGATGCCGGAGATCATGGCGGTGGACCTGGATCTCCCGGGCGTCATCGGTCTCGAAACGGTGGCCGCGCTCAAGAAGCAGCCCGGGTTCGAACGGTTGCCCATCGTTCTCGTTTCCACCGAAGATCACCGTGTGGATGCGTACAACGCCGGCGCCTCCCTCTGCCTCCTCCGCCCCGTCAGCGTGGGTAGTTTCCTTGAGGCCCTCCGGACCTTCTGCGGGCGCAGGGGGGAGGAGACCGCCGCTCCGCCTTCGCCCATGCGCGTGCCGGAAGAGTTCGACGGGCCCGAGGCCAGAAAGGCCTCGAGGAAACCCCTCCAGGCCGCCTGTATCATTTCCACCCTCGGGCAAAAGTACAAGGGGCTGATCCGCGACATCTCCCTCACCGGTGCGAAAGTGCACCTCGATGGCAAATTGAACATCAACGACCTGATCACCCTCATCATCGGAATCCCTGGAACCGTTCCCCTCAAGATCGTGGAGTTCAAGGCCCGCGTGGTCCGCAGCACGGACGGCGGGTACGGCGTGGCCTTCCGCCAGATGGATCCGGATACGCGCACCTTCGTGGCGGCCTACACCCAAAAGGACTGAGCCGCGGCCTCAAGGGCCCGGGAGCGGGACACCTTCCCGTTAGAAGGCTCCCCGTGGCGTCGCTCTGTCGTCCGTCCGCCCTCGGTGAGGGCGCCTCAGGGTCCGTCCGCCGTCGGGAGCCGGGCGCCCTTGAGAAGCTCCCGGGCATGACGGAGGGCCGTTTCCGGTACGCGCTCACCGGCCAGCATCCGCGCGAGCTCCCCCGGTCGCTCCTCTTCCGAAAGGACTCGGGCCCGCACCACCGTTCGGCCCTCGGACTGGGTCTTTTCGACCCGGATGTGGCGTCTCGCGAAGGCGGCGATCTGGGGAAGGTGCGTGATGCACAGCACCTGGCGGGTGGAGGAGAGATCGCGCAGACGGCGCCCCACATGCTCGGCGGGGCGTCCGCCGATGCCCGCGTCCACCTCGTCGAATACCGCGGCGCGGGGGCCTTCGCCCGTGGCGAGACTCGCGATGGCCAGCAGGGTGCGGCTCAACTCGCCTCCCGAGGCGACCTTGGACAGGGGCCTGAGGGGTTCCCCGGGGTTCGCGGAGAAGAGGAACCGCACCTCATCCTGCCCCGCGGGCGATGCATCCTCCGGGTTCCGGAGCGGCCGGCTCTCCACCTCCACTTCGAATCGGGCCTTCTCCATGGCCAGCGGGCGCAAGGCCGCTTCAACGCGGCGCGCAAACGCGGAGGCGGCCTCCCCCCTGGCCCGGCTCAGAGCCTGCGACGCGCGGGCGTACACTCCAAAGGCTTCCTCGAGGGCCGCCGAAGCGCCCTCCACGGTGCCGGCCCCGCCGGAGAGAAGGTCTTCTTCCCTGCGGACCTGCTCGAGGCGGGACAAGACCTCTGCCACCGAGGGACCGTAGCGGCGCTTGATGCGGTCGAGGTCCGCCAGCCGAGCCTGGATCCGGTCCAGCCTTTCCGGGTCGCTCTGAACGGTGGACGCGGTGCGCTCGGCTTCCGTCGCGATGGTGGACAGGACCCCCGTCGCCGTCTGGAGGTCCTTGAGATAGGGGCTCCAGGCGGGATCCACCTCGGAGAGCCGCTTCAGGTGGCGGGCCGCCTCCTTCAGGGCTCCGGCCGCCGATGTCTCGCCCGGCCCCAGGAGGGAGGCGACGGAGGACGCGGCGCCGGAAATCTCTTCGGCGTGTTGGAGGCGCTCCTTCTCGGCCCGGAGCTCCTCCTCCTCGCCCTCCCGGGGGTCCGCCCGCTCAATCTCCTCCCGCTCGCGGCGAAGGGCCTCCAGTCGGGCGGACCTCTCGGACTGGGTCCGCCGAAGGGCCGCGAGACGCTCCATGGCGGAGGCGAGGCGGGCGTAGGCGGACCGCGTGTCCGTCGCCCGAACGCGCACCTCGGGCAGGGAGTCCAGGAGCTCCCTCTGGCGGGCCTCGTCGGCCAGGCGGTGTCCCTGGTTCTGTCCGTGGATCTCCAGCAGATGGGAGCCGAGTTCCCGAAGCTGGCCCACGGAGGCAACGGCCCCGTTCACCCACGCCGTGCTTCGGCCTTCCCGCGCGATCCGGCGTCGGATCACGACGTCCTCCTCGGAAGGGAGCCCCCATCCATTGAGGAGGGCACGAACGGCCAGGGCGGGGCCACCGGAGGGGACGAAACGAGCCTCCACCCAGGCTTCCCGGGCCCCATGGCGGATCATCTCGAGTTCCGCTCTTTCGCCCGCCGCCTGGCCGAGCGCCTCCACGAGGATGGATTTTCCGGCGCCGGTCTCGCCCGTCAAAAGGGTGAGACCCTCCTCGAAATCCAGGTGAAGGTCCTCGACGAGAGCGAAATCCTTCAGGCGGAGTTCACGAAGCATGGGCGAGCACCGCCCGGGGCCCTAGCCCCGGAACCAGCAGGGGCCGTAACAGTCGGGCTGGCTGGTGATCCGGGTGACCCCCGTCCCATCCCATCGCATGATGTAGATCTGGTAGGAGCCGGTGCGATTGCTCGCGAAGGCGATGTAGCGTCCGTCCGGGGACCAGGAGGGGGCCTCGTTGTTGCCGGGCCCGTCCGTCAGGAAGGACACCTCGCCGGAGTTGAGGTCCTTCACGGCGATGTCGAAATGGCCGTTTCGGAAGGAACTGAAGGCGATCTTATCCCCCCGGGGCGACCACGCGGGCTGGTCGCAGCGGCCTCCCCCCTCGGGACTGATCCTCTTCACGTTGGCTCCGTCCCGGTCCATCACGTAGATCTGGGGCGATCCGGACCGGTCCGACGTGAAGGCGATCTGCTGGTCGTTGGGAGACCACGAGGGCGCCGTGTCGATGGCCCAGGAAAAGGTCAGCCGCGTGGGGTTCTTTCCATCCAGTCCAAGGACCCAGATGTCCGGGTTGCCCGACCGGGAGGAGCAGAATGCGATGAGTTTCCCGTCCCTGGAAAAGCGCGGGTTGGAGTTGAGGCCCTCGCCTTCGCCGTAGAGTTTGACCCGGCGTCCCTGGCGGTCCAGGAGAAAGAGCTCCTGCCGGTCCTTCAGGATGGACGTGAAGACCATCCGGTCGCCCTTTGGGCTCACGTCGGGCGTGACGTTCAACTGGCCCAGGGCGGTGAGGCGGACCAGCCCTTTCCCGTCGTAGTCGCAGAGAAAGATGTCCTCGGTGGCTCCCAGATGGGAGGTGAAGAGGATCTGGCTGGTCGGGAACATTCCCGCGCCGAAGAGGTAGTCCAAGATCACCGAGGAAAGGTTGTGTCCAAGCACGCGGGCGTCGGCCTTGGGGCCCTTGATCCGTTTTCCGGTGACCATCTCCGAGCGCTTCACGTCGAAGAGCCTTCCCTCGAGGCTCAGCTGGCCGTCGGAAGAGAACAGGGACGTGAGGAGGAGGTAATCCGCGTTCATGGCTTTCCAGGCGTCGAAGTCCACCTTGGCGTCCTGGAGGCTCAAGCCGGCAAAGAGGGCAGGATCCACGAGCCTGAAATAGCCGGAGAAGTCGAGGTCCGCGGAAACGACCGAAAGGACCTCCTGGCCTGCGGCGGCGTTCTGGGAATCGGTGCGGCAGGGCGGAACGGCGATGGCGAGCCGCGTGAATCCGCTCTCCGTGATGACGCCCGTGATCTGGTTCGAGGGCGGAGACGGGGCGGCCGCCGGGGTCGGCTGGGAAGGGGCGGGCGGGGGCGCGCCCTGGCCCATGGCGGAACCGAAGATCAGCATGGACATCCAGGTAAGACTCGCGAGGAGGGGAGACCGAAGGGAGCCGTTCAGGGACATGGGACTCTCGATAGCCATGGCGCATTCCCCCAGGGGTGCCGGGTCAGATGAGCCGGCCGCCCAGAATTTCGCGAACGAGTTCCTTCTTCGGAGCCGGAATCACGGCCCAGTTGGTCAGGAGGCCCTTCTCTCCGATCAGGCTCTTTCCCGCCTCCACGGCTGCGCGGACCGCGGCCACGCTGCCCGTGAGGATGCAAAAGGCCTTTCCACCCAGGGCCATGGCGATGCGGATTTCCAGCAGGTGGACCTCCGCCGCCTTGACGGCGGCGTCGGCCCCCTCGATGAGGGTGGCCACGTTGAAGGCCTCCAGGATGCCCAGAGCCTCCACTTCCTCCACCTCACAGGACTGGGATAGGGCCGGGAACACCTGCTCGTGAAGGTTGGGGATGACGATGGAGTCGGCCACCGTCTCCAACGCCAGGTCCTCCCCGGCCCGCACGGCGGAGGTGCAGGCGGCCACGTCTCCCCGTACGAGGATCATGTACTTGCCCGAGCAGATCGACCGGCTTCCCAGGAGTTCGACGTCGGCCGCCTTCAGCATGACGTCGGTGGCCTCCACGCCCTTGGCGACGGAGGTCAGCTCGAGGAGCCCGATGGCGTCGCGGGCCCCGCTCCCCGGGGCGGCGCCGATCGGGGGGGCCGAAGACGAGGCGGTGGGGCGCGTGGCGCCCGACCGGATCTGGCTGATCTTTGGACTCATGAGACCTCCACGGTCACCGCGCTCTCGTCCACGAGGACGCGGCCCGATTTGGGTGCGAAGATCCTGGCTCCCAGGGCGCGATCGGGTATCTCCGCAACCACCTGGCCCGCCTGGACCCTGTCGCCCGATTGAACCGTTGGGGCGGAGGGCGCTCCGGCGTGCTGCTTGAGCGGAAGCCGAAGGATCCGCGCCGGGATGGGCCGGGCATCGAAACGGTGGGGCGCTTCGAACCGGAGAAGGTCCAGGCGGCGCATGAGCAGCCGGGTGGGCGTCCGGCGGTACTCGAAGAGGGGGGAGGGCGCGACCTCCTCCTTGCTGGGGCGAACTCCCCTCGCCAGGAGCGCGCGTTTGCTTTCCACCATGACGCGGAAGGGGTCCAGGTCCTCGGGACACGCGTAGAGGGAACAGAGGGCGCATTCGCAGCAGTAGAGGGCCGTTTCCTGCCAGGCGACCGCCTGGTCAGGAGCGAAGCCGATGGAGATCATGGCCTTGTGCGGCTTGACGAAGTGACCCAGAAGGTCCCGGGGGCAAAGGTCCGAGCATCGCATGCATTGGTCGCAGGTCGCGGCGATCTTGTGGACCTGGAGCGGCGTCCGCTTCTTGCGGGCCAGAACCGAGTGGTCGAGGGGCAGGACGAGAATCCCCGAGGTGGTCTTGGTCACGGGTTCGTCGAGGTCCTCGGCCACGGTCCCCATCATGGCGCCGTTGACCACGTAGCCCATTCCGGAGACGGGCGCGCCCGCCGCCGAGAGGACATCTCGAAGGGAAGTCCCGAGGGGGACCCTCAACGTGAGGACCTCCGGCACGGCGCCCGAGATGGTGACGAACTTCTCCGTGACGGGCTTCGCCAGACCCACGTTGAGGACCGTCTCCACGTTCTGGACCACGACCCCCACGTCCAGAGGGAGGCCTCCCTTCGGGATGGCGCGGCGCGTCGTTTCCCACACGAGGATGTGCTCGTCTCCCGATGGGTACGTGTCCCGGAGCGTGAGGACCTCCACCGAGCGGGGCAGTTCGTCCCTCAGACGCTCGATCAGCCTGGGATGCTTGTCCTTGATCCCCACGAGGAGCCGCCTGGCGCCAACCGCCTCGCCGCAACGCACGAGGCCCTCCGCGAAAGGCTCCAGGAAGTTTTCGAGGATCTCCTGGTCTTTGTACAGGAGCGGTTCGCACTCGGCGGCGTTCACGGCGAAGGTGTCGGCCCTCGCCTGCAGTTTGACGTGCGTCGGAAAGCCGGCTCCGCCGGCCCCCACGATGCCGCACTCCCGCGCGATGCGTGCCGCCCCGCTCATAGGACCTCCGCGGGCCAAGGTATCAGGGCGGAGGCCCGAATACAACAGGAGGCCCCGCTCTCTTGTGGTAGTCTACTTTCCAGGGGGCGCCATGCGGATCCACATGATGGCCGTGGGAGGAACGGGAATGGGGGCCCTGGCCGGACTCCTCAAGGCGCAGGGCCATGACGTTACCGGGTGCGACACGGTCCTGTACCCGCCCATGTCGGAGGCCATCGCGCGGTACGGCATCCCCGTGGAAGCGGGGTACGATCCGGGGCACCTTCAACGGCTCCGTCCGGACCTCCTGGTCATCGGAAACAGCATCCACGCGGACAACCCCGAGGCTCAGGCGGCCCTCGCCGACGGCGTTCCCTACTGCTCCATGGCGGAGGCCGTTCGGCGCTTCGCGGTGGAGGGCAGGAAGAGCCTCGTTGTGGCCGGCACCCACGGCAAGACGACGACCACGGCCCTCGCGGGATGGCTCCTGGAGTCCGCGGCCATGCGGCCCAACCTCCTCGTGGGCGGCATCGTGAAAGGATGGGAAGCCTCCTTCCGTTGGGGCGACGGAACCTGGACGGTCCTGGAAGGGGACGAATACGAGACGGCGTTCTTCGACAAGGGGCCGAAGTTTCTTCACTATGCGCCCTCCATCCTGATCCTCAACAACATCGAAATGGACCACCTCGACAATTTCGCGGACCTCTCGGCCCTGGAGACGGCCTTCGTGCGTCTCTTCGGCGTTGTGAACCCGGGGGGAACCGTCCTGGCCGGGACCGAGTCGCCGTCCGTCGCGAGGCTCCTCCCGCAGGTGGGCCGCCGCACGACCACGTTCGGTCTGGGGGGCGGGGAGGACTGGACCGCCACCGACGTCACCTACAGCGAGCAAGGGACCCGTTTCTTCCTTTTCCACTCCGGGAGAAGGCTGGGCGCCTTCACCAGCCCCCTTCACGGCCCCCACAACCTCCGCAACACCCTCGCCGCCCTCGCCGCCTCGCTGGAGGCGGGCGCCGAACTCGAGGCCCTGAAGGAGGGGCTGGCCTCCTTTCCCGGAGTCCGGAGGAGGCAGGAAGTTCTGCACGCGGGGCGGTGCTGGGCCGTCGTGGACGATTTCGCGCACCATCCGACGGCTTTGAGGGAGACCCTGAAGGCCTTGAGGCAGCGCTTCCCCGGGCGGCGTGTGACGGCCTGCTTCGAGCCGCGCTCCTATACCTGCCAGACGGCCTTGCACCAGGGGGAGCTACCGGGAGCCCTCTCCCTGGCGGACGAAGTCTGGATCGGTCCCCTGCCTGCCCCGGGGAGAATCCCCTCCGGGAGCCGACTGGACGTCGAGCGGGTTGTCCGGGACATCGAGTCCCTCGGCCGGAAGGCCCGGGCTCTGGCCTCTGCCGAAGAATACGAGCGGGAGTTCGAGGCGGGCGCCCTGGAGCCGGGTCTGGTGGCCTTTTTCTCCTCGGGCGCGTTTCACGGGCTCCCCCAGAAGCTGGCGGGGAGGCTGGCTCTCCTGGACGAGCCGGTTTGCGGCGGGAAAGGAATCCAGTAGAAGGAACGGGCGATGAAGGTCCGGTGCGCGAGTTGCGGAGGCGAATTCGGCCTCGATCGGGATCTCCCCTTCCTGGATTGCCCGTACTGCGCCTCGACCCTCTACCTGGACCGGGCCCGGACCTTTCTGAGGTTTGTGCTTCCGCCATCGCATTCTCCGGCCCGGGCCCTCCTTGAACTGAGGGAGGCGTGGAGGAAAGGCGAACTCCCCGAACTCCCCGTCTTGAAGACCGAGGGCCTCCTGTTGCCGTTCTGGAGCGTGAGGGGAAGTGAGAGCCAGGGCGCCGTGCCCGCTTTTTCGCCCCGGCCCTCCTGCCTGGAGGATTTCCGGCTTCCCGGCGCGGGCGCCCGAGTTGAGGGGGGGGAGCCAAGAGGGTTCACGGCGGTTCCCTGCACCCAGGGTGCCTCCACGGCGTGGATGAGGCCTGGGGAGGAGTCCTCCTTCAGCCTCTACCTGGTTCCTTTCTTTCGGATCCAGTACGGGACGGCTCGAAGGGCCTACACCGCCTGGGTGGATGCCGTGCTGGGGAGGGCCTATTTCGAAGAAACTCCACCGCCCCTTTCGGCTCACATTTCGCATCGGTTCTGGGCGGCCATGAGCCTTCTCTTCATGGTGTTCGCCGTCGAGTCCTTCTTCCTTCCCGGGCCGGCCGCGGCGGCGGCGGTCCCGCTCACGGGGTTCCTCGTTTTTCCCCTGTTTCGCCGCATGGTGCAGGGGGCCCCCCGATGAATCGGGTGCGGGCCCTCAGTTGTCCGGCCTGCGGGGGCGCCGTGGCGGCTCCCCTGGCCTCCCGGAAGGTCCGATGCGCCTACTGCGGCCGTGCCCACTACTGCGTCGGCGGCGACTTCCTTCCGGCGCTGGTTGTCCCGCCGCGCTTGGGCGAGGCCGATTTGCGGGCCTCGGCGGCGGAAATGATGGGCCGTCTCGTGGCGCCCCGGGACCTCTCCCGGAGGGCGCTTCTCCTGAACCGACGACGGCTCTATTTGCCCTTCTATCTCCTGACGGGCAAGCGAGGGGGCGTTCTGGAAACAGGCCGGGAGAGGGTTGTCAGCGAACGGGATTTCCTGAGTCCGTGGCAGCGCATCGGGGCCATGTCGGGTGATCCGGACCTCCAGGCGGTCGCCCGGCCCCGAAGGCCCAGCGTCGTGGTGGAGGAGGACAGCCGTGTCGTCCTGGGGGACTTCAGGTACTTCTATCCGGCGGTGAGCCTCCATGCCTGGGACTTCAGCGACGCAGACGTGAGGGAGACCGTCCTGGGTGCGCTGGATTCGGCGGAGCCGGCGGACCTGTCGAAGTTGTCCGGGACCGGAGAGGTCGTGGACGCCAACATACCTCTGGAAACGGTGCTGGAAAAGGGCGTTGAGAGCCAGGCTTCTTCGACGGGCGAGTTGAAGATCCTGGCGGTTGAGGCCACGCTCGTCTACGTGCCCGTGGCCTTGTTGACCTTCCGCTACGGATCCCAGATCTTCCAGATGGTCAGGGAGGAGGTTTCGGGCCGCTGGCTCTCGGGGACCCTGCCTTTTCGTCGTGACTGGGCGGTCCTGGCGGGATCCGTGCTGGTTGGCCTCATGGGTCTCCTGACGGGCCAGTTCCTCCAGGGGATGGTGAGGGCTCTCGCTCCGGACTTCGACGCCCCGGGCAGGGGTGCGGCGGCATGGCCGGCCCTGGCGGTGATACTCGGAATTCTCGGGGTTCTGGTGGCCGCGGGGCTGGACCTGGCGTGGGCGTTTATCCGCACGCCCTTTCTGGTGAGGATTACGGGAACGGGGATTCGGGTGGAGGCGGCCGCGGACGTCCCTCCCAGCCCTCTCAACCCCGTCCGCCGGGTGATCTGGACAATCCTCAAGTCCGGCTTCGGCCCGGACCGCGCACCCAGGTGGCTCGAATGAGCGCAAGCCCCGTCCTCGTCCCGTTGACCTGTTCCACCTGTGGGGGCGAACTCGCGGGAGGGGATGCGGCGCGAATCTTCGTGTGCCGGACTTGCCGAACCGCCGTCTTCATGGAAGACCCGGGGCGCGTCTACGCGGCGGGATGGCTGAGCCCCCGCGTCGGGGCGGCGGGCGAACCGATCGGCGCGCCCTTCTGGATGGTCACGGGCGCCTTGCGGATCCGGTGCCCCGACGCTCGTAAGGAAGCCGCTATTTCGCGCGTGCGGCGGCTCGGCCCCCTGTTCTTCCCCGCCTTCTGGACCCTGCGGCTTTCCTACTACGACGACTTGACGCGCCGGTACGCCCTCGCGGACCCGTCCCTTCTCTCCTTCCAGGAGCCTTTCGAGGGTCCCCTTCTCGACGGCGTCAGGGACCCGGCTCCCCTTTCCGAGATGGCCCGTCTGGCGTGGCTCGCCCACGTGGACCGAGCGGCGGACGTGACGGGCGTGGAAGCTTCTTTTGAAGTGGAGCGGGTCGCCTACGCCGTGGTTCCCTTCTTTCAGGAGGGGGACCGGCTCGTGGACGGGATTCTGGGCGTCGCCGTCCCTCGGGTTCTCATGGCACAGGTCGACTGGAACCCACGCCCCTAGCCGGGGCGGCAACCCGCCCGGGCAACGGGGTGCCCCCTTGACAGGGCTCGACGGGGCTCTCACCATGGAGGCATCGGGCAACGCCATTCGGGCCGGATGCCAGGGTAAGGAGGGGACCATGGCCGAAATCAAGACCCTTTGCGACCTCTATTTCAACACCATCGAAACGCTTCAAAGGCCGGATCATTTGATGAGAAAGCGAAAAGGCCTCTGGGAGGTCGTTTCCACGAAGGAGATCGCCGAGACGGTGGAGGCCTTTTCGTGCGGCCTCATGGCATTGGGGGTCAAGCCGGGCGACAAGGTGGTCCTGATCTCGGAGGATCGTCCCAAGTGGCTGCTCACGGACTACGCGGTGCTCACGGCAGGGGCGGCCGACGTGCCCATCTATCCGACCTTGAACGCCCAGGAAACCGCGTACATCGCCAACAACAGCGACGCGGAGGTCGCGGTCGTCTCCAACCAGGACCAGGCGAACAAGCTCCTCTCCCAGAAGGAAAACCTCAAACGGCTGAAGAACATTGTGATTTTCGACCCGCCTTCGGAGGGCCTGGGGGACCTTCTACCCTGGGACCAGGTCATCGCGTGGGGGAAGGATTACGCCGCCAAGAACCCGGGCATCCACCGCCGGGTGGCGGCCCAGGTCAAGCCGGAGGACCTCGCGACCCTGATCTACACTTCGGGGACGACCGGGGTCCCGAAGGGGGTCATGCTCACCCATTACAACTTCGTGGAAAACTGTCGGGCGGGCATGGACTACCTGTACATCGACCAGAACGACAAGGCCCTGGTGTTTCTCCCCCTCTGCCACTCCTTCGAACGCATGATCGACTACTGCTACTTTTGGAAGGGCGTTTCCATCGCCTACGCCGAGAGCATCGAGAAAGTGGCCGACAATTTGGGCGAGGTTCAGCCGACCATCATGGCCGCCGTCCCGCGCCTTTACGAGAAGGTATACGCCCGCCTCATGGACCAGGCCGCCCAGAGTTCCGCCCTCAAGAAGGCCCTGATCCACTGGAGCATCCGGACGGTCAGCGAATGGGCCGATGCCTTCAAGGCGGGCGGTGGGAAGGTGCCGGCCGGGCTTTCGTTCCGAAGGGCCCTGGCGGATAAGATCGTCCCGAAGAAGCTTCGGGCAAGGGTCGGCGGGCGGGTCCGCTTCTTTGTCTCGGGCGGGGCCCCCCTGCCGCGGCACCTGGCCTCCTTCTTCTACGGATGCGGGATTCCCATCGCCGAGGGCTACGGGCTCACGGAGACGACGCCCGTGGTCACGGTGAACGAGGTGGATCAGCACGGAAACGACCGCATTCGTTTCGGGTCCCCGGGCAGGCCCTTGAAGAACGTGGAGGTCAAGATCGCCGAGGACGGCGAGCTCTGGGTCCGCGGACCGAGCATCATGAAGGGCTACTACAAGATGGAAAAGGAGACGGCCGAGGTCCTGACTCCGGACGGCTGGTTCGCCACGGGGGACATCGCCACCATGGACGAGGACGGGTACCTCTACATCACGGACCGCAAGAAGGAGATCATCGTCACCTCGGGCGGCAAGAACGTGGCTCCCCAGCCCATCGAGAACGAGCTGAAGCGCAACAAGTACGTCTCCCAGGCCGTCCTCATCGGAGACCGACGCCCGTTCATCACGGCCCTCATCGTTCCCAACTGGGACAACGTGATCGACTACGCCAAGAGCAAGGGCGTGAACAAGATCGACCCGCGGGACCTGTGCAGGGAGGCCGTCGTCGCCCACCTCTTCGAAAACGTCCTCGAGAGGGTGAACGCGAACTTGAGCCGCTTCGAGCAGGTCAAGAAGTGCCGCCTTCTGCCCAAGGAACTGACCGCCGAGGAGGGCGAGCTGACCCCCACCATGAAGGTGAAGCGGCGCGTCATCAACCAGAAGTTCGGCCACCTGATCGAAGAGATGTACGCCTCCAACGGCAATGGAAAGGCGGACTAGTCGGCCCGGCGGTCCTTCGAACGCCCAGCGGTCCACCGAGGGGCTCGCACTCCTGCCCGGGATCACGGCGGCCACGGCACGCCGCCTGGCCGCCGCGGGAGTGCGTGATCTGGAGGGACTCCTGTGGAGGCTTCCCTTCCGATACGAGGACCGACGTAGGCCCTCCCGCCTTGGGGCCGCCAAGCCGGGCACCGTCGCATGCTTCCGGGCGCGGATCGCGGCCATCCATCCGAGGCGTAGCTTCCGAGGCGGGGTTCACGTCACCGAGGCCATCGTTCAGGACGACTCGGGCAGTCTCCACGCGGTGTGGTTCAACCAGCCGTGGCTGTCGAAGAGCCTGCCCGCTGGAACCGAGGTGTTCCTCTACGGAAAGGTGGGACTTTACTCGGTCCGGGGAGGACTGCGGCTTCAGCTCGAAAACCCGGAGGTCGAGAAGGCCGCGGACGGTCCGGACCAGGCCCTCCTCTCAGATCGCCTGGTCCCCGTCTACCGCCGGGAAGGAGAGGTGCATCCGCGCACCCTGCGACGGATTTTCATGGGCCTGCTCCTGGACAAGGGGTCGGTGGAGATCCAGGAGATCCTCCCGGGGGACCTCTTCCGGGAGGAGTCCCTGCTTCCACGGGCCGATGCCTTCAGGACCGCCCACTTTCCCCCCGCGCCCGGGGAGGGCGTTCCCGTGGGGCCGCCGCCCGAGGCCCACAAGCGGCTGGCCTTCGAGGAACTCCTGCGATTCCAGTGGTCCCTCGCTCTGGTTCGGCGCGACCGGGACTTGAAGCCGGGACCGGTCATCGCCCCGTCGCCCGATGCGGGCGACTTGCTGCGCCGTGTTCTTCCCTTCCGCCTCACGGGGGCCCAGCGGCGGGTCCTGCGGGAGGTGTTCGAGGACCTTGCCTCGCCGCGGCCCATGTACCGGCTCCTTCACGGGGACGTGGGAAGCGGCAAGACCGTCGTCGCTTTTCTGGCCATGATCTTTGCGGCCCACAAGGGCCTGCAGGCCGCCTTCATGGCGCCCACGGAAGTCCTGGCGCGCCAGCAGTACCTCAAACTCGAGGCCATGCTCGATGGGACGGGTCTGCGGGCCGCCTTCCTCACGTCCGGCGTCAAGGGGAAAGGGCGAAAGGAGATCCTCGCCCAGGTGGCCGCGGGGAACATCCAGATCCTCGTCGGGACCCAGAGTCTCTTCCAGGAACATGTGACGTACCGAGAGCTGGGCCTCGTCGTCATCGACGAACAGCACCGATTCGGGGTGCTTCAGAGGGCCCACCTCGTGGAAAAGGGCAGACGGCCCAACGTGCTCGTCATGACGGCGACGCCTATTCCCAGGAGCCTTGCGCTGACCCTGTACGGAGACCTGGACCTCTCCGTGCTGGACGAGATGCCTCCCGGACGGTCCCCAGTGGTGACGGCCATCCGCGAAGAAGGGGCCCGGCGAAAGGCGGAAGCCTTCATGAGGAAGGAGATGGATGCGGGGCGCCAGGTGTTCGTGGTGTTCCCCTTGGTGGAGGAGTCCGAGGCTCTGGACCTGCAGGCCGCGAGCGAGGCATTCAAGCGGCTCTCCACCGGCGCGTTCCGCGGGTACCCGTCGGCCCTTCTCCACGGGCGCATGAGGCCCGAGGAGAAGGAATCCGTCATGGCGAGGGTGCGGTCCGGAGAGGTTCGGCTTCTGGTGGCCACGACGGTGGTGGAGGTGGGGGTGGATCTGCCCGGGGCCAGCGTGATGGTGGTGGAACACGCGGAACGGTTTGGACTCGCGCAGTTGCACCAGCTTCGCGGGCGGGTCGGGCGCGGAGGGCAGAAGGGCTATTGCGTGCTCATGGTTTCCCCCGCCGCCGCGCCCGAGTCCATCGAGCGGCTGAGGGTCCTGGAAAGGACTCAGGACGGGTTCGAGATCGCGGAGGCGGATCTCCGTCTTCGGGGGGGAGGGGATCTGGCGGGCGTCCGGCAGTGGGGCGGTGCGGGCTTTCGCGTGGCGGACCCGGTAAGAGATCATGATACGCTGGTGCGGGCGCGCCTCTGGGCGGCGCGACTCTCGGATCCCGGCCGAAAATGGGGGACCGGTGAAAGGGAGAGGTACCTGGAGTGGCTGGAACGGTCGGGCGTCTTTTCGAGCGGCTTGGCTCAGATCGGTTGAGGTTCCCCCTGGCCCTGGTCGCGGGGGCCGTCCTGTGGGGTCTTTCGCTCCCTCCGTACGGCGTGGGCATCCTCGCGGTGGCCGCCTTCGTTCCGGGCCTTCTCTTTCTGCCGGAAGAGACACCCCGCCGGGCGGCGTCGTGGGGGTGGGCGGGCGGAGCCCTTTGCGAAGCCGTCACCCTCTGGTGGCTCGTTCCCACCATGGTCCGGTACGGGGGGATCGCTCCATGGATGGCCATTCCCCTCGTGGCGGGGCTGTCCGTGCTCCTCGGGCTTTACTGGGCGGGTTTCTACGCAACGGTGGCCTGGGCCGTGAAGCGCCGGGGAGAGGGAGCGCTTCTCCTCGCGCCCTGCGCTTGGGTGGTCTGGGAATGGCTGAGGGGCCATCTCCTCACGGGGTTTCCGTGGTGGGGCCCCGGCTATTCCCTCAGCCTCTACTCCGCCTTGCTCCAGAACGCCAGGTTCCTCGGAGTCATCGGCCTCTCCTTCCTGGCCGTGCTGGGCGCCGCGGCCGTGGCCCTCTGGATCCGGGAGCGCGGGGCCCCGTCCACCTTGGCGGGCGTCCTTCTATCGGTGCTCCTGTATGGGGGCGCCTTCGCCTGGGGGACCGTCCAGGCCGGGCGCCCCGTGTCTCCCATGCCCCGCCTCGCCGTCGGATACCTTCAGCCGAACATCCGTCAGGATGAGAAATGGGACCCCGAGGAGGCGGATCGCACCTGGACCAGGCTGGAGACCCTGAGCCTCGCTTTCCGCAAGTTCGGCCTGCGGTTGCTCGTCTGGCCCGAGTCCTGCACACCCGTGGCATGGGACGGGGACGAGGCCTACCGATCGGGGGTGGCCTCCATTGCTCGGGAGCTGTCCGCTCCCATCCTGCTCGGTACGACCTTCAAGGGTCCAGGGGGGTTCCAGAACGGCGCCGTGCTGGTGCCGCCGGAGGGTGGGGAGGGCGGTCGCTACGCCAAGACCCACCTTGTCCCCTTCGGGGAATACGTGCCGCTGCGCCGCCTTCTCTTCTTTGCCCGACCCCTCGTGGAGGCGGTGGGGGACTTCGTTCCAGGAGACTCCCTCCGACCCCTGTCCACTCCCGCCGGCGCGGCCTCCGTAACCATCTGTTATGAGGCCATCTTCCCCGGTCTAGTGAGAAGGCAGGTGAGGGAGGGGGGCGAGATTCTCGTGAATCTCACGAACGATGCATGGTACGAAGGGACCCCCGGTCCCGCCCAGCATTTCCTCATGGAACGCGTCCGCGCCGTGGAGACGGACCGGTTCCTGATCCGGAGCGCCAACGGCGGGATCAGCGGAATCGTGGATCCCCGCGGCCGGCTGCAATCCGCGGCCACGCCGGGGGAACCGGCTTCGTTCTGGGGCATCGTCGCCCCAAGGAAGACGGAGACTCTCTGGGTGAAAGTGGGGGCCCTCTGGTTGGTGGCGCCCCTGGTTCTGCTTTTCCTGGCCGCCGTGCCCTGGCCAAGACTCGGGGGAAGACGATTGGACGCGCCCGCCGCGGAGATCGAGAGCCCCTGAGCGGAGGGAGGGGGAGGGGGACCAAGAGCGCCTGGGTCGTTGAAGGAAACCTCATGAAGAAACACCGGAGATCGCCGGGTTCCTTTGGGTTCTTCGAATGGTCCGGAGAGAGCATTCCAGACTTGGGCACCAATTTCTACAGTAGAATGGTTGCGGGTCAACCATCACAGTGGGAAGAAAAGAACCCCCATTTGGCCTTGTCTGGGGTGCGCTGAAACGGGTGTTGGAACTTGGCTACTGGCTATATTTTATATATCGAAATCACCTCATTGTTGAGATGTTTGGCGAGTGTGGCGTGAGATAAGTCGAATTCCGGGAGTCCACCCGGTCGAGGCGCATTCCTAGACCAGCCCGAGTCGGTGTTCTCTTGGGCGCAGGAAAGGGTCGCCCGCAGGGCCGTTTGAATCGGGCCGCTTCAGGTTAGTAGGTTTCCGGGGGCACGTCCGACCCAAATTCGGGTTCAAGGGGTCGGCGGGTTCGCCGGAAGATCGTCGGGCGAAAAGGAAGGACGCACCCTATAAGGGCGATCCACCCTCCTCCGGACCCGGTTTGTCCGGCCGCCTGCGGGAATAGGCCGGGTGAAGGGGACGGTTTTTCCCTTTACCGTCATCGTTTTCCGGAGAGGTCCGGAAGGGGGTTGGCATGCGGGAGGAGTCTGGACGGGCCAAACGCGTCGCGGAAGGCTTGAGGGCTCTCTATCCGGACGCATCCTGCACCCTGTCCTTCCGGACGCCCTTTGAGCTCCTCGTGGCGACGATCCTGTCGGCCCGATGCCGCGATGAGCGTGTGAACCAGGTCACGCCGGCCCTGTTCGGGAGATGGCCTGGACCCGGGGAGCTGGCGGAGGCCGAGCCCCAGGAACTGGAAGAGATCGTTCGTCCCACGGGGTTTTTCCGGAACAAGGCCCGTTTCCTGAGGCAGGTCAGCCGCCTCATCGCCGAAAGGCACGGAGGAGCGGTGCCAGGGACCATGGAAGAACTGCTTCGGCTCCCCGGAGTGGCCAGGAAGACGGCCAACGTGGTTCTGGGAACGGGATTTGGAATCCAAGAGGGGTTCGTGGTGGATACGCACGTGGCGCGGCTTTCGAGGCGGCTCGGGTTGACGGCGCATCGAAGGTCCGAAGCCATCGAGGCGGATCTCATGGCCCGGTTTCCCAGGCGGGAATGGACGGCCCTCGGCCACCGGCTGATCCGGCACGGTCGGGCCATCTGTACGGCCCGGGTGCCCAGGTGCGGCGGATGCCTGTTGATGAGCGATTGTCCCCGAATCGGCCTCGGCCAGGAACGTCCTGCCGCCGGGCCTGTCTTCGGGAGAGAGCGGGCCAGGGAGGGCGCGGTCCGTCCCGAGGCTCAGGAGCGAGAGAGATGAGAGGACGAATCTACGACAACATCTCGCAGGTCATAGGGGATACGCCCCTCGTGCGCCTGAACCGGATTCCATCGGCGGACATGGCCGAAGTGTGCGTCAAACTCGAATCCCTCAATCCCGGCGCCAGCGTAAAGGACCGCATCGCGCACGCGATGATATCCGCCGCCGAGGAAGCGGGAACCCTCCTGCCTGGGATGTCCATCGTCGAGCCGACCTCCGGGAACACGGGGATCGGTCTCGCCATGGTGGCCGCGCAGAAGGGATACCGGCTGACCCTTGTGATGCCGGACACCATGAGTCTGGAACGGAGGCGGCTGCTCCAGGCCTTCGGCGCCCGGCTGATTCTGACTCCGGGAGAGAAGGGGATGAAGGGGGCCATCGCCGTGGCCCTCCGCATCGCCTCCGAAACGCCGGGGTGCTTCGTGCCCTCACAGTTCGACAATCCGGCGAATCCCTGGATCCACAGGAACTCGACGGCCCTGGAAGTACTGAGGGACACGGGGGGAAAACTGGACGCCTTCGTGGCGGGGGTCGGGACGGGTGGAACGGTGGCGGGCGTCGGGAGAATGCTCAAGGCCAGCCTGGGGCCATCGGTCATGGTCCTGGCGGTGGAACCGTCGGATTCGCCCGTGCTCTCGGGTGGAGAGCCAGGAAAGCACCGGATCCAGGGAATCGGAGCCGGATTCGTTCCGGACAACTACGACCCCTCGGTGGTGGACCGGGTCGTGCGCGTCGGGTTCGACGAGGCCCTCGAGGCGGCCCGCCGCCTCGGACTCGAAGAGGGCATCCTGGCGGGCATCTCCTCGGGGGCGATCCTTCACGCCGCCCTCGGGGTGGCCCGGGAGCTCGGGCCCGGGAAGCGCGTCGTGAGCGTCGTGTGCGATAGCGGCGAACGGTATCTCTCCACCCCGCTTTATCCCTACGAGGAGCCGGAATCCGCCGCCCCCTGACCCGTGGGCTCTTGAATCGGGCTCCCGCCTGGGCCTACACTTGCTACGGGGCTAGGCGCAATCGAGTCATCATGGGCCCGCGTCCCCGCCGAGGGGGGTGCGGACCCGGAGGGGCCCATGGGACATCGCATTCTGATCTTGGAGAGCGGAATTCCGGTGGTGCCGTTTGACCAGAGCCTCCTCCTGAGGAAGGAGCACGAGGTCCTACGCGCCGCGACGGGCGAGGAGGCCCTCCGAAAAATCTCGGAGGTGAGCCCGAGCCTCATCATCACGGACGACCGACTGGCCGACATGGAGGTCCGGGATTTCGTAAAGCAAGTTCGGCTCAACCCGGCGGGCCGCCACGCCGCCCTGATCCTTCTGAGCGGGAGCCCGTCGGCGGAGAAGCCGGAGGGGGTCAACACCGTCCTGCGAAAACCCGTCGTGGGGGGCGATTTCAACGAGGCCTGCCGCCGCCTCCTCTCGATCGCCGTGCGCAAGGACGCCCGCCTTCTGGTCTACGTTCAGGTGCAGGGGTACGTGCAATCGAGTCTGTTCCTGTGCAATTCCCTCAACCTGAGTGCCTCGGGCATCCTGATTTTGACCGCCCGGCGATTGAAGCTGGGCGACTCCATTCAACTCCAAATCACCCTCCCCCTCGAAAAGGACAAGGTGAGGGTCTCGGGCAAGGTGGTGAGGGAGGCTCGGGAGGTGGATTCGCGCCTCAACGCCTACGGGGTCCAGTTCGAGGACCTCGGCCCCGAAGACCGGCGCCGTATCCAGGCTTTCGTGGACGCGGGATTGAGGGGCGGCCTTTAGCCTCCCGCCCGCGGCCGGCGGTGCAAGGCCCCTGGGGCCGGGCGCTCCTCGTGATTCAGGACAAGGACTTGAGGGCGAGGCGGATCCACGTCTCGATGGGTCCGGCGGGCGCCTGAGCGCGCGCGTCGGCGAGGGCCTTTTCGGCTTGGGCGGTCTTGTATCCGAGGCTCTCCAGGGCCGTCAGCGCGTCCGTCAGTTCGCCGCCGAGGGTGGAGGTTGGGGTCCCCGGGAGGGAGATCCCGCCGAAATCGGACATCTTCTCCCGCAGTTCGAGGCAGATCCGCTCGGCGGTCTTCTTGCCCACGCGCGGGATGGACTGGAGCCTTCGGGTGTCGCCACCCCGGATGGCCGCCAGAAGCTCGTCAAACGTGAGTCCCGAGAGCACGGCCAGAGCCGTCATGGGACCCACGCCCTGAACGGCCATGAGTCTCCGGAAGGTTTCCCTTTCGGGGCGGGTGAGGAAGCCGAAGAGCAGGATGGCGTCGGCCCTCACCTCCGTGTGGATGTAAAGGTCCACCGTGTCTTCTTGGAGCCGCGTGAAGGTGGTCAGGGGCACCTGGACCTGGTAGCCCACGCCGCCCGCTTCCACCACCAGGCCGGAGGGCTCGCGCTCCAGGAGTTTCCCCCGGAGGCGCCCGATCATCTTGGGGCTCCGACGGACCCAAGCCGGCTCCGGGCCAGGGCGCAGATGGCCAGGGCGAGCGCATCGGAGGCGTCGAGCGGCGTCGGAGGCTTGGGCAAACCGAGGATGGCCTGGACCATTTTCTGGACTTGAACCTTTTCCGCCCGGCCGTAGCCGGTGACGGCCGCCTTGACTTCCGCCGGCGAAATCTCCAAGACAGGCACGCCCACCTGGGCGGCGGTCAACATGACGGCCCCTCGCACCTGCCCCAGTTTGAGCGCGCTCTGGGCGTTCTCGGCCATGAAGACCCCTTCGAGGGCCAGGACTTCCGGGTGGAATTCCCCGATGAGAGCGCGGAGCCTCTCGCCGATGAGGGCGAGCCGTTCGGAGTGGGGCAGATCCGGGGACAACCGCACGGCCCCGAAGGCAAGCGCCCGGTGGGCGGGCCCGCGTCCTTCCACGACGCCGTAACCGGTGCACCGGGAGCCCGAGTCCACCCCGAGCGCGATCATCCGGCCTCGAAAGCCTCCAGGTCCTTGTCGTCGATGTCGAAGTTGGCCCAAACGGCCGCCACGTCGTCGTTGTCCTCCAGGGCGTCCACCAGCTTGAGGAGGCCCTTCACCTGGTCCCCCTGGAGGCGGACGGTCAGGAGTGGGACGTACGCGGGCCTGGAGCCGGTGACCGGGAGGCCGGCCTTGACGAGCGCATCGTTCACGCTGTTGAGGGATTCGAAGGTTGTGACGACCGTGTAGGTATCGCCGTCGCTCTGAACATCCTCCGCCCCGGCCTCGATGGCGGCCTCGAAGACCTTCTCCTCGGTGAGCCCCTCGCCCGCCACGGTGATCTGCCCCTGCCGCTGGAAGTTCCGGGCAGCGCAACCGGGGACGCCCATGTTCCCCCCGTACTTGCTGAACAGATGGCGGATCTCGCCGGTGGTACGGTTCCGGTTGTCGGTCTGGACCTCCACCATGATGGCGACGCCGGCGGGCCCGAATCCTTCGAAGAGGATTTCCTCGATGGCCTCGGCGCCCTCGCCACCCGTCCCGCGGGAGATGGCCCTCTTGATGTTGTCGTTGGGCATGTTGATGGCCCGGCCCGCCTGGATGGCCGCCCGAAGCCGCGGGTTGTTATCGGGGTCGCCTCCGCCGAGCTTGGCCGCCACGATGATCTCTTTGGCGATCTTGGTGAACATCTTACCGCGCTTGGCGTCCTGGGAGCCTTTGCGCGCCTTGATATTGGCCCATTTGTTGTGACCGGACATGGGTTCCCTCTCCTCAGACCAGCGCCTATCTTATCACGGAAGGCCCCTCCCGCGTCACGGGGCGAGAACCCCGGGCCGCCCTCAGCCCCTCGGGTAGGAGAGGGCGTCCTTCAATCGGAAGAGGTCGCTGTCCCGGTCCACGAGGCGGATCTTCGTGAGCAGGGTTTCCGGATCGATGAGGTCGGCGAAGGGCACCGCGCGAATCTGGAACTGGTCCTCCACGCTCACCATGCACCCGAAGCGGCCTTCCTGATAAAGCCGGAAAGCCCCGTGGCCCAGCATGGAACCCAGGACCACGTCGAAGGAGATGGGTGGGGCCGTGCGCGTCTCGTATCCGATTTGCTTCGGATTGACTTTCTTGATCCGTCCCGTCCGCTCCGTATAAAGGGCCGCGGTCTTTTCCGCGAGGCTTCTGCAGAGTTCGGCTTTGCCAAAGTACACGTTCCCGTGGGCGTCCACCTCCCGGGGACGGTGGGATTCGCCGAGGCGGTCCGCGAGGCCCTCCGCGATGCAGATGAGTCCAGCCGTGCGCCCGGCCTTCTCCCTCCGGATGATCAGGTCCGCGAAACGGGAGGCGAGGGCATCCGGGTCCACGTCTCCGTCCACGTCCTCGGCGGCGAGGATGTCGCACGCTTCGCCCGCCACCCCCGCGGCGTAGGTGATCCAGCCGGCTTTGCGCCCCATGAGCTCCACCAGGAAGTAGGCGTTGGTGGAGTCGGCGTCGGCCTTCAGGTTGAGAAGGGCCTTCTGGGCGGAGTCCACCGCCGTCCAGAATCCGAAGGTCCAGGCGATTCCATAGTAGTCGTTGTCGATGGTCTTGGGGATGTGGATGGTGGGCATCCCGAGAAGGTGGAGGAAGTTGGCCGTCTTCAGCGTGTCGTCGCCGCCCATGGTGAGAAGGGCGCCAACGCCGTGGGCCTTCAGCCCGCTGACGATGGCGCGCAGCTTGGAGGATTTGGACGCGTCCTCAAGGTCGCCGCGGCTTCGAACGGACTTGCCGGGATTGGCCCGCGAGGACCGGAGGAAGATGCCCCGGTGGTTCCGGATCGTGGAGATCGAGTCGTCGAGGACGAGGTAGTCACGGCCGGGCTCGAGCCGGGACCCCTCGGACCCATCCCACCTCTCCAGGCGGGAGAACCCGTCGAGGAACCCCAGGACTCCGATTCCGTGGTCCAGGAAACCGAGAGCGGCCGCCGAGATGACGGCGTTGGCGGCAGGCGCGGGGCCGCCGGAAAAGACCATCCCCACCTTCGGGCCACCGGCGGGACCGGTGAACGAGGAGCCGACCATGGACGCACCTCCAAAAAGGCGAAACGCACGCCGCTGATGCCTGAGACCCGAGTATACGGCGGGAGCAGGCCTCCGGCAATGGACTGCGGCGAAGGAGCGTTTGGAGTATTCTAACGGCATATTTTTTTCGAGGAGATGGCGATGAACTGGGCCCACCTGCACCTTATCGTGAACCACGCGCCCGTCATGGGCGCGTTCTTCGTGCTGGCCCTGGGCGCGTGGGCCTTCGTCAGGCGAAGCGCCGAGCTACGGCGAGCCTCGCTTCTTGGCAGTTTCCTGCTGGCGCCCGCCGCCCTCCTCGCCTTCTTTTCCGGACGGGAGGCGGAGGAGGTTGTGGAAGATTTTCCGGAAATGCCCCACGCGATCTTGGAGGCTCACGAGGAGGCGGCCCTTGCCGCGCTTCTGGCGATGGCCGTCGCGGGCCTCGCCGCGGGGGCGGTTCTCCTCCTTCAACGGAAAGCGGAATCGCCGGGCCGGAGGGCCACCGCCCTCTGCCTCGTCCTGCTCCTGGCCGCCGCCGGCCTGGTGACCTGGGCCGCGAACCTGGGAGGGCAGATCCGCCACCCGGAGGTCCGAGGGGGGTTCTCCGCGCCGGAGAATCCCTTGGAGGATGGGAGGGGCAGAGATCGGAAGGGGAGGGACTAGTCCTGCCGGGAGGCCTCGGGGACCCTTGCCAGGGCCAGGTGGGCCAGGTTCTCTGATACCTCCAGGGCCTTCGGCAGCATCCGCCGCACGCGGTCCGGGGGATATCCGGCGGCCCGGAGGTCCTGCCCGAGCACGAGGAGCGAGGAGAATCGGCAGGGGATGCACCCGAATTGCGTGGCCTTCGAGAGGGACTCGGCCAGGGCCAGCAGGCTGTCTCCTTCACGGGAGGCGATGCCGTGAGCTTCGGCGGCGCCGTGGAGGGCGAATCGCACCGAGTCGAAGGCCGAGAGGGCGCTGTCGTAAACCCTGCCCTCGGAGGCCGAGCGGAGGCACGCCCGGCGGGCCTCGGTTGCCCGGTCCAACCACTGAACGACGCGATCGGCGGTACGGCTCTCGCGCACGGGGGGTTACCCGATCTTCTCCGGAAATTCGACGCGGAGGCGCTCGAAAAGGCCTTGGAGATCCTCGGGGATGACCCGGAGCTTGCCGAAGAGCGTCGTGAAGTTCGTGTCTCCGGTCCACCTGGGCACGATGTGGAAGTGCAGGTGGTCGATGATTCCGGCCCCGGCCGCCTCGCCCAGGTTGAGGCCCACGTTGAATCCGTGCGGGTTGTAAACCCGCCTGAGGAGGTGCTCGCAATACGCGACGGTCTCGATGGCTGAAGCCCGGGCCGCGGTGTCCAGGCCGGTGAGGGTGTCCACGTGGGCCCTGGGGACCACGAGGAGATGGCCGTTCGTGTACGGGAACTTGTTCAGGAGAACGGCCGTCGCGCCGTCGCGGTACACCACCAGGTTGTCCAACGAAGGCGGATCGGTAAAGGCCTTGCAGAACACGCACCCGCCGGCCTGCTTGTCGGGATCCTTCACGTATTGAAGGCGCCAGGGCGAAAAGACGATCTCCATGGTCGCGCCCCCGCAGAAATGGCCCCGGGCCCCGCCGGGACCCGGGGCGGCCGAGCGGCGGTGGGGGCGGGGAGCCCGCTGGGGCCCCCGCCCCGCGCGGGTTCAGTGACGGTTCACCGCTTCCTTGAGTTCCTTGCCAGCCCGGAAGTAGGGGACCTTCTTCCGTGAGACCTGGACCTTTTCGCCGGTCTTGGGGTTGCGGGCCGTGCGGGCCTCCCGCACCTTCATGCGGAAACTCCCGAAGCCGCGGAGTTCGACCTTCTCTCCGCTTTCGAGGGCGTCGGTCACGGCCTTGAAGATGGTGTTGACGATGATCTCCGCCGGTTTCTTCGGCAGGGTGGACTGCTTGGCCACCAGTTCGATCAGGTCAGCCTTCGTCATGACCTCACTCCTCTCCGTTCTTCTGGAACCCGCTGAAATCCAGGACGTCCCCGAGGCTCACCCGACCGTCCTCGGCCGGACGGTACTGCGGGTCGTCCTCACGCTCCCTCGCCTGGCGCTCGCGCCTCTGGCCTTCCTTGAGAGAGAGGCCGATGCGCTTTTCGTGGGGCTCGAGACGAATGATCTTGAAGGGGTAGCTCTGTCCGACTTCCACCACCTCCGAACAGCTCGTGATGTGCTTGTCGGATAGCTCGGAAATGTGGACGAGCCCCTCGACACCGTCGCCCAGGTCCACGAAGGCGCCGAAGTCCACGATCTTCGTGACGGCGCCGGGAACCACGTCGCCCACGTAGTGATTCTGGAAGAACTGCTCCCAGATGTCGGGCAGGAGGGCTTTGATGCTCAAGGAAAGGCGCTGGTTCACGGCGTCGATGTTGGTGATGACCGCCGAGACGTCGTCCCCCTTCTTCAGCACTTCGCTGGGATGGTTGATCCGCTTCCAGGAGAGGTCGGAAATGTGGACGAGGCCGTCCACTCCGTCGAGGACCTCCACGAAGACCCCGAAATCGGTGATGTTGCGCACCTTGCCGGTCACCCGATCGCCCTCACGGAAGGTCTCCGTGATGATGTCCCAGGGATTGGGTTCGGCCTGCTTGAGGCCGAGGGAGATGCGCTGGGCCTCCACGTCCACGTCCAGGATCACCACCTCGACCATGTCGCCCACGTTGAGGACGGCGGAGGGATGCTTGACCTTCTTGGTCCAGGACATTTCGGAAACGTGGATCATGCCTTCGATGCCGGGCTCCAGTTCCACGAAGGCGCCGTAGTTCGTCAGGGAGATGACCTGGCCCCGGACCTTCATCCCGATGGGATACTTGTCGCCCACGTTCGTCCACGGGGAGGGCTCGAGCTGCTTGAAGCCCAGCTGGAGTTTCCCCGTCTCTTCGTCGAAGTTCAGAACGAGGACGTCGATCTGATCGCCGACCTGGAACATCTCGGAGGGGTGGTTCACCCGCTTCCAGGACATGTCCGTCACGTGAAGCAGGCCGTCGATGCCGCCCAGGTCCACGAAGGCGCCGAAGTTCGTGAGGTTCTTGATGGTGCCGCGGAGGGGGACGCCCTGCTGGACGGCCTCGAGGATCCTTTCCTTCTGGACCGAGACCTTTTCTTCCAGGTAGGCTTTGCGGGAGAGAACGATGTTTCCGCGCTTGCGGTTCACCTTGATGACCCGCATTTCGACCTCCTGGCCCTTGAGGGCGCGGAGGTTGCGGATGGGCTGAAGATCCACCAGGGAGCCGGGGAGGAAGGCGCGAACGCCCACGTCCACCGCCAGGCCGCCCTTCACCCGGTCCAGGATGATGCCCTTGATGGGACGCCCTTCCTTGTAGGCGCGCTCCACCTCTTCCCAGGCCTTCATCTTCTGGGCCTTGACCTTGCTCAGAACCACGTGCCCGTTCTGGTCCTCCAAGCGCTCCAGGAAGACCTCCACCTCGTCCCCCGGCGCCACGGCGAGTTCGCCGCGCGCGTTGAGGAACTCCTCCTTGGGCACCACGCCTTCGCTCTTGAGACCCACGTCGATGAGGACGTCGGTGGGCGTGATGGCGACCACCCGGCCGCGGATGAGGTGCCGTTCGCTATGATCGGCCACCTGGGCCTTGAGGAGCGCCCCCATATCCACCTGGCTCTCTTCCCCGATGTTGTCGGAGTTCAGGTCGAGCCACTCCTGGGGCACCTCAAAGGGCGCACCTGGACCCTGATGGTCCCGTTCTTCCGTAACCGACATGTACGTGTACCTCCCGATCTTGGATTTGATCCCGCCCGAAGACGAAATCTGAACCGATTGTATCCCGGAACCCACCTGCTGTCAATGAGATGGGGTCGCCGGCGGGGGCAGGCCGGGAGGCCCCTGTCCGGGGCCGGCCGGGCCCGGGGCCTTCCAGGGGTTTACGAGGGGGGAATCCGAGGCCGCAGGCCCCGTCAATACTCGATGCCCTCGCGGGCCGGGACGCCCGCATCGAAGTAGTGTTTCACCTTCCTCATCTCGGTGACCAGATCCGCGGCGTCCAGGACGGACTGGAGTCGGGTCCGGCCCGAAAGGACGAGTTCCGCCTGCCCATCGCTTCGCCACGCATTCAGAAGGTCCAGGATGTCCTCCTCCCGGATGAGCCGGTACTGCTGGGCCGAGAGGACCTCGTCCAGGATCACCAGGTCGTGGTCCCGCGATCGCACGGCTTCCCTCGCCAAGGAGAGCCCGCGTGACGCCTCCTCGAGGTCGGGAGGCGTCACGCCGAAGCGGAAGGTCCCGTCGGGCCGTATCCGTTCGCAGCCGGTGGGGTCGAGTCTCAGGCGGGGCAGGGTACGGAGTACCTTCCGCTCGGCGTAGTGTTCGTTCGTGCCGTCGTACCCCTTGTCGAACTGGATCATCCAGACCCTTCGCCCCGCTCCGACAGCGCGGACCGCGAGGCCGATGCAGGCCGTGGTCTTTCCCTTGCCGTCGCCCGTGTACACGTGGAGGCGAGGCGCGAAGGGGTCACTGGAAACGGGGCCAGGCGCCATGTCGGGCCTCCTTCTGGTGGAGGGGCGAACGGGGGCCCGCTCATCTCACCCAGGCATCCCTTCCCCCCTTGGATGGGGCGGGAGCCCGACCACGAGGAGCTGGTCCCCCGGACGGAGGCCGTGCAGGGCGCAGAAGCCTCCGTTCACCTCGAGCACGTGGCGAATGGGGACGGAAGGGGCGTAGCTCGGACAGGGGTCGCCGGGACAGGGGGGCACGTCGGGAGAAATCTCGACGACGCGAAACCCCGCGTCCAGCCACACCAGGTCGAGAGGGATCTTGCAGTTCTTCATCCAGAAGGGTCGCGCCTCCTCCGTGTCGAACAGGAAAAGCATGCCCTCGTCGGGGGCGAGAAACTCCACGAACATCAATCCTCTCGCCTGCTCCAGGGGGTTCAGGGCGGGCTCCACCCGGACCGTGAATCCGTTGGGGAGGACCACCGTGGTCGGGGCGGGGGAGGGCGGAGGCGGGGACGCGGGCGGTCCCCCCGCGCAGGCGAGCCCGAGGGTGGCGATGGCGATCATCGCCCCCAGGCGGCTCAAGGCTGGGTGCGTGTCCACGAGCGCATTCTCCAGAAGTAGTGAACGCCCGAGTACACCGTGAAACAGGCGACACCCCACTTGAGCGCGGCCACAAAACGAGGGTCGAACCAGAAGGCGTTCTGGATCAGAACCGCCACGGCGTAGGAGATCTGGACGACGGTGGTGCACTTTCCCGGGAGCGAGGGCGGAAAACTCCTGATCCCGTGGGTCAGGTTCAAGATCAGGGCCAGGGTGACGATCACCACGTCCCTGGCGATGGTGAGGATGGGGACCCAGGCGGGAATGGGATGGCTGATGCCCGTCTCCGGAAGGGCGAGGGCGACGTAGGTGGCCGTGAGCATGAGTTTGTCGGCCATGGGGTCCAGGAAGGCCCCGAGCTCCGACCGCTGGTTGAAGAAGCGCGCGATAAACCCGTCCAGGGAGTCCGTGATTCCCGATCCAAGAAAGACCCAGAGGGCGAGGCGCGGATGCCCGTAGGCCACCGCGAGGATGAACACGGGGATGAGCGCGATGCGCAGGATGGAGAGCATGTTGGGAACGGTCATGCGCTCGCCCCGGCCCGGATGGCCGGCTCCCTCGGACTATTCCAGGACGTCTCCGACCTGGGCCTGGCCGCCTCCGTCCACCACCCCGATGGACAGGTGCTCGCCCACGATCTTGGTGATGGTCAGCGTTCCGATTCGAGACTTCTCCTGGCCGAGGACCTTTCCCGTGTCGGGATCGGTGATGGTCTCCCCCACCCGGAAGAGGCCGAACTGCTGTCCTTCGCGGATTCCGTCCGTACTGCCCAGATTGACGTAGGCCTTGCCGTCGCTCACCTTGGCCACTTTTCCGGAGACCAGGGCCGCGGCGCCGAGCCCCTCTTTGAGGCTCGACGCGCTGTTGACGATCTGCTGGGCCAGGCGGTCCACCGCCGGCTGGAAGATCTTACGCGCCTGGGACTCGTCCCAGTCCGTGCCGCCGCCGATACCGGCGATCCGGAGTTTCCCGAAGGAGTCCTTGCCCGATTCGCTGCCCGTAAAGAGGATCTCGGCCGTGGTCGTGTTGACCAGGCGGAGGCTGAGGGTGCCTTCGGCGGTCGTCTTGCTGGCGTCGACGCCGAGCCTGAAGAAGGCTTCCCCTCCGGCCTTGCGGATGGAAAAATCGGTGACGGCGCCCATCACCACGAGCTGGCAGCCCAGGAGTTTGCCCACCTTGACGGCGGTCTTGTCGTCGATGGCTCCGCTCAAGGAGAGCTCCTGCTCGGCGAGGACCGATTCCAGCTCTTTTCGCTCGATGACTCGGAACTGGCCGGACTGGACGAGCTTCTCCACCAGCCAGTCCTCGATGGCGGGCCCCAGACGCCCGTGGCCGTATTGGGACTCGTTCCTGATCTTCAGCACGGCGATGCGGGGCTTCTGGGCGAAGGTCGCCAGGGATGCGGCCGAGAAGGCGAGGACGAGCGACAGGGCTACGAGGCGTTTCATCGGGATTCCTCCTAAGGGCCCAGGATAGCGGTCCTAGAAAGCCACTGTCAAACGGTTGGCGCTCTGGGAAGTGACCTTGGCCCTGGGCCAGAGCTTTCGAATCTCCTGCGCCAGATCGGAGGCGTCTCCTTGCATGGACACGTGGAGCGTGGCGCGGGCCCCTTCCGAGCTTCGAAGGATCGCCTCCTGAACGCCGCGGGCTTCCCGCTCCAGCCGGGCCGCCACCTCCGCGGCCCGCTCGGGCGTCACGCCATCGATATCAAGCAGAAGGGCCCGGGACGAGGAGGATTCGCGGGCCCACTGGGACGTGATCTGGCGGACCAGGTCGCCTCCCGCCACGGTGGCCGCCTGGCGGGCCGCCTCCTGGTATCCGGCCTCGCCCACGTGGACGGAGGTGCCATGTCCCGAGGCGGTGGCCAGAATCTCCCGGGTATCGGCCTTTACCGCCTTCAGGTTGACCGACGCCTGGTAGGAGGTCAAGTTGGAGCCCCTCACGCTTCCGCCGGCCCCACCGGAAGCGGCACCGAGGATGGCCACCTCCGCTCCGTAGCGTCGAAGGAGGTCGGACTGGGCGCCCTGATCCATGGACCAGAACCCTGCGCCTCCCGCCTCGTCCGGAGTCTCCACAAGGAGGAAGCCCTTTTCCCTCAGCACCTTCTGAACGAAGGCCGCGACGGTCCCGTCGTCGTTCTTGAGCACCACCGCGACGCGGGGCATCTTCATCCGCCTCAGAAGGAGCCCGAGACCACCGAGGTCGTCCGCCAGGCTGCCCTCCCGCACCTCCGCCTCCACCTGAACCGTGTAGATATTGGAGTCCCGGTCGGCGTTCTCGGAGAGAATCGAGTAGTTGGAGACGTAGCCCCTGGTTTGCGTGTAGATGCGGTCCGCCAGGAGCTGGTTGTTCTGAACCAGGGTCTCCGAGTCCACGAGCGTCCCGATGACCTGCTCGACGGCCGTGCGGAGAGCGGCCTCCACCGCGCGGTCGCGCGCCCGCGCGGCGTCTCCGGACAGGATGGCGGCCGTTCCCGTGGCCGTCACCCGGGACTGGGCGGAGGCGGCGCCGCCTCCCAAAAGCAAGAGAAGGAACGCCAAGAGTCCAGCCGATCGCTTCATGGAACACCTCCGTGCGTCTGCGCCGGGTCGGAGCCGGAGGACCGCCTCCCCCGAACGCGCAGGATGGGGATCTCTTCGCTCTTGCCCTTGACCCGGACCGGATCGAGGGGTTCGACCTCGTAAGTCTCGTACAACTCGGGGATGCGGGCCGCCAAGCCGGCCGGCACGATCACGTCGTCGGAAACGGCGAGGCCCTGGAGCCGGGAGGCCAGGTTCACCGTGTCCCCGATCACCGTGTAGGCGAAGTTGTTCCTGGAGCCGTTGTTCCCCACCACCACGGGCCCCGACGTAACGGCGATTCCGATGTGCAGCGGCGGTTTCCCCTCCCTGGAGAACCGCTCCCGGAGGGCCCTGGCGCGTTCCTGCATGGCGACGGCGCAGGCCAGAGCGCGGGCGGGGTGGTCGGGTTGCGTCAGGGGATCGCCGAAGAAGGCCAGGATTGCGTCTCCGATGAACTTGTCCAGGGTGCCGTCGAAGGCGAAAAGAACCTCCGTCATCTCGTTGAAGTACTCGCTGAGCAGGAGGCAGACGCGCTCCGGCGGAAGGTCTTCGGAGAGGCGCGTGAACCCGCGGATGTCGGAAAAGAGAATGGTCAGGTCCTTCCTTCGGCCTCCGAGCTGGACGACACCCGGGTTCCGAAGGAGGGTCTTGGCGATGTTCGGCGAGACGTACCGGCTGAACAGGCCTTCCACCGCCCGGCGCTCGCTGTAGTCGCAGGCCCGGTGGTAGGCGAAGGAGCCCCCCGCGAAGAGAAGCGCGCAAAGCGACAGGCCAAGGATCGGAAGGGGCCTTCCCGCACGCACGGCGGCGATGGCGCCCCACGCCAGGGAGGCGAAAACCAGGAACCAGACGGCCAGGGCCGGGCCGGGCCGGAGGGCAAGGGATGTGAGCACCGTGCCCAGGGCGGCCAGAAGGGCGAAAAGGGCCCAGGCCCATGGCCCGCGGACGGGTACGATTTCCCGGCCGGCCAGTAGGGCCTCCAGAGCCTGGCCATGGACCTCGACCCCCGCCATGGTGTGGCTCGAAAGGGAGGTCTGTCCCGGGTCCGCAAGCCTGGGGAGGGGGACGGAGAAAAAGTCGTGCTGGCTGGGGCGGGCGGAACCCACGAGGACGATGCGGCCCTTCAAGGCGGGGAGGGGCCCTGACCCCTTCAACGCCTCCAGAAAGGGGATCCGCGGCAGGGTTCCTTCACCGCCGAGGTAAGGGATCCACCATCCCGTGCCATCGGTGGCGAACCGCCTCTCTCCCAGGTGCAGGGTGTTCCCTTCCAGCCTCACCTCCGGCGGTCCCTCGGGAAACCAGTAAAGAAGAGCGCTTGCCAGGGCGAGAGGCGGGTGCCGGATCTTGAATCGGCCCTCCTGCGCCTCCACGTACGGAGCGGGGATTTTGCGGAAGATGCCGTCCGGATCGGAGAGGAGGTCGATGGAGCCGAGTCCGACGGCCTGGCGCCGAAACCGGTCCAAGGGATAGAGACCGTTGCCGGGGCTGCAGGCCAGGAGGCAATCCGCGCGCGCGAGAGCGCCTTCCAGGAGCGCGTCTTCGGCTTCCGTTCTTGGCTCGAGGAACAAAAAATCCAGCGCCACCAGGGCGGCGCCCGAAGCCCAGAGGCGATCCACGACAGCGGCGATGTCGGCGCGGCTGGGATTGCGTCCCCCCAAGGCCTGAAACGCGGCATCGTCCACCGCAACGAGCACCACCCGGCCGGAGGGAGGGTGCCTCCGCGTTCGGAGCAGGAGATCGTACAGCCTTCCCTCGCCGGGCGAGGCGATCCCCAGAGCGAGGGGGAGCGCCCCGAGGACGGTCAGAATCCCGCCGAGAATGAGTCCGCCCCGGCGAAAGCGGGGCCAGGCCAGCGCCACGGTACCCCCTTCAGCGTTCGGCGAGCCAGAGGTCCGAGGGTTTCGGGCGGAGGCCGCGACCCTCCACTCCGCCCACGTCGGGACGAACCACGATTCGGACCCGCCCCTCCGAGAGGGCCCCCGTTGCGGCTTCGGCCTCGCGCAGGCGGCGGGCCTCCTCCTCGGTGACGAGGATGTCGGCCCCGAGGGAGCCGGAGGCTCCCATTGCCTTCACCTCGATGGCCGCCTCCTCCCCCCGCGGACGGGTGGAGGGCGGCCGCTGCGCCCTTTCGATCCGGGGCAGGGCGGCGAGGGCGAGGGGGAGGGCGGGGGAGAGGTGCGGGTCCGTGAGGCGGAAGCGCCCCTGGGAGGCGGCCGGCCGGGTTACGTAGCGGGCGAGCATCCCTTCCCGGGCGCGCAGGGGTTTGATGGTCTTGATGCCGTAGACTTCCCTCCCGGCGGGATCCAGAATCCTCGGCTGCAGGGCGGGCCTCACTCCCGCCTCCCGGGCATCCACGGTGACCGTGGCGAAGGAGGAGAGCTCGCGACTCGGCGGGGGAGTCGGCTCGGCCCGCGGAGCAGGCGGGTCCGAGGGCGTTCTCCGGGGGGGCGCGGGTTCGGGCGGGGGCGCGGGGAGAGTGACCAGGGCCACCTCCGAAGCGAGGCCCTGGACGCCGTTGATGGGCACCTCGAGGGTCAGAACGTAGCGTCCGTCCCGGTCCCCCTCCGAAACGACCCGGCCTCCCGAGACGATGCCCCGGACCCGGGTCCGGAGCGCCTCAAAGGATTCGAGCCGACGCTCGGAGTCGACAGGAAGGCGCATGGCGATTCGAAGCGCCGCGGCCTGGGCTTTGAGAACGGCGACTCTCCGGGCATCCACACGGGCCTGGGCGGTGGAAGGTCCCGCGGCAGGAAGGGGGACCTCCGCTTCGGCCCGGATCCACCCCGCGTCCCAATCCACGCTCCCTCCGGAAACGGTTTCTCGATAGGGGGCTTCGGGGTCCACACCGCCCAGAGCGGCGAAGGTGACGGTGCAGGCAACGAGGAGCACCCTCTTCCAGGACGCGTCGTTCATGCATCCCTCCATGCGGTGGGAGTGTACCACGCGGGGGCTTTGGGTCCTCCTCAGGAGGGGGTCTTGAACAGGAGGATCTTCCGGCCGAGAAGGCGCAAGAACCCCTGGGTCTCCAGTTCCTTCAGCAGGCGGTTCACGGTCTCGCGGCTGGTTCCGATGAAATGGGCGATCTCCTCCTGGGTCGGCCGCGTGATCAGGATGGAGCCGTCGGCCAGCTGGCGCCCTTCGCGCTCCGCCAGTTCTGTGATGAAGCGCGCGAGGCGGCCGAAGGTGTCCATCAGAACCAGGCTGCCCACGCGCTGGGAGGTTTCCCGAAGCCTCTGGGAAAGGGTCCGGATGACGGAGAGGGCAAGGGAAGGATTGGAGGCGAGGGCCTCCAGGAAGCGTTCCCGGGAAAGCCACACGCAGTCCGTCTCTTCCACCGCCTGGACGGATGCCGAGCGGCGTTCCGCCGGATCGAACAGGGCCAGTTCGCCGACCAGTTCTCCGGGACCCAGGAATGCGAGCGTCACCTGACGTCCGTCCTTGCCGTTGATGTAACACTTGACCCGCCCCGAGAGGAGGATGTAAAGCGCCTCGCCCGGATCGCCCAACTCGAACAGGACTTCCCCGCGGCTGAAGGTGCGACGTTCCGAAAAGCGGAGAACCTCCTCCAGATGGGCTTCATCCAGCCCGCTGAAGCAGGTGATCCGTTTCAGCAGTTCCGTCTGGTCCAACGCTCACCCCAAGCGGCCGGGACGAGGGCCGGCCCGCGCAAGGCGGGAAGGGGGGCCGCCCGGCCCCCCTTCCCCATGCGGTTCATTGGGACTCGTCGTCCTCGGGAATCGGGTCCTCCCCCTCCGAGGAGGGAAGGGCCCCGTCCATGGGCTCGTCGCCCTCTCCACCGGTCATCTTCTGCATCACGTGGCGGGGAACCGACACGTTGGTGATGGCGTGCTTGAAGACGATCTGGTCGTAGTCGCGCCCGCGGATGTGGATCGTGTAGCGGTCGAAGCCAAGGACCTGACCGACGAACTTCTTCCCGCTGACGAGGAAGATCGTGATGAGGGAACGATCCTTGCGGACGAAATTGAGGATCTGGTTCTGGATGTTGATTTCACGGTTGGGCGCCGGCTTTTTCGCGCCATCTCTGGATGAGTTCGAGGGCATCATCGCGCCATTCCTCCTCTTGGATATCGAACCAATGAATTCCTTCTTCTTTCTTGAACCACGCTTGCTGGCGCTTGGCCAGGTTCCGGGTCCGCTGCTTGATTCGCCGGACCGCCTCCTCCAGGTCCAAGGAACCTTCGAGGAAGGACGCCAATTCCCCGTAGCCGATGGCCTTGGAGGCGGGTCCGGAAAGGTGGCCCGCTTCCCTCAGCCGCCGGACTTCATCCAGCAGGCCCGCGGCCATCATCTCCTCGACCCGGCGCTCGATTCTATGGTAGAGGAAGGGCTTGGGTGCCGTCAAACCCACCGTGAGCCCCGGGGTGACTCCTTTTTGGGCCGGGTCCTGCCGGATCCACCTGGAAAAGGGCCTCCCGGTCAGCAGTCGCACCTCGAGCGCCCGTACGATCCGCAGGGTGTCGCGGGGGCCCACCTCGCGGGCGCGGTCGGGGTCCAGCCGGGAAAGGATCCGGTGCAGTCCTTCGGGGCCCCGCGCCAGGGCGCGGCGGCTGAGCCTTTCCCTTATTTCTCCGTGCCGTCCTGGCGCGGAGACGAGCCCGCGCGTTAGGGACCGGTAGTAGAGGCCCGTTCCACCCACGAGGATGGCCGTCCGCCCCCGGGACCAGATGTCCAAAAGGGCCTTCAGCGCGTCCGCCCGGAACGAGCCCGCGGAGTAGAAGCTCCCCGGCTCGGCGACGTCGATGAGGTGGTGGGGGACCCCCCGGCGCTCCGCTGGGGAGGGCTTGTCCGTCCCGATGTCGAAGCCCTTGTACACGGCCATCGAATCGCAGGAGACGATCTCTCCCCCGAGGAGGAGCGCCGCTTCCACCGCCAGGCGGGTCTTGCCCGTGGCGGTGGGACCGACGAAGGCGAGGAGAGGGCCCTCCGGGAAGAGGGCGCCGTCAGGAGGGCTCACGGAAAAGGTCTTTTCGCGTGTGGCGGAGGGTCTCCAGGACCCGGGTCTCGTGGTCCGGCCCGAGGGTCCTTCGAATGGCCAGGAGCACGCTGTAGAGGAACTCGTTGAGGGACTGCACCAGGAGGGCCTGGCGATCCCCTTGAAGGGCCCGCAGGTTCTCGATCAGCCGTTCCTCGGAGAGGGATCCGTTGCTCCGGATGGTGACTCTCCCGAAAACCTCCGGTTGAACGGTCTTGAGGCGTCCGAGGTACTTCTCCAGGATGTTCTCCGCGATGGGCCCGACTTCACGCAGAAGGTAGTGGTACAGGAAGGAGAACATTTCGTTGTAATTGCGGATGAGGCCGCCCAGTTCTTTCAACTCGCGGCGCTCCTCCTCGAACCGGTCCTTCCGGCCCTTGACGTGGAGGAACCCGATGGAGAAGAAGATATACAGTGTCTTGAGCGTCTCGAACTCCCCGATTTCGCTCAGGTCGCACACTTCCTGGACGCTGCGTGCCCCGTCCACCAGGCGGAAGACGTGCTTCTCGTATTCCTCGAAGTGGAGGCCCTGGGGGCGGTGGGCCGGAAGCACCCGCTCGAAGACCACGTCCTTGTTGGGCATGTAGCGTTCGAAAAGAGCCGGGTCCTCGATGCGTCGGAGACCTTCCAGGAGAAGCTCCGGGACGGAAATGGCCGTCGTGATGTTCTCGCCCGCCTTCTCCTCCCCTTCGAAAAACTGGAACGACCCCGAATCCCAACGGAGGATGGAAAAGGCGATCTCCTGCACCTGGCGCCGGACCTCGTTCCAGAGGTCCTTGGGGGTGAGCGCTTTCATTTCCACGAGAATCTTGCCCAGCCGCTTGCCTCGGGTCACGTGGCGGCTGGCCTCGTCGAATTGGGCCTGGCTGATCCGGCCTTGGCGCAGGAGCATGTCCCCGAAGCGTTCTTCGGGCACATTGGAGGTGGCGAAGGTGACGACGCCGTTCTTGAAGTGAAGGGTCTTCGTCACGGTCCCGTTCCGGACGAGGAGGACGCCGGTCTTCCCGGTGGTCTTGAGAAAGTCCAGGATCTCGGGGAGGCCGAGCTGGGAGTAGTCGCCTTGGAGGGGAACAGCTCCGAGGCTCATGGCGGCTCTTTCCGAGGGGCCGCGGGCCCGATGGCCTGGGCGAGGCCCCCTGTGGTGACGCGGGCGGCATGGCGCTCCGGAATGCGGACGAGAACCCGCCCATAAACCCGGTCCATGGGAAATGGCCCCAGGTGCCGGCTGTCCAGGCTTTCCGCGGCATTGTCTCCGACGCAATAGAGGAATCCGTCGGGGACTCCCCCGGCGGAGGCGGGAAGCGCCTCGGGGTGATCCCCCGGAAGCCCGGCCACGCGCTTGACGAGGAACCCGCTTCCGGAAGGGTCCGTCAGAATGACGAGGTCGCCTCGCTGGGGCCCCCCCAGGCGAAAGGCCCAACGGTCCACGAGGATCAGGTCCCGGTCTCCGAGGGTGGGCGCCATGCTCTGACCGGACACTCGAAAGGGCCGGAAGAAACCGAGCAGGAGCAGGAGCGAAAGAAGAACCGACACGGCCGCCCCGAGTGTGTACCTCCAGAGCAGATTCCATGCCGACTTCATGGGCTCAACCCCGTCATAGGCCTCTCATTTTAGAACGGGCGGGGCGCCTGCCGCAAGCCGATGCGCCCTCGGGACGGCGGGCGGGACCGGAGGCGTGGACCGGGGCTCGCCGGATGGACCCACCGATGTGCGACCGAAGCCGCCGCTTGCGCAAAGAGGCGGCGAAGGCGCCGTGATCCTGGCGCCTTCGCTCACGATTCCGGTTGGTGAAGGGGGGATGGGTGGTGGGCCATGTAGGACTCGAACCTACAACCTTGGGATTAAGAGTCCCCTGCTCTACCGGTTGAGCTAATGGCCCATCCAGCCGGGGCAGTTTGCCCGAAAACGGCTTCGAAGTCAACCCGAGGGGGTCCAGTGAGCCGTTGGAAAGGCGTCCAGTGGGGCCACTCCCGGTCGGGCTGGTCCGCACCCGTCGAGCGCTCGGAAGGCCACCATGGCCGCGTTGTCGGTGCAGTATCGTGGAGAAGGGAAGGCCGCGGGAACCCCCAGCTCCTCGCCGAGGGCCAGGAGTCTGCGGCGAAGGAGGCGGTTGCAGGCGACCCCGCCCGCCATGGTGAGGCAAGCGGGCTTTCTGCGGATGGCCGCCACACGCATCCTCTGGATCAGGTGGTCCACGACACGCTTCTGGAAGGATGCCAGCAGGTCGTATTCCCATCCGGGGAGGGCATGAGTGTCCGTCTCGAAAGGTGGACCGTACCCATGGCTCCTCAGCCAGTGGAGAGCCGCCGACTTGAGCCCCGAGAAGGAAAAGTCCAGAGGGTCTCCGGAGGACATCCGCGGAAGGGGGAAGAGCACGGCCCGGGGATTCCCGCGCTCAGCCAGGCGGTCAATCACCGGACCTCCCGGGTAGGGCAGTCCGAGGTGCTTGGCCAGTTTGTCCAGGGCCTCGCCCGCGGCGTCGTCGCGCGTTGCGCAGATCCGCTGGATTTCGCTTGCGGTTCGGCACCAAAAGAGATGGGTGTGCCCCCCGGAGACCACAAGGCCAAGGGCGGGATAGGGAAGATCCGGACGCTCGATCCACGGCGACCGGAGGTGCGCTTCGATGTGGTTTACGCCTCGAACCGGGAGGTTCTTGGCCCACCCGAGGGCATTGGCGTACGCCACCCCCACCAGGAGGCTGCCAAGGAGTCCAGGCCCGCACGAGACGGCGATCTCCTCCACGTCGGCGAGGGTGCATCCCGCGTCGGCCAACACCCCCTCCACCGTTCCGGGGAGCTTCTGGAGATGCGCCCGGCTCGCCAGTTCGGGAACGACGCCTCCATAAGGAGCGTGCACCTCGTCCTGACCCGCGACGCGACACGAAACCACCCGGCCGTCCCGGTGCAGGAGGGCCGCCGAGGAGTCGTCGCAGGAAGTCTCGATCCCGAGGATGAGGCTCATGGCCTCAGGCGGCCAAGGAGATCCCCCACCGTGCCGGCGTCCACGGGCTTTACCGCCCCCGCCTCGGTGAACAGGGCCGTGATAAGATCGTGCGGGGTCACGTCAAAGGCGGGGTTGAAGGCCTCGGCTCCGGGAGGAGCAACGGCCTGTTCGCCCCATCGGAGAATCTCCTGGGAGGGCCGCAATTCGATGGGAATTCCGGAGCCGTCCGGCAGGTCAGGATCGAAGGTGCTCAGGGGGGCGGCCACGTAAAAGGGCACGCCGTGCCGATGGGCCAGGACCGCCAAGGGGTAAGTCCCGACCTTGTTGGCGGTGTCGCCGTTGGCCGCGATCCGGTCGGCGCCCACCAGGACGAGGTCGATCCTACCGGAGGCCAGGAGGGAAGCCGCCGCGGACTCGCAGATGACGGTCACGGGGATGTTGTCCTCCATCAACTCCCAGGCCGTGAGACGGGCTCCCTGGAGGAAGGGCCTAGTCTCGTCAGCGAAAACCCGGGGAGCCTTGCCCGCCTCCCGAGCCGCGCGGATGACGCCCAGCGCCGTCCCGAAGCCGCCGGTGGCCAGTGCCCCGGCGTTGCAGTGGGTGAGGATGGAAGCCTTCTTGGGCACGAAGGCCGCGCCGACCTTGCCGATGGACTTGCACGCGTTGACGTCGTCCCGATGGATCTGGATGGCCTCCTCCTCCACGGAGGCGGCCACGTCCTCTGGATCCGCGCCGCTCTTGGCGAGATCCGTCGCCAGGCGGAGGAGGCGGTCCACGGCCCATCGAAGGTTGACCGCCGTGGGCCGCGCGGAGGCCAGCACCTCGGCCTCGGAGTTCATCTGGCGCCGGAAGTCGCGGCGGTTCGCGCAGGACACGCTGGCCGCTCGGGCGGCCAGCGCCATGCCATACGCGGCGGAGATTCCGATGGCGGGCGCGCCCCTCACAACCATGTCACGGATGGCGGTTGCTACCTCGGCGGCCGTGCGACATTCCCTGAAAACGACTTCGGAAGGCAGGAGCCTCTGGTCGAGAAGCTCGAGGCTGCCCCTCCCCGTCCACCGGATGTGAGCGCGCATCGGCCCCCCTCAAGACGCGGATTCCCGTTTCAAGTGTTCCTGGATCATGTCCAAATCTGCGGGCTCGATCTTCTGGAGGCGAAGGTCCGTCTCCAGTTCCTGGACGGACCGTGTCACGGCGTCGGCCAAAAGGCCGGCCGCCCGCTCCTGCGGAATCGCCTGCGCCTCCTCGAATAGGGGCCGAAGGACCCAGACGAAGGCGGCGACGGCCAGGACGAGGGTCGCGAGAAGGGGCGCCATCAGTATCTCCTCATCGGCACGAGGGCCGTGGTGCCGCCAATGAGGACGAGCAGGCCGCCGAGCCACAGCCATGCCACCATGGGGTTCACGAAGGCCCCGATCACGGCCGTGCCGTCCTTGGGGTCGAAGCCCGCCAGGAGGGTGTAAAAGTCGTTCATGAGGCGGGAGTGAATCGCGACCTCGTAGGTGGGCTGCTGAGGGTTCGCGGCGTAGAAGACCCGCTGGGGCCTCAGGTGGGCCACGAATCGGTCCCCCTTGAACACGTGAAGGTCGGCCCACACCCGGGCCTCGTTGACCTTCGTCAGGTCGGCGTTCAGATCGTCATGGTTGAGCCCCGCCATTCGGACCGTGTAGGGCCCGAAGCGCACGGCGTCCCCGGGGCGCATGGTCTCCTGGTACTCCTTTTGAAACGTCCCGGAAAAGGCCACGCCGAGAAAGAGGCAGACCATGCCCAGGTGGACGAGGTATCCCCCGTATCGACGCGGGTTGTCGCGGAAGGGCGAAAGGAGGGCCCTTGGCATGGTCGCCCGCCCGTGGGCCACGGATGTCTTGACCGAGCGGATGTACTCCTCTACCAGGATGGCGGCCACAAAGAAAGAGAGCGCGATGCAGGCGAAGAGGTAGGCGTAGGTGAGGGGCCGGGAGGCGAAGTCCGCTCGGGAGGCGGCTCCGCCGTATAGGAAGGCCGCGATCGAGACGGCCAGGGCCGAGCCGCCGGCCAAGGAGGGAAAGAGAAGGTGCCGGCGGTAGCCCGCCCAGCCGCCGCGCCGCCAGGGGGCGATGGATGCGATGCCCATGACGAGGAGAATGGCGAGGGCCACCGGCAGGATCCTCGGGTTGTAAAACTCGGGGCCGTGGCTCACCTCCTTGCCCGTGACCATCCGGACGAAAATCGGGCTCGTCACGCCGAAAAGGACGATCAACGTCATCAGGCCCAGGAGCAGGTTCCCGTACAGGAAGAGGCTCTCGCGGCTCCCGGCGGATTCGAGCCTCTGCCCGCTTTTCAGAAGGCCCTGCCTTCTCAGGATGAGAACCACGCCGAGGGCCAGCATGCCCAGCATGAAGGCGATGAAGATGTTCCCGATCTTGAAGTACCAGGGGATCGTCGGGTCCTCCTGTCCGAAGGCGTGGACCGATTGCAGGATGCCCGAGCGGGTGAGGAAGGTCCCGTAGATGCACAGCAGGAAGGTGGCCATGATGAAGAAGACGTTCCAGAACCGGTAAATCCCGCGTTTCTCCTGCATCAAGAAGGAGTGAAGAAAGGCCGTCCCCGTCACCCAGGGCAGGAAGGAGGCGTTCTCCACGGGATCCCAGGCCCAGTAGCCTCCCCACCCGAGTTCGATGTAGGCCCAGTATCCGCCCAGGAGGATTCCGATGCCCAGAGTGAGCCACGAGTACATGGCCCAGTTTCTGGCCGACCGCATCCAGAAGGTGTTGCGCTCCCTGTGGGCCAGCGCGCCCAGGATGAAGGCGAAGGGGATGGCGAAGCCCACGTAGCCCTGGTAGAGCATGGGCGGGTGGATGGCCATGTAGACGTTCTGAAGGAGGGGGTTGAGGCCGTTCCCCTCGATTCGGGCCAGCATTTCAGGGGCATAGGCCTTGACGGCCAGGCCCTCGGAGTCCATGAGGGGCTCAAAGGGGCTCGTCTTGAAGTTCAGGAGGACGAGGAAAAAGAGAAGGGTCAGGAGCAGCACGAAGCTGGTGAAGGGCAACAGCCTCAAGTTGTTGGTCCGGTTCAGGACCACGGCCAAGGAGCAGAAAACGGCCAGCAGCGCGCACCAGAAGAGGATGGACCCGTTCATTCCCCCCCAGAGCGCGGACAACTTGTAGATGATGGGCTGGGAGGAGCGGGAGTACTCCCAGACGTACTTGATCGTGAAGTCGTTTTTCAAGAGGGCGATCCACAGCGCCGCCACGGCCAGGAGGGACAAGGCCGTGATTCCGTGGATGGAGCGCACAGCGCTGCGGAGGTACCGAAGGTCGTTGGTTCGATAGGCCACGAAGGCCGCCACGGCTCCCCAGAGGGCCAGGGCCAGGGCGATGAAGAGCGCGTAAGTCCCGATGGTCCCCATGGGTCAGGCCTTGGGAAGACCGTCTGTGGATTCGTACTTCGAAGGACACTTGACGATGAGCTCTCGCCCCTCGAAGGTTCCGCTCCCGCTCATGCGGCCGTCCACCACCACCTCGAGACCTTCCTTGAAGGCGTCGGGGACGGCCCCGCGGTAATGAACCGGGATCTTCCTCTCACCGTCCGAGACCTCGAACCAGAGGTCGAGCCGGTCCGCCGATAGACGGACGCTACCGGGTTCGATGATCCCTTTGAGTTTGAGCCGGTCGGATTGCACGGCGGGGTTCGCCATGTACTGGGTCGGACTGTAGTAATAGACGGTCTTACCCGTTCCCGCGTTGGACAGAAAGAAGAGCCCCACCGCGCCTGCCACGATGATGAGGGCGACGGTCAGTTTGACCTTCATTACGGCACCTCCAGCCGAAGGGCCCGGGAGTCCCCGGCGCCTAACAATTTAAAATGGAACGCCTCCCCCGTCAAAAAATTCGAGGCCCTGGGGGAGCGGGGGGCCCATCAGGGCACTGCCTCCGGATATCGGCCACCGTCGCCGACGGGTTGGGCGTCTCGGCGAAGAGGCGGATGGCCGCCAGGCCGGCGGCGCCGGCGGCGCGAATCCGGGGGATGTCAGGGATTCCAACGCCTCCTATGGCGAGAACGGGGATGGAGACCGCCCGACACGCCTCTTCAAGCGTTCCCAGGCCCAGCGGCGCTCCGAAGGCGCGCTTGGAGGGCGTATCGAAAACGGGACCCAGGGTGACCGCGTCGGCGCCCAGGTCCGCCGCGGTTCGCACCTCCTTCACGGAGTGACAGGACCGGACCACGAACATGGGAGGCGGACACAACCGGCGAACCTCGTCCGTGGGAAGGCCGGAGGCGGGGAGATGAACGCCCGAGGCGCCCGCCGCAAGGGCCAGATCCGGACGCCCGTTGACCAGCAGCCGCGTCTCGAACCGGAGGGCTTCGAACCGGAGAGCGCCGAGGACCGCGCACAGGGCCCCGTCGGGGAGGTCCTTCTCCCGGATCTGGAGCCAGTCCACTCCCGACCGCAGCAGGCGGGAGGCCTGACCCAGGAGGCCCTCCTCGGAGAAGGCGAGCCGGCGGTCGGTGATGGCGTAGAGAATCAAGCCTGGGACTCCCGGATGCGGCCCCTCAGCACGGCGCCGGCCGCGATTCTTAGGCGTCTGGTCGAGAGGTCCCCCTCGAAGCGTGCGGACTCCCCGAAGGAGGAGAGCCCGGCCGTGGCGAATTGGCCTTTCAACCGACCGGCCGCTTCCAGGGCGGAGCATTGGGCTTCACCCTCCAAGGAGCCTTCCCGCCCCACTGTAAGGGTCGAATCGGTCTTGAGGGTGCCGGCCACTCGCCCGTGGACCTCCACCTCGGAGCGTGTGACCAGGTCTCCCTCCAGGAGGGCCGTTGGGGCGAGCACCGTCCTGGGGGGGGGCGGCGGCGTCTTGTTAAACCAGGCCATGGCATGCTCCACGACGGGAGAGGGAGTCTAGGGCAAGGAAGGCGGGGATGCAAGGTGAAGGAAACAGGGAACGAGAGAATCAGCCATTCCGGAGGAGAGCAAAACAGGAAACCACTTGCCGCGTGGGTGGGCAGATCCCGGCACCGGCGGGCTGAGAGCGCGTCAACCCTCGGGCCTTTTCAAGGCGCGGGCGAGGATGAGGAGGAGGACCGCACCGCAGAGGATGAGGGCGCCGACGAGGACGAGCCGGACCGTCCGGGAGCCCGCCAGGGAGCCCCCTTCCTCGGCGGGACCCAGGTCGGCAGCCTGGCTGGGCATGGCGAGGATCTGGGAGGCCAGGGAGGCCAGGTCATAGCGGGGCGGCTGCAGGTTCGGCGAGCCGGCCAGGAGGCGCGCGGGCCCCTCGGGCGCCAGAAAAAAGAGTGTATGTCCACGGCGCCACAGGAGCGCGTCCACCGAGGAAAGGGCCGGGTTGTCGCCGTCCTGAAAGACCACACGGATCTTTCCGCCGGGGCTGGCGCCCCATAGGGGCACGACGAGCCGGCAGGGCAGGGCCGAGGCGCCCGCGCAAGACCAGTCGCCGTGGTGGACGGCCGGTGGGGATTCGAGACCAGGCCTGCTTCCATCGGCCACAAAATGGACGGCGAGGGGCCGGTGGAAAGCCGAGGCGGAGGTCCGCAGTTCCAGGGCCGTCAGGTGCATACCCTTGGGAACCTCGGGGAGGAGGATTTCGCTTTCACCCCGGATGCGGCCCGGGCTCGGGATGAGCCCGGTGACCCGCCACACGGAGACCGGCTCGGCGGCCGCATGGAGCAGGTACGGTACCTGACGCCCGCCCGACTCCAGGCGCAGGTCCCCGAGGTCCGTCCGGGCCGGGGCGTAGACGGCCCCGGGCAACTCCAATCGGGCCAATTCCCCGGGTCTCAGCCCGGGATTCACGGGCCAGGCGGTGGAGAAGGAGGCCTCGGGCAGGGCGGCACCCAGGCCCGCCCGGGCGGCGGGCAGGCCTGCGGGCGCTCCATCGCGCTCGGGCCCCAAGACCAGGAGGGGTACGGACTCGGGGGGGGACGGGACCGCGAAAGAAGGGTACTGAGGCGGCGCCATGCCAAGGCTGCCGTACGTGAAGCGGTAGGCGCCGGGCGCACCGGCATGGAAGAAGATCGAGGGAACCTGAAAAGAACCCCAAACCGCCGCAACGGAGGGCGAGGGAAGAACCCCCGAGGCGACCTCGAGCCGGAGCACGGGGCTCTCGAAGGGGCCCTCCTCAACGGCCACATCGGGCCACGCGCCCTTTGGATCGGCGGTCAACGTCCCCTCGGCGACGGTCTCCCAGCGGCCCTGACGGACGGCGCAGAGCCGGTAGGAAAGGGCCCCGGCGCCGTGTGCCGCGAGGCGGAGTCCCTTCAGGCCGGCGCCGGTACCCGGCAGGCTCACGAGATAAACGCGGCCGGCGGGTAGATCGCTCTCGTGGGTCAGGCTCAGAGCGAACTCGAGGATCGTGGCGGGCGAAGGCGGCGCGGGAAGGGCTTCGGCGCGCCGGACGTCGGGGTAGTCTCCCCCCTTGGGCCAGATCAGGCGGAGGTAGCGATCCGAGGTGGCCGGGTAGGCCAGAGAAGTTCTCGACAGGCCCTCACCTTCGCCGAGGCGGAAAAGGTCCCCCCGGGCCAGAAGGCGCCAGGATGCGCCGTCTCGGCCCGACTCCAGCCGGCAGTCGGAAACCGCCGCGCGGTTGGCGAACTCGAAACGGAAGGCATGATGGGGAGGCGTCGAGGCACCGAGGTCGAAGACCAGTTCCCACCCATCCGGGGATTCCCGGACAGCGCGCGCTGCGGCTGGTATGGCTTCGGCTGGCTTCGGGGGTAGAAGGAGCCGGTAGGGCACTTCGGCGCCCGAAGCGTCCACAATCCTCAAGTCCCGGGCGTCGGGGGTCATGCGCCCCCGCGTGGCGGGATCCAGATTGACACGGTACCAGCCCTCCGAAGGGGCCTGGGCGATGCGCTCAAATCGGCCAGGCGGAACCTGGGCGGCCAGGGGAAGGACCGCGAGGATCAGGACTCCCGCGAAGCGGCGGATTCGCATTCGTCCCTCCGGCGGAAAACGAAACGCATGTAAAGGTAGGCGATCAGCAGCAGGCTCGTCCCCAGCCCCAGGAACGAGAGGGCGCGAAGCAGGGTGTCCTTCAGGTGGGCGAGGTCGTAGAGGAAGATCTTTCCGATGGTGAGAATCATCACGGCGAGGGATGCGTACCGGAAGGCCGCCGATCGCCGGGCGATGCCTGCCCCCAGGAGGACCAGCCCGAAGAGGATCCATCCCGCCGAATACGCGTAATTCTCCATGTTGGTGGCGCGGCCCGCCTGAAGCAGACTGCCCCGGAAGCCCTGGCGGATTTCCAGGGTCAGAAGGCAGAAGAGGAGGATGAGGCCTCCGGCCCCCAGAACGCGCGAGATCCTCTCTTCGCCACGGCTCCGGAGTTCCGCCGCTCCGAGCAGGACCAGCAGGGCCGGAACCCCGTAAACGAAGAGAAGGGCGTTGAAAACCGGCGTGTCCCCAACGGGGTGGCGGGTCCAGGCAGGATTGGCGACGAGGCACGGGCCCAACGCCGCCAGGGCGAGAGCCGCGAGAAGGAGCAGGCGCCCGCCCCAGTCCAGGGACCGAAGGGGCCAGCGGCGGGAGGCCGCAAGGAGGCCAAGCCCCAGCGCCATCCATGCCACGACCCAACCGCCCCACTCGGCCAGGTCCACCCGGGGTGAGTCCAGGCGCCCTGGGTGAAAATAGTGGCGAACTTCGAGGGCCAGAAGGGCCCCGCCGAAGGCCAGGGCCCCCCACTGGAGGGCCTCCGAAAGTGCCTTGCGGTCGCGGTGGACGAACCAGGCGCCCGCGGCGAAGGCCAGCAATGGCAAGCCGTAGCCGTAGAGGATCCAGTTCAGCACAGGAGTGGACCCCGTGGGGTAGGCGAGGACGAAGGGGTTGAGGAGGAGGCGAGCCGCGACGCCAGCCGCGAGGGCCCAGGCCAGCTTGGCCAGGGCGCCCACCCGAAGGCGTTCGGACAGCCAGCACAGCGCCGCCACCTCCAGAGCCCAGGCCACCGCCATCCACTCGCGATGGAGTTCCAGAGGCACGGCCAGGCTCACGAAAGCCGTCGCGGCCGCCGCCATGGCCGCCAGGGCCTCCTCGCCGCCCTTCAAGGTGTTCCGGCGGGAGGCCAGGGGAACGGCGCCCGCGAGGAAAAGGAAAGCCATCACAAGGGCCGGAGGACCCCAATGGCCCCCATGGACGAGTCCCAGGTGGGTCCGCCATGCCATCAGAAACGCGCCCAGCGCCGAGAGGGCCGAGAGGGCGGCCCATCGGCCGGGCGACGCGGAGCCCCACAGGCAAGCGTAGGCCCCAAAGGCGAAGAGGGCGCCCAGCGAACCCGCCGTCGCGAGGTAAAGGCCCAGGGCGTCGGGAGCCAGGCCGGCCCCCCAAAGACCGAGCAAGATCGTCGTGAGGATCACCGCGAGCCAGGCCGTCCCCTCGAAGGCCTCGTCCAGGCGCCCCATGGCCAGGCAGGCGGCGCCGAGGATGCCCAGGAAGACCCACTCCGTGGTGCCGAATCCGCCACGGCCCGCCAGTGCGGCGAGGAGCCCGAGGCCGGAGCCCAGGGCGGCCCACCCGAGGCCCAGGGGGATCCGCGCGTCTCCCCAGGCCGCCGCGGCCCGACCGGCGAAACCGCTGGCCAGGAAAGCCCCCACGCTTGCGAGGAGGAAAAGTCCCACCCAGAGGCCGTCCTCGGGCCGGAACGGGAACGCGAGCCAGAGGGCCGCCCAGCCCATTCCCGCAAGGAGGGTGAGACCCGCCAGGGGCCACCACCTGCGCAGGCGCGTGACGGCCAGGAGGCCTACCTGGAGCAGAAGCAGGTAGCCGAAGAGCGGGCCCGGACGGTGGGAACCCGTGCTGAGCCAGTAGGGCGTGAAAAAGCCGCCGATGAGCCCCACCACGGCCACCAGTGGCCCCTGCCGAAGAGAGAGCGCCACGCCCACGGCGGCCGTGAGTCCCATGAGGGCGAAGGCCACCAGGTTCGGAATGAGGTGGTACAGGTTGCTCGCCGCAAGGAAGCACGCGAAGAGGTCGGCGATGCCGGCCGCCGAGCACGCCTGGGCGAGGAGTCGGTAGCCCTTTCGGAGAAGCTCCCCCGTCACCAGGAGGGCCGCGCCGAAGAGGACCCCCAATGCGATGCGCACGGGCGGGCTGATCCAGCCCTGGTCGATGGAATACTTCACGAACAGGGTTCCGGCCAGGGCCAGAGCGACGGCTCCCACCCACACGAAAAGCCTGGCCCCCAGTTTCTCCTCCAGGCCCATGGCGGGTCGGACGGGTGGTTGGGGAGGCGGTCCGGCCCCAGGCGGTGCGCTGGAGGCCGTGGGCGGCTCGACGGGTGGAGCAGGTGGGGCGGTCCGGTCAGGAATCGGTTGCGTCGGAGCCTGAATCGAATCTGAAGCGGTCTGGGTCAGGGGCTCCGGCGCCAACGGGGGGAGTTCCGTTGGAGCCTCAAGGGGCAAGGCGGGACCGGGGCTCCTTTCAACTGGGGGACCATCGCTCCTCGCGAGATCGGAGTGGAGTTTCGCAAGCTGGGCTCGAAGGTGTTGCAATTCCCGGCGCTGGTCATCCAGGGCATCGAGAAGGTTGCGTCGGAGCCGGTTGCCTCGGACCAGAGCCACAATCGCAAGGGTGAGGGCCACCACGGGGCCTCCCAGGAGAACGGCCGCCAGGAGCAAGATGACCAGACCTTCCATGTCTCCTCCGGCGGGTTCGGAGTCCCGCGGGCGCCGAGTTCTTGATTTCCGCGGCCCCCCGCCCTCCCTCCAGGATGGCAAGGAGCAAGGGTATGCCATCGGGGCGGAGGGCGCAATGGAGGCGGGGCCTTGCGGATCGACTTTTCCTCAATGCGCCGGAAGGTCGCCATTCGCCTGCTGCGGACGGCGGTTCCCCTCGGGGGTCTGCACAGATTCTTCAGGAGAGCCAAAAAAAAAGAAGGAGGCTGGGCCTCCCTCTTTGGGTATTCTGGAGCGGGCGACGGGTCTCGAACCTACGCGCCGTAGCGTGCTCGCGGCCGTCGGAGTCCGGCCGCTTGCGCGCGCAACGGCGCCTACGGTTCCCGGGGCGGGTCTCTCGCCGGGCGTTGTTGCGCTGCGAACGCTCCCTCCTCGGTCGCGTTCTCGCGGCAACGCCTCGGCGTGTCCCGCCCTTCTCGACCCTTCGGCCTTCGAATCCGCAGAAACAAGAAAGGGAGGCACAGCCTCCCTCGGGGTTTCGTCTGGAGCGGGCGACGGGTCTCGAACCTACGCGCCGTAGCGTGCTCGCGGCCGTCGGAGTCCGGCCGCTTGCGCGCGCAACGGCGCCTACGGTTCCCGGGGCGGGTCTCTCGCCGGGCGTTGTTGCGCTGCGAACGCTCCCTCCTCGGTCGCGTTCTCGCGGCAACGCCTCGGCGTGTCCCGCCCTTCTCGACCCTTTTGCCTTCGAATCCGCAGAAACAAGAAAGGGAGGCACAGCCTCCCTCTTCGGATTCTCTGGAGCGGGCGACGGGTCTCGAACCCGCGACCTCAAGCTTGGGAAGCTCGCGCTCTACCGACTGAGCTACGCCCGCGCCGACCAGAACGATAGCGCAGAAGCGGAGCCAGGGTCAAGGCCGCCGGAGACCCCCCCGAGGGGCGCGCCTCCATTGCGAGGGAGGGCGGGGATCGGTACAATGCGCTGGTGTCCCGCAAGGCGGGACGGGGAGCCCGAATGAAGCTGAATCGAGGCGCGCTGTCGGCGGGGGCGGCCCTCCTCCTTGCCGTCGGTTTTCGTGCGATGGACGTTTCGGCCCCGACGGGCCTGTTTTCGGTGCGGGAGAGGGTCTATCAGGGGGTCCGTTGGGTTTGCGCCGACGAGCTCGCCCGTCATCTGAAGGGCTCCGTGGGGAAGGACTCGGTCTCCTCCTACCCGGCGCTTCTCCTCGGCGGGCGGCGCATTCTCGTGTCCACGGCCTCTCCGATGGTTTCCCTGGACGGCCAGATCGTGAAGATGGCCCACGTGCCGAGGGAGGCCGAGGGCTGCTTGTGGCTCCCCGAGGAATTCCTGACGAACGTGCTCCCGAAAGCGCTCGGAGGCCCGGTTCGAATCCTCGGCGAAGAGGCCAAACCCATGGTCCAGGTCGTTCCTCCGGTGAAGAGCGTTGCCGGCTCCGGACAGGCTGTCACCGTGGACACGGCGGTGAGCGCGGACTTCGTTCGCATCACCCTGGCCGGGGAGGGGGTGACGGGGGCGGAGGTGACTCGGTCGGGACGAGAGGTCCTGGTGCGGCTCAGGAGCGGCGCCTTCTCCGCGCCGGCCCACGAACTCGGGAGGGGCATCGTGGAGCGGGTGGCCCCGGACCGCGAAGGGAAGGTCCTTCGGGTCGACCTGGGGGACCGGTTCAAGAAGCTGGACATCCTCAAACTCAGAAACCCTGAACGGCTTGTCCTGGCCGTGAAGGGGGAGAGTCAGCAGGTCCCCGCCCCGCCTCCATCCGGGAATGCAGGGCCAGGGCTACCGCCGGAGCCGGCAGCGTCGGCTCCCGAGTCACCTGGGACATCATTCGCCAAGGAAATGCCCGTGAAGACGCCTGCCCTGGACGTCGTCGTCCTCGATCCCGGCCACGGGGGAGGGGACACAGGAGCCGTCGCTCCCGGTGGGCGGACCGAGAAGGACATCGCCCTCGAGCTGAGCCAGAGGTTGGTTCCTCTGCTGGAGGCGCAGGGACTCAAGGTCGTCCTGACGCGTACGGAGGACTCCACTGTTTCCTTGATGCAGAGGACCGCCATCGCCAACTTCAATCAGGCCGACCTGTTCCTCTCCATCCACCTCAACGCTTCCCCCGCGCCCGGCGCGAGGGGCCCCGAGGTCTACTTCATGAGCCGGGATGCCACGGACCTCTGGGCCAGCGAACTGGCTTCCAAGGAAAATTTGGAGGGACAGGGAACCGATACCGGGTCCGGCCTCCATCTCGTCCTTTGGGAAATGGCCCAGACAGCCTTCCTTGTGGAGAGCGCCTTTCTCGCCGAGACCATCCAGCAGAACCTGAACTCCATCCTTGGAACCGCCAGCCGGTCCGTCCGCCAGGCCCCTTTCGCGGTGCTCGAAGGGGCGCGCATGCCCGCGGTGCTCGTGGAGGTGGCCTTCTTGACCCACGGTGATGACCTCCGAAAAGTGAACGATCCATCCTTCCAAGAGCAGGTGGCCCGCGGCCTCGCCGAGGCCGTGGCGGCCTTCAAGGAGCGGTATGAAAACCCCGCGGCGCCGGCCGATGTCCCCTGACCGGCGGGCATTCGCCTTCCTGCTTGTCCTCCCCCTGGTCTATCTGCTCGGCTGCGGAGGAGGCGGGGCGCCCACACCCTCACCGGAGGGCGGGCCCTCCGTCGCCGTGCCGGAGGGGGACGAAGCGGAAAGGACCCTCCTCTACCCGTCCGCGGAGGACGGCCTGCTTCACGCGGAGAAGGTCCGCATGGCCGCCGGCGCCACGCCCGAGGAGTCCATGGCCCTCCTCGTGTCGAGGTACATTCAGGGGCCCGCCGGGGAGGGGCGCTTTTCCCCTTTTCCCGAGCACTGCACCCTTCGGGCCCTGTACCTTGTTTCGGGAGCCAGGGCCGTGGTGGACCTGGGAGGACCCGTGACCTCCGGAGGCGGCGTTCACACGGAGGTCCATCGCATTTACGGCATCGTCAACACGCTCGTCTGGAATTTCCCCGAGATCCGATCCGTGCAGGTCCTCATCGAAGGCCGCGAGACGGACACCCTCCTCGGCCACCTGGACCTCTCCAAGCCCATCTGCCCCGAAAACCGCCTTCTGGGCCTTGAGTTGCGCCGATCCGAAGGGCTGGGAGGAGTCGCGGGTGAATAAGGGCCCCGTCGGCGTCTTCGACTCGGGGGTGGGCGGCCTCACGGTGGTCCGGGAGATCCGCCGCGCCTTTCCCGGCGAGGACATCCTCTACTTCGGAGACACGGCTAGGGTTCCCTACGGAAACAAGTCGCCCGAGACGGTGGTGCGCTATTCCCGGGAGATCGGACGCTTTCTGACGGGGCGGGGGATCCGCCACCTCGTGGTGGCCTGCAACACCTCATCGTCCCTTGCCTTGGAAGTTCTGAAAGAGGAGTTGCCGGTGCCCGTGTTGGGCATGATCGGTCCAGGGGCCGAAGCCGCCGCGAAGGCTACAAGGAATGGCCGCGTGGGGCTCATCGGGACGCGGGCCACGGTGGCGAGCGGGGCCTACGCGAGCGCTCTGGCGAGACTGGATCCCGCGATTGAGGTCTTCTCCGAGCCCTGCCCCCTTTTTGTCCCCCTGGTGGAGGAAGGCTGGGCCGAGGATCCCGTGGCCAGGGAGGTGGCGGCGCGCTACCTCGCACCCCTCCTCGAGCGCCGGGTGGACACGCTCATTCTCGGTTGCACTCATTACCCCGTCCTCATCCCCGTGCTGGCGGAGGTGGCAGGCCCGAGCGTGGCGTTGATCTCCTCGGCCGCCGCCGCCGCCGATGCCCTCGCGCCCTCCTTGAAGCCTGCCGTTCCGGGGGCCCCGCGCGGCCGGCTCACCTGTTACGTCACCGATGCGGGGACGCACTTTCGCGATGTGGGCGAAAGGATCCTGGGCGAACCCGTTCCCGAATTGAGGCCCGTATCCGAAGAAAGGTTGGTTCTTCCATGAGGAACGACGGACGCAGCGCGAACGAGATGAGACCCGTGGCCATCCACCCGGGCTTCGTGGCCTTCCCGGAAGGGTCCTGCCTGGTCGAGTGCGGGCGCACCAAGGTTCTCTGCACGGCCACCGTGGAGGACAGGGTTCCGCCCTTCATGAAAGGGACGGGGCAGGGCTGGATCACCGCCGAGTACGGCATGCTCCCGGGGTCCACCCAGCAGAGGACGCCGCGCGAGGCGTCCCGCGGCCGTCAGTCGGGCCGCACCCAGGAGATCCAGCGGCTCATCGGCCGCTCGCTCCGGTCGGTGGCCGACCTCTCGGCCCTTCCGGACCGCACCGTCTGGATCGACTGCGACGTCCTTCAGGCCGACGGCGGAACCCGCACGGCGGCCATCACGGGCTCCTTCGTGGCCATGGTTCTGGCCTTCCATCACCTCGCCGAGGCCAAGCTCATCAAGACCTTTCCCGTGAAACACATGGTGGCGGCCACCAGCGTGGGCGTTCTGCGGGGCGAGAAGATCCTGGACCTCAACTACGAAGAGGACAGCATCGCCGAGGTGGACATGAACGTCGTCATGACCGATGACGGGCGGTTCATCGAGGTGCAAGGAACCGCCGAGCACGAGCCCTTTTCCAAAGCCGATCTCGACGCGCTCCTCGCCGTGGCGGCCGGGGGAATCGACCGCCTCATGGCCGCTCAGCGCGCCGCCTTTCCCTTCGACTTGAAGGCCTACGGGATTTAGAGGGGCGACGGAGGCGAGGCGGAAGGCGCCAATCAGCCCGCCTCGAGGGCGAGCCGGCCGCAGGGGCCGTGGTCCGGGGCGGGCGGCCGTCTTGTACCCGAGGTCCGGCAGGGGGAGATGCCCACCATCCCGCCCGCGCCCATCCGTCGGTCCGCCTGCATCGCCGTCATCCCTTCGGAACCTCCGGGGGGGCCGTTCGGATTTCCCCCACCGAGGGCGGCGGCGGGGGAGGCGTGGGAGGCTTCGAGGTACCTCCCCGGTCGGCTTTTCGGGGCTTGGGGAGGTCGTCCCGGGTGTTCCGGTCGAAGAAGTTCGAAGTCACCTTGCGGACCCTTTCTCCGGCAGGAAAAGCCGCAAGGTACCCGGTGGCCGTGGTCCCGTAGATCTTCAGCGTGGCGCTGACCCAGTCGTACCCGGGAAATTCGCCTGACACGGAGAAGACCACGGGGCCCAGGTTGGGGAAGGCGAGGGACCCCCGTCCGCGCAGGTCCAGGCCCTTACCGGCGTCCAGCCACCGGAACTCTCCCGTGGCCGTGTTGATCCAGACTCGGGCGCTCCCGTAGTCGCTCTTGAGAAACAGGTCAAAGGCCGGATCGGCCTGAGCGCGGGCTGTGGCCCCGGCGAGAACGAACGCCGCCGCGAGAAGGGCCCGCCCCAGCCTTCCCCTACCGGTCATCGTCTTGAAGGCGCCCGCCGTCATAGCGGGAGACGTTCTTGATGCGGTTTTCGCCGTCCACGAGAACCACGCGGGGTCGGAAAAGCGAGGCCTCCGCGGGATCCATGAGGGCGTAGGCGCACAGGATCACGACGTCCCCCTTCTTCACGAGGTGGGCGGCGGCCCCGTTGATGCACACCACTCCGGAGCCAGGGGGGGCCCAGAGCGTATAGGTGCGGAGCCGTGAGCCGTTGGTCACGTCGTAGATCTCCACGGCTTCGTGGGGGACGATGCCGGCGGCTTCCATGAGAGCCGCGTCGAGGGTGACGGAACCTTCGTAGGCGAGGTCGGCGTCCGTGACGGTGGCGCGGTGGATTTTTCCCTTCAGTACGTTCAACAGCATGGCTCAGGCCTCACGATCGGGTTGGAGCACGGTGTTGTCGATGAGCCGCGTGGAGCCGAAATGGACGGCCAGGGCGAGCAGGGAAGGGGAGGAGACCTGTTCTGCGGGCAAGAAGGTCTCGGCGTCTACGATCTCGGCGTAATCCAGTCGCGCCAGCGGCGCCGAGGCGATGACTCGCCGCGCGATTTCGAGGAGGGCCGCCGTCCGGCGTTCGCCCGTTTCGAAGGAGGCCTGGGCGGAGGCGAGAGCCTGGCTCAGGACCACGGCCTGGGAGCGTTCCTCGGCGTTCAAATACACGTTGCGGCTGGACATGGCGAGGCCGTCGGCTTCGCGCACGATGGGGGCCACCACGATTTCCACGGGCAAGTTGAGGTCCCGCGTCATGCGGCGGATCACGGCCGCTTGCTGGGCGTCCTTTTGTCCGAATACGGCCACGTCCGGCTCGGAGAGGGCGAAGAGCTTGGCCACGACCGTGGCCACGCCGGCGAAGTGGCCCGGACGGCGGGCGCCGCAAAGCCCTTCGGTCAGAGGGCCTTCCACCACGACTCGAGTGCAGGCCCCGGCGGGGTACATCTCTTCCACTTCGGGGGCGAAAAGGGCATCCACGCCCTCCCGCTCGAGGAGGGACCTGTCCCGGTCGAAGTCCCGGGGATAGCGCGAAAGGTCTTCCCGGGGACCGAACTGGAGGGGATTCACGAAGATCGTCGCCATCACCCGGGAGGCGCGACGCCGGGCCAGGCGCACGAGCGACAGGTGTCCCTCGTGCAGGTAGCCCATGGTGGGAACCAGGGCCACCGTTTCGCCGCCCGCCCGCGCGGACCGGCTGAAAGCACGGGCCTCCTCAGCGAGACGCAGGATCCGCACGGCGGTTCCCCTCCTCGAAGTGGACGGCCACCTCCTCGGGGAGGTGGAAGGACTCGGCTTCCGCTGGAAAGGCGCCCGAACGTACATCCTCGCGGAAGCGAGCGAGGGCCTCCCGCATCTGCCGGCCGAAATCTCCGTACCGCCGGACGAATCGCGGCAGCCTGCCGTCGTACAAGCCCAGGAGATCGTGAAAGACCAGGACCTGGCCGTCGCAGTTCGGGCCCGCGCCGATGCCCACCGTCGGGATGGAGACGGCGGCGGTGATTTCCGCGGCCACCTCCATGGGGATGCATTCCAACACCACGGCGAAAGCCCCCGCTTCCTCGACGGCCCGGGCGTCGTCCACCAAGCCCCGGGCGGCCTCCAGGCTCTTTCCCTGCACCTTGAACCCGCCGAGGTGGTGGAGGCTTTGGGGCGTCAGGCCGATGTGGCCCAGAACGGGCATGTCGCTGGCCACGAGCCGCCGGATCAAGGCGGCCCGGCGCCGGCCTCCCTCGATCTTCACCGCCTGAACGCCGCCCTCCTGGAAGCACCGGCCGCAGTTCCGGACCGCATCCTGCCAGCCCGTGTGATAGGTGAGAAAGGGCATGTCCGCCACCACCAGAGCGCGGCGGGCCGCCCGCGAAACCATGGAGCAGTGGTAGGCCATCTGGTCCAGCGTTACCGAGAGGGTATCCCCCTGGCCCTGGACCACCATCCCGAGGGAGTCTCCCACGAGGAGGACGTCGGCTCCCGCGTCCTCGGCGATCCGTGCCGAGGGGTAATCGTAAGCCGTCATCATGACGATCTTGTCCCGGCCCTTGCGCCCCCGCAGAGAAGGAACGGTGACGGCCTGGGGAATCGCTTCCCGGATCTTGGACATGGGTGGTTCTCCTTTCTCCCCATCCCTCGGGGCGGCCCCTTGGGCTTGAGGGAAAGCACTCGGTCAGGCGTTCCGACCCCGTCCCGCTCCCGACTATCGGAATGCGGGCGGAGCGTAAAAGAGGACCTCCCTCTCCAACCGGTTCACCTGGGCGATCAGGTGATCCAGCTCCGAGGGATCCCTCTCAAAATCTACATCATTCGTGTTCACAATCAAGAGGGGCGTGTCCCGGTAGTGAAAAAAGAAGTGGTTGTACGCGCGGTTGAGTTCTTCGATGTACTCGTCCGAAATGCGTTTTTCGAAGTCGCGCGACCGGGCGCGGATGCGTTTCTGGAGCGTGGGGGTGGTGGCCTGCAGGTAGATGACGGCCTCGGGCTTGGGGAGGTTCTCCATCAGGAGGCCGTAAAGCTTCTCGTACAGGACCAGCTCTGAGTCGTCGAGGTTCAGGTACGCGAAGATCTTGTCCTTGCGGGGAAGATAGTCCGCCACCATTCGGGAGTCGAAGAGACTGCGCTGGACGAGGTGCTGCTGCTGCTGGTACCGGGTCAGGAGGAAGAACAGCTGGCACTGAAAGGCGGAGCCCTTCTTGCCGGAATAAAAATCCGAAAGGAAGGGGTTCTGCACATCCTCGAGAAGGAGGGTGGCGCCCAGGCGGCGGGCCAGGAGACGCGCGAGAGTCGTCTTGCCGACCCCGATGGGGCCTTCCACGGCCAGATAGGGGTACCGCAGTTCCGGAGTTGTCGCCATCCCGACTCCCGCGGCCCAGTATGCCCCAGGCGTGTTCGGTTTTCAACGGAGCGGGCAGGCCGGAGCGGTCGCGTCCAACGGACCGGCGAGCCGTTTCCCGAGGGTCATCCCGGTGGCGGGCTCGGTGGAAGCCCCCCCTTCGCGGCGGCGCTCTCCTCCGGCCTGGAGGGGGCCTGTTGCGCCCCACGCGCCGCCTTCCCAAACGACCCGCCTCATGGGACGCGATGACAGCCTTCCCCGGAGCGAGACTGGGCCGGCCCTTCGTCTTCCCATTCGGGCTTGAGGCGTTTACGCGCCGCGTGGTGGAATGGACCGGCGGGAGGGAGGTGGCGATGAGCGTGCTGGATTCCATCGGGAACACGTCCCTGGTGGGGCTCCGGAAAGTCGTGCCCGAAGGCTGTGGGGAAATCTGGGTGAAGCTGGAGTGGGAGAACCCCACGGGGAGCATGAAGGACCGCATGGCCCGTGCGGTGATCGAGCGGGCCGAGGCGGACGGGCGTCTAAGGGCGGGAGGAACGGTCGTGGAGTACACGGGCGGCAGTACGGGGGCGTCCCTCGCCCTGGTGTGCGCGGCGAAAGGCTACCGACTTCGAATCGTAACCTCCGATGCCTTCAGCGCAGAGAAGCTGGACCACATGGCGGCCCTCGGGGCGGAACTGACCCTCGTGCCGAGCGAGGGCGGGCTCACGACGAAGAAATTGATCCTGGACATGATCGAAGCGGCGCGGGCCTTGAGCGGAGAGCCGAACACCTACTGGACGGACCAATTGACCAACCTGGACAGCGTTTCGGGCTACGTTTCGCTGGGAGAAGAGATCTGGGAGCAAACGAATGGGAAGGTGGATGCCTTCGTCCAAAGCGTGGGCACCGGGGCCTCCTCGCGGGGGGTGGCGACGGCGCTGAAGGCGCGCAAGGCGAATTTGCGGGTCGCCGCCGTGGAGCCCGCCGAATCGGCGGTCCTGTCCGGCGGCCCGCCGGGGCCCCACAAGATCGAAGGGGTGGGCATCGGCTTCACGCCGCCGCTGTGGGAGCCCTCTCTCGTAGACGAAATCGTTCCCGTGGCGACGGCCGAGGCCAAGGAAATGGCGCGTCGCCTGGCGCGGGAGGAGGGCCTCTTCGCGGGCACCTCCTCGGGAGCCAACGTTGTAGCGGCCCTCCGTGTGGCTCGAAGACTCGGCCCGGGCTCCCGAGTTGTGACCCTCCTGTGCGACTCGGGCCTCAAGTACCTCAGCACGGACGTATACCAGAGGAAAAGGGCGTGAGACCAGGAGCGGGATGAGAAAGGCGAGACGAGAGACGTGGGGCGTGAAGGAAGGTCGAGGGACCCGGAAGGTGCGATGGGAGATTCGAAAGGAAAAAGGTGGGGCGAAAGGCGCGGGGGAACCGAGTAGAATGACCGGGGAGGCGCCATGAACGCGCTCGAGTATCGGAGTGTGCGCAAGTCCTTTGGAAAAGTCGAAGCGGTGAAGCCTCTGGATCTGGAGATTCCGGAGGGAAGGATCTTCGGGCTTCTGGGTCCCAACGGGGCGGGAAAGACGACCCTCATCCGCATGACTCTGGGCATCCTTCTTCCGGACGCGGGGACGGTCCACGTGATGGGGCGTCCGAGGGAGAGGGTGGCCGCCTCGGCCCTCGGCTACCTGCCGGAGGAGAGGGGCCTCTACGTCAAGATGAAGGTGGGGGAGCTCCTTCGTTTCTTCGGCCGCCTGCGCGGGCTCTCCGCCGCCGAATCTTCCCGCAGGGCCACGGAGGGCCTCAAGCGATTGGGCCTGGAGAAATGGGAAGCCAACCGCCTGGATGAACTCTCCAAGGGCATGCAGCAGAAGATTCAACTTCTCGTCGCCATCCAGCACCGGCCCAAAGTGGCCATCCTGGACGAACCCTTTTCGGGCCTCGACCCCGTGAACGCGGAGCTGTTCATGGAGGTTCTCGACGAGGCCATTACCCAGGGAACCACGGTGGTGCTTTCCACCCACCAGATGGAGCAGGTGGAAAAGCTCTGCCAGTCCATCGCTCTGATCCATCAGGGAAGGGTGGTCTTGAGGGGGGACGTGGGCGAGATTCGAAAGCAATACGGAACGCGCGCCGTGAAGGTGGAGTTCTCGGACGGGGCGGACCTGTCGCCCGAGAAGTTCGAGGACCTGTCCGAGAGCACGGCGCTCCTACCCAACGAGGCGCGCTTCTTCCTGCGCCCCGAGGCCCACGCGGGCAAGGTGCTCAAGCGCCTGCTGGAGATGGGGGTCAAGGTATCCAGGTTCGAGGAGGCCCAGGCCTCCATGCACGACATCTTCGTGAAGGTCGTGACGGGGGAGGATGGCCATGCGAACTAACTGGCTGAACATTCTCGCCATCGTTCGAAGGGAGTTCCTCGAGCGCGTGCGGAAGAAGTCCTTTCTGATCAGCACGATCCTCACGCCCGTGATCTTCGGCGCACTCATGATCCTGCCGGCGGCCCTGTCCATCATGCGGCACGAAGAAGTGAGGATTTCGGTGGTGGACAGGACGGGCTGGGCCGGCCCCATGATCCTCGAGAGCAGAGGGGCCAAAGAGAGGTCGGGGGATCCCGGGGACCGCATCGAGGAGGAGGCCGACCGGCGCGCCGAGGCCGCCTCGGAATTTCAACTCGCCCCCCCCGATGCGGACCTGGAGGCCCTGAAACTGGAAGTGGGCGACGGGAAGCTGGACGGAATCCTACTGGTGGAGCCCGATCCGGAGCAGGAAATCAAGGCCACGTTCTACGCCCAGAGCCTGTCGAACACCCAACTTTTCGGGCTCATGACGGGTCGGCTGAACCAGGCCCGGCTCCAGCAGAAACTGCAGAAGCTCGGGCTGGATCCGGCCGTGGCGGATCAACTGAGGGGGCGGGTGGACCTTCAGACCGTGAAGGTCCAGAAGGGCGGAAAGACGCGGAAAGGGAGCATCTTGACGGACCTCATCCGGCCCATCCTGCTCGCCATGGTGATTTACATCATGATCATCATGTACGGGGTGGCCCTGTCCAACGGGGTGTTGGAAGAGAAGAGCGGAAAGGTGGTGGAGGTCATCCTCTCGGCCGTGCGTCCCTTCGAGCTGATGATGGGCAAGATCGTGGGAATCGCCTCCGTCGGCCTCCTCCAGTACGGCATCTGGTTTCTCCTGGGCGCTGGGCTGTACCTTGCCAACCCCATGAACGTGGCCTCCTCCTCCGAAGGGGGATGGATGAAGCCCCTGGAGATGGTGGTCCTCGTTCTGTACTTCCTGTTCGGGTTCGTTTTCTACGCGAGCATCTATGCCGCCGTAGGCGCCACCTGCACGACCCAGCAGGAGGCGCAGCAGTGGCAGACGCCCGTCACCTTCGGTCTGGTGATTCCCTTCGTTCTCATGATGCCGACCCTGCAGAGCCCGAACGCCGGCTGGGTCGTGGGGTTGAGCCTGTTTCCCGTGACGTCGCCCATCACGATGCTCCTGAGGGTGGGAGCCGTGGACGTTCCGCACTGGCAAATCGCCGCGAGCCTGGTTCTCCTTGCCCTGGGGACGTTGGCGGTGGCCTGGATGGCGGCCAAAATCTACCGGGTGGGCATCCTCATGACGGGCAAGCGCCCCACGATCCCGGAGGTCCTTCGGTGGATGAGGGAAAAGTGAGGGTAGCCCGGTGAGACCCCGGCGTCGAAAAGGGCCATGCCCGAACGCGGGGTTCTGCGGGAAGGCCCCTCCAACCGGTTCCATCGGCACCACCCGTAGGGCGGGCGCGCGCCGGTTCCACGCACGGCGCCGCGCGCCTGAGATTCACAGGAGGGCGCCGTGATCGGCATGAGGAACTTGCGGCCCGGAACGCTTCCCGGGGTTTCCAGGAGCCGGAAGCTGGTTGCGCTCTTCGTGGCGGGCGTAGCGGACCTCGTGGAGATGGCGCTGTTCCCCCTCTTCTTTGAGGGAGCGGCCTCGCCCTTTGACCTCGTGCTCGACCTCGGAACGGCGGCAATTCTTGTGGGGATCCTCGGATTCCGTTGGCGATTCGTCCTGGCTCTGGGCGCCGAGGTGGTCCCCGTTCTCTCTCTCTTCCCCACCTGGACGGCCCTCGTCCTCAGCGTGCCTTCGGAGGGGAGTTCGGCGCCGCCGCAGGGGCCGCCTCGGCGTGTGGGGCCCGATCCGTCTCTGCCGGCGCCGGAGGCGCCTCCGGAAGGGCGGGTGTGAAGGAAGGGGAGAGGGGTCGAAAGACGACGGTGCGCCTCGGCCAGCGGCCAACGATTCGAACCAACTTCCTTCGCCAGCCTCGTCGAAGGGCCTTTCGGACCTGAGGCATGGCTTTCCGGGCGGCGGCCTCCCCAAGGGGGACCGCGCGTTCGACGGAGCGAAAATCCGCCCAGTGGACGGACTGGACGTCGGGGCAGATGAGCACGTCGGCGAAGCGAGTCTGAATCTCCGTAAGCGCCTCGGACATGATGGCGTTGGCCCGGGCCGAAATGGTCGCCCCGCGCTTCTGAACGTCCCCGTTTCGATCCACATCCAGGCCCACGTTGACCGCGAGGACCACGTCGGCGCCCAGGCGGATGGCGACCTCCACGGGGACCTTGTCGACGAAGCCGCCGTCCACGAGGTCGCGGCGACCGACCTGGACGGGCGGGAAGACGCCCGCGATGGCCGAGGAGGCCTGGACCGCCAGACGCGCCGGACCCTCCCGGAGGACGACCTCCTCACCCGTCTTCAGGTCCGTCGCGACGATGGCGAGGGGTATGGGGGACTCCTCCAGGCGCCTGTCGGGAATGACCGCGGCCACATTTCGCTCGAACTCCTTCGGATGGACGAAGGATTCCTTGAGGAGGGTGGAGGCGAAGAAGGAGGCCATCTTGTAGGCCCTGTGGAGTCGGCTGAAGAGGCCGCGCTTTTCGCCCCCGGCCAGCGGGACGATGGCCTGGATGTCCCGGTAGTGTCCGTCGGAAAAGCCAGGTGAATGGGAGAACTCCACCAGCCCCCGTTCGGCGGCCTCGGTGGAGCCCGAGAAGGCGTACAGCGTGCCGATGAGCGCTCCGGCGCTGCATCCCACGATGAGGTCCACGGGGACCTTCTCCTGCTCGAGCACCTTGAGCACGCCGAGGTGGGCGAAGCCGCGGGCTCCTCCTCCGCCGAGGACGAGGGCCACGCGGGGCTTCAGGAGGCCCCGAATCCGGCTCGTGATTCTTCCTCCCATTTCTCCTCCGTGAGGGTGAGAAAAATATCCTCCAGGGAGCTTCCCGGCCGGCTGGCCAAGGTTTGGAGCTCGCCGAAGGCGCCCTCGGCCACCAGTCGGCCTCGGTGCAGGATCCCGATGCGGTGGGCCACCTCCGCCGCCATGTCAAGGGAGTGGGTGGAGAGGAAGAGGCCCGTCCCCTCGGAGGCGAGTTCCCCGAAGAGGTCCCGTACGTCCCTCGAGGAGCGCGGGTCGAGCCCGACCATGGGCTCGTCCACCATGAGCAGACGCGGCCGGTGAAGCAGGGCTCCGACGAGGACGAGTTTCTGACGCATCCCGTGAGAGAAACCCTCCACGAGCTGGTGGGCCCAGGCCTCGAGACGAAACCGCTCCAGAAGAGACCGGGCCCTGTCCTGCCATTCCCGAAGGCCCCGAACACGGGCCAGGAAATCGAGGTATTCCCAGGCGGTGAGCCTTTCGTACAAGTAGGGCCGGTCCGGAACGTAGGCCATGAGGCGGCGGAACGGGAGGGCGTCGGCCTCCACCGGCTCTCCGCAGATCCGGATGGAGCCCCCGTCCGGCAGGAGCAGCCCCGCCGCGGTGCGAAGCGTGGTGGTCTTGCCGGCTCCGTTGGGACCGAGAAAGGCGTAGATTTCGCCCGCGGCCACCTCGAGGGTCAGGTCGGACACGGCCTCCAGGCGACCATAGGACTTCTTCAAGTTCTCGATGGCGAGGGCGGGGGTCTCAGCCATGGCGCCTCGTCGGAACCGGAGGATGGCCGCGGAGCGGCATGGGCGGGCGGCCTTGAAGGTGAAGGCTCCTGGGCTCCGTGGGACAGGCCCGGACGCAGAAACCGCAGCCGGTGCAGCCGTCGGGGTAGATCTCCACGCCCTTTCCGGGAAGGATCTGGATGGCCGAAGGACCCACGGGACAGGCCTCGACGCATTTCACGCACGCGACGATTCGGGAGGATAGGCACGTCTCGGCATGCCAGACCGCCTTTCCCATGCGGCGGTCCTCGTCGAGGAGAAGCGCCCCGTCGGGGCAGGCCTCCACGCACTTGAGGCAGAGCGTGCAGGGCCCGAGGTCCGGATCGATGACGGGCGTGCCTCTCCCCATGAGCGGCTCCTGGGCGGGTACGAGGATCTTCTCCGGGCAGGCTTCGCGGCACAAGTCGCAGCGGGTGCATCGAGAGAGAAACTGGGGCTCGAGCGGGGCTCCGGGGGGGCGGAGGAATGTGAAGGGAATGCGCCCGGTGGGATAGGACCCCTCGCCGCGAAGGGCTCTGGCCGCCTGGGTCCCCGAATCCACGAAGAAGAGCCGGCGGAGAAACCCGGCACGGTCCACCTTCTCGCCCATGGGGTCATTATGGGTCGGCACGGCGGGACTGGCAACAGAAGAAGCGGCCCTTCTCGGGAGGGGGGAGGAAGGAGAAGGACCCGTGAAACCGCGAGTCCAGGTGGCCGAGGGAACGGGAAATGGGGAACCAGATCGCGAAATAGGGACCGGCCCCACGCGGCTCCCCGTTCTCGGTGATTTCCCTCGAAAGCCTCTGGCTCTCCTTGCCACGTCCGGCGTCCCTTGGATAGACTGCCCGAGGAGGACCCGATGGACGCCATGCGCCTGGCCCAGCTCACCGAAGGAAGCGAGTTCCGCGGGGTCCTCTGGCTCGTCTCAGGGCAGGTCCGCCAAACGAAATCCGGGGATCCCTACTGGGAGGGCGTTTTTCAAGACGCATCGGGGAGCCTGCCTTCGAAGCTGTGGGACAGCTTCGAGGGAAAGAAGGGCCGCGTCCAGAAATACCTGGACCTTCTCCGGCCCGGGCGCGCCCTGAAGGTGTGGGCCCGGGTGGACGCGTTTCAAGGGGCCCTTCAGCTCACCATCGGCGCGGTAGAGCCCCTGGAAGGAGAAGAGGCGGACCCGGGGCTCTTTTCACCCCGAAGCCGTCGCTCCGACGCCGAGATGGACGAGGAGTTCGACAAGATCCTCTCCCGCATGAAGGACCGGGATTGGGGCAGGCTCCTGAAGGCTTTCCGGGCGGATCCGATTTTCGCCGCCTTTCGGCGGGCGCCCGCCGCCAAGTCCATCCACCATGCCTGGGTGGGCGGCTTGATGGAGCACTCCCTGAGCCTCGCCCGGGGCGTGAGAGCCCTTGCGCCGAACTACCCCGGCCTGGATGTGGACTTCCTGCTCTGCGCCTGCTTCCTTCACGATGCGGGGAAAGCCCTGGAAATCTCCAGCGACCCGGGGTTCGATTACACCACAGACGGAAAGCTCCTCGGCCACATTCACATGGGCGCTCGCCTGGCGGAGCGGCTCTGCGATTCCCTGCCGGGCTTCTCCTCGGAGAAGAGGAGGCACCTCGTTCACGTGGTCCTGAGCCACCAGGGGGAACGCTCCGAGGGATTCGGGAGTCCCGTGGACCCGCAGACCCCGGAGGCCGTCTTTTTCCATCACCTGGACAACCTCGACGCCAAGGTCCAGAACTGCCTGACGGTGCTGGATCGCGCGGGGGAGAACGGGGGTCCGTTCACTTCGGGGCGGGACAACCCCCTGAGAAAAAGCTACTACCGCATCCGGCCGGCGGGCGCCTCCGAGGAGGAGGACACCTCCGGACCGAAGAGAAAGGTGGGCCGGAGCGATGACGAAGGGGGCGCCGATCCCCAACCCAGGCTCTGGTGACGCGCTTCTCGATTGCCTGGGCCTTCTTTGCCCTCTCCCCGTTGTCCGGGCCGCGGAGGCGTTGAAGGCCCTGGCGCCGGGCCAGCTGCTCGAAGTTCTGGCGGACGATCAGGGCGTCAAGGCGGATTTCCCGGCTTTTTGCAGGGGCGCGGGGCACGAGTGGGAAGGGTTCCTCCAGGAGGGCCGCGCGATCCGGTCCTTTATCCGGAAGAAGCGGTGATCGTGAGGGCTGGACGGTGATCGAAGAACCCGTCATCAGGAGTCTGGGCCCCAAGGACGTGCCGGCGGTCCACCGGCTGTGGACCGAGGCGGGGCTGCCCTATCATCCCGAGGGGCGAGATTCGGCCGAGAGGATGGCGGAGGAACTGGCCTCGGGAGGGACGCTTCTTCTTGGGGCCTTTGTGGGGGCGTCGCTGGCCGGGGTGGTTCTGGCGACCGACGATGGGAGGAAAGGGTGGATCAACCGCCTCGCCGTGGCCCCGCCCTTCCGGAGGATGGGCCTCGGAGCGCGCCTCATCGCCGCCTGCGAGGAGGTCTTCGAAAGCCGGGGGCGCGGCATCGTCGCCTGCCTGATCGAAGATTGGAACGGCCCCAGCCTCGCCCTGTTTCAGCGCGAAGGGTACGTTCTCCGCAAGGACATCTTCTACCTCCGAAAGGTCCGGGCCGGAGAGGCCTGGTAGGCCCTCGGGCCGGGAAACCCGATGCCCGACCAGCCCCGCGCCGGTTGCCGCTCCTTCCTCTGGGAGCCCGCCTCGGATCCCCGGTTTCGAGAGAACGTGAGGGCCACCTTCGACCTCCCCGCCTCACCGGGGGGCATGGAGGAGCCTCCGGCCGCCTTGCGCGGGGAACTGCGGGCCGGTCTGGCCCGTGCGGGGATGAAGAGCCTCTTCTCCCACCAGGTCCGGGGGCTTCAGGGTCTCTTCGCCGGCCGGGATCTCATGGTCAGCACGCCCACCGCCAGCGGAAAGAGCCTCGTATATCAGCTCTACGCCCTCCACGCCTGGCTCGAGAATCCCGCGCGACGCTTTCTCTTCCTATACCCGTACAAAGCCCTCGCCCAGGACCAGTGCGCCAAGATCAACGACTTTGCGGAGACGCTCGGCATGACCGGGTTTCGGGCCGCGGTCTACGACGGGGACACGGGAAGCGCGCAACGGAAGGTCCTCCAAAAGGACCCGCCGCCCGTCCTCATCACGAATCCTGACATGCTCCACCTGGCGTTCCTGGCCTTCCGGGAGAATTGGGAGGGATGGTTCCGGCGCCTGGCTCTGGTGGTTCTCGACGAGGCGCACGTGTACCGTGGCATCTTCGGGGCCAACGTCCACCACCTTCTGTGGAGGTTGGGCCGCGTCCTGGACCGTGCGGGCGCCGACGCACGGTGGGTGGCCACCTCCGCCACGCTGTCCGATTCCGCCGGCTTTTTTCGAACCCTCACCGGGCGGGAGGCCCTCGTCCTGGAAGAGAGCGGGGCCCCGCGTCCCCCCCGCCGTCTTCACCTGCTCGCCACTGAAGGGAGCCCCTACACCCTGGCCGTGGAGGTCATGGACCGTCTTTTACGGGAGGGGAGGAGGACACTCACCTTCACCAAGGCCCGACGAGTCACCGAACTTCTGTATTCGTGGCTCTGCCAGAGAGACCGGTCCTACCGGAAGACGGTCTCCTCCTACCGCGCCGGATTCCTCCCCTCCGAAAGGAGGCGCATCGAGGCCGCCTTTTTCGACGGCTCCCTCCGAGGGGTTGTGAGCACCTCCGCCATGGAGGTGGGCATTGACGTGGGCGGGCTCGATGCGTGCGTCCTCGTGGGGTACCCAGGGTCCCTCGTCTCCCTTTTTCAGCGCATGGGCCGGGCGGGACGCGGGGGGGAAGAGGCGGCGGTCTTCCTCATCGCCATGCCCGACGCCTTGGACCAGTACTTCGTGACGCACCCGGACCGCCTGCTGAACCGGCCCCTGGAGGAGGCCGTTCTCGATCCCGAGAACCCCTTGCTCTGGCCTCCCCACTTCCTCTGCGCGGCGCGCGAGGCACCCCTGAGGGAGGAGGAGTTCGCCGCCGGGGGACTCCGCCGGCACGTCCTGGAGGACCTGGCTGAAGCGGGCGACCTCGTCCTGGATGCGGAGGGTACGTCCTGGCACACGCTCCATCGCTCGCCCCACCGCGACTTGAGCCTCAGGGGAATCGGAGAGAGTTACCGGATCGTCGATCCCTCGGGAAAGGCCATCGGAACGGTGGACGGAGTTCGAGTCCACCGGGAGTGCCACGTCGGAGCGGTGTACCTCCACCAGGGCCAGAGCTACGAAATCGTGGCCCTCTCGCACAAGGACTTGAAGGCGGTGGCCAAAATCTCCGATGCGGACTACTACACCGAGGCTCGGGGAGACAAGGAAACCGAAATCCTGGAGGTCCGGGATCGCCGGACGACGGGGCCGGCGGAGCTGTTCCTGGGGCGCCTCAAGGTCACGGAGCACATCACTTCGTACGTGAAGAAGAGCCTGAGTGGAGGGGAGACCCTGTCGGAACATCCCCTCCAAGCCCCCCCCATCGTCTTCGAGACCGAGGGATTCTGGGTGGTCCTTCCCCCCGGGTCGGAGCCCGCCGCGGCGGGGAGAGGTCTCCATTTCATGGGAGGCATCCACGCCTTCGAGCATGCCCTCATCGGCATCTTCCCCCTAAGGGCCCTTTCGGACCGGTGGGACCTCGGAGGCATATCCTACCCTCTTCACCCCCAGACGGGCGGACCCGCCGTATTTGTCTACGACGGGTATCCGGGCGGGGTGGGCCTGTGCAGAAAGGGGTTCGGCGTCTTCGAGGAACTCCTTCAGACGACCGCCGACCTCCTTCGGGATTGTCCTTGCGAAACCGGGTGCCCTGGGTGCATCCAATCGCCCAAGTGCGGGTCCGGCAACAAGCCGCTCGACAAGGAAGGGGCGCGTCTCGTCTGCTCCATCCTCCTGGGGAAGGAGGACCTGGATCCTGGGGAGGGACACCCCACCACGCCCCCCACCTCGGCCGGCGCGACAAGGCAGGGGAGCCCCCCTGGCCCAGCTCCCGGGCGACTGGTCTTCGATCTCGAAACCCAGCGCCTCGCCGCCGAAGTGGGCGGGTGGGGGCACATAGCGGCCATGCGCCTGGCCCTGGCGGTAACCTGGGACCTGGACCGAGACCGTTGGCGGACCTATTTCGAGGAAGAGGCCGACGCGCTCGTGGAAGACCTGCTCGCGGCGCCGCTGGTGGTGGGCTTCAATGTGGACGGATTCGACCTGGCGGTCCTCCAGCCCTACACGGAACAAGATCTTCACAAGGTCAAGACCCTGGACCTGTTGAAGGCTCTGAGGAAGAAGATGGGCTTCCGGGTTTCCCTCGCCTCCCTTGGAGAGGCCAACTTCGGCGAGGGCAAGAGCGCCGACGGCGTGCAGTCGGTGGCCTGGTTCAGGGAGGGCCGCTTCGACCTCATCGAAGCCTATTGCAGACAGGACGTCGCGCTGACGGGGCGCCTCTTCCTGAAGGGCCTTCAGGATGGGTACGTCCTCGTCCGCGACCGCTCCGGCAGCCTGCTCCGCATCCCCGTGAACGGATGGGGATTGGAGGACACGCGAATGACGCCCCCTTAGGCGTCCAGCGGCGGGGAAGGGCGGCAATCCAAGGGGATCTGAAGGACGAAAGTGGCCCCGCGGCCGCCGTTGTTCCGCCCGGTGAGCGATCCCCCGTGGATGTGAGCGTAGTGGCGGGCCAGGGTCAGCCCCAGGCCGGAACGTCCCTGCCGGGTCGTAAAGAAGGGCTCGAATATCCGCTCCATATCCGAGGTCGGGATTCCATGACCGCTGTCTTCGACGCGAAAGTGGACCTGCCCGTCCTTCACTCGCGCCTGGAGGTCCACCGGATCGCCGTCCGGGGAGGCGGCCAACGCATTGGCGACCACGTGGGATAGGGCCAGGGCGACCTTCTTGGGTGCCGCCCAGAAGGCAGGGGAAGGTTGGGGGAGATCCACGTGGACGTGCACCCGCGCGGCCTTCTCGGGTTCCTGGGAGCGCGCGTCCTGGACGGCCTGTTGCACGAGGGGGCCGAGGGAAATGGATTCAATCTCCTCGGGCGCCACCGAGAGGCTCAACTCCATCATGGTCCGCATGAGGCGGTCCAGACGCTGGACGTTCTCGTTCATCAGATCCGCGTGCCGTTCGCCTTCGGGCGAGGCCTGGATGAGCCGACGGAGGGCCGAAAGGTTCACCTGGATGGCGAAGAGAGGATTCCGGACCTCGTGAGCGAGTCCCTGGGCGATCTTGCCGAGGGCCTCGAGCTGCCGGGCGCGTGCTTCCAGCTGCGCCCGCCGCCTCTGGCCCGTAATGTCGATGAGGGTGCCCTCGAAGTAGGGCTCCTGGTCCGGCTCGCGCACCAGGACGGCGTTTTCCAGGATGCGGAAGAGGGCGCCGTCCTTGCGGCGAGTCCGCACTTCGTGGTCGGTGACGGCGCCGTCCTGAAGGAGCCTCGTCCGGAAGGCCTCGAAATCCTCCCTCCGGGCCGTGAACTGGTGATTCGAGGCGGCCACCGCTTCCTCCGGTGAGTCGAATCCGAAGAGGCGGGCAAAGGCCTGGTTGCACTCGATGAGGGAACCGTCCAGGCGCGCCCGGTATACCCCGGCCAGGTTCCTTTCGAAGAGGAGGCGGTACCTCCTCTCCGAGTCCGCCAGCGCCCGCTCGACTTCGCGCCGGCGGGTCACGTCCCGGGCGATGGAGAGGATGGCGGGACGCCCCCGAAAGGAGATGACCGCCGCGTTGGCCTCGATGTGCAGAAGACGGCCGTCCTTTCGCCTGTGCGTCGTCTGGTAATCCAGATAGGCCCCCGCGGCCATGGTCCGCCGGATGGCGTCCTTCCCCCGAGGAACGTCCAGGGTGATCGTCTCCAGGGAAAGCCCCACCAGCTCTTCCCTGGAGAAGCCGTAGACTTCGACGGCGCGCTGGTTCGCGTCCAGGATGACCTCCGTGTCGGGATCGAAGATCAAGATGGGGTCGTGGGCGCACTCGAAGAGGTCGCGGAAGTAGCGTTCCGATTCTCGGAGGGCGTCCAGGGCCCGCCGCCGGTCGGTCACATCCACCGAAATGCCGCCGACGAGGGGGTTTCCACCGCGGACCTCTCCGAGGGGAAATTTGGCGCAGGAGAAGTACCGGATCTCGCCATCGAATTCCTGGGCTTCCTCCTGCCATTCAAGGAGGCGGCCCGCGAGGGCGTCTCGATCTTCTTCTTCGATCGGTTCCGCCAGGCTGGGCGGGAAGAGGTCCCTGGGAGTCCTGCCCAATACTTGTGACCTCTCCAGGTGCATGAGACGCTCCCATGCCTCGTTCACGTAGACGTACCTTCCTTCGGCGTCGCGGAGGAATGCGGGGCCCGGGATATGGTCCACGAAGGCGCGGAGGGCCTCCTGGGCCTCCTTGCGGTCGGTGATGTCGATGCTGATGCCCGCCACCCTCGGGGGGCGTCCTTCGCCGCAGGGAAGCGGGAATTTGGAGCAGAAGAAGTACCGGGTTCGACCGTTGATCTCTTCGGGCTCCTCCTCCCAGACCTGGACCCGGCCCGCCAGGGTCTGCGCGTCCTCCTCGAGGATTCGGTCAGCCACTTCACTGGGGAAGAGGTCCGCGGGCGTCTTCCCCAGGACCTCCTCGGCGCGCCGTCCGCTCAGGACCTCCCAGGCTTCGTTCACATATACGTAACGCCCGTCCGCGTCGCGAATGAAGACAACGCCGGGAACCCGGGCCAGGAAAGCCTGAAAGCACGCCTCGGATTCCTGAAGCGCCTTCTCGGCGCGCTTGCGCTCCGTGATGTCCACCGCGGTTCCGGACACGACCAAGCGATCCCTCGCGTCTCTTTCCAGTTTGGCGCTCACGAGGATCCAGAGGTTGGTGCCGTCCACCTTGCGGACGGCCATTTCGTGGCCTTCCACGGAACCGGAGGCGCGCAGAACGTCGAGGAAGGCCCGGCGCGCGTCGAGGTCGAAGTACCCTTCCCAGGCCGAGTGCTTTTTTACTTCCTCCGCCGAGGACAAGCCGAACATGCGTGCCAGGGCGTCGTTGCAGGCGAGGATCTCCCCTTCGACGGTGGTGGAGAAGACGCCCGCGAGGCTTCCTTCGAAGAGCTCGCGGTGGCGGCGCTCGGATTCCTTCAGCTCGGTCTGGGCTCGCTTGAGGACCGTGATGTCGAGAGCGATCCCGCCCACGAGGGGTCCGGTTCCGCCGGGCACGGGGATGGGAAAGACGGTCTCCGTCCAGAACTTGTACCCGTCCGGTCCCGGGAGGGCGAACTCCTGTCGGAGCACCCTGCGCTCCTCCAGGACCCTCCGGTCGAGATCGAGGAAGTCCCGGGCCACCACGTCCGGAAAGACCGCCGAAGGTGAGAGCCCCGAGACCTCCTCCGAAGAAAGGCCCGTTTCCCGGGACCAGCCACCGCTGGTCCAAACATAGCGGCCCTGAGGGTCCCGGATGAAGGCCATTCCGGGCAGGTGGTTCATGAACGCCGTGAAGCGCGCCTCCATCTCGCGCCGTGCCGCGAGCTGAGCCTCCAGCTTCTCGTTCAGTTCTCGGGCGTCGCGCACGGCCATCGCGATGTGCGCCTCCAGCCTTCGCTGGCGGTTCACGAGAAGGTACGCGGCGAGTCCTCCCGTCACCGAGAGGAGAAATCCGATGGCGAGGAAGGCCGCACGCTCGAGCCTGGCTCCCTCCGGCGGGTGTTCCGGCGAGGCGGGTGGGGTCTGGGCGTGGTGCCGTTCCACGCGAGGAGACAGGTACCCGACCCATAGGAGCCCGCAGGCTCCGAGGAGGAAGACGCCTGCCGCAAGGCCCGCCAAGGAGGCGGGGAGGCGTGACCCTCTGAAGTATCCTCGGAGTCCTGCTTTCATGGGTTCAGCCATCGACAGCCCCGTCCGGCGGTCCTACCGCCCCTTGGGCCGGAGAAGGAGTCTCCGGACCGTGCCATGTCCGCGCGTTCAGCTACACCTCGAGGAGTTGGAGGGACACGACCCCGGGGCGACCTTCCATGCAACCGTAGGCCATGGTGCACCGGGGAAGGGGGGATCCGTCGGCCAGGCGCCCCGCGAGAACCTGGCGAAGAGCGACCACCGTCCTTCCGGAGGCCCGAAGGCGGGAGAGAAAGCCGCGAAAGTCCTCGAGATAAGGGCCACCTTCCAGTTCGGCGGAGGCTCCGTAAACGGGCCAGGTTGAGGAGGCGGCCTCGTCCGCCAGGCGCGCGAAGGCCGAGGCCGGCGCCATGCCCTCCGACAGAAGGAGCTCCCGCGCCGTGGGCAGCGTGACCGGCACCTGCGGTGTCTGCAGCACCCGAGCCTGGATGACGGGCAGGAACGGGTCCGTGCCCCGGCAGTCCGATCCGAAAAGGAGATGAAGGCGGTCCTGGAGCCGGAGGCTTTCGTCGCTGCACATCCATCCGGGTGCGCCGATGGTGTGGGGCGGGGCGCCGAAGACCTGGATGAAGGCCTCCTCCCCGCGGGCAAGTTCCAGCGCGATCCGCTCCGGATCCATGTCCGCGACCCGCGCCTGCCACAGAAAGTGGTCCCACGGCATGGCGCCAGGTTCGTGGCCCGCGTCCCGCACGGCGACCGCGTTGATTCTGGCCGAAAGGGCCAGGGGAGGAGCCGAGAAGAGCCCCGATCCCGCGGTCCTCCACCCGTAGGCGCCGACAAGGCCGCTCCGCCAGGCCCTCCAAGCGAGGGAAGGCTCGGCCAGAAAGGCGCGCGCCGCGAGGTGGGCCCGGCACGGGCCAAACCCCATGTAGAAGGTCGCCCTAGCCCCCTCCTCCTCCAGAACGCGGAGCAGGAAGGGGAGGCGCTCCATTCCCGCGGCCGTGCGGACCTCCACCCGAAGGCCTGCGATGGGTCCAGGCGGGGCTTCTCCCGCGCGGGCCTTCAGGTCGGGGGCTTCCTTTCCCTCGGGGCCGACCGGGTGTTTGCGGATCTCGCTCAGGCGGGCCTCGTCGGGGAGTTCGTAGCGTCCCCGCCGCTTCGACTGGGGGCCCCTGAGTCCGAGCACGTTCTTGTACCAGGGCAAGGTCATTCCTCTCCTGGGGCATTGTAGCCCAGCGTCCCCGGGCGAGAAAGGTCAGGCGGCCCCGCGCGTGGAGAGGACGGCGGGAAGGGTCTTGGCGAGAATGACGAAATCCAGGGTCAGAGACCAGTGGTCGATGTACTGGAGGTCCAGCCGCATCCACGTGTCGAAGTCCAGTTCGCTCCGGCCGGAAATCTGCCACAGGCAAGTGATTCCAGGGCGCATGGACAGCCGCCTCCTCTGCCAGCGGGCATACTTGTCCACTTCCGACGGAATGGGCGGCCGGGGACCCACGAGGGACATGTCGCCAACCAGGACGTTCCAGAGCTGGGGAAGCTCATCCAGGGAGAACTTGCGGAGGAACCTGCCCACGGGGGTGACGCGGGGATCCTGGCGGATCTTGAAGACGGGGCCGTCGGCTTCGTTCAGGTGGGTGAGGTGGGCCTTCAGCTCCTCCGCGTTCTGCACCATGGTTCTGAATTTGTGGCACATGAAGCGGCGCCCGTGGAGGCCCACCCTTTCCTGGCTGAAGAGAACGGGTCCCCGGGAGGTGGCCTTGATGAGGGCGGCCACGACAACCAGAAGGGGCGACAGGACGAGGAGGCCCAGGGCCGAGGCGGCCAGGTCGAGGGTCCTCTTGAGGAAAAGGGCGATGTAGTTGTGGGGGATCGTCGTGAAGCGGAGTAGGGGAAGCTCCTCCAGACGCTCGAGGTGGACCTGGGCCACGAGGTGCGGGAAGAGGTTCGCGGCGACGAGCGTATCCACACCCTGGTCCTCGCACATGAGGAAGAGGTCCTCGAAGGCCCCAAGGCTCCCCGCGGTGACGCAGAAGATGACTCCGTCCACCACTTCGGCTTCGAGGAGGGCGGGGAGGGCGGTGACCTCGCCCAGGTTCTGAATGCCGAATCCGGTCATCTGGGAGACGTCTTCGACGGAGTCCACGCCCGGAACGCTCAGGAAGCCGCGGACCTGGACGCCGAGCTCCGGCCGTTCCTGGATCCGCCGGGCCAGGATCCTGGCCTGGGGGCCGGCTCCCACCAGGAGAACCCGCTTGACGTAGCGTCCCTTCTGAGCGGCTCTCCGGAACCAGAGGGCGGCGGCGTACCGGAGCGATGTGGAAAGAGCCATGAAGAGGAGCAGGAACGAGACCAGAAAGAGCCGGCTCAGAAAGGTCAGCTTGAGCAGGTAGGCCAGGGCGAGGGTCACCAGGAAGGCGGTGACCATGGCCCGCGCGTTGAGGAGGAACGCGGAGGTGAGGGGCAGGCTCGGGCTCAGGGCGTAGCCCTTCAGCGCGTACAGGCACCCCAGGATCACCAGGGAGGAGAGGAGAAAAACGGGGAGATAGTCGCCGAGCGGGAAAACGGGTCTTTGGGCAAGCGCCGAAATGAGGATTGGAAGCACGTCGCGGCGGAGAAGGTAGGCGCTCAGGAATGCCGCGGCGAGGGCGGCCAGATCAGACAGGGCGCACACGATGTTGAATTGGTACCGGTACGCCTTCAGCATGCCCCGATCCTCGAATGGGCCGATTCTAGCACAGGTTGGAGGGGAGTCGGGAAGTCGGAGAGGGCGGAATCAGGGCGCCGCGGGCGGTCCGGCCTCGAGGTCGAGGCGCGGGCCCGCAACCGCGACCCGGCAAACCCGATGGTCCGGCGTCTGCCCCGTCCAGACCGAGGCCTCCGAGGCCGGAGGCTCCCATCCAAGGGCCTCCGCAAGCCGCCGCGCCCCGGACCGGGCCGCCTGGGGCGTTTCGTATACGGCGGCCAGCCGGATGACCCACCCGGAGTCGGACGGGTAGTCCGCCGACACGGCCGTGGCCCGCCCGGCGGCCAGCAAGAGGATATCCGAATCCGCAAAAGGCAGCGACGCCTGGAGCCCCAGGCCCCCCCGCGCGATTCGCAGGGATCCTTCCTTGCGCCCGTCCTCAGGGATCCACGAAAGGCAGTCGGGGGCCGGTTCCGCGGGCGTGCCGGCCAGGGCGGCGCGCATGGAGCCAAGGAGGGCGGCCCGAGCCTCGCCGCCCGCGTCTCCGGTCGTCGCAACAAAATAAAAACGGCCCTTCACGGCACGAACCTGCGTCTTCCCCGCCGTGTTTCGCTCGGAGAGGGAGGGGTCGGGTGTCTCCCGGCCGCATTGCATGAGGTAGATTCCCAGGGCCGCCGCCGGATCCTGCATTTCGTACGATTCGAGGACCAGTTCGGCGTCGCCTGGGCTCTCGAAGCGCGAGACGGTGCAGGTCCGGAAACCCAGCTCCAGGAAGGTCTCGGCTCCCCCGTCGATGTGGTCGTAGAGCGCCTCACCGGAGAAGATCCGGGGGGACGCGGATCGAACCCAGCCCGCGGGGGGGGCGTCGCGGGGAGGGTTTTCCTGGGCAGGCGCACCGCAGAGGGACGGGATGGCCGCCGACAGGACGCTGGCGGCGAGCAGGAGCGCCTCGAGCGCCTGGGTCCGCCTCATGCCCGAACAACCTCAAGTTTGGCCGGATCCACCACGCCGAGCCCAAGCCTTTCGGCCTGCCTTAGGTAATCGGTGAACCGGGGAGCCTCGTTGACCTTGACCCCCATGGCCTTCCTCTTGGCCACCATCTCCCCATGGCAGACCGAGTCCAGGGCGAAGGGATCGGTGGCGAAGTAGAGCGTGTGGTGCGGGAACTGGAACTGCTCGTTTCCCATGGGCCCCCCATCGTACTGACCCCGGATTCCGTCGGCGATGTTGAGGACCAGCTTGTCCCGCACCCACGGGGCCGCCACGACCTCTGTGCACACCCTGAAAAACAGGGGTTGGTGGAGGCGCCCGGTGTTGCACGTGACCCCGTAGCCGAGGTTCTTGGTGGCGATGGATATGCCGTTCCCGGTATTCTTGAATACGGGTAGGTTGATGATCTTCGTCAGTTTCTGGGTTACGAGCTTTCCGAAGTAGCTGTACTCCCCGTCGAAGACGTGCTGGTTCAGGTAGGCGTCGTCGCTGCCGTACCCCGGGACCGATTTTCCCAGGACCCCTTTCGCGTAGTAGTAGGCCCCGAGGTCGAAGTTCTGGGCGCTGACATGCTCGCCCTTCTCGTTTTTCCAGGACTTTCCCTCCTCGGCGATGGTCTGCATGGCCTCGATCTGGACGCCCGGGAAGCGCTGGGGCGTGAAGCCGGCCTCCCGGAGCATGTCGTCAAACCTGTCCCAGATCACGATGTTTCTCCGCGGGAGGCCGCAGCGCTCCAGCCAGGCGATGACCGCCTCGACGAGTTCGGGTTTGGTGCTGATGAGCGGGGCTCCCACCGGGTTGACCTTGATGCCGACCACGTCCGATTTGGTGAAGAAGAGGTCGAAACTTTTCCGAAGGCGTTTCCCGGTGAGGCGGCAGATACCCGCCTCCACCATTTCGGCGACGACGGCCGGGTCCACCTTATCACCCCGGAGGCACTTCTCGTTGGAAAGGCGCACGACCTTCCCTGGAAAAGGACCCGGGATGGCATGGGGTCCCCTTGGGACCTTGAGAAAGTCCTCGAGGTTGGTCTCGATTTCCGCGGGGGGCGGCGGCTTGGGGGTCTCCTCTGCGTCGGCGGGGACGCCCAAGACGATTCCGCCCGTGACCGCCGCCGAGGCGGCGCCCAGGGATTTCAGGAAGAGGCGCCGGTCCACCCCGGCGTCGGAGGGAAGGCTGCGATACGGTCGACGGGCCATCGGAACCCCCTTTCAGCTATCTGCCAGTCTACACCCTCGGTGGATCCCCCTGGCGGGCGGGGCCATTTTCCCTCAAGCCGAGGAGGAAGCCGCGGCCGGTGGGAGGTCATCGGGCGCGGCTTCGGATCGTTCCAGGGAGAGGCGCCCTCCGAGGGCCAGGAGGAGCATGGCGGTCACCAAGACCCAGAAAGGCTCCAGGAGGACCAGAGGAGCGAGCAGGAAGAGGGGGATCCAGAGAAGGTTCCTCCCGGAGCGAGATTTCAGGACGACGCGGCGGGAAAAGACGGCCTGCCAGCCTGCAACGAGCCATCCGCGCACTTGAAGGCCGGAGACGCTGAACTCTTCCACCCGGGGCCGCCTGCCGTCCAAAACCGCCTCCCTGCGCCGAGCGACGGCGCGCGAGAATGGCTATACGCAAAGCCCCTCCGCAAGGTTGCCGGCGGGCCTCGAGGCCGAGCGCGAAACCGACCTCCGAAGGCGGGCGGTGGTGCGTCCAGATGAGGCGTTTCGCGCGAATGGAGTGCGTTTCCCCTGCGCGCTAAACCTGGAACTCCCTCCTCCCGTATCACCTTCAGCGGGGACAGAGAGGAGGCGGGGTATGAGGCTGGGACGATTCAGGTGGTTCGTTGCGGCGTGTCTGACTCTCTTGACCCTGCTTTTGGGGGCGCAGGAGGCGCCGGGTCCTTCGTTGGAGGTGGGGGAGCCTCATACGGGGCTTCTGGGTCCCGGGGAGGCACACCGGTTCGCGGCGGTCCTGGAGAAGGGAGAGTACGTAAAGGTTGTGGCCCTTCAGAAGGGTGTGGATTTGGTGTTGTCGGCCTTCGATCCCGATGGGGCCAGGATCGCTGAGGTGGACAGCCCCAATGGAGCTTTCGGCCCGGAGCCGTGGGAGGGGGAAATCCCCAAGTCGGGCCGATACGTGTTCCAGGTCTCGTCACCCGGCCCGAACCTCAAGCCCGGAGCCTACGAGATCAGGCTCACCCTCCGACTCTCGGCGGACCAGTACGCCTCCCACAAGATTCTCTCCCTTGAACCCGGCGTGCTGGAGCGATTCCGGGGCAACTTCGAGGTCGGCCCAGGGAGGGTCATCTTCGTGGGACCCATGGCCGGGATCTTCACGGCGGGCGGCAAGGACATCTTGTACTTCAGGGACTCTCAGACCCGTCGGACCGGTCCCCTGTACCCCGTTTCGGCCACCCGGTTCTTCAGCGGTCCCGACCTGGGGGAGCCCTATCCGCCGGAGGACGAATTCGCCTTCACCCTGAGCGCCGAGGGCGTCCCGGATTCTCTCGTCTGGACCCCCCGGGGCGGGTCACCCGTAAAGGCCAGGAAGGTGGACCCTTTCCGATACGAGCCCGTGGCCTTCGAGAGCGGCGGAGCGACGCTAAAGGGATACGTGCTCGTGCCCGAGGGGCGGGGACCTTTCCCGGCGGTCCTGCACGTCAACGGATCCCAGGGATCGCGGGCCGACGTGGGGCCCGCGGGGAATTTCTTCGTCCGGCAGGGCTTCCTCTTCATGGCCTTCGACAAGCGGGGAGCGGGCCAGTCCACGGGCCGGTGGCAGGAGGCGAGCCTCGAGGACCTGGCGGGAGATGTCCTGAGAGGACTGGAGGTCTTGAAATCTCGTCCGGACGTAAACCCGAGACGCATGGGCCTCTGGGGCGCGAGCCAGGGGGGTTGGGTGGCCGCCATCGCCGCATCCCGCTCGCCGGACGTGTCCTTTCTCGTCGTGCAATCGGGTTCGGGGGTCTCGGTGGTGGAGAACATGGCGCACGAATCCCGGTCCCAAATGGCGGGGGCGGGGCTCTCCGGCGCCGACCTCGAGGAGGGTTCGGCCCTGGTGGGAAGGCTCCTTGGGATGATGGCCGACGGCAAGCCGCACGAAGAGATCGCGGCGGTGGGTGCGGCCGCCGAGGGGAAGCCCTACGCTCCCTTCGCGGCGTTCGGGAAGCTGCCCCGAGACCACTACCTATGGAAATGGGTAAGGCTTTGCGGCCATACGGACTCCGCCGACGCGCTCCGCAAGGTCCGCTGCCCCGTCTTGTGGTTCCTGGGAGACCGGGACAGCCAGGTGCCCGCCGCCGTGAGCGAAAAGCGGATTCTGGATGCGCTGGCGGCCGCGGGTAACCCGGACTACACGGTCAAGGTGCTTTCTCCGGCCAACCACGGTCTCTTGGAATGCTCCACGGGGCTCTGGTCCGAGGTGAGGACTTGCAAGCGGTACGTGCCCGGCTACTGGGAGACCATGGCCGACTGGCTGAAGGGCCACACAGGCGGTCCGCGATAGGTTCGGGAAAGCGTTCGGGCCCGCCCCGAAGGGCGGGCCCTGCTCAGGGAGGGAAGGAGGGAGGGTTGCCGTTTCGCAATGCCTGGCGGACATTTCGTCCGCCCACACAGAGTAAGGCGGGCGACGTGGAAAATCGTCTAGGGAGGTCTTGAGAATGATGGAGCCAAAGTGCTTGATTTCGGCCCGACTCGCCGCGCGTCCGGTCATTGCGCTGGCCGCGGCGTTTCTCCTTGCCGTCACCCTCTCGTCCAAAGCTCAAGAGGTTGACTACGCCAAGAGGCTGGAGGGCTTCGACGCCTACATGGAGAAGACCCTGAAGGACTGGAACGCTCCGGCGGTCGCGGTGGGAGTGGTCGTGGGCGACAAGGTCGTTTTCGCAAAAGGCTACGGGTTCGCCGACGTGGGGAAGAAAGTGCCCATGAGCGCCCGGACCGTCTGCCCCATCGCCTCCAACACGAAGCTCTTCACCGCCGTGGCGGCGGGGCTCCTGGTGGAGGAAGGGAAGCTGGATTGGAACGAGCCCATACGGGAGAAAGTCCCGTCCATCCGATTCGCCAACGACGCCCTCAACAGCAGCGTGTCGCTGCGAGACATGCTGGCCCACCGGACGGGGATCACCCGCCACGACTTCATCTGGTATCGGGCGGACTTCACGAGAAAGGAACTCTTCGAACGGCTGAAGTTCATGGAGCCCAAGGAGCCCATCCGGACCACCTTCCTCTACAACAACATGATGTTCATGGCCGTGGGGTACGCCATCGAACTCCAGTCCGGGAAAACCTGGGAGGAGTTCGTCCGGACCCGGCTCTTCGAGCCATTGGGCATGACTTCTTCGGGATTCACGATCGAGGAATTGAAGAAGGCGCCCGACCACGGTGTCCCGTACACCGAGCGTCGGGAGAGCGACGAGCTGTACGAGATTCCCTACTACGAAGACACGGAGGGGATGGCCCCCTGCGGGGCCATCGTCTCGAACGTGGAAGACATGACCCGCTGGCTCATCGCCCTCATGAACGACGGCAAGTTCGAAGGCAGGCAGGTGATACCCGCCTCGGTTCTGAAGGAGACCCTTACCCCCGCGGTGGCCCTGCCCAACTCGGCGGGGCTGGCCCGCGGATGGTGGGAGCTCGTGAATTCCACCTACGGCATGGGTCGCAACGTGGCCGTGTATCGGGGAAAGCTGTACTCGTACCACGGGGGGGACATCAACGGATTCCACTCGCAGGTATCCATGATGCCCCAGGAAAAGATCGGCGTCGTGGTCCTGGAAATCGGGGACCATTGCGCCATGCTTCGCGATGCCGTGGGCTACAACGTCTACGAGCGCCTTCTGGGGATGGACCCGACCCCCTGGAGCGACCGGTACCTCGCTCTTTACAAGAAGGGGAAACAGGCGGGCAAGGAAGGCCGGGCCAAGGCCGGAGCCGACCGCGTTCCGAACGCCCCTCCCTCCCACGTCCTGAAGGACTATGCGGGAACCTATGAGCACCCGGCCTACGGCGAGATGCCCGTGACCTTCCAGGACGGGAAGCTGACCTTCGGGTTCCGAGCCATGAACCTTCCCCTCGAGCCTTACCACTACGAACGTTTCGACACGCCGGACCACGAGGAATTCGGGAAGTGGAGCCTCAACTTCCAGACGAACCCGCAGGGCGACGTGGACAAGGTGGTGGTGTCCCTGGACGAGAAGGAAGTCACCTTCGTTCGGCGGCCCGAGAGCCTTGACGAGAAGACCCTGGCGCTCATGGCCGGAACGTACGAAACCGCCACCGGGATGAAGTTCGAGGTGTTGCTCAAGGAGGGCGTCCTGTACCTGGCCTTCCCAGGCCGTCCCGCGGACCCGCTGGTCCACTACAAGGGAACGAAGTTCCGCCTGAAGGAGTACTCGGACCTGATCCTGGACTTCGTGATGGAAGGCGGGAAGGTGAAGGGCTTGAACCAGATTTCCGCCGACGGGCAGTTCATGATGTACAAGAAGTAGGGTCGTTCCATGCGAAAGGGGGGCCGGCCCCGGGGCCGGCCCTCACAGGAGTTCCTCCAGGGCGGCCAGGAGCCGGTCCACCTCGGGCTCGGGCAGGACCAGCGGAGGATAGAAGCGCAGGATCCTTGCGGAGGGTTTGAAGCCCGCTAGGAACCCCTTGCCGAGAAGCCGGCGGTGGACCTCCGCCAGCGAGAAGCCGGTGCCGTCGGGCCGAAACTCGAGAACGCTCATGAGCCCCCGTCCCCGGACGTCGGTGACCGCGCCTTTTCTCCGGGCCAGGTCCCGGAGCGCGTCCAAGAGCCTTTCCCCCAGGAGGGCGGCCCTCTCTACCCATCCCTCTTCGCGCAACACCGCCAGGACTTCGTTTGCCACCGCGCACCCGAGGGGATCGTCTTGATGGGACTGGGCATGGCGGAAGTCGAGTCGCTCGAGGGCGCAGGACATCTCGTACGAGAAGGCGGCCGCGCTGACGGGGTACCCGTTCCCCAGCCCTTTCCCCAGGGCGACGGAGTCGGGCTTCAGCCCGTAATGTTCGAACCCGAACCAGGCGCCCGTCCGGCCGAACCCCGTCGTGACTTCGTCGACTACCAGGAGCCCCCCCGACTCCTTCACTTGTGCCGCCAAGGCCCGAACGAGCGGAGTGGGGGGGAGCCTCACGAGGCCCGAGGCGTTTCCCGGCTCGAAAACGAAGGCCGCGACGTCCTCCAGATTCAGGGCTTCCAGTCGGGCCGCGTGGCCGGCGCAGAGGACGCCGCCGAGGCAGGAAGGGCAGGCGGTTCCAGGGACCGTGATCCACTCGTCCGGCCGCGAGCGAGAGGAAGCCCCGAAGGCGCCGAGGTAGGTTCCCTCCAGCGTCACGAACCGAGAGCGTCCGGTGACCCGCCTCGAGGCGAGGAGGGCCAGCTCCACGGCCTCGGTTCCGGAGGAAAGAAGAACACACTTCCCATCCTTCATCGCGAGCGCATCGAGCAGCGCCGCGCCCGCCCGCTCCACGATCGGGGCCGTCGCTCGATAGCCCACGTGCGTGAGCGCGTCGAGTTGGCGTCGAACGGCGGCCGTGATGCGGGGGTGGTTGTGGCCCAGGCAGGCGCACCAGACCCCTGCCTCGAGGTCCACAATGCGCCGGCCCTGGCCGTCGAACAGGTCGCATCCCGAGGCCCGCACCAAGTCGCGGATCAGGACCTCGTATCCATAGCAGCGCAGGATGCTATCCATGAAACCCTCCCGGCTCCAGTGTAGCGCTCGGAAGGGCGACGGGGTTCCCGAGGAGATCCCGCGTCCAGGCGTCGGGCGGTTGAAGGGCTAGCGTTCTTCGAAAGCCTTGGCCCGCCGGGCCAGCTCCTCGGGGGACAGATCTTCCTTGTGGGTGGCGAGGGTCCACACGTGGCCGAAGGGATCCTCAAGAGTCCCCGCGCGGTCGCCGTAGAAGTGATCCGCAACGGGACGGAGCACCTTCGCCCCGGCCGCCACGGCCAGGGGGAAGGCCGCATCCACGTCCTCCACATACAAGAGGAGGCTGGTGGCGTTCCCCCCCAGGGACTTGGGGCTCTTAAATCCCATGTCCTGGTTTTCGTCGGCGAGCATGAAAGGGGAGTCACCGATCCGCATCTCGGCGTGGCCCACCTTGTCTCCTGGCGCCGGGATCCGGAGGAGCTCCACGGCGCCCAGGGCGCGGGCGTAAAATTCCAACGCGGCGTGTCCGTCATGGACGACGAGATACGGCGTGAGCGAGTGGTAGCCCTCCGGCACGGGTTTGACGGGGGAAGCCATCGAGTCCTCCTGGGGCAAGATCGTGGAGGAAGGGACCTCGGCCTGCCGACCGGCACGGATCGTCCCAAGACCCCATTGCCCACATCCTGCCCAACGCAGCGGGCCCGTCGGGAATTGCCGGAACCAGGCGTTCCATGCCTCGGGGTGGCGGATTCAGAGGCTCCGCAAGAGTTCGTCCAGGGCGTGAAGGAACCGGGACCGGTCCCGCGGCGAGAACGGGGCGGGCCCTCCCGTCACGGCACCCGATTCGCGCAGGAACGCCAGCAGTTCCCGGCTCGCCATGGCCTCCCCGATGGTCTCGAGAGTGAAGGGGTTCCCCTTTGGGCTGAGGGCCTTGGCTCCCTTCTTCAAGCAACGGTCCGCGAGGGGGATGTCGGAGGTCACGACCACATCTCCCCGGCCCGCGTGGGCGGCGATCCAGTCGTCGGCCGCATCGAATCCCGAACCCACGATGACCAGGGTGATCCAATCGAAGGGTGGCACGCGCATCCTCGAGTTGGAGACGAGGGTGACCGGGACGCGGTGGCGCTTCGCGACGCGGTAGACCTCCTCCTTGACGGGGCAGCCGTCCGCGTCCACGAAGACCTCAGCCATGGTGTAGAACCCCTCTCGCCGCGAGGGTGAGCGCCAAGGCGGCCGCCCCCGGTGCGGCCTGGAGCCAGAGGATGGGCCGCCCCGCCGTGGCGGCGCCGAAGAGGCCCGCGACGACGACACAGGAAAGGAAAAAGACCGTCACGCCGAAACCCGCGGGCCCCAGGAGCAGACCCCAGAAGAGCCCCGCGGCGAGGAATCCATTATACAGGCCCTGGTTCGCGGCGAGCACGCGGGAGGTGGAAGACGCCTCGGGGGTCAGGCGAAACAGCCTCCGGCCCAGGGGCCTGTCCCAGTAGAACATCTCCAGAACCAGAAACCCCAAGTGGAGTAGCGCCACCAGCGCGACGGCCAGGGAAGCGAGAATGCGCACGGTCGCCCTCCTCGGGCGCCCGCAGGTGGGCGCCTCCCGGCCATCCTACTACCTGGCGAGGTTAGGTGTGGCCCAAACCTTATGGCCGCGGAATCCAGTCGGAAACGGCGAGCAGGTATACGACGCCGACCACCGTCGTGACAATGGTGATGAGGACCCCATACCGAAGGTACTCGCGGAACCCGATGGGGTGAAGACCCTTGGCGAGTTCCGCCACGATCAGGTTGGCCATGGAGCCCACGAGGGTGAGGTTCCCCGCGAAGGTGGACGTGAGAGCCAGGAGGTACCAATGAAGCCGGGCATCGGAGAGTGATCCGACCCACCCCCCAGCCGCCATGACGAAAGGCACGTTGGAAAAGAGATTGCTCCCCGCCACCGAGAGAAGGGCAAAGGCGGCGATTCCCAGGGGGCCAGAAGATTCGGGGAGCCACGCCTGGGCAGCGGCGAGGCAGCCGGCGCGGTTCACTCCCTCCATGACGACAAAGAGGGCGGCGAAGAACACGAGAAGGGACCAGTCGAGCCGGGCAAGGAGGGGTTCGGGCGAAAAGCGGTTGAGAAGGATGGCCAGGGCGGCTCCCGCGATGGCCGCCGCGGCGAGATCGGCACCCAGGAGCCAGGCGGCCACCACTCCCGCCAGGGCGGCCAGGGTTTTGACGAGCATGGGTCTGCGAACCCGATGGGGCCAGTCTGCGGAGGCGGTCGTCCGCACGGGAGCCAGCCGGGAGCGGAACACGGCCCGAAGCAAAGCGTGGTTCAGCCCGAGGCAAAGGACCGCCGCCGGGGCCATGACGGCCAGGTATTCGCGGTACGGGATCCCCGAAGCCGTCCCCACGAGCATGTTCTGCGGGTTTCCGGCCAGGGTGGCCACGGAGCCGATGTTGGCGCTCGTGGCCAGGGCGAGAAGGTAGGGGAGAGGCTCCAGCCTCAGGGCGATCACGAGCGCGACCACGATGGGCGTCAGGACCAGGCATACCGTGTCGTTCAGGAGAAAGGCCGACGAGATCCCGGATACCCAGACGACGGCACCCAGGAGGCGCCCTGGTGTGGCGGACCTTCGGAGGGTCGCCGCGGCGAGGGCGGAAAAGAAGCCCGCCTCCTCCAGGTATGCCGAGAGGACCATCATGCCGAAGAGGAGCCCCAGCGTGGGGAGATCCACCGCCGCGAAGGCCTCGTCGGGCGATAGCACCCCAAGCAGAACCATGGCGACGGCTCCCACAAGGGCCCCCGCCGGACGGCCGATGTGAAGGAGGCGGAACCTCCTGGCGGCGATCAGAAAGTAGGTTCCAATAAACACGGCGAGGGCCGTGGCCATGTGTCCTCCTTGGGCCACCATTTTGCCACGCGGAATCTCCGAAGGGGTGGTGAGGACTGGCGAAGGCGATGCCGGAAGCGGTACCCTTGTCCGCGAGCCAAGAACGCTCATCGGGTTTCTCGGCGAAGGTTAGAGAAAGGGGACCAATGATCGGGATGAAGCGGTGGTTGTTGCCGGTTGTTCTTGGGGCGTGGTCAGGACTCGCCGTTCTCGGGCAGGCGGGATCTTCTTGCCCGCCGGAAATCTCCGTGCTCCTTCCCAAGGGTTGCGCGAAGGCGACCGGGGCGTATCAAACCATGGGATTCATGGGGAAGGGTTCCGGGGTCGCGAAACTTCCTTTCGACCAGAAGTGCCCTTGCCTGAAAAACGACAAGCTCCGGGCCCAGATCAGCCTGGAGGTTTTGCACTATGGAGACGAGGGGACCGAGATCTTCCAGATGCAGATAGGCGCCGTCGAGGAGCAGACCATCCAGAACGCCCTGAACAACTTTCGAAGCGGTCAGCCGAAGCCAACCCCGAAAAACGACCTGCACGCGACACGAAAGGAGACGGTCCAGGGCGGGACGGTTGTCTTGTACGACTACAAGCGAGACTGCCCGGGGGATTGTGTGCCCGACGGCGCCGACCCCGCGGCCTACGCCGTCCCGGTGGTCCATCTGGTGGGGGTATCCCACAGCGCCTCGACCAGCGTGGTCGTGAAGGTGGACGGCGACTTGCCGCCCGACCTCGCCAAGGCCGCGGTCGAGGAGGTCTTCGCCAACCTGAAGAAAGCGGCCTTCGACAAGTAGCCGGAAAATTGAGCGGCGCAAAGAACGGTGCCCCGGTCGTGGAAAAAGGAGATCTGCCATGAAGAGGATCCTCATCGGGTTTCTGGGAGCGGCCATGCTTCTGGCCACAATCGGGGCGGCGTCTCAGCAGAAGGACGACCCCAAGTGCAAGGATCACCCGCTCTTTACGCGCATGCCAACTTACTGGATCCACCACTGTGACGAGCGCCAGTTCGACGCCCACGAGTTCGTCGTGGGGATGGATAAGGGGAAGGCCGTCACCGAACGGGTGGAAGGGCACCTCTGGAAAGTTTTCTACTATCCCCAGGCCACGGCCAAGGAAAAGCCGAGCGAACTGCAAATTCTCCGCAATTTCGAGAATGCGGTGAAGAGCATCGGCGGCACCGTCGTGTGGACCGGGAAAAGCCGAGCGACCTTCAAGGTCCTCCAATCCGGCCAGGAATTCTGGGTGGACCTGACCACCGAGTTTACGGGCAAGCACGGCTTCACGATCGTGAAGAAGGAGGGCATGACCCAGGACATCCAGGCCAACGCCGAGGTGTTCCGGAACGACCTCCGCGCCACGGGTCACGCCGCGGTGTACGGGATCCTGTTTGATACGGACAGCGCCGCCATCAAGCCCGAATCCGCCGGGACCATCTCCGAAATCGCCACGCTCCTGAAGGCCGACCCGGGGCTCAAGATCTTCGTGGTAGGACACACGGACAATACGGGAGGCGTTGACCACAACCTCCAGCTATCCCATTCTCGGGCGCAGTCGGTCAAACAGGCGCTGGTCAAGGACCACGGAATCGCCCCGGAAAGGTTGAAGGCCTTCGGGTGCGGGCCCTTCGCCCCCGTGGCTCCGAACACCTCCGAGGACGGCCGCGCTAAAAACCGCCGGGTGGAACTCGTGGCCCAATAGGCGCGGTCCGGCCCGGTGAAAAAAGGGGTCCGTCCCGTTTCCAGCGGGGCGGACCCTGGGCCTAAGGGCAATTTCCTGAACTGACCACCACCTCCGGGTCTCCGGAGGAGGAGCGCCCGGCGATTCCTTCCAGGCCCGAGTTCACGCCAACCACGGCATACCAGTGGAAACTGCCAGGGGCAGGTTCCGCGGTGAGTGGAGCCGAAGTCACGGTCGTGCCACTCCAGGCCAGGCAAGCGTTCTCGGTGGTAGAAAAGAGGTTGGGCAGGTCGCCGGGGTCTCCCCGGTAGACGCGATATTCCGCCGCGTCGGGGTTCGAAGTCCAGGAGACCCCTCCCGAATCGTTCCAAAGTAGGCTGCCATCGGGGGCGGTCTCACCGGGAGCCACGGGTTCGCCCGTGGTCGAGCCGGAGACCTCCAGGCTGTCGTCGCTGTAAACGGTGTTGCTGTTGTTCGCGTGGGGAGCCGTGTAGGTTCGAAGGACGAAGAAATACGTCGTTCCCGAAAGAAGGCCGGTAGCCGCTGCCGAACCGGTGAGCTTTGAGGCGACGCTCCCGTTGTAGGTATAGGGCCCGCCTGAGACTCCGGAGTAGTAAAGAACGTACCCGCCCGGATCCGAGGTGTAGGAAACCGTGGTCCAGGAGAGCGCGATTCGATCCGATGAACTGGAATCCACGCTAAGCGACGTGGGCGCAACCGTTTGCGTGCTCCGCCAATCGCCACCCACCTGTTTCGAATCGAGGAAAGCCGTAAGCGCGGGATCGCTGGAATGGAGCGCGTTCCACCGGAGGTCCAGTTGGCCCGGGTAGAGCAAGGTCAGGTTTGCGAAGGAGGCGGGGATTTCGCCGGAGAGCGCGTTGCCCTGCACGTACAGGGATCTCAAGGCGGCGCAGTTGCCCAATTCCGAGGGGAGGGGACCCGTCAGGCGGTTGTTATGCACCCACAACCGCGACAAGAGAAGGCACCCGCCCAGGCTGGACGGGATGCCTCCCGAAAGTTCGTTGTTCTGCAAGAAGGCGTTGCGCAAGGCGGTGCAGTTTCCAAGAGAGGGGGGAATCGTTCCGGTCAGGTGGTTGTCCTGAAGATACAGGTACCGAAGGAGCGTGCAGTTGCCCAGGCCCGCGGGGATGTCTCCGGTAAGCGCGTTCCCGTTCAGGTATAGGTAGCGGAGGAGGGTGAGGTTTCCGATCTGGGACGGAATGGACCCCGAGAGGTCGTTGTCGGCCAGACTGAGGTAAAGGAGGTTCGGCAAGGCGCAGAGGCCCTCCGGTACGGTGCCGTTGAGGTTGACGCCGCTCATTTGGAGGATCTCCAGGGAGGTCATGCCGAGGATCCATGGGGGGATCGGTCCCGGGGGCAGGGGGTTGCTTCCCAGATACAGCCTCTTCATGGCCGTAAGCGGGCTCAGGTCAGGAAGAGATGTCAGGTTGCACGACCGCAGATCGAGCTGCTCGAGATGGGTGAGGAAGGTCAGTTCCAGAGGGGCGGGCGCGGGATTGAAGGGATTGTTTTCCAAGGAGAGAAGCGTCAAGTTCGTAAGATTGCCGATGCTCGCCGGGATGGATCCCTTGAGGCCGAGCTGCTCCAGGCCCAATTGAGTCAGGTGGGTCATGGACGTGACCCAATTCGGAAAAGACTGCGAATCCACTGGATTCACGCCGAGGAAGAGGGTGTTCAGGTTGGTCATCGAACTCAAGTCGGGCAGCATTCCCGTGAATTGGTTGTAGGAAAGGTCGAGATAGGAGAGGTTCACGAGGTCGGTGACGTCGGCGGGGATCACACCCGAGAAACCGTGGGTATCATCGTACTGGTTCTGAACGCCCAGATCGAGTTTGGTCAGGGACGTCATGTCCCAAAGGGTCGAGGGCAGTGTCCCCGACAGGTCGTTGAAGTAGAGTGAAAGGACCTGGAGGGAGGAGAGAGACGGAATCCATGACGGGAAGGATGTTTCCGACCGGTACGTGTCGTCCAGGTTCAATATCTGGAGGTCTGAACAAAGACCGCAATCGGGTATGGGGCCGGGGTTGAGCAGGTAGTTGGAGTGGAGATCCAGGACCCGAAGTTCGGGCAGGTCGTCGAAATGCAAGGGGAGATCCCCTGTGAGGTTGTTTTCGGGAAGTTCGATCCGCGTCACGTGGTCGGCGCCGTCGACGGTCTCCACCGTGACCCCGAACCAGGTCCCCTCCGTTCCCACCGCGCCGAGCCAGTTGGTGCTCACGGTCCAGGATGCCCCGTTAGTGGAGTAATAGAAGTCCTTCAGGGCCGCCCGCTCGCTCTCGGGAACGGTCCCCAGGAACGACAACCCTCCGCAGAAGAGACCAAGCAGACCCCACACGACCGCCCTGAATCCCGCTCTCTTTCCCATGGCTAACCCCCACCCCGGTAGGGCAAATGTGCACGGACGCCATCCCTCCGCTCCAAAATCGGGGCGCGACGCCCGCTGCCAACCATTTTGTTGATGGCATTGTAAGCCGAGAGCCGGCGGTCTGCAACCGCCCGTGAAACCGGATCATGCCCTGAATGGCGGTGAAGGCCCTGCCTCTGAAACCCACCGAAGTCCCATGCCGTAAACGCGCTCAGGCCGCGGGGATCTCCGTCGAGGGGGTGCGACCACGAAAAGCGGGTGCCGGCAGGGCGTTCGGCCGGGAGACCGGTCGGCGGCGGGCCCGGTCTCGATGGCGCACGGCCCCTGGAAGGGAGGGGGATCATGAATTGGATAGGTCGTATTTTCCCGTGGCTTCTGTGGGCGGCTTGTTGGGGACGGGCCGCAGCGGCAGCGGTCCCTCCGCAAGCCGTGCCCTTCGACTCGGGCGCCTGGACCATGGTGGATGCCCGGACCGTCGAACACCTCGGCCGGAAGGGTCTGGTGGGCACGGCCTTTCTCAAGGACGTGGCGCTCGAGGACGTGGTGGTCGAAGTGGACGTGGCGTGCACGGGCGCCCGGTCCTATCCCGGGGTTCTCTTCCGAATGCAATCACCGGGGGAAACCGAACGTGTGTACCTCCGGCCCCATCGCGCGGGTCCCGCGGGATACCCCGATGCCGTCCAGTACGTGCCCACCTGGAACGGCGTGGACAGCTGGCAGCTGTACAACGGCGACGGCGTGACGGCGGGCGCCCTCCTGCCTCATGGCGAGTGGGTTCCCCTGCGGATCGAGGTGAAGGGAAGGCAGGCGCGCGTCTACGTCGGTGACCTGTCCCGCCCCGCCCTCATCGTCCACGATCTGAAGCGGGACCCCGAAAAGGGATTCCTGGGACTGAACGGACCTCGTGACGGGTCGGCCGTGTTCAGCAACTTTCGGTACATGGACGGAAGCGGCCTGGTCTTTGACCCGCCTCCGCCCCGCCACGTTTCGCCGGGGATCGTCACGGAGTGGGAGATCGCGGGACCCGTGAAGGCCGCCGCTGTTCCCCGCGACGCCTATCCGTCTCAGGCCATGTCTGCCCTGGGATGGACGACGGTTCGGACCCAGGAGGGCGGCCTGCTGGACTTTTCCCGTCACCTCGGCCGCCTGGGGGCCTCGCCGGATTGCTCCTTCGCGCGGATTCGAATCGCTTCCGAAGGCGGCGAAGTCAAGAAGTTCCGATTCGGCTACAGCGACGAAGTCGCCGTTTTTCTGAACGGGGCGCCCGTTTTCTCCGGGGACAGCACCTACAGGTTCCGCGATCCCTCCTTCCTGGGGATCGTGGGGCTGTTCGACGCGCTCTACCTCCCGCTTCGGAAGGGGGAAAACGAGGTCCTGTTCGCGGTGACGGAAAACATGGGCGGTTGGGGACTGATCCTCCAGGACGCTTCCGCCGTGTTCGAGGCGCCCGGCGTGCGGGGAACCTGGACCACCGGTCGGTCCTTCGCGCTCCCGGAGACGGTGGTGCGCGATCCGTCGTCTGGGGCCCTCTATGTCTCGAACTACGACGGCTACAATCCGAGCGGAGCCGAGGGCCGCCAGTCCATCGCCAGGGTGAACGCCGACGGGACCATCGTGAATCCGGATTGGGCCAGGGGCCTTCGGAATCCCACCGGGATGGCGGTGTCGGGCGGGACGCTCTTCGTCGTGGAGCCCACCGGCCTGGCGGAGGTGGAGACGGCAACGGGCCGCCTCCTCACCCGGCATCCGGTGGAGGGCGCCGCTTTTCTCAACGACGCGGCCCTGGGGCCCGACGGGGCCCTGTACCTCTCCGATTCGCGACGCTCGGTCCTCTATCGCTTCGCCGGCGGAAAGGCCGAGGAGTGGCTGTCGGGGCCCGAGATCTCCCGGCCCAACGGGCTTCATGTCGTGGGGGGCGAACTCCTGGTGGGGAACGGCGGCGACGGGCGTTTGAAGGCGGTGGATCTCACCACGAAAGCGGTCCGGGTCGTCGCCGACTTGGGGCCGGGGATCCTCGACGGTATCGAATCGGATGGCGCCGGAAGCCTCCTCGTCTCCCAAAACGAGGGACGCCTCTTTCGCGTGGGCATGGATGGCCGGGTCACGAAGCTCCTGGACACGACGGCCGTCGGCATGCCCCTGGCGAATTTCGCGTTCCTGCCCGAATCAGGCCTCCTGGTTTTTCCCACCTGGACCGACAACCGGGTGGCGGCGTACGCTCTCTCGGAACCCTGAAGCCGCGGTTGCAACGACGGCCCTCAGATTGTGGCCGGGGGGGGCCGAGATGTGTAGATACCACCACCTGGGAGTGCCGACACGAAAGGTGAGAGGCGGCGAAGTGCGCCTTGAGCGGTACGGGCTCCGCGTCCTCCCCTACGACCGCAATCCGTACGGCATCGAATGGATGCGCTTCGACGAAGGGAGCCCCGTGCCCGAAGCCGTCCAGAAGGCTCCGCACGTGGCCTTCGAAGTGGACGACCTGGAGGCCGAGCTTCGGGGTAAGGAAGTCCTCATCGCTCCCAATGGCCCATCACCCGGTGCCACCGTCGCCTTCGTCTTGGAGGACGGACAGCCCGTGGAATTTCTGAAGTTGGAGGGCGAGGCGGCGTCCATGGGGAGTCTATTCCGGGGTCCCCTGAAGGTCACGGACTGGGCGGCCCTGCCGGCGGTCCAGGCCCCGGGGGCAAAGGGAACGGCCTCGGCCAGGACGGTGGACGCCGGCGAGGTAAGGCTTCGGATCGTGGAATTTGCCCCCGGCTACGTCGCCGACCACTGGTGCCACAGGGGACACGCGGTGTACGTTCTCGAAGGCGCCCTCGTGGTGGAGCTCAAAATGGGGGGGGAGGTTCGGCTCGAGGCCGGGATGGGATTCACGGGTGGTGGGGATCTTGACAATCCCCATCGGGGGAGGGCACCGGAGGGGGCAAAGGTCCTCATCGTGGATTGAATGGGTGGCGCCCAGGCGCCCGATTCAACCGGGAGCGGGACCCCCGTGGGGAAGGATTGACCAGGCGAAGCGAAGTCCATGGACCGGCTCCGCACCCATGGCGTCAGCGAGAGGCGCCTTCAAGGGGCCGGTTGCTTTGAAAGCCTGTCCAACCATTCCACCGCGTTCCGGTTGGAGGGGTCCAAGGTGAGCGATTTGGCGTAGGCTCGCACGGCGTCGTCCTTCTTCCCAAGGGCGGCGAGGCCCTCGCCCAGGGAGTCGTAGACGTTGGATGAGTCGGGGTGGAGCTCCGCGTTCATCTGAAAGACCGCCACGGCGGCATCGGGCTCGCGTTCGCCCAGAAGCTGGTACCCGAGAAGGTTGATGGCGGCTTCTGAAAAATCGTACTCCGAGGCCTTTCGGACCTGGAGTTCCCGGAGAAGCGCAACCGCTGCGCCGGCCCCGGATTTGCGGTGGGCCTCGTAGAAGACTTCGGCCACGGACCGTCTTGGAGGCGGGGGGACCCGCCCGAAAAGGACGTCCAGGATTCCGTCGGCGATGACCTCGAGTCTCCCGAATGTGCAGTTGTCCAACAAAACCACGAAGATCCGCTCCTCGGGGAGTCTCCTCAGGTGAGCGGTGAAGCCCTCGATTCCACCGGAATGGGAGAAAACGAGTCGCTCCGTGTTTCCAGGTCCTACGGGGGCCTTTCGGATGTACCAGCCCAGGCCGTAGTCGCCCAGGCCCGGCATGAACATGGCCTTTTTGCTTGATTCCGATAGCACCTGCCCTGAATCGAGGGCGCGGTCCCATAGATAGAGATCCTCCACGGTGGAGTACAGCGCCCCAGCCGCGAAGGGAACTGCCATGTCGATGTAGGAACAATTACGCACTCCGCCGGGAAAGCGCTGGTACCCTGAAGCCCGGTTCAGAAGTACGTCCCGTGCGCGGTCGTAGCCGGTCCCAGTCATTTTGAGCGGGTCGGTGATGCGCTCCCGAAGGACCTGTTCGTAGGGCTTGCCCGTCACCTTCTCGATCACGGCCCCAAGTATGTAATACCCGCTGTTGTTGTATCTGAACTGCGTGCCCGGTGCAAACTGCAGATCGCCGCTGCAAAAGCGCTTGACGGTTTCCTCCACGCTGTGCGGATTTCGGGTCCGAATCTCCTGAAAGCTTGGGAGTTGCGTGAGGCTGGGAATCCCGGACGTGTGGTTCAGGAGGTGGCGGACCGTGACCATCTCCCCTGTATCCTTGCGGTAATACGGAAGTACCTCCGAGAGCTTGGTATCGAGGGTAATCCGGCCCTCCTCGACGAGCTGCAGCGCGAGAGCCGCGGTGAATTGCTTCGTGATGGATCCGATTCGAAACTTCGTGGCGGGCGTGCTGGGGACGTCCCATTCCCTGTCCGCCAAGCCGTAGGCCTTCTTGAAAAGGACCCCCTGCGCGTCGGCCACGAGGACGGCGCCGTCGAATTGGTGCAGGTCATGGACTCTCGCCAGGTAGGCGTCTATCTGCGCCGGCCGGTCTTGCGCGGATACGGATACGCCAAGGCAGGCGCAAACCAAGGCGATCCCGATCCATCCCCCCCACGCTCGTTCATCCGGATGTCGCATGGTTCCCTCCCCCGGCCCAGGGCCGTCCTGTGCGAGATTTTACGGAATGGAATCGGGTTGGTTCTCGCGAACCGAAAGACGGGGGATAAGCCCCTCTCCCCTGCACCGGATCCCGGTCGGCGGCCCCTCCCGCAAGATGTCGAACCCCCTTGGATGTCCATGCAAACGTGGCTCGGAACCCTCCGAGAAGATCGACGACCCCGGCCACCGCGACGAATGCGAGCCCGAACAAAACGGCCGGGCCGAATCCCACGACGAGGGCCGCGGGGCGGCGGGTCAACAGGAGCAGAAGGAGGGTGATGGCCACGCACCCCCCTCCCAGGGCCATGGCCGGACCTCGCAAGAGGAGGGGGTTCCCCAGCACACGAATCCGGGCCTCCCACGCGATTCAAACCTGCTCCGCCGGCCCCCGGAGACTCTCAGGCGCCACCCTCCGCTCCCCGGTTTCCTCCATGGGTGCATCGATCTTGTGTGCGGTCCCCTCTGATCGCCGTGCGCCTATTGAGGACCTTGCAGATGTTTCTGCATCCAGAGGAGTTCGTGGCCGTACATGAGGACCCGGTTGCTCCTCTTCCCCGCTCCGTGGCCTTCGTCGGGGAATATCATGAGGCCGGAGGGGACGCCCTTCTTCCGGGCGGCCTCGTACATCTGCAGGGCCTCTCCGGCAGGGACCCGGGGATCGGTGGCTCCCTGGATGATCAGGAGGGGCCCCTGAAGCCGGTCCACGTAGGTGGTGGCCGAAAGCTGGAGAAGGGCTTCCTTGTCCTTTTCCGGATCCCCGTACTCGGAGATGCGCAGGATTCGCCGGTAGGGCGCCGTGTTGTTGAGGAAGGTCAAAAGGTTGGAGATACCGACGGTGGAGCAGCCGGCATCGTACGCCCCGGCGAAGCGCGTCATGGCCATGAGGACGGCATAGCCCCCGTAACTCCCTCCGATCACGCCCACCTTCGGGGCCTTCCCGTGGACGGCCCATTTCTCCCGGATGAACCGGGCGCAGTCCTCGATATCGGTGATGACCTGGAGGCGTTTGGGCCCGTCGTCGGCGGCGAGCCACGTCTTGCCGTATCCGTCGCTCCCGCGGACGTTGGGCTCCACGTAGGTGAAGCCTGCGTCCACGTATAGTTGGGCCATGGGGCTGAAGCCGGGCGTCGCCTGGCCCTCGGGTCCGCCGTGGAACTCCACCACAACCGGGCAGGGGCCCTCCGAAACGGCCTTGGGCCGCCTCACGAACATGGGGATCATCGATCCGTCGCGGGCCGGATAATACTCCAGGACCGCCACCGAGAAGGTTCGAGTATCCACCTCGGGGGCGCTCGGGACCACCCAGCGGGAGAGCGCGCCCGTTTTCCAGTCGAGGACCCAATTGGTTCTCGGCGACGTGGCGGTCTCGATGCCCAGCGCCGTGTATCGTCCGTCCCGGGAGGTTTCGCCATAGTAAACGTGGTCCGCGCCAGGGAAGGCAGGGAGGGGAAGTGTCTCGAAGGTCCGGGCGTCCAGGCCGTGGAGCCGTGTGTAACCGCCTTCATTGACGCTGAACAGGATTCGGCTCCTGGCGGGATCGATGTCGAACCCGGACACGTCCCATTGGAACTCCGGCGTGACGGGCAGGAAGCGGCCCTGTTCCAGACGATAGAGACGGCGGAATTCTCCGAACTTGGGGGTGAGCACCAGGAATTGGCCGGGCGCCGCCCCGTATCGGACGACGTACTCCTCCTTTTCCCCCTGGCCGAGAAGGGGAAGGACCGTTCTGCTTTCAGGGTCCCACTCGGAGTATTCGGCCGAGAGGGAGCCGGTCAACTTGGCCAGGAGAAGCCGGCCCTCGGCGGTGTGGTCCGCGATCTGCCAGAGCCCCGGCTCGGTGACGAGGGCCTCCTTGGTTCCGGTTTTCAGATCATAGCGGTAAATGGCGTAGGAATCCGGCCGGAGGTCGTTGGCGCCGTAGTAAACCCACCGGCCGTCGTCGCTCGAGAAGAAGAAGAAGGTCTGGACCCCCTTGATATGCTGGATGACGGAAAGGGGACCGCCCTCCGCGGGCATCGTGTAGAGCCCCGGGTTCTCCTCGCCGCTCCGGTCCCGCTGAACGAAGAGCGTCTTTCCGTCCGGAGAAATGCCCGCGAGGGTCGTGCGGTCCTCGCCGCCTGTGAGCTGGATGGGAAAGCGGTCGGGGCCGTCGAGACGCCAGATCTGGATCGTCCCCGTCACCGACCACGTGAAAAAGAGCCGGGACCCATCCGGGGAAACGAGGCCCAGGCCGGGTGCTCGGATGTCCATCATGGACTGGATCTTTCGCGAAAGTTCGGCGGGAAGAGGGGGCGGGGCGTATTGCGCGAGGACCTCCGGCGGAACCGTTTCGGCTCCGTGGCCCGAGTAGGATCCCGCCTGGGGGGCGGCGAAGGCGGCGGAGGCCATTAGAAGGGAAAGGGTCAGAAAGCAAGCGATCCGCAGGTTCCTCATGGGTTCTCCTTCAGCGGTCACGAAAAAACAGCCCGGCCAGATCCATCGGGGAGAAAGACCGTTCCGGTTCGATGCGCGTCTCAAGATACCAAGATACGCGTTGGGCGGCCAGCCGGTTTCCAAGCTGGTCGAAACCGCGCGACCCTCGGCGCGGAACTCCTACGGTTGAAAGGCAAACTCTGGAATGGGCCCCTTGTGCGATCCTGTGCGGAAGGGCCTGGGTCCGAAGCGCGTTGGGCTGAAGTCAACTCACGGGGGGGTCGCCGTCACGGGCGGATCTTGGAGGGAATTCGGTCCGGCGGGATCCTCGCTCCTGCAGGGGAGTGGCCGGGAACGAAAAAAGGGGCCCGAAGGCCCCTTTATTCGTGCATCGCTGACGTGCAGGTCAGTCGTTTGCGACGCGGACCTGCTCCGCCTGGGGGCCCTTCTGGCCCTGCGTCACTTCGAGGGTGACCTTCTGGCCCTCGGCGAGAGTCTTGAAACCCTCACCCACGATGTTGCTGTGATGGACGAACGCATCCTTGCCGCCATCGACGGTGATGAAGCCGTAACCCTTTTTCTCGTCGAACCACTTCACGATTCCGTTTACCACGCTGTACTCCTTGGTCTGATACATCCACCGAAACAAACCATTTGCTAGGGTGTGCGAGGGAACCTTAGCACGTTTGAAGCCGGAAGTCAAGAAAAATCAAAATCTTGCAGCCGCACTTTTAGAACAATCCGGTACGTCTCGGGCGGAGGAGGGCCTCAACCCGGCGGGAGCGCGGCTCCTCCTTCGGACTCGACTGCCCTCCGAACTTGATCTCCACATCCCTTGTCCTGGAAGTGGGATCTGTCTCGGCGGGTCCCGACCAGCCGGAATCGAGAGCGATCAAGAGTCTCGAGCGGGGTTCACTCCTCGCCAAGTGCCGAGGCGACCGTTCGACGAACGAGCGCTTCGTCGGCGAGGGCCGGCTCGGTGATGTGGCCCTTGCCGGAGAAGTTCTCATTCCAGAGGCGCGCCGTCTCCAGGGCGTTCGGGTTGCGGGCCCAGGCCCGTCGGGCGACGCCGCCCATGACGTCCCAGTTCAAGCCCGAGGAAACCACCCGGTCGATGCGTTCGGACCCGTCCAGAAGGATCCCGTTCCCGCCGTTGAAGCACTTCCCCGTGCCCACCCCTCCTCCGTTGCTCAGGACCACATAGGTCATTCCGCGCGCCACGTTGCCGGCGAAGCACTGGTGGGCCATGTCGGAAGTGAGGGAGGACCCGTCGTAAATGTCCGCCGTCTCGCGGAAGGGAGAGTCGGTTCCCTGGGTGTCGTGGTGGTCCCGGCCCAGGATGACGGGGCCGATCTCGCCTTTCCGGACCATTTCGTTGAACGTGAGGGCGATTCGGACCCTGCCCTCGGCATCCGCGTACAGGATGCGGGCCTGGGTGCCCACGACGAGGCGGTTCTTCTTGGCGTTCCTGACCCAATTGTAGTTGTCGCGGTCCTGGCCGCGGCGGGTCGGATCGATGCATGAGGCCGCGGCGGCGTCGGTCTTGTCGAGATCCTCGGGCTTGCCGCTCAGGCAGACCCACCGGAAAGGGCCATAGCCGTAGTCGAAGCACATGGGACCCATGATGTCCTCGACGTAGGAGGGCCAGATGAACCCGTCGTTGGTGTCCAGTCCGTTCCGGGCGATCTCCCTCGCACCCGCGTCGAACACGGCCTTCATGAAGGAGTTTCCATAGTCCCAGAACCGCGAACCCTTGGACGTCAAGCGCTTCAGGGCGCGGAAGTGGCGGAGGAGGCTCTCGTCCACCCTTTTCTTGAAGGAAGGGAAGTCTTCCTTGAGGAGAGCCTTGGCCTCCTCGTAGTTGAGGCCCGCCGGGCAGTAGCCCCCCTCGTATACGGCATGGCAGGAGGTCTGGTCCGACAGGAGTTCGGCCGGCCAGTCGTGAGCCTCGGCGAACTCGAGAAGGTCCACCACGTTGCCGTGGTAGGCGATGGAAAGGGGCTCCTTCCTGTGGAGGGCATCCCGCACCCAGGCCTCGATTTGAGGCAGATCTCCGGAGACGCGCGTCACCCAGCCCTGGCGGTTCCGGGTTTCAATGCGGCTCGCGTCCACCTCGGCGGTGACCGAGACGGCCCCCGCGATGTCGGCGGCCTTGGGCTGGGCCCCGGACATGCCGCCCAGACCCGAGGTCAGGAAGAGGTGGCCGCGGAGGTCCCCGTCCTGGGGAATGCCCAGGTAGAGGCGCCCGGCGTTCAGGAGGGTGATGTAGGTGCCGTGGACGATGCCCTGGGGACCGATGTACATCCACCCCCCCGCCGTCATCTGACCGTAGTTCACGCACCCCATGGCCGCCAGACGGTGAAAGTCCTCGGGCGTGTCGAACATCCCCACCATGAGCCCGTTGGTCAGGATCGCCCTCGGGGCCTCGGGTCGGCTGGGAAAGAGGCCTAGGGGGTGCCCCGAGGAGACCACGAGGGTCTGGTTCTCGTCCATCTCGGCGAGGTATTTCTTGATGAGGAGGTATTGCATCCAGTTCTGGCAGACCTGTCCCGTCTCCCCATAGGTGACGAGTTCGTACGGGTAGAGAGCCACCTCGAAATCGAGGTTGTTGTCGATCATGACCTGAATGCCCTTGGCGTCCAGGATCCTCCCGGGATACTCCTGAACCGGTCGCCCGTAGATCCTTCCCTCGGGTCGGAAGCGGTATCCATAGACTCGGCCCCGGGTGAGCAGTTCCTCCATGAATTCAGGCGCCAGTTCCTCATGGAAACGGGCGGGTACGTAGCGAAGGGCATTCTTCAGGGCCGTCTCCGTGTCCTTCCGGTTCAAGCGGAAACCTCGGCTGGGAGCCCGCCGGATGGCGGGATCGAAGGGCTTCCTGGGCGGAAGCGCGGCGAAATCGAGTTCGAAGGTCGTGGCCATGGTGGGGTTTCCCTCCCTGAAGCCCGAAGTATACCGCTGCTGGGATGTGACCGCGAAAGGCCTGTGGTACCCTCTCGGAGGGGGTGGCCATGGAGTCGCTCGGGCCTTTCGTGCTCGTCGTTGTCGTCGCGGGGATGGCCCTACTTGTGGCCGCGATCATCCGGCAAGACCGGAAGCGGGCCGCCGCGCGGGCGGAAGCGGCCTCCCTGAGGGGCTGGACCTACTCGACGGGCGGCGGCCATCGCCTGATATACAGCCTGGAAGGTCGGCAAGACGGGCTGCCCTGGCGGGTGGAGTGCCGCAGCGGTGGAAAGAACTCCTCCGGCCGAACCGTGTTCACCTGCCGAGAGGCCTCCCTGGATGGAGGGGCGGTGCTCCTCGGGGCGGCGGAAATGGCCGCCCTTTTCCGGTCGCCCATGGGGCGAAAAGTGACGGGCTGGGCAGTGGGCCTCGGCAACGCGCTAGGGGTGGAGACGGGGCCCATGGAGCAGGTCATCGAGCGCGGCGCGGAGGTGGATTTAGGGATGCCCCACTTCACCGAGCGCTTCTTCGTCCTGGCTACCGATGAGGCAGCGGCCCGGCGCGTGGTGACGGCCCGAAGCGCCGAGGCGCTGCTTGCCTTCGCTCCCCCGGACTTCGGAGGCCGCCAGAAGGCCAGGGCCCTCACCCTCACTTGGGGGTCGGAAGGGATGACGGTCCTTCTGGGCCGGTCCCTGACCTCACCGGAGGACATGGTCTCCTTCGCCGAACTGGGCGTCGCCCTGGCCAAGGAAACGCTTCGCAAGACCTGGTGAGGCCCGCCGGAACAGAATGCGCCGGTTCCTCGAGGGACCTACCACCCTGCCGAAATAGCCCCCCCGCCTCCCCGCGTTACCCTTGGGGAGGTTCCCGATGAAGAATCTCGTGTTCGCGGCGGTTGCGGTTCTTGCGGTGGGCCTGCGTGCGGGCGCAGAGATCCGCGGCGAAACCGTCGAGTACAAGGAAGGGGGGACGGTGCTCGAAGGGTATCGGGTGGCGGAGAGTGAGGCGACGGGGTCCCGGCCCGGTGTTCTGGTCGTCCACCAGTGGATGGGGCTGACGGACTTCGAGAAGGGGAGGGCCGAGGCCCTCGCGCGCCTCGGCTACGTCGTTCTGTGCGCCGACGTGTACGGAAAGGGCGTTCGCGCCTCGAACCCGAAAGAGGCGGGAACCTTGGCCGGTGCGTACAAGAAGGACAGAACTCTCTATCGCAAACGCCTGACGGCCGCGCTCGAGCGACTCCGGAGCGATCCTGCGGTGGACGGCACCCGGCTCGCGGCCGTCGGCTACTGCTTCGGGGGGACCGGTGTCCTGGAGCTGGCCCGGAGCGGGGCGGACCTCAGGGGCGTGGTTTCCTTCCACGGCGGCCTGGATACGCCCTCGCCCTCGCTTCCGGGAACGATCCGGGCCTCGGTCCTTGTCCTCCACGGCGGGGACGACCCGTGGGTCCCTCCGGCGCAGGTGGCCGCCTTCGAGGAGGAAATGCGCAGGGCGGGCGCGGATTGGCAGGTCACGGCCTATGGAGGCGCCGTACACGCCTTCACGGACCCCGGAGCCGGGACGGACGCGTCGAAGGGGGCAGCCTACGATCCCCGGGCGGACAGGAGGTCCTGGGAGGCCATGCGGGACTTCCTCTTGGAGATCTTCGGTCAGTAGTTGAAGGTGACGGCCATCCCCAGGTACTCCACCTTCTCCCGGTAAAACTGGCCGTAAGGCGCGAAACCTCGGTAGCCTTCGGCGAGGAGCCTGAGGTGGCGGCGGGCCGGGTCCGCGGGGCCGAACTCGAGGCCCGCCCGAACGCTGAAGCTGGGGGTCCAGCCATTCTCCCCGTAACTCTTCACGTCCAGGGCGGCCACGGGCCGGCCACCCCAGAGCAGGGGACTGGCGCTTCGGAATTCTAATCCTGTCTGCAGGGAGCCACGGTGCAGGTCGCGAGGGTCGCGGGTCAGGAGCCATTCTCCCCCGCCGTAGAGCCTCCAGGGGCCCTTCTCCCCCGAAATCGTGAGCTGGATCGCCTCGTAGGAGAGGTTGATCCGGTCGGGCCTATAACGCAGCAGAAACTCGTCGCCGAGGTGCGAACTCTGGTGGTACAACCGAAGCCGCGCCGAAAAGCCCCCCTCTCGGTAGGTGATGGGGAGCCCCACCGTGTAGTCCGCGTTGAGGAGATCGTGGGAGGGGGCATCCATGTCGAATTGGGCGAAGAGGGCGCCGTCGAGGCCCATCTGCAGTCCCTCTCCCGGCCTTCGGCCCAGGCGGCGGTAGAGCCCGAACGCGCCTCCATAGGAGACCGCGGCCATCGTGAAGGCGTCGAGGTCGGGATCGGGCGTCTGGCCGAAGGCGTGAAACCTGCGGAAGCCCACAAAGAACTGAGTCTGCTTCACGTCCGCCAGGAGGGGCTGAAAAACGTCTCCGGCGGGGAAAAGAGCCGATTCGGAGGAAAGGCCGAGGGCCTCGCGGGCGGAATAGACGGCCCGGCGCATTTTCCCCGCGGGGGCCGCGGGTGGGGTCGCCAGGACGACCAGGTCGGCCAAGCCGCGCACCGAGGACAGCCTCTCTTCCACGGTCCGGACCAGGGCCTCGTCGGCTCCCGGGAGCCGGACCCGGGCCACACCGCCTGAGACCTCGAGGGAATATCGCCCTGAATCGAGTGCCAGGTCCCCTTCGAGCAATGCGCTCAGGTATCCCTTCAGAAACTCGTCCGTGGGAGGCTGGGCGGCCGGCCATGCCGTCGGGGAGGCGAGAAGGAGCGCGGCGGCCATCGCCGTGGCGGCGAGAAGCCCTGGATGGGCGGAACGCGGCATGCGATCTCCTGAAAAAAGGTCGGCGCGGCGGCCCGGGCCGCAATCAGTGGGCGATTATAGCAGGGGCCGTTCGATGGGACCCGGTGGGAAGGGGCTGGCCATTAGCCGGTCCCGCTGTGCTATTCTCTGGCTCCAGGGGGTGGGAATGGGAAGCCTTCGCTTCCGGTGCGACGCCTGTGGACGGGCCTTCGCGTTGCCCGAGGACCAGATTCCACCTCAGGGCCTTCGGGGCCCGTGCGGGGCGTGCGGCGCCGTCATGACCCTGTTCCCGGATGGTCGGATGTTGGGCGCGACGCCCGTGGAGGCGCCCCGACCGGCCGCCGGGCCCGAGCCGGCGCCCCCGGAAGCTTCGCCCCTCCCCTCCGGCAAGTTGACGTTTCGCTGTCCTTCCTGCGGCCATCCCCACGAAGTGGACCCGTCGCGCCTCCCGGCAGCGGGAGCGAAGGGACCTTGCAAAGGGTGCGGCGTCCGCCTCGTGCTTTACCGGGATGGGGGCGTCCGCCTCGAGGGCCCGGAGGCCAAAGCTCCATCCCCGCAGAAGTCTCCCGTCTCCGAGAGCTGGACGGTCAAGATGGGGGATAGCGAACTCGGCCCCTTTTCCCACGAGGAGATGCGGGAGCTCGCGGCCAATGGAAGGCTCTCTCTAGATCAGCCCGTGAAGCCATCGGGAGGCGCCTGGGTCACGGTGGCCGCCATCCCCGTCCTGGCGTCCCTCGTCGCCCGGACGTCCGGATCCTCCTCCGAGGAAGAGCCCCCACCCGACGCCATCGGCGATGAGGACCGGTGTTACGCGCATCCCGACACCCCGCCCGCGCGGGTGTGCGCCCGATGCGGCAGGTTTTTGTGCGAGGCCTGCCTCAAGCCCTTGCAGGGCCAGCCTGGCGTCAAACCCGTTTTCCTTTGCTCCGCCTGTGGAGGCACGACGGCGGCGCTCCATCGTCGGGCCAAGTGGATTCCCTTTTACCGCGACCTCGGCCAGGTTTTCGCCTCGCCCTTCAAAGGCGGGGCATGGATCTACTTCATTTTCATGGCTTTCCTGGAGGCGCTCAAGGTCCCCTGCCAGTTCGCGCCCCTCGTGGGGATGGCCGCCCTGTTCGTTCTGGCCTGCGTCCAGGCCACCTTCTACATCCACTTGATCCGCGAGGTGGCCAACGGTTCCTACGACCTCCCCGAATGGCCCGACGCGACCAACTACTGGGACATGGTGGTCACCTTTCTCAAGACCATCCTGGTCGTTCTCATCAGCCTCATCCCGGTCATCCTCCTCTTCTGCTTGGGAGGGGCGGGGATCGGTGTGATGGCCGGATTGGCGGGAGCCGCCGGATCCAAGGAGGCCGTCGTGGCCGCCCTGGGCCCTCTCTTCGTGCTCGTTCTCCTCGTGGGCCTGTTCTACCTAATTTACTTGCCCATTTGCATGGCCATCGTCGCCGTCTTCGACACGGTCCTCCCGGCCCTCAATCCGATCCTCATTTTCCGAATCATCTTTCGGATCGGAGGACCGTACTTCATCGCGGTGACCCTGTGGCTGTGCCTTCTCGTGATCGGGGGAGTGGCGGGGGCCTTCCTGGGGAAGGTGCCCGTGGCCGGGGCTCTCGCGTTGGCCCCGTTGACGGTTTATCTCAACCTCGTCTCCGCCTACATTCTCGGCCGGGTCTGCTACGAGAACGAGGAGAAGATTGGCTGGCACTGACTGGCGAGCGAGGCGAACGTCGCCTCGCGGGAGTCAGTTCCGCCGTCGAGCCTTCAGGTACGCGGCGTATCCCTTGACGGCGGTGTAGGAGGCCTTGGGGGAATCGTCGCCCCGCAGAAGCCCGTAGCCGGGAAGCTGGGGCGAATCCCGCCATTCAAAGATAAACACCTTGTAGATCCAGGGCCTTTTGCTGGTACTCTTCAGGAGGGAGATGAGGTTCCCCGCCTGCCGATCCTCACCCACCTCCGTCGTCCGCCATCCCGTCTCGGTCAGCCAAAAAGGCTTGGAAAGCATGCGGTGCTTCTTTAGAATCTCCTTCACCGTTGGGCCTTCAAAGAACTTCTTGCGCCCGTCGAGTTCTCTCAGGACGTCCTTGGGCTTGTCCTTGTACACGTGGTGGGAAACCACGTCGATGTGTCCCCCCGCCTCCGCGCAGATCCGATCCAGCCACTTGTCCCAATCGGAGCCCGACAGGTGGGCCAGGTCCGGCCCCACGATGCGGCAGTCGGGATTGGCGGCCTTGGCGGCGTTGGCGCCGGGGATGAGGATCTCCCGGATGAACTGCTCCACGGTGCCGTGGAAGAAGGTGTCGGAATTGGGTTCGTTCCAGAGGCTCCAGTGGCGGATGCGCCCCCGGTATCGCCCGACGATCGTCTCTACGAAGGTTTTCCATTCCTGCGTGTCCCGCGGCGGGGAGTAACGGTCGGGACCCGCGCTGGCCCATTTCGGGGTGTACCCGAGGATGGCAAGCACGTTGACGCCGTTGCGCTCGGCGTCCGAGACGACGCGGTCCAGCAAGGTCCAGCGGTATTGGCCGGGCTTGGGTTCCACCACATCCCAGGTGAAGTCCACCCGCACCCAGTGGATCCCCGCCTCCCGCATGCGCTCGAAATCCTGGGTGGAAGGGATATGCCCGTTGACGCCCACGTAGGAGGTCCGCCCCTCGATGTCCGAGAGGGCCATGGAGGGCACGGCCAGGAGGGAGAAGGCTCCGACGAAAAGCAGGGAAAGGAGGGGAGAGCGGTTCCTCATGGGGCTACTCCTTGCCTACCTGGATCACGATCTTGCCCCGGCCGTGGGAAGTTTCCATCCGGGCGTGCGCACTCCCGATCCGCTGAGGATCCAAAGGAATGACCTCCTCCACCGAAGGTTCGAGGAATCCCCGCTCAAATAGCCGGGCCAGGGCATCCAGGGCTTCCCTGTGGCGCTCCATGAAGTGAAGGTGGATTTCGGCGTTCCGCATGAAGCCGGGCCGGAGAGAGTCCAGAGATAGCCCGGCCAGGTTCTCGGGTACGATGCTCACCAGACGGCCCCCCGGCATGAGGGCTTCCAGGCTCCGGGTCATGACCTCCCCGCCCACCGTGTCCAAGACGATGCTGGCGCCCTCGCCGGCGGTGGCCTCGAGGACCTCCTGGACGAAGTCTTGTGATTTGTAATCGATGACGAGATCGGCCCCCAGGTCTTCCACGTAGGCGGCGTTGGACTTCCCGCACGTGGCCAGAACCTCGCAGCCCGCCCAGGAGGCGAGTTGAACCGCCAAGGACCCGACGCCTCCGGCCGCTCCGTGGACGAGCACCACGTCTCCAGGACCGGCGCCGGCCCGGTCGAAGAGGGCCTGCCAGGCCGTCATGCCCGCCACGGGTATGGAGGCGGCTTCCACATGGCTCAGTCCGACGGGCTTGAAGGCGGCCACCGATTCATCCACGATCACGTATTCGGCGTAAGCTCCGGGATCGAGCAGTTCGCCCGCAAAGAACACCTCGTCCCCGGGACCGAAATCTCGGACGCCCGGGCCTACCGCCTCGACGGTCCCCGAAACGTCGTAACCGAGAATCAGAGGAAAAGTGAAGGGGAGCGGGATCGCTCCCGCCCGGATCTTTGCGTCCACCGGGTTGAGACCGCAGGCCGCCACCCGGATCAGGAGTTGTGTGCCGAAGGGATCGCGCTTGGGTACATCGGCGAGGGAGAGGGTATCGGGGCCGCCAAACCTCTGGATTGTGATGGCTTTCATGGGGGGCCTCCTTTGACAAGCCGGCCAAGTGTACCGAAAAAGGGCGTTGTATGGAAAGAGATCGCTCAGGCGCCGGGTTCAACGGGCGTCCCGAGGGGTCCAGCAGGATGAACCCAGGGGACACACGCCGCGGCGCGGGAGAGGGGCCAGCGTTCCCGTATGTGGTATGTCAGGTGACAGCCACCACTAAATAGTGGGTAGCTTTCGGTCGCTCGGAGGCGGTCCCCGTAGCCTCGGGTCACGGCGAAGCTGTGAAAGTGCTGTGAATGAGCTGTGGAAAAGTCCCGCGCGAGCGACCGGCGATCACGTTCCGATCAGGATAGACCGGCCCCGCATTTGGGGCAGAAGCGCGCCTGGGCATCCTCCACCGGGGCGCCGCACTTACCGCAGAACCGGTCCGAGGAGGGCTGAACGTCCTTTCCGTTCTCCCCCAGGCCCTCCTTCATCTCGTTCTTGAAGCCGCGGATCGTCTTGCCGAGGGCGGACCCCAGCTGGGGAAGCTTCGTGGCCCCGAAAATGAGGACGAGGATCAGAAGAATGACAATGAGTTCGGTGGGACCCAGCGTTCCGAAAAGACCCAGGGCCAACGTCGGATTCATGGCTTCTCCTCACTCCTCGACGATCAGGCGGCGTCGGATCAGCTTCCCCACTTTCACAACATAGCACCCTTTTTGTGTGGCGTCGAAGTTGGCTTTTGGGTCGGTCACCTTTTCTCCGTCCACCGTGACTCCCCCCTGAACCATCAAGCGGCGGGCCTCGCTCGCAGAAGAGACGATCCCCAGGTCGGCCAGAAGCCGGGCAAAGGGAACAGGTTGGGGAGAAGGAGGGACCCTGACCTCCTGAAGGGTCTCCGGTGCTTCCCGCCTGGAAAAGACCCGCGTGAAGTGCTCCGCCGCCAAGGCGGCGGCCTTGGGGCCGTGGTAGTACCCCACCAGGGTGGACGCCAGGTCCCGCTTCGCCTGCATGGGGTGAAGGTCTCCCGCGGCGACCTGCTTCTTCAGGCCCTCCACCTCCTGGGGAGCCATGTCGGTGCACAGGAGGTAGTAGCGCCACATCATCTCGTCCGAGATGCTCATGACCTTGCCGTAAATGTTCTCGGGGCTTTCGTTGATGCCGATGTAGTTGCCGAGCGACTTGGACATCTTCTCCACGCCGTCGGTGCCCTCCAGGAGGGGCAGGGTGAGGACCACCTGTTCTTCCTGGCCGTACTCCCGCTGGATGTCGCGCCCCACCAGCAGGTTGAAGAGCTGGTCCGTGCCCCCGAGCTCCACGTCGGCCTTGAGGGCGACGGAGTCGTAGGCCTGGGCGAGCGGGTAGAGCAGCTCGTGGATGTGAATGGGCTGCTCGGTCTTGAACCGCTTTTTAAAGTCGTCCCGCTCCAGCATCCGCGCCACCGTGTACCGGCCGGCCAGGCGGATGAAACCCTCCGCGCCCAGTTGCGAGAGCCACTCGGAGTTGAATCGGATGGAGGTCTGTTCCCGGTCCAGGATCTTGAACACCTGCCTCCGGTAGGTCTGCGCGTTGGACTCGACTTCCTCGCGCGTGAGCTGGGGCCGGGTGGCCTTCTTGCCCGTAGGGTCGCCGATCATGCCGGTGAAGTCCCCAATGACGAAGACCACCGTATGGCCGAGGTCCTGGAAGTGCTTCATCTTGCGGATGACGACGGTGTGGCCCAGGTGAAGGTCGGGGGCCGATGGGTCGAACCCGGCCTTTACAACCAGGGGTTGTCCGGTTTTCTCGGATCGCTCGAGCTTCTTGCGAAGAAGGGACGGGTCCACGAGGTCCACGGCGCCCTTGGAAAGGTAGGCGAGGGCCTGGTCCACGGTCATGCTCATCGGCCGCTCCCGGTGTCCACCAGATCTCTGAGGAGGGTTCGGTATTCGTCCGCGGCGAGGAGAAGTCTCACGGTCCGGCCTTCCACGAGGCACTTGTCCTCGCAAATCAAGCGGAGAGCCGCGGGATACAGCCGGTGCTCGTAGGCAAGGATGCGGTTCGACAGAGACGCCTCATCGTCGCCGGGCAGGATCGGGACCACGGCCTGGAGGAGGATGGGACCGTGATCCACCTTCTCGTCCACCAAATGAACGGTGCAGCCCGAGAACCGAACCCCGTGGTCGAGGGCGGCCTTCTGGACGTGCAGGCCGGGAAAGGCCGGCAACAGCGCGGGGTGGATGTTCAGGATCCGGTTCCGAAAGGCGTGGATCAGAACGGGGGAGAGCACGCGCATGTATCCGGCCAGACAGACCAGATCCACCTGGTGCTCCAGGAGCCTCATGAGGATCGCGCCGTCGTGCTCCTCTCGGCTGGGGTAGTCCTTGTGGGAAAGGACCGCCGTGGGGATGCCCCTCGCGGCCGCGACGGCAAGCCCGCGGGCCTCCGCGAGATTGGACACCACCAGGACACAACGGGCGGGAAAGTCTCCTCCGTCCATCGCGTCCAGAAGAGCGACCATGTTGGATCCCCTGCCTGAAATGAGAATCGCGACGTTCTTCAAAGGCACCTCCCCGGCAAGTCGCCCACTCCGGTGGGCGAGTATACCATGCCGGGGGCCCGGCACCACTCGCGTTTCGCACCTCCGAGACGGCAGGGGATCGGGCGAGTTGCGAAGCCGGGCCCCCGAGGGGCATCGGGCTCCTGGGAGGTCCGGCGCCGGGCGCGCCACAGGAGGCCTTAGTCCGAGATGAGGCTGAAGAGGAGGCTGAGAAGCCCGGCGACCAGAGCCGAGGCGGGCAGAGTGAGGAGCCAGGCCCCGACGATCTGCTTGACCACGTTCCAGCGGACCCCTTTAAGGGACTGGCACGAGCCGACGCCCATGATGGAGGAGGAGATCACGTGGGTCGTGGAAACCGGGGCTCCGAGGCCCGAGGCGAGGAAGATGACTGCCGCGCCGGAGGTCTCCGCGGCGAACCCGTGGATGGGCTGAAGGGTCATGACCTTGCGCCCCACCGTCTTGATGATGCGCCAGCCGCCCGCGGCCGTGCCGAGCGCCATGGCGGCCCCGCAAGCCAGAACCACCCACATGGGAACGTGGAAATCGGGTAGGAGGCCCCCGCTGGCCAGGGCCATCGTGATGATGCCCATGGTCTTTTGCGCGTCGTTGGAGCCGTGGGAGAGCGCCATGGACGAGGCCGAAACCACCTGGAAGACCTTGAAATAACGGTTGAGCCGCCCCGGCTGGGCCCTCCGGAAGGCCCAGAGGAGGCTGGTCATGAAGAGGGTTCCCACGACAAACCCGAGCAGGGGGGAGAGGAGAAGCGCCAGACCCACCAGTTTGAGGCCCGAGAGATGAAAGACCGAGAAGCCGTTCTGGGCCACGACGGCCCCGATGATTCCCCCGATGAGGGCGTGGGACGAGGAGGAGGGGAGCCCCTTCCACCACGTGTACAGGTTCCACCCGATGGCGCCGAGCAGGCCGGCGAGGACCGCCGAGGTCGTCACCGCGTGGGGATCTACGATCCCTTTTCCGATGGTCGTGGCGACGGACTTGCTGAGGAGAGCCCCGAGAAAGTTCAGCCCCGCCGCCAGGAGGATGGCGCGGGGAATGGAGAGGGCCCCCGTCAAGACGGTCGTAGCGATGGCGTTTGCGGTGTCGTGGAACCCGTTGATGTAATCGAAGATCAGTGCGGCGACGACCACCACGCCGACCAGCCAGAGCGAGCTAGCCATTTTTCACGACGATGGTTTCGATGATGTTGGCGATGTCCTCGCACCGGTCCATGGTCGATTCCAGACGGCCGTAGATTTCCTTGAGCTTGATGAGTTCGATGGGGTCCATGCCGTCCTCGAAGAGCCGGCTGATGGCCTTCCGGCTGATATCGTCCCCCAGGTTCTCCAGGCGCTTGATCTCCTTGCAGAAGGACCAGAGGTGGTCCAGCCGCCGGAGGTTGTGAACGGCCTCGGCGATCTGCTCCGATGCCTTCAGGATGAGTTCCCCGAACTGCTTCATTTCCGGGGTGATCTCCTTGATCTTGAAGAGCTGGAGCCGGATGGCGATGGCCTCGGTGTAATCGAGAATGTCGTCGAGGCCCGAAGTGAGGGCGTGGATGTCTTCCCGGTCGATGGGGGTCACAAAGGAGCGGTTCAGGGCCTCGATGATGCGGTGGGTCTGATGGTCTCCCTCCAGTTCCACCGCCTTGATGGCCCGGGTCTTGGTCTCGACGTCCGTGTAGTCCTCGAGGAGGTCGTGGAATTGGCGCGCGCCTTTGAGGACGACCTTGGCGGACTCGTCGAACATGTCGAAGAAGCGCTCTTCGCGGGGCACGAGGCTGAATCGCATGGTTCCCCTTCCCAAACTGTGCGGCGTGACCGGGAGACGGCCCCCGACCGGTAAGTAAGGCCGAATTTTACCAGAACGACACCCGGCCGTCAAACCCTCGAAACATCGGCTCCGAGGGCCGCCTGAAGGGCCTTGAGGTCCCCTTCCGAGGCCTGAACCGTCACCTGGACGCCCTCGGGACGGTACGTGGTGCGGAGGATCCGGGCGCTCGCGAGGGCGGCCTGGGCGCCCGGCCAGGCCTCGTGGGGAATCAGGAGAACCGCCCCCCCGAGGATCTCCGTGAAGGCGCGGGCCATCCGGGCCTTCAGTTCTTCCAACCCCTCGCCGGTGAGGGCCGAAACGGGGATGGAGTCGGGGAAAAGGGAAGCCGCCCGCTCGAGAACGGGGCGGGGGGCGCGGTCGGTCTTGTTGAACAGCGTGAGGGTGGGAATCTCCCCGAGGTTCAAGTCGGCCAGGACGGAGAGGGCCGTGCGCGCCTGCTCCTCGAAGCTGGGGTGGCTCACGTCCACAACGTGGAGGAGCAGATCCGCCTGAGCGGCCTGCTCGAGGGTCGAACGGAAGGAGGCCACGAGATGGTGGGGCAGCTTCCGAACGAGCCCCACCGTGTCGGACAGCAGAATCTCCTGGGTGAACCCTTCCAGGTGCAGGCTCCGATACGTGGTATCCAGGGTGGAGAAGAGGCGGTTCTCCACGACCACGTCCGCGGAAGCGAGCCGGTTCATGAGCGAGGACTTGCCAACGTTGGTGTATCCGACGAGGGCCGCTTCCAGGGAGCGCCGGCGCCGCCGTCGCTGGGTTCGGCGGTGGGAGGCGATGCGCTCCAGCTCGCCCTTGAGGTGGCGGATGCGGGTTCGTATGACCCGCCGGTCCGTTTCGAGCTGGGTCTCCCCGACGCCCCGAGTCCCGATGCCGCCGGCCTGCCGGGACAGGTGGGTCCACGCGCGGGTGAGCCGGGGCAGGAGATAGGTGTACTGGGCCAGCTCCACCTGGGTCATGGCCTCCCGGGTGCGCGCCCGCCGGGCGAAGATGTCCAGGATCACCCCCGTCCTGTCCGTGATCCGGGTCCCCAAAGCCTTCTCCAGATTCCTGGCCTGAGCCGGCGTCAGGTCGTCATCGAAGACGACGAGATCCAAAGCGTCTTCCTTGCACCGCTGGGCGAGTTCCTCCACCTTCCCCTTGCCGATGCAGGTGGCCGGGTCGAGGCGATCGCGATCCTGGGCGACCCGAAGAACGACCGTTCCGCCCGCCGTGTCCACGAGGGCCGCGAGTTCATCGAGGTGCTCTTCCACCCGGTTCAGGGGAACGGACGGAAGCGCCACCCCCACCAGGACCACGCGCTCTCGGGCCATTGCCTCGCCGCCTCCCGCTCCACCTTAGCACAGGGAGCGCCTGGCCGCCGCGCCCTTGTACCCCAAGGCGGCGCGTGGTAAGTTCCCCGTATGAGATACCGACGGATGGCTTCGGTGGTCGTGGCGGTCGCGGCGTCTTTTGCCTGGATCGCGGCCCTTACCGCGGACGCGGCGCGGGACGCCCGGCGGGCGCGCCTCATCACGCTGGAAATTCTCCTGGCGGAAAAGCGCGCCTTGGTGACCCAGTCATGGGCCCGGCTGGCCGAGATCGAGACGCAGATCCAGGAGTGGACGACGGCCGATTCACAGGTCCTCCAGAACCCCGATTCTCGGGGCGCCGATCAGGCCCAGGCGCTTCTGAAGAATGCCGAAAAGCGGGAGATGGCCGAGAGAGAGCGGTACCTGGTCCTGCGGCAGATCGCGGGATGGTACAACGAGATGGCCCTGATGAGGCAGGAAGCCGAGCGCACACGCGCCGAGCTTCAGGAGGACCTGCAGGTCCTGGACGGCCGCTGGGCCCTTTCCATGCTCCCCATGGGGATCAAGGGAGACGTGATCCTCACACAGAACGGGACCCTGGTCACGGGCGACTACCGCTTCGAGAACGGGCAGGCGGGAAGCGTGCAGGGGACCTTTGTGAACAACATCCTCGTCCTCGAGCGAATCGACGCCCGGTACGGTCGGATGGGCCGCCTCGAAGGGACGCTCTCTCGGGATCGCCAATCGGTGAAGGGATCGTGGTACAGTTACGACGTTACCTCCGGGCAGCCGCTGACGGGAGCGTTCGCCCTGGAACGACCCGGGGAGGAAGGGGGGTCATGAAGATCGTCAAGAAGGCGCTGGACAACAGCGTCATCATTCTGGACATCACGGGGGAGATCAGCCTGGGGGAATCGGCCGAGCACCTGAGCGACGAACTGGCGCGCCTGCTCGCCGAACCCTCCGTGGAGTGCGTGGTCCTCAACATGGAGAACATCAACTACATGGACTCCACCGGGCTGGGGGAGCTGGTGGGGTATCTCACGCGTTTCGCGGACACGGGCAAGCGCCTCAAACTCGTGAGGCCCAGCCAGACGATCGTCAAACTGCTTGAACTCACGCGCCTGAACGAGGTTTTCAAGGCCTACGCCTCCGAAGAGCAGGCCCTGGAAGAAGCGTTGAGCTGACCGTCGTGCCGGGGGCCTGAGATGGCGCTCTACGATCCTTCCCTCCGTGAACTCACGGTAAAAATCGTCTATTGCGGTCCGGGACTCAGCGGCAAGACCTCCAACCTGAACTACCTCTACGAAAACCTGGAGGAGGGGAGCCGCGGGCGGCTCATCAGCGTCCCCAGCGAAGCGGACCGCACTCTGTTCTTCGATTTCCTCCCGCTGGAAATCGGGAAGGTGAAGGAGGTGCGCGTCCGGCTCCAGCTCTATACCGTTCCGGGGCAGGTCTTCTACGAAGAGACGCGCAGGAAGGTCATCCGCGGCGCCGACGGCATCGTCTTCGTGGCCGACAGCCAGCGGAGCATGGCCGAGGCCAATCTCCAGTCCAGGCGTCAATTGGAAGAACACCTCGCCTCGCACGGCCTGGACCCCGCCGAAGTGCCCTGCGTCCTCCAGTACAACAAGCGCGATCTCAAGGACCTCCTCTCGCTGGAGGAAATGGACCGAGACCTGAACCCGGACAACCGGCCGTTTTTCGAGGCCGTCGCGAAGGAGGGCGTGGGCGTCGAGGACACCTTCAAAGCGGTGTGCGCGCTCGTGCTCAGGCGGCTGTTCTCCCGCCCCATGGAGTCCTACATCCAGCAGGTCCTTCCGGCGGCGGACATGCTGTTCCCCGACAGCCCCGAGCTGCTTGCCGAAGCGGACGCGACGGATCCCCTGGCGCTCGCGCTTCCTCCTGCGGAGAGGCGGGAGGATTCGGCCGAGATCCTCTTCGTGGACGAGAAAGGTGAGGCCTCCCCGCTCGTGGACGGGGGCTGGGGGGATCTGCCTCCCGCCGGCGAAGCGGTCGAACTGGAGGAGGTCCTGGAGCCGCCGGGTTTCGAGGCTCCGCCCGCTCTCGGAAAGAACGAGCCAGAAAAGGCCCCAGGCGTTCCTTCCGGCGTCCGTTTGGTGGTCGGGGAGCCTCTCACGCTTGCTGTGGAAATCGGTGGGGAGGCGTACCTCCTGCGGCTGGTCCTGGAGCCCCTCAGGCGTCCCGGTCCGTGAGGAAAAACGGGTCCCGCTGCTGAAAGGCGTAGCGCCGCAGGTTCGCCCCGGACAAGTCCCCCCGGTCGTAGGCCTCGTACAGGGCGGCCCCCACCGAGTAGCCCACCTGCCTGGATACGGCGAAGACCGTCTCCAAATCCGATTTCAGGATCGGTTCGATTTCCTCCCGAGACCAGCGCCCCGATCGCTTCCGGATTTCCCAGAATCGCAGGGCGGATTCGTAGGCCGCCTCCTGGCCTGCGAGCTTCTTCTTCTGCTTGCCGCTCGCGGCGGCCCGGATCTTGGCAAGGCGGTCGCGCATCTCGTCCCAGGAAGGGGTGTGGCGGTTGGGATTGATGAGGCGCGAGGCCAGGAATCCGCACGCGAAATAGTGGACCCGGTCCAGGAAGTCGCGAAGCGATTGCCCCGTGGCCAGTTCACACCGCATGAGGTAGTGCATCGCCTCTTCCACGGTGCGGTTCAGGTCCATCATGGGGACGTAGATGGTCTGCCCCTTCGGGGTATAGATGGAGTACCCCTCCCGGACCAGCCGAGCGAAGTACAGTCCGGGCGGCCTTCTGAAGTATGAATCATTCAAGAACTCAAGGGACTTGAACGTGAATACCTGATAATCATCATCGGGTTTGTTGCGCAAACCGAAGAGGTCGTGGAGGGCTCGGATGTATCTTTGAACCGTATCCGCAAGTTCGACCTCGCCGTCCGGGTCCACCCCCGCGCTGCAAAAGCCGTACAACGCGAGAAGCGCCTCCCCCCCATGCTCCAGCCAGGTGAGATACGTCTGCATTTTGACCGTGGGAGGAGTGTTGTTGAAAAGAAACCGGTCCCGGCCGAGGGAGAACCAGCCGGTGGGTTCCTGGTTGCGCTTCAGCCTCCGCATGTAAATGGACTCGCTGTTTTGGAGGAGCACGAGAGGCGCGATGCCCAGGGCGGCCAGGGCGCGGGGGAGGTGGGGGGAGGCCAGGTGCAGATCGCCCACGAGCACGAGCAGAGGCTGATCGGGGTAGCGTGCGCAAAGGTGGCGGATCCGGTAGGCCATGAACCGGTCCCGCTCCGAAAGGGAACCGTCCTTGTTGAGCCCGTGGATGGCCAGGCGGTGCTTCCGGGCGTGCTCGAAGATCGGGCGGTAGTGATGAAAATTGAAGCCCCAATTCTCGAAGTACCGGATGCTCTCTAGAAAGTCCGTTTCTTCGAGGGCCCCTCTCGTGAAGCGCAGGAGCGGGACGTCCTGATGGGCATGGGCCATTTCCAGGGCGAGGATGGGGCGCGTCTTGCGGAGGGAGAGGTCTTCCAGAAGATGCACGTAGCTCTTCTGCGCGTGCTCCAGCGTGTGGAAATCTCCCACGAGGGTTACCCAACGGCGTCCGGCCTGGGAGACGAATTCCTGCCGCTCGATGGGCGTAGCCCGGGCGGTCTTCAGCTCTCGTTTGTAATGGGCGTAGTAGTCCTGGATCTCATCGTCTTCCGGGCCAATCACCTCCCGGATGCGGCGCTTGATGGAGGTGAGAAGGTACCGGGTGAATCGATACCCCGAGGTCTGATAACGCATAAAACCCCTCCCCGGGTTGTTCATGAAGTGTACCACACCCCTTCTTCCTGCTCCAGGGAGGAAGAGTTGACAGGGCCTTGAGTGAAGTGGTACCTTTATGACTTAAATGTGGAGTCATTTACTCCACAAAGGAGGCGGGCACCATGCAGTTGAGCAAGGGCTTCGATTACGCCGTACGGAGCCTCGTTCACCTGGGCCGGCTTCCCGAGGGAGCCTCGGCCGAACTACGAGCCATCTCCCTGAGCCAGAAGGTGCCCCTCTCGTACCTGGCCAAGGTCATGCGCAATCTGGTTCGGGCCGGCCTGGTCTCCTCCACACTCGGCCGAGAAGGAGGGTACCGTCTTCGGCTTCCTCCAAACGAAATCACGCTGATGATGGTGTACGAGGCCATGGAAGGCCGGATGCGCCTTGTGGCGTGCATGGACGGGGCCAAGGATTGCGCCTTCTTGACGAAGTGCGCCCAGGCCGCCGTATGGACGCGTCTTCGAAAGGCCGTGGAGGACATTTTCGTCGAGACGACCCTCCGCGACCTCGTCACCGATTCCCCCCATTCGAACGGATCCGATCCCGTATCTCCAGAGGAGGGGCGATATGCCCGAGCTGGCGCTTGAGGTGCGCGACCTGCGCGCCGCGGTCGAAGACAAGGAGATTCTGAAGGGGCTCAACCTGGCCATCCCCAAGGGGGAGGTCCACGTCATCATGGGGCCCAACGGAAGCGGAAAGAGCACCCTGGCCCACACGCTCATGGGCCATCCCCGGTACACCGTTCTGGGCGGCGAGGTGTATCTCTTCGGGGATTCACTCCTGACCATGAAGGTCCACGAGCGGTCCAGGAACGGCCTTTTCCTGGCTTACCAGCATCCCGTGGAGGTCCCGGGGGTCACCTTCGCCCACTTCCTCTGGAACGCCCACCAGGCCAGACAGCAGGATGTCGGAAACAACGGCGGCCCGCCGAAGAAGGATCCGAAGGCCGTGGTGGCCTTCCGGAAGAGGATGACGGCTTCCTTGGAGGGGCTGAAGATGTCCCCCGAGTTCGCCCAGCGCCATCTGAACGTGGGGGCCTCGGGAGGGGAGAAGAAACGCCTGGAGATTTCCCAAATGCAGCTCCTGAACCCGCGGATGGTCATCATGGACGAGATCGATTCGGGCCTGGACATCGACTCCACGAAAGTGGTCGCCCAGGCCATCAATGGAATGAAGGGGCCGGAGTTTTCAGCCCTCATCATCACCCACTATCCCCGGATTCTGGACTACCTGAATCCGGACCGCGTCCACGTGATGGCCGGCGGCCGGGTTCTGTGTTCCAGGGGCATCGAACTCGCCCGGGAACTGGAGCAGAAGGGATACGACTGGATCCTCAAGGAGTACAACGCCAACTGAGTTCCCTCTCAAGGAGGGTCCGATGAACGAAAGAGCACAGAGCGCGCTGGATCTGGACCAGGGGCGCTTCGATTTCCGGGACCCGGAGGTGGCGGTCTACCGGTCCGCCAAGGGCCTGACGCGGGAGACGGTCCTCGACATCTCCCGGCACAAGAACGAGCCCAAGTGGATGACCGACATCCGCCTCCACGCCTTCGACGTGTTTCTCAGGAAACCCATGCCCGCCTGGGGCGGTGACCTGTCGGACATGGATTTCGACGCGTACACCTACTACATCAAGCCAACCGACAAGCGGGAGGACGCCTGGGAGGACGTTCCGGAAAACATCCGGAAGACCTTCGACCGGCTCGGGATTCCCGAAGCGGAAAAGAAGTTCCTGGCCGGCGTGGGCGCGCAATACGAGTCCGAGATGGTCTACCACTCGATCCAGGAGGATTTGGCCAAGAAGGGCGTGATCTTCCTGGATACGGAGTCGGGCCTTCGCGAGCACCCGGAGCTTTTCCGACAGTACTTCGCGACCCTGGTTCCCCCGGAGGATAACAAGTTCGCGGCGCTCAACACGGCCTGCTGGTCCGGCGGGTCCTTTATCTACGTGCCCAAGGGCGTTCAACTCGACGTGCCTCTCCAGGCCTACTTTCGCATCAACTCCCAGAACATGGGCCAGTTCGAGAGGACCATCATCATCGCCGACGAAGGGGCCCGACTGCACTACATCGAGGGATGCACCGCCCCTCAGTACAGCTCCAAGTCGCTCCACACGGGGGTCATCGAGATCTTCGTGCACCGGAACGCGCAGATGCGCTACACCACGATTCAGAACTGGGCGCACAATATCTACAACCTGGTGACCCAGCGGTCCATCGCCCACGAGGGGGCCACCATGGAGTGGGTGGACGGGAACATGGGCTCCAAACTCACCATGAAGTATCCCTCCATCTACCTGGTCGGAGAGGGCGCCACCGGCAACATCCTCTCCGTGGCCTTCGCCGCCGACGGCCAGCACCAGGACGCGGGCGCCAAGATCATCCACAAGGCCCCCAACACCTCCTCGACGATCACCAGCAAATCCATCAGCCGGGGATCGGGGCGGACGAGCTACCGGGGCCTGCTCAAAGTCGCCAAGGGCGCCGTGGGTGTAAAGGCCAGCGTGAAATGCGACGCCCTCATGCTCAACGAGGAAAGCCGATCGGATACCTATCCGACCATGGAGATCGGCGAGGATAGGGTCACCATCGCCCACGAGGCCACGGTGGGCAAGATCAGCGACGACCAGATCTTCTATCTGATGTCCCGGGGTCTCTCCGAGTCCGATGCCATGGCCATGATCGTGCAGGGATTCATCGCCCCCTTCGCCAAGGAGCTCCCGATGGAGTACGCCATCGAACTCAACAGGCTGATCCAGCTCGAGATGGAAGGATCCGTCGGATGAGCGGCGCGCCCAAGAGAGGGGATTGGGCGGGCGGAACGGAGGCGCTGGCCAGGCTGGTCGGTTCCGCCGGAACCGCCGGGGGAATCTTGGACCGGCGGAACGAGCACGCCAGGGCTTTTGCCCAGGGGCTGCCGGCCTTCGGAAAGTACTCGCGCCTGCGCCTGGACTGGGCCTCCCTTCCTCAGAGGCCCGCGCGCTTCGAGCCCGCCTCCCTTCCCGTCGGGGGGGCACAGGAAGACCCGCGCGTTGCATCCCTGGCCGACGCCGTCCGTAAGCGGCCGGAGATCCTCGACGAGCTGGCCTCCCCGAGGGGCCCCTGGGACCACCTGCTGCTGGCGGGATGGCAGGAGGGAGCCTTGGTTCGTTTTCCCCGTATCGGGGGAGCGGCCGGGCCTGCTGTCCTGACCCTCGGAAACCCGGGGGGCCTGGTCCTGGAGCCTCTCCTCTTCGACGTGGAGGAGGGGGCGGAGGCGGGGTTGGTGGTCCACTGGAGACCGGATTCTGGGGAGCCGTCCTTCCGCCTGAGCCACCTCGCCGGCCGCGTCGGGCCGGGCGCCCGGCTGAAGGTTTTCCTTCTCCAAGAAGGCGGAAACGTTCACCACTATCTGTCGGGCTCCGTCCAGGTGGGGCGGAATGCCGAAGTGGAGTTCTTCTCCGCCTGGATGGGCGGCAAGTGGACCGTGGTCCGGCTCCAGAGCGACCTTTCCGAGGCCGGCGGCTCCTGGACCGAGAGCCACCTCTCCTTCGGCGCGGGCGTTTCGCATTTGGACCTGGACAGCCAGGTGCGGCTCGCCTCCCACCACGGACGGAGCGACGTGGCGGTCCGGGCCGTCGGGACCGAAGCCTCGCGCACGGTGTTCACGGGCAACATCCTCATGGAGAAGGAGGCCCACCATTCGGAGGCCGTCCTGTCGGACCACGTTCTTCTCCTCTCGCCCCAGGCCCACGCCGATTCCATTCCGGGACTCGAGATCAAGGCCCTGGAGGTGAAGGCCGCCCACGCGGCGAGCGTGGGGCAGGTGGACGAAGAGCAGATCTTTTACCTCCAGAGCCGCGGCCTGGATCCCGTGGCGGCCCGCCGAATTCTCGTGGTGGGCTTTCTGGAGAGTCTCTTTGAGCGCAGTCCCTATCCCTGGGCCCGGGAAGTGCTGGACGAGATCCTGGAGAGGAGGGTGGGCCTCGGATGATGGAAAAACCGGCCAATCCCAACGAGTTACTGGACGTGGATCCCCTCATGATGGACGTCCTCCTGGACCACTATCGCCATCCCCACAACTTCGGGACGGTGGAGGGGGCGACGGTCTCCCATTCGGAGGGGAACCCCTCGTGCGGGGACCAGATCGAAATGTCCCTGAAAATAGAGGGAGATATCGTTAAAGAAATCAAGTTCCACGGCAAGGGCTGCATCATCAGCCAGGCGGCCGCCTCCATCCTGACCGACATGGTGAAGGGTGAACCGGTGGAGCGCATCCGCGCCATGACCCGGGAAGAGATGCTGGAGAACATCGGGATTCCCATCGGTCCCATGCGCCTCAAGTGCGCCCTCCTGGCTTTAAAGGTCCTCAAGGTGGGCGTCTACGGGCACGCGGCGGGGAGCGAGGACGAGGACGATTGAGCGCCGCATCCAGGGCGCGCCTCAGAACCCGGACACGATTTCAGGGAGCGTTTCATGGCGGAGTGGGTGAAGGTCATGGAGTTGGAAGCAATCCCGCCGGAAGGGGGCTACGCCCTCGCGGGAGAGGAAGAAATCCTTTTGGTCCGCGACGGCCAGCAGGTCTTCGCGATCGGGTACCTCTGCAGCCATCAGGACATGGAACTGGAAGGGGGGGCCCGGGAAGGGGGCACCTGGGTGTGTCCGCACCACGGGGCCCGCTTCGACCTGCGGACGGGTGAGGCGGTGTCCATGCCCGCCGTGGATCCCGTCCCCGTTTTCCCCACTCGGGTAGAGGACGGTTGGGTGTACGTCCGCCTAGGAGGTAAGCCGTGAACACGGCCCAAGCCCTTCCCTCGGGAAACGCCTTGAACGTGAACGCCGTGCGGCGCGACTTTCCCATCCTGGAGCGGCGCATTCACGACCGGCCCCTGGTCTACTTCGACAACGCGGCCACCACCCAGCGTCCGCGCCAGGTCGTGGAAGCCATGTCGCGCTTTTTCTATGAGTCCAACGCCAACATCCACAGGGCGATCCACACCCTCGGCTACGAGTCCACCGTGGCCTACGAAGAGGCCCACAAGAAGGTGGCCCGCTTCATTCACGCCAAGTCCTGGCGGGAGATCGTCTTCGTGCGGAACGCCACCGAGGCCTTGAACCTGGTGGCCATGGCGTGGGGGCAGGGGACACTCCGGCCCGGGGACGAGGTGGTGGTCTCGCTGATGGAGCACCACAGCAACATCGTTCCCTGGCAGATGGTGCGGGACCGCCTGGGCGTCACACTGAAGTTCATCCCCGTCACGCCGGAAGGCGTCCTGGATCTGGAAGCCGCCCGCCGCCTCATCACGCCCAGAACGCGCCTCGTCGGCGTGGTTCACGCCAGCAACGTTCTGGGCGTCATCAACCCCGTGGACGAAATCCGATCCATGGCCCGGGAAGCGGGGGCCCTGTTTCTTCTGGACGGAGCCCAGTCCGTACCCCACATGCCCATTGATGTGCAGGCCCTGGACTGCGACTTCTTCGTGGCCTCGGGCCACAAGATGCTCGGACCTACGGGCATCGGCTTCTTGTATGCGCGGAAGGCGCTTCTTCACGACATGCCCCCGTTCCTGACAGGCGGGGATATGATCGCCACCGTGACGCCCGAAGGGTCCACCTGGAACGAACTTCCCTGGAAGTACGAGGCGGGTACCAGCGCCGTCGCCGAGGGCGTCGGCCTCGGTGCCGCCGTGGACTACCTCTCGGCTCTGGGCATGGATAAGGTTTACTCATATGAGAAAGATTTGGGAGACTATGCCTTGTCCCGCCTGCAGGAAATTGATGGCCTTCTCCTCTACGGCCACCGGCAGGGGAATCATCTGGCCGTCTTTTCCTTCAACCTTCCCGAGGCCCACCCGCACGACGCCGCCAATCTGCTGGACCGGTACGGCATCGCCGTCCGCTCCGGCCACCACTGCGCCCAGCCGCTCATGGCCTTCCTCGGCATGGACAATACCCTCCGCGCCTCTTTGTACCTGTACAACACCCGTGAGGAGGTGGACCGGCTCGTCGAGGCCATCGGTGAGATTCGTAAACTCTTCGGCCGGGTCGGCTAGGCACCTTGTTACCCTTGCCCACAACCCGCATCTCTTGTAGCCTGGAAAGGGGACGCGCGATGACGGTCGATCGGGTACTTCGTGGAATTGGCGGGTTTTTCGTGGTGCTTTCGGTGGTTCTGGGGTTTCTGGTCCACCCCGGATTTTATGCCTTCACGGCTTTCGTGGGACTCAACCTGCTCCAATCATCCTTTACAAACTGGTGCCCCATGGTGTGGGTTCTTCGGAAGGCGGGGCTGAATTGAGCGGAAAAGAGCTGCTTCTTTTTGGGATCCTTCTCGGCGGGTGGTTCTTGCTGAACCGTTACCTGTTGCCGAAAATGGGCGTAAGCACCTGAATGTCCACATCGTGTGGGGCCGGGTCCGGTCCCCAGGAGAGAACAAGGAGGTCCGCGGATGGCCGGAAACGTGATTGAAGTGGGGGATGCGAATTTTCAACAAGAGGTCCTGGATTCGGCCATGCCGGTCCTGGTGGATTTCTGGGCGCCCTGGTGCGGCCCTTGCCGAATGGTGGCTCCAGTGGTGGAGGAGCTCTCGCGTGAAATGTCGGATAAGGTGAAGTTCACCAAGCTCAACGTGGACGATAACCAGATGACCGCCGCACGGTACGGGATCATGGCCATCCCGTCCCTGCTGATCTTCAAAGGGGGACAGGTGGCGCAACAGCACGTGGGCGCACTGTCCAAGGCCGCACTGAAGGGGCTTCTGGAGAAGTCCGTCTGAGAAGGCGATTCTCTCACACAGGAAGGTGCTTGCGATGCCTATCTTCGAGTATCACTGCAAGCAATGCGGAATAACGTTCGAGAAGATCGTATTCAATCGTGAGGCACCGAAGCCTCCGTGCCCCAGCTGCGCGAACCCTGAACCCGAGAAGCTCATTTCCGCGCCGGGGTCCGTGGGCGTGGCCGCCTCCGGCGGAGTGCCCTGCGGATCTCCCGGAAAGGCTGCCGCTTGCGGGGCTGGGGGCTTCCGCTGAGCAGGGTGAAATCGGGCGCCGTGAGCGCCCTCCGGATGGCAGACGAAACGAGGGAATCCCTGGCGGATTCCCTCGTTGCTTTTTAGGGGCGCTCGGCTTGCCCGCGGAGGGCTCGCGCCCTATATAAGAGCCTAGAAGACCAAAGAGCGGGGCACACAAAGGAGGCGAGCCATGACCAGGACACCGATCCGCAAGGAGACGGGCGCACGGGAAGCCAGCCGCCATGGAATCTTGACCGTCCCGCGGTCCACGGACGAATGGCAGGAGTGGGCGGACCTCCAGGGCGCTCCGGATGTGATCGATGATGGGATCGAAGCCGTCGCCGGCGACGAGCCGCGCACCGGAGCCCTCCGAGAGGCCGAGCCGCGGGACGATGAGGCCAGCACGGGGAAGGGCTGAACCCGCTCCCGGGAGGGTCATTACGTCTGATAAGATATATTATGTTAAATATTGGCGCAGAGTGTAGGGCCGCTGGGAGCAACTGAGACATTCTTGCCACGGCGGGCCTCCGTCGAGTACCCTACACACTGCGTCCTTGGATGCGTACCGGCGCGCGGTTGCCCAGCAGGGACCGCCGGATCGTTCGTGCGGTTGCGGGAGCGAGGTGGAACCTTTGGATCGCCTGATGGTTGCGAGCGTCGACTTCCCCGCGGACGAGGCGGGTCGTGCCGAGCTGCTTTTTTGTATCGCCTGGGAATTCCTGCGTCTTCACGGAGCATCCGCAGAGCACGCCGGCTTGGTGCAGACCTTTTTGGAGCCACGTAGGCAGGGGGCGACCTCGGCCGCGGACGTCGTGGAGTGTGTCGAACTCGCCCCGGCGGACACGGGCCTTGGCCTGCGGCATCCTTCGGAGGATGCCTCGAGCGTCCTGCGCCTGGAGGAGTGCCGTTCCCAACCTATCCCCTAGCCCGCTTTCCTGCCCATTGGAATCCAGTCAAATTCGCCGGCGCCGTCTCCTCTCCTCCGCCCAGCTCCGCCCTGACTGCTTGCACCCGACCTCTCGGCCCTCGGCCCGGGCCTGGTATTGGGAGCGTACGCCGATCTTGTGAACAGGACGCCTTCGTCGTCCCTTGAACTTGAGGGGGGCGGGCAAAAGGACGGCCGCCGTGGCTAGGCTGGACCACGCTTTCGTGAATACCATTACATGCCAATGCACTACATGTACATATTTCATACACCACATGACCTTACAACTCCGACAGTGTGACCCTCCCCGGGGACCGATTCATCCAGGAGGATCCCCACTTCCAACGAGGCGAATGCAACCCTACACATGAATTGCTACGATAAAACGAGCTATGGAATCAGGAGAATCGTCACTTGAGGCCGCGTCTCGCGTCCGGTTGGGAGGGCGGAACGAAGACTGGATGTCACTCCTCCAAGCCGCTCGGGTTTCCACCCGTGGGCGTGGGGTGGCAAGAACGCGGGCCGGGCGCACCCAACCGGCCTTCCGGCCGACGACTTGAGGCCCTGAGGCGACCTCCGATCGCCCCCCACTCTTCCTTGAGAGCGAACGTAAAGAATCGCTCTAGAACAGTCTGCAATGTAATGTTATTGTGCGGTTGGGCGCCTGGAAACACTCAAGGACGGGCGGCCTCGGCCATCTGGAGGAGGAGGGCCACCAGGGCCCGGACGCCGCGTCGAAGGTCCGCGAGAGAAGACGGGATCAGGTGCCCTGGCGCGAGGGCCAGCCGGCGATCCGGATCGGACCAGACAGCGCCGGATTCGAGTTCCAGACAGCCGGGCCGTTCGGGGTCCGGCTCAAAGAGGGCGTTCAGCACGAACTCGCCGAGGGAAAGGGCGCCTACGGCGCCTCCTCCGGCGTGGAGGGACCGGATGAAATCGCCGACCTCGGGGGGCACGCGGGGGGGTTCGGGAGCCCCGAAATTCGAAAGGAGGTTCTTGACGGCGCCCTGACCGCCCGGAATCACGAGGGCGTCGAGAAGCGTTGGGGCCAGGTCTTTGAGGAAATACACCTTGCCGATCGCGAGGCGGGCGGATTCCTGGGCTAGCCTGCGGGATTGGCCCATGAGTTCATCCCCGGAGGTGTGGTCCACCACGTGCATCTGAGTCAGGTCAGCCACCACGGGAACGGCCTCATGACCCAAATCCTCTATGGCCTCGAAGACGAAGACGGTTTCGAACGGGTCGGTCCCGTCCAGGGCGCCGCACCCGGCGAGAAGGACGCCCACGCGGCGCTTCATGCGCCCTCCTCGAGGGCCTGGAGAGCCGCCGGAACCAGGGCGTCCACGGCCTCCTGCAAGGGGAGGTCGAGGCGGACGCCGGCGGCGTTGGGGTGGCCTCCCCCTCCCCAGCGGGAGACGAATCGATCGATGGGAAAGGCCCCTCGAGAGCGGCAGGACACCTTGGTGGACGAGGGGCCCAGCTCCTTGAAGTAGAAACCGGCGGAGACGCCGTCGATGAGGAGGGTGTAGTTCACGAGGTCGTCCGCGTCCTCGAAGGATGCGCCCGTCTCCCGAAGCATTTGTTGCGTGACCTGGATCCACGCCACGCGGCCCTTGGGCGAGACCCGTAGCGTGCTGAGAATCTCCCCGGTCAGGCGGAGGCGAAGGGCGCTCATCCGTTCATAGAGCTCCGTGTAGACGCGCTGCGGATCCACGCCGGCCTCCAGAAGCGCCGCCACGAGCCGATGGGTTCCGGGAGTCACGCCCGGGTACCGAAAGCCCCCCGTATCCGTGTGGATGGCCACGTACAGAGGCTCGGCCAGGTCGCGGGTCAGGGGTATCCCCAGGTCCTCCAGGATCCTGGCCGTGACCTCCCCCGTCGCGCAGGCGTTCGGATCGAGGAGGTAGCGAACCCCCTCCACGCGCTCCATCCGGTGATGATCCACGACGAGGATTCCGTCGCTCCCGCGAGCCAGGTTCAGCATGCCGCCCAATCGGTCGAAGGCGCCCATGTCGAGCACGACGGTGAGGGCCCCCGCAAAGTAGCGTTCCGGATCGCGCAGGTCCTTCAGGATCCGGATCTCCTTTGGGTGCCGAAGGAGAAAGTGGAGATTGGCAGGGAGGGGCGTCGGGTTGATGACGGCGACGTCGCACCCCAGGGACCAGAGTCCGCGGGCGAGAGCGAGCTCGCTTCCCACCCCGTCGCCGTCGGAGGAGATGTGGGTGGTCAGGACGAACTTCCGGTGGCTTCTGAGCAGGTCGACCTCGCCGGCGAAACGGTGCATGCGGGCTCCTCGGGTGACGCATCAGGATACCCGAGAGTTCCTTCCTTCACAAGGTGGACGGGCCATTCAGAGTCGGGATGAGAGGAGCCTGCTAACCGATGTGCCGGGTCAGGAGCGCCTGCAGTTCCGATAATTCGAGGGGCTTGAGCAGGTAATCGTCCACGTGGAAGACCTTGAGCGCCTCCACGCGGTACTTGGCGGCTGTGTAAATGCTCGTCATCACGGCCACCCGAATGTGGCGCGTCTCGGGGTCATCCTTGAGCCGCCGGGCCATTTCGCGGCCATCCATCTTGGGCATGAGCGCGTCCGTGATGACGAGGTCGGGCTTGAAGGACTTGGCCAGTTCGAGGCCCTCGAGTCCGTTTCGACCCATGATGACATTGTAGCCGAGCCGCTCCACGGCCATGACGGCCATGCGTCGGACCTCGGGGTCGTCTTCCACGACGAGTACCAGGGGGTGCAGGTCGTTTCCGGACCTGGGCTTCTGGACGGGCGTCGTCTCCTCGGAAAGGACGGCGAGACGGCGTTTCCACAGCTCCTGGGGGGCCCTGGACCAGAAGGCCTGCTTGTAGGGACGCGGCGCTTTGCAGAAGCACCGGAGGCAGTGGGGACAGATGAGGGAGCGGGAAGCCACCACGCACGAACACCAGGCGCTCTCCAGGGCGTTGAAGGGATTGCTGCACGTGGCGCAATTGACGGTGTAGTCGTCCAAGGGCCCTCTTTTCTTGCCCCGCCCGGGACCGATGGGTTTGAGCCTCGTTGCCGCTGATGCGAATCTACTTCACCGGCGCCTCCAGGGCAAGCCCCCAGCGCTTCACCCTCGCGGCCGGCGGATGGCGCGACCCGCCTCCCGGATGGCGGCCCACGCCGATTCGACGTGCCGGAGTTCGGTGCGGGTCTGCCCGACGCTCAGGCGGAGCGTGAGGGCGCCGCCCACCTTCGTGTGCGTCAGGTACAGACTCCCTTCCCCGTTGACTCGATCCAGGATGGCCTGGTTGGCCTCGTCCCCTCCGCGGTGGCGGAAGCAGACGAGGTTCAGGGGGGGCTCCACGACGAGCTCGAAATCCTCCGACTCCCGTACCCAGCCGGCGAAGCGGCGGGCCAGGTCCACGTGGTGGCGTACCAGGGTTCGCAGACCCTCCACACCGTAGTGGCGGATGACGAACCATAGCTTCAGCGCCCGAAATCTGCGCCCCAGGGGTACCTGCCAGTCCCGGTAATCGAGGACCGCCCCGGATTCCGTGGCCTGATTGCGGAGGTATTCGGGCAGGATCGACAGCGAGTGGATCAGAGCCGCCCGGTCGGCGACGAAGAAGCAGTCGCAGTCGAAGTTCGTGAAGAGCCATTTGTGGGGGTTGAAGCAGTAACTGTCGGCGTATTCGATCCCCTGGAGGTGGATCCGGAACTCGGGGCAGATGGCCGCCGATCCCGACATGGCCCCATCCACGTGGAGCCACAGGCCCTCCGATCGGCACACCTCGCCCACGGCGGCCAGGGGATCCATGGCGTTGGTGGAGGTGGTTCCCACCGTCGCCGTGACAAAGAAGGGCCGCAGGCCGGCCGCACGGTCCGCGCGTACGGCCTCCCGAAGGGCGCAGGGATCCAGCCTCAGCGCACCATCGGTGGGAAGAAGCCGGTGGTTCTCCCTTCCGATGCCCGCGATCCCGGCCGCCTTGTGCAGGGACGAGTGCGCCTCCGTTGACGCGTAGGCCGTCAGGCGGCCGTCGCACCCCGATCGATTGGAGGCGCCGCCGGTGGCCTTCTCCCTAGCCGCGACCATGGCGCAGAGGGCGGCGCTGGAGGCCGAGTCCTGAAGGACTCCCCCGCCCGCTCCGGTGGACCGGAACGTCTCGGGCAGGCCGGTCATCTCGGCCATCCAGTCCAAGACATGGGTTTCCAGTTCGGTGCAGGCAGGGCTCGTGGACCAGAGCATCCCCTGGACGCCCAATCCAGCCGATACCAGTTCTCCGAGGACGGAGGGCCCGGAGGTGTTGGCCGGGAAATAGGCGAAGAAGTTCGGCGACTGCCAGTGGGTGATCCCTGGAAGGATGATGGAGTCCAGGTCCGAGAGAACCGACTCGAAGTCCTCACCCAGTGAAGGAGGGTGGGCGGGGAGACGCCGCCGGATCTCGCCGGGGCTAACCTGGGACAGGACGGGGAGCGTCTCCACGCGGTCCCAGTAGTCCGCCACCCAATCCACGAGGGCATGGCCGTGCCTTCGAAACTCTTCCGCCGTCATGTGAAGATCTCTTGGCTCTTTCATCAGCGAACCTTCCCCGGAGAGGGCTCAACGGCGAACACCCACCAGGAGCCCGTCCCCTGTACCGATGCAGACGGTATCAAACCGCTGACGGCTTTCCTCATGGAGGCGGCGAACGGATTCCGCCTCCCCACCGGCCTCCATCAGCCGGCCGAAGAAGAAGGCGTTGTCGGCGATGAGGAGCCCGCCCGGCCGGATGTGCGCGGCCGCCCAGGCTCCATAGGCGGCGTAGTTCCCCTTGTCGGCATCCAGAAAGACGGCGTCGAAGGGCCCGTGGCTCTCCAGCTTGGGCAGGACGCTCAGGGCCTCCCCCTGAAGGACCGTGACCCGGTCCGAGAGGCCGGCGGCCTCGAGGTTCGCCCGGGCGGCCCGCGCGTGGCGGCCGGACACCTCCACAGACCATAGGCGGCCGCCGGGTGGGAGCGCTCTGGCCATCCATATGGCGGAGTAGCCGGCCAGGGTGCCCACCTCCACGACCTTGGAGGCGCCCACGAGCCTCAGGAGGAGATGAATCAGCCGCCCCTCCGACGGGGCCACATGGATGGAGGGGAGCCCTTCGCGCTCCGGAGTGGAGAAGGCCCTCTCCAGGGCCTCGTCGTGGGGGGCGTGCAAACTCGAGACGTAATTCAGGATCTCGTCCGTGAGGTACGAGACGCCCGCGCGGGACCGGTCGTCGGCCATTCCGCCGGTCCTCCGTCAGCGCCGCTCGGGCGGAGTCATCCGCTTGAGGGTCCACGCTCCGAGGCGGACGATGGTTCTCCTCGGAAGGGCACGCCCCAGCAGGGCCACGGCCTTGTTGTGGGCGCCCGTGACGATGGAGGCCTTCCGGCCCAGGGAGCGCAAGGCCGCCGCCACAACGCCTGGCGCCTTCATGGAATACCCTCCGCCCGCGGACCCGGACACGGACCCAAATTCCGTGCGAGTGGAGCCCGGATTCAACACCAGGACATCCACCTTCGAATCCTTCCACTCGTGGTGGAGGGCTTCGCCGAGCAGGAGATCGAAGCCCTTCGTAGCCCCGTACAGGGCCATGTAGGGCGTGGCCTGGAATCCGGCCAGGGAAGCCACCACGATCATGCCTCCCCTGCCCCTGGCCCGGAGCCGTCGGCCGAACCGGTGCGCCAGTTCGGTGACGGTCAGGCAGTTGAGCCGGATCATCTCTGTCAGGCGTTCGAGGTCCTGGTCCAGGAATCGCCCCATGGCGCCGAACCCCGCGTTGTTCACCAGAAGCCCCACGTCCAGGTCCTCGGTGGCCCGGTCCAGGGCCTCGGGCGCCCCAGGGGCCGCCAGGTCCAGGGGGAGGATCTTGACCTGAACGCCCGTGGAGTCGCGGAGGGTCCGCGCGAGGGATACCAGGCGATCCTCTCGCCGCGCCGTGAGGAAGAGGTTCATTCCCTGTTCGGCGAGCTGGAGCGCGAACTGCTCGCCCAGGCCAGCCGAAGCTCCCGTGACGACCGCCCAGGGTCCGTACTTATGAAGGTCCATGCCGCCTCCCGGATGGAGGCTCCATCGTATCGCAGTCCGTAAGTGAGCGCGAGAAGGGACGTGCCCGATCAGGCAGGAGGCGCCAACCCCCTGGCCACCTCCATGGCCGCCTGATACACGATTTCGATGGCCGCCCCCGTGCCCAGGCGTCCCGTATCCAAGGACAGGTGGTACTGGGTGAGGTCCAGCCACGGGAGACCGGCCGCCGCCCGGATGAAGCGCTCTCGATCCCGGTCGGACTGCAGAATGAGATCGCGCGCCTCGTCGGCGCTGGCGAGGTGGTAGATCTTCTGGATGCGACGGATGCGGTGGGCGAGGGGGGCGTGGAGAAAGACCGTCAGCAGTCCGGGCTGCCCTTTGAGAACTGCGAAGCCGGCTCTGCCGACGATCACAACCGGACCACGGGCGGCGGCCTCCCGCATGATCTCGCGTTCCGTATCAAAAAGGTTCATGTCGTCCAGGGTGACGGGCGGCGGGGCGTAAGGAGATTCGGGTGTCCCGAATGCATAGGCCATGCGGGTGCGCTCCCAAAACGTGAGGTGTCGCTCGTCGAAGCACTCGAGGGCCTCCGGGTCCCGCTTGAGCCGCCGCGCGGCTTCGAGGAGGATCTCCCGGTCCAGGTACCGGCAGCCCAGGCGCATAGCCAACCTTCGGCCGACGAAGCTCCCGCCAGCCCCCATCTGGCGGGCCAGGGTGACGACCAAATAGGAACGACCGGCCTCGCTCATGGTCCGCCTCCCGGCGCGTCTCCACCTTTCCTGCGCCCCCGGAATCTGAGAGGAATATAGTCCGCCACGCGCCGGATGACACGTCGGCCTTTCGATTCGCTCGAGGCGGATTTATACTGCGCCTCCGTCCCGCGGACGGGAATGAAGGAGGGCGCGATCCATGAAGGACCGAATCGTCGTGGTGACGGGCGCGAGCGCGGGCATCGGAGCGGCGTGCGCGAGGGCGTTCGCACGCGTGGGGGCGCGGGTCATCCTGACGGCCCGGCGCGAGGATCGCCTTCGAGACCTCGCCGCCGAGTTGCTCCGGGAGCACGGAACCCCCACCCTCGCCCTCGCTCTGGACGTGCGGGACAAAGTCCGGGTGCAGGCCGTACTGGGCGGCCTTCCCCCCGGGTGGTCGGAGGTGGACGTCCTGGTCAACAACGCCGGCCTGGGAAGGGGGCTTGACCGACTCCATGAGGGCTCCCCCGACGAGTGGGACGAGATGGTGGATACCAACCTCAAGGGGCTCTTGTACGTGACCCGCGCGATCCTCCCCGGAATGGTGGCGCGGGGAGGCGGACACGTCATCCAGATCGGATCCGTGGCCGGCCGGGAGGTATACCCGGGCGGGAACGTATACTGCGCCACGAAGTTCGCCGTAAAGGCCCTTTCGAGGGCCATGAAGGTGGACCTCCTCGGCACCCCCGTGCGGGTTTCCACGGTGGACCCCGGAATGGTGGAGACGGACTTCTCGACGGTCCGCTTTCGAGGAGATCGGGAGCGCGCCGCCAAGGTCTACCAGGGCCTCAAGCCGCTCACGCCGGAAGACATCGCCGAAATCGTCGTTTGGGTGGCCTCCAGGCCGCAACACGTGGACATCACGGAACTGGTCGTGATGCCCACGGCCCAGTCTTCGGCCATGCTGGTCCACCGAGAACCGTAAGCTTCCGCGGCACGAGAATAGGGCGATTTAGCGGCCTTTTTCGTACCCCTTCAGCGCCACGACGCCCGCCCGATAGTCGAAGTACACGTCGAAAAGGTCAAGGACGTTTCGGCCGAGAATGCCGGAGCACTCCACCCCGCAGTCCGGGCAGAGGTCCGCCGCGTGGACCGTGGGCAGGTTGATGCGCGTGGATCCAAGGTTGAGGGCCACGTTGTCCGCGATTCCCGAGAGAATGATGCTGAAATGGCCCCTGGACTGCTGCGTGCCGTACTTCGAGGTCTGGAGGGTCACGCCCAAGTCGTCCAGACGCCTCTCCTCCAGGTAGGTGGCGATCACGTTGTTGGCCAGGAGGAGATACCGCATGGGCTTGTTCTGGATGCGCGTCTCAACGTACGGCTTCCCGTCCAGCCAGAGGGCGTTGAGGCGCGTCGCGCCGGCCCCCAGCACCTGGTCCGGCGGCGTGCCCGATTCCAGGAGTTCGAGTTTTCCGTGGCGGCGGTCGTAGTGGATCCCATACCCGCGGAAGAGCCAGAGGGGCAGAATCCCCCCTGTTTCCTTCCAGAACTCCGTCTTCTCGTCGATCATCAAGGCCGGAACGTCCTTGAAGGTCACGGGGCCGACCTGGATTTCCTTGAGGAGGAACCACTTCGAGGACACCGGGTGTTCCAGACCGGTGCCCGAGTACTCCCCCGGGGCCACGGGCTGAAGGCCCAGCTTCTTGACCACCCGGCTGGAGAGAAGGACCGTATCCATTCCCGAATCGAGCACCATCGGCTCCGACCGCTCCCCGTTGAGCCGGGCGTCCACCACGACCCGCGGGTGTGAGGAGAGGGTCCCCGCCCTTCCGCCTTCCTTGGAACTCGTATCCTTGCTCCCGGCGCCGTATCCCTGCTGGCCGCTGCTCGTGGAGACGCTCCCCTCCGCGGCGGGCGCCAGGGGGCTCGCCCCTCCGCTTCCGCCCCATTCGAGGGTGTTCGCTTCCACGCGCTCGGTTTTCTCCTTCAAGGCGATCTTCAAGGGCGCGCTTCCTTGAACGCTCGTGCGACATAGGTCTCCGCCCGCGGCGGCCCTAAGCTTGAGCCAGGCCTGGATCCTCTCCGACCCCTCGGGTGCGGCGGCCTGGCTCTTCTGAGCCAGCGCGGCGTTCCCCTCGGGGCCCAGGTCCAATCCGACCCCCAGATTCAAGAGGGCCGGGCCGGCGCTTCCAGCCTTGGAGAGGCCCTCGAGGAAGAGAAGCCGGGCTTCCTCCTCCCGCCCCGAGGCCAGCAGGCCCCGGACGGACTCGCGGCAGGCCGCCTCCCCCCACTGAGGGTCCGCCAGGACCGGCTTCCAGAGGTCCAGCGCCTCCTGGACCCTGCCGAAGCGCATGGAGCAAATCCCCGCCCGATAGCGCAGGCCCGCATCGAGGGCCGCGTTGGAGAGCGAGAGCTGGCGGGCCTCCAGGGTTCGATCGAGGCCCAGGAGGGCGTCCACCTTCCCCATCAGGAGTTCCGGATCGGCTGGGGAGGAGGCGAGAGCGGCATCGGCGCGGGCCAGCGCCTCCGCATACTGGGTCTTGGCGAGCAAGATTCGCACCTCATCCTGGGGACGACCCTGGGCGAATAACCCCCCGGCGAGGGCGAAGGCCGCGAGCGCGGAGAAACCTTGGCGGATGGTACGGCAGGCGGTCATGGTCGCCTCCTGGACTGTGTCGAGATGGGGCGGCTCGGAGATCCGTGTGCCGGCCTGTCCGGCAGATCCCGACTTCAGGTACTATAGCTTTTACGTCCCGTCGGCTCAACGGTCCCTCCAGGGTCCATGGCTGGGAGCGCGGCGAGGGCCGCACGTTGGAGGACACATGCGGGTGAGGGTGGGGATCATCTTCGGGGGGAAGAGCGGGGAACACGAGGTGTCCATCCAATCGGCAAAGAACATCTTCGAGGCCCTCGACCGGGAGAAGTACGAGCCGATTCTCCTGGGGGTGGACAAGAAGGGCGTCTGGCACCTTGGATCGGATGCCGCCTTCATCCTGAACGACACGAACCCGAGGCTCATCGCCTTGAACGCTCTCGCTCCCGCGGTGTTGCCCGTGGACACGGGGGAAGGAGGACTGGCGCTGGTCTCGCGAGAGAACGGGTCGGGGCTGGCCAAGGTGGAGGTTTTCTTTCCCATCATGCACGGCACCTTCGGCGAGGACGGTTCCCTCCAGGGACTCCTCCGCCTTCTGGACGCGCCCTTCGTCGGTGCCAGCGTACTGGGTTCGGCCGTCGGAATGGACAAGGATGTGATGAAACGGCTGCTTCGGGATGCGGGACTCCCGATCCCGCGGTTCGAAACCGTCCGGGCTCACGAGGCCACCCCCGAGCGGCGGGCCGCCATTCTGGAGAGCCTGGGACTTCCCGTCTTCGTGAAGCCCTGCAACCTCGGCTCTTCCGTCGGCATCTCCAAGGTGAAACGTGCCGAGGATCTGGGCAGGGCCATGGAGGAGGCCTTCGGGTTCGATTCCAAGGTCATCGTCGAGGAGGCCGTTTTGGGGCGCGAGATCGAGTGCGCCGTCCTCGGCAACGAGAAGCCCGAGGCCTCCGTTCTCGGAGAGATCGTCCCCACCCACGAGTTCTACTCGTACGAGGCCAAGTACATCGACGAGAACGGGGCCCGCCTCGTGATTCCCGCGAATGTGCCTCAATGGATGTCCGATCGCATCCGCGGGCTGGCCTTGGAGGCCTTCAAGGTCCTCGAGTGCGCGGGCATGGCCCGGGTGGACTTCTTTCTCCGGGAGGACGGGACCGCGCTCATCAACGAGATCAACACACTGCCCGGTTTCACGCGGATCAGCATGTACCCGAAGCTCTGGGAAGCCTCGGGCCTTCCCTATCCCCGCCTACTGGACCGCCTGATCCAGCTCGCCCTCGATCGCCACCGAAAGGAAGGCCTCCTGCGCCGCGATTCGGGGCTGGGCATGTAAACGGGACAGAAGGTGAGTAGGTGAGTAAGTGAGTAGGTGAGTAGGTGAGTAAGTGAGTAGGTGAGTAAGTAAGGAAGGTGGACGGCCTCCCTAGTCCCCTTCTCCCCTAGGTGGCCTGTCCGCTGGTGCCCCCCTGTCCCCTCCCCCCATCCAGCCCTTCCAGCGGAAGAAGACAAGAAGCGCCACGGCGGTGACCCCCATGAGGCCGAGGGCGAAGGGGTACCCGAACTTCCAGCCCAGCTCCGGCATGTTGAGGGGGGAGGCGGACCTGTCAAAATTCATTCCGTAAAGACCCGCTATGAAGGACAAGGGAATGAAGATCGTGGAGATGATGGTCAGCACCTTCATGATCTCGTTCATCCGGTTGCTCAGACTCGACAGGTACAGGTCCGTCATTCCGAGCACCACTTCCCGAAAGGTCTCCACCACGTCGATGATCTGAATCACGTGGTCGTAGCAGTCCCGGAGGTAGACGCGCACTTCTTCGCCCAGAAAGGGGCTGGGTTCACGGTAAAGAATCGAGAGGGCGTCGCGAAGGGGCCAGACGCTGCGACGGGCCGCCAACAGGTCCCTCTTGGATTCATGGATCCGCGCTACGAGGGTTGGCGTCGGCTGGACCAGGAGATTCTCTTCCAAGGCGGCGAGCTTCTCCCAGTAACGCTCGAGGATGGGAAAACACCCGTCGATTACGGCATCCAGGAGGGCGTAGGCGAGGAAATCGGTGCCTTCCGAGCGGATGCGCCCGGCGCCCAACCGGATTCTCTCCCGCACGGGGTCGTCGGGGCCTTCCCCCCGCCTTTCCTGAAAAGAGACGACAAAGCCCTTTCCCAGGAATAGGCTCATCTGCTCCGATTCAAGGCGGTCGCTGAGGACGAGCGGCCGGACCACGACGTACACGCTGTCCGGATACTGCTCAACCTTGGGCCGCTGGTGGGTGTGGAGGACGTCCTCCAGGGCCAGTTGGTGAAGGTTGAAGAGCGAGCCCAGACGCCCGATAACCTGGGCGTCCCCCAGCCCCTCCACATGAACCCAGAGGGCGGGCCACTTCCCGATGTAGGCGGCCAGGGCCTCAGGGTCTTCGGTCTCGACCTCGCGGAACCCGTCGGGCCCGTATGCGACGATGTGAAGGAGCGGTTTGGGGGCGCTCGGGTCCGCCACCAGGGTGCCGGGCGGGGCTCCCGGCGGGGTCTGGCGGCGAATCATGGCCTTGTGGCGGCGCCGGGCTGCGTGACTCCTCTTCGACATGGCTCCTCCACATCCGGATGGATCCATTCTAGCGAAGAGCGCTCGTGGATTGCCACGGCCTTGCGGGAGCTTCTCGCTCGAGGAGCCCCGGTGGATCGACGCGTCTAGTCCAGGCCCAGCTCCTCGCGGAGGGCTGTCTCCAGATCCGGGGTTCGAAACCGAAAGCCGTCCTTCTCGGCCCGCTTGGGAAGGACCTTCGCTCCGCTCAGCAGAAGGGCCTCCCCCATTTCGCCGAAGAGCAACTTCACGGCGGGAGCGGGCAGGGGAAGCAAGACCGGCCTGTGAAGGACCGTTCCGAGAGTCCGAGCGAAGTCACGGTTCGTCACGGGCAAGGGAGCCGTGGCATGGACCGGGCCTTCCAGGCCCGAGAACAGCAGGTGGTGAAGGAGTCCGACGAGATCGTCCAGGGCGATCCAGCTCATGTACTGCCTACCCGAGCCCACCGGGCCGCCCAGGCCCGCCCGGAAGGGGGGGAGGATCTTGGGAAGGGCCCCGCCCGCCGCGCTGAGGACCACGCCGATCCGGGCGTGAACCACCCGGATCCCCGCCGTCCGGGCGGGATCGGCGGCGGCCTCCCACTCGCGGCAGACCTCGCTGAGGAAGCCCTCGCCGGCGGGGCTGGTTTCGTCGAGGCTTTCCCCCCCGCGGTCTCCGTAATAGCCGATGGCGGAGGCGCAGATCAGGGTCGGGGGCTTTCGCTTCAAGCCGGCGAGGGTCCTGCAGAGAAGCCCGGTTCCGGCGACGCGGCTGTCCCGGATGGCGGCCTTTCGGCGAGCGGTCCAACGCCCGGAGGCGATGTTCTCTCCGGCCAGGTGAACCACCGCATCGAGTCCCTCCAGGGAGGGCGCGTCGATCTCCCCTTTCGCCGGGTCCCACCGGGCCTCCCCTTCGCCCGCAGGACGGCGGACCAGACGCAGGACCCGGTGGCCGCCCGAGGACAGAAAGGCACACAGGGCGCCGCCCACGAGTCCGGAACCGCCCGTGACGGCCACCGAGAGGCGAGGGCGGTCCGCGAAGGCCGCGTGGCGGAGGAGATCCTCGCGGGTCCGCCGGTGGCGGAAGGCGAAGAGCCGCTCCACGTCCCTGGCCACCAGCGGGCCTCCTGCGAGACGGCCTGCGATCCCGAAGGGCAGGTCGTAGGTCAGGCGATCGCGAAGGAGGCTGCCGCCGCCTGGGTCCGGCAGACATTCGTGCCGATGTTCCCATCGCTTAAAGGGCCCGCTTACCTGGCGGTCCGTGAAGTAGCGGCCTTCCTCCCACTCGCCGTGTTCCGCGCGCCAGCGAAGCCAGAGGGGGCCCTTCCGGACCGCGAGGTCCAGCCGCCCTCCGGGGCCGATGCCGCCAGTTCGGGACAGGATGCGTACGCGCTGCCAGGGCGGCACAAGGCGCTCGAAGGCGCCCTCCCGAGCGTGCCATTCGAAGAGATCCTCGGGCGAGACCGGCATGGGCGTCTGTTTTTCAAATACGGCCATGAACGCCTACCCTCCCTTGACTCAAGGCCCTTCGGGGGCCCATTCCCTCGGCCGGCGAAGCACCTCCATGAGGCGTCCCTCGGGGCTTTCAGTCGGGGGCTCCTTCCAAGTCTCCCACCGGGCCACAGGGGGGAGGGACATGAGGACGCTCTCCGTTCTCCCCCCGGTTTCCAGGCCGAAGCGCGTGCCCCGGTCGTGGAGCAGATTGAACTCCACGTACCGGCCTCTGCGTAGGAGTTGCCAAAGCCGCTCCGCCTCCGTATGCGGTTGCCGACACCTGCGCTCGAGGATGGGAAGGTAGGACTCCAGAAAGGCACCGGCGCAGTCGGCCGCGAAGGCGAGCAGACGCTCCGCGGGCCGGTCCCGAAGGTCGTCGAAGAAAATCCCCCCCAGGCCCCGGGCTTCCCCCCGGTGGGGCAGGTAGAAATACTCGTCGCAGGCGCGTTTGAAGCGGGGGTAGAAGCCGCGGTCGTGGCGATCGCAAGCCCCCTTCAACGCGCCGTGGAAATGCCTCGCGTCCTCCTCGTAGAGCACGAACGGGGTGAGGTCCGAGCCCCCGCCGAACCACCAGGAGCCGGGCTCCCCATCCCCTCCGCGTTCGATGTAGCGGTAGTTGGCATGAACCGTGGGCGCGTGGGGGTTGCGGGGATGAAGCACCAGGCTGAGGCCCACGGCCCGGAAGGAGAGATCGTCCTGTGCCAGGTCCCGTCCGCCGCCCATGGACCGTGCGGAAGCGGAGGAGAGGGTTCCGTGGACCGAGGATACGTTCACGCCGGCCCTCTCGAGAACCTCCCCACCCTCCAGGACGCGGCTCTCCCCTCCCCCCCCTCCGGGGCGCTCCCAGGCCTCGCGCAGGAAGCGCCCTCCGTCCAGGGCCTCCAGTGCCCGGCAGATAGCCTCCTGGGCCTGACTGACGATCGTTGCCATGGCTTCGCGGGCGTCGGACACCTTCGACCCTCCGCGATAGGAACCCCTCCGGCGGGGAGACTCTTCCCTTACCCAGGGTTCAGCTTTCCTCGTCGTCCTCCGGGTCCACGAGAAGCGCGTCCTCGATCCGTTCGATGAGGGCGTCCAAGAGCTTCTGCTTCTCCGGGTCTCGCGCACGGTTCGAGGTCACCGAGAGCAACCCGGCGATCTCCTCCCACTCCTCCTCCTCGAGGGCCACCGCAAAGCGCTTACCCTTGGGGGCCACGGCGCGCCGAAACGCCTCCTCCATCCCCAGATTCTTGGCCGCCTCCGCGAGGGCCGCCTTTTCCAAGGGCCCCACGGTGAGAGTCACGAGGATGCGTTCCTCCGGAGTCTCCCCTGCCATGCCGACCTCCCTGGCTCCTGACGCTCCGGTCCCCTCGGACCGGCGGGCGCCCCTCCGGCACCCGTCCCTCATCCGGGACGCGCCCCTATTCTTCCACGGAACCATACGCCTTCCAATGCGGGGCTTTTCATGGACCCCGAACCGCGGTAGAGTGACCCGCGGGTGGGGTTATGGGAGGGGGTGCGGCGCCGCCCGGCGCTCGTTCCCCCTCCCGCTCGCTTACCAAGCCTCGTCGGAGGTGAAGGTGGACGCCGAATCCCGACTCCAGCCGGTGCCGCCGAAGGAAGAAATCCGCGTGGGAATCTCCACGTGCCTTCTGGGCCGAAACGTCCGCTTCGACGGCGGCCACAAGCACGACCCTTTCCTCACCGCCACGGTAGGCCCCTTCGTCACCTACGTTCCCGTTTGTCCCGAGGTGGAAGTGGGAATGGGAACGCCGCGGGAGAGCATCCGCCTGGAACGGCACGGGGAGGCCGTACGGCTGGTGGCCCCCAAGAGCGGCACGGACCACACGGAGGCCATGACCTCCTATGCGCGCCGGCGGGTGGCCGCTCTGGCGGGGGAAGACCTCTCGGGCTACATCCTCAAGAAGGATTCGCCCTCCTGCGGGATGGAGCGCGTGCGAGTCTACGGCGCCACCGGCATGGCGGAGCGAAAAGGGAGGGGCCTCTTCGCCGAGGAGCTTCTTCGGGCCTATCCCCTTCTTCCCGTGGAAGAAGAGGGGCGCCTCAACGACCCGCGACTGCGCGACAACTTCTTCGTCCGCGTCTTTGCCTACCGCCGCCTGAAGGCCCTCTTTTCGGGACGCTGGACCGTGGGAAAGCTGGTGGCCTTTCACACAGCCGAAAAGCTACTGCTCCTCGCCCACGACCCCAAGGGCTACTCCCAGCTGGGACGCCTGGTGGCCGGCGCCAAGGGGAGGCCCCGCGAGGAGGTATCCCGGGACTACGCGCGCACCTTCATGGCCTCCCTGGCTCGCCTGGCGACGACCAAGAAAAACGTCAACGTGCTCCAGCACATGGCCGGGTACTTCCGGGAAACGCTCTCCCCCGCCGAGCGCCGCGAACTCCACGGCGTCATCGAGGATTACGCCGCCGGCCTCGTGCCCCTCGTCGTGCCCCTCACCCTCTTCCGCCATTACGTCCGCCTCCACGACGTGGCCTATTTGCGCGGCCAGACTTACCTGGAGCCATCGCCCAAGGAACTCATGCTGAGAAACCACGTTTGAGGCGCTCCCCCGGCCCGTAACCGCTGGAATTCCCTTGTCGTTTCTGCTAGCATGACCCCCTGATCGCCGGCGGGAAGTTCCCGGGGCGGCCGTCTCGGGGCCTCGCCGGTTTCCTCGCGCTTCCGGAGGTCCCCCATGACGTGCACCACCCACGAGTTCATCGAAGTGGACGAGCGCTACGGCGCGCACAACTACCACCCGCTTCCCGTTGTCATCCAGCGCGCCGAGCGCTGCTGGGTCTGGGATGTGGAGGGCAGGAAGTACCTCGACTGCCTCTCCGCCTATTCGGCCGTGAACCAGGGGCACCGCCATCCCAGAATCGTGGAGGCCCTCAAGGCGCAGGCGGACCGCGTCACGCTCACCTCCAGGGCCTTTCACAACGACCAGATGGGCCCCTGGCTCAAGCTTCTTTGCGAAATCACGGGTTACCAGAAGGCCCTCCCCATGAACACGGGCGCGGAGGCCGTAGAAACGGCCATCAAGGCGGCGCGCAAGTGGGGCCAGTACGTGAAGGGCGTCCCCGAGGGTAAGCAGGAGATCGTGGTCTGCGAACAGAATTTCCACGGCCGCACCACCACCATCGTGGGCTTCTCCTCCGACAAGCAGACCCGGGACGGCTTCGGCCCCCACACCCCCGGTTTCCCCATGATTCCCTACGGGGACGCCCGGGCCCTCGAAGCCGCCATCACGCCCAACACCGTCGGTTTTCTCGTGGAGCCCATCCAGGGGGAGGCCGGGGTTGTGGTTCCGCCGGAGGGCTACCTCAAGGTCGTCCGCGAGATCTGCTCGAAGAACAACGTTCTCATGCTGGCGGATGAGGTCCAGACGGGCTTCTGCAGGACGGGCCGCTGGTTCGCCTGCGACTGGGAGGCCGTGAAGCCCGACATCATGATCCTGGGCAAGGCCCTCGGGGGAGGGCTCTTCCCGGTCTCCGCCATCGTAGCCGACGAACCCGTCATGGGCGTGTTCACTCCGGGAGACCACGGGTCCACCTTCGGAGGCAACCCCCTGGCCGCGGCCATTTCGAAGGCGGCCCTGGAAGTCCTCCGGGACGAGGCCCTGGACAAGCGCGCGGCCGAACTGGGCCCCTATTTCATGGACCGCCTCCGGGCCCTGAACAGTCCCCGCATCGAGAAGGTCCGAGGGAAGGGCCTCCTGATCGGCGTGGTCATCCGCGACTCCGCCGGCCCCGCCCGTCCCTACTGCATGAAGATGATGGAGCAGGGAATTCTCGCCAAGGACACCCACGAGCAGGTCATCCGCTTCGCGCCCGCCCTCGTGATCACGAAGGAGGAGATCGACTGGGCCGTGGAGACCATCGGCCGGGTCCTCGCCTGATACGGACGAACCGCGAATCGGGGGGCCGTCTCCGAGCGGAGACGGCCCCCTTCCATCATGGAGGCAGGCAGGTGCCTGGGAGAAGGAAAAGGTACCCTGTCCCGCTCTGGAAAAAGGCCGCGGTGCGACCGGGCGGGGCGCCGTGAGCGGGTCAATGGGAGGACGGAGCTTGCCGGTGCTGGCTCTCGTGGCGGTGACCGCCATCTGGGGCTGGAGCTTCCTCCTGGTCAAGGAATCGGTGGCCGTCTACCCGGTCTTCCCCTTCCTCGCCATCCGATTCACTCTGGCGGCGGCGATCCTCTCTCCCTTCCTCCTGCGCCGCCTGCGCGCCCTGACCCCCGAAGCCGTCCGGGGGGGCGCCCTCATGGGCGTCGCGCTCTTCTCGGGCTACGCCTTTCAGACCCTGGGCCTCCTGTACACAAGCGCCGCCCATAGCGGGTTCATCACGGGCCTCTTCGTCGTCCTCACCCCCGTGTTCCAGGTCGTTCTGACGCGGAAGTCGCCGCCCGCAGGCGCGTGGGCCGCCGTGGCGCTGGCCACCGCGGGATTGGGGCTCCTCTCCTGGCCCAAAGGTGGAGAGCCTTTCAATTTCGGCGACCTGCTCAGCGTCTGCTGCGCCGCCGTGTACGCGGTGCATCTTCTTATCACGTCCCACATGGCCCGCCGCCACGACACCGGCGTCCTCACCCTTGTCCAGGTGGCCACGGTGGCGGTGCTCGGGTGGGCTCTCTCGGCGCTCGGGTCGGGCCCACTCTGGCCCATCCCCTCCCCCGCCCTGAGGGGCATTCTCCTCACGGCCCTCCTCGCCACCGCCCTGGCCTACACCGTCCAGACGACCTTCCAACGCCACACATCCGCCATCCAGACGGCCGTCATCTTTACGATGGAGCCTGTCTTTGCGGGCCTGTTCGCGGTGCTCCTCGGCGGGGAGCACCTGGGCGCGCGCGGCCTCGCCGGCGGGGCTCTCATCGTCGCCGCCATGCTCCTGGGGCAGATGGCCGAAAACGCGGCGCGCGCCGCCGAACGGCGGGCCGCCCCACCGGGGCGCTGAGGCTTCCCCCGCGCCCTTTTCCAGCCGATCTCTGTCACGTGTTAATTGGTTATTGGTGTCCAGGCTTGCGGGTGTTTCTGTATGCCTACTTTCCTGTCTCCCCGCCTCCGCCTCTTACCCGCCCACGTATTCACGGAGGAGAAGAACGGCGCCTTCGGAGATGTCCGCGAAGCCGAGGCCGAAACCCCGAGGCGGCGCCGTGCGCACCACCATGGCCTCCACGCGGATTTCCCGCCTTTCACCGTTTCGCGGGATGTGGAAGCGAAGGCCCAGGCGGTCCCCGATTTCGAGGCGGGCGTCGCTCACGATGAACGCCCCGGAGGCCGAGACATCCATCACCATGGCCTTGATCTCCCTCCGGCCCACCACCAGCGTTCCCGGGCTTTCGAGCGGCCTCCGGGCATCCTTGCGCACACGGAGGGGCACGTAGCGCGTCACGATCTGCAGGAAGGTCCCCTCGTCCACCGGCTTCTTCACGAATTCCTGTGCCCCCGCCTCCAGGGCCGCCTGCCGGTAATCGTTTCCCGAGAGGATCACCACCGGTATCTCCTTGAGGCCAGGCGTGGCGCTCAGATAGCGGGCCGCCTCGAGGCCCGTCATTTCGGGCATCTCCACGTCCAGAAGAATCAGATGCGGATGGGCCTGCTGGGCCACCTTGATGGCCTCGAGCCCCGTCGTGGCCGTGAGGATCTGACAATCCGCCCGACGAAGGAAGGTCTTTTCCAAGTCCAGGAACGCCCGCATATCATCCACGATCAGGAGTTTCATCGCGCCCTCCCATGCGGCATTCCTACTGTAACACGAGCCCTTCGGGACGGCGAAGGCGCGCCCAATTAGCGGAAAACCGGTTCGACTTTCCCATCCGTTGACCGGGAAATGGAAAGAAGGCCGCCCGAGGGCGGCCTTCCTGTCAGCCGTTTTGGAGCGGGGAACTACCGGCCGCCCTTCGCGATGTGGTTGAGGAGTCCGCCGTCTTTGAGGATGGCGGCCTGCCGCGGCGTGACGTCGGCCTTGGCTCGAAAGGAGAATCCCCTGGTGGTGTCCTTCACCGTGAAGATCCGGTCGCCGTCGAGGGCGGCGTGGATGCCCTCGATCACGAAGCCGTCGCCCTGCTCGATACGGTCGTAGTCGGCGGGGTCGAGGAACAGGAGGGGAAGGATCCCGAAGTTCACGAGGTTGGCTCGATGGATTCGCTCGATGGCCTTGGCGAAGACGGCCTTGACCCCAAGGAAGGAGGGGCAGATGGCGGCGTGTTCCCGGGAAGAGCCCTGGCCGTAGGAGTCGCCGCCCACGACGAAGCCGCCGCCCTTCTCCTTGGCCCGAGCCGCGAAGGCCGGATCCACGCCGATGAAGACCACCTCGGCGTACTTGGGGATGTTGGAGCGGTATTTGAGGTACTGGCCGGCGGGCATGATGTGGTCGGTGGTGATCTTGTCGCCCACCTTGAGCAGGACGCTTTTCTCCAGCCGGTCGGGCAGGGCCTCGGTCTTGGGCGGCGCGCCGATGTTGGGGCCGCGCACGACTTCGACCCGGGAGCCGTCGGCGGGAGGAACGAGGACCATGGAGTCGTCGATCACGAACTCGGCCGGCATATCCACCTCCACCGGGGAGATGCCGAGGGCGCGCGGGTCGGTGAACTCTCCCGTCAGGGCGCAGGCGGCGCAGGTCTCGGGGCTGGCGAGGAAAATCATGGCGTCCGCCGTTCCCGAGCGGCCCTTGAAGTTGCGGTTGTTGGATCGGACCGAAACCTCGCCCGAGCCGGGGGCGTGGCCCGAGCCGATACAGAAGCCGCAGGCGCTCTCGGCCACGCGGGCGCCGGCTTGGAGGAAAGCCGTGAGGAACCCGCGGTTGGCGGCCTCCATCTCCACCTGGCGGGAGCCGGGGGCCACGACCAGCTCCACGTCGGGGTGGACCTTCCTCCCCTTGAGCATGTGCGCGAGCACCGCGAGGTCCCTCAGGGAGGAGTTGGTGCAGGATCCGACGCAGACCTGGTGCACCTTCTGCCCCTTGAGGGACGCCACGGTGGCCACGTTGTCGGGGCTGTGGGGCTGGGCCACCAGGGGTTCCAGGGAGGAGAGGTCGATCTCGATGACTTGATCGTAGACGGCGTCGGGATCGGCCTCCAACCGGGTCCAAACCCCTTCCCGCTTCTGGGCCTTAAGGAAGGCGAGGGTCTGGTCGTCGCTTGGAAAGACCGACGTGGTGACGCCCAGCTCGGCTCCCATGTTCGTGATGGTGGCGCGCTCGGGCACGGTGAGGTGCTTCAGGGCAGGACCGGCGTACTCCACGATCTTCCCCACGTTGCCTTTGGTGGTCATGATCGAAAGGAGCTTCAGGATCACGTCCTTGGCGGAGACGAAGGGTTGAAAGCGGCCCGTGAGGTTCACCTTCACCACCTTGGGCCGCGGCATGTAGAAGGCGCCTCCGCCCATGGCCACGGCCACGTCCAGCCCGCCCACGCCGATGGCGATCATTCCGATGCCGCCTCCCGTGGGGGTGTGGCTGTCGGAGCCGAGGAGGGTCTTGCCCGGAACCCCGAAGCGCTCCACGTGAACCTGGTGGCAGATGCCGTTCCCGGCCTTGCTGTAATGGATGCCGTACCGGGCGGCCACGGTTTGGAGGTAGCGGTGGTCGTCCGCATTCTCAAAGCCCACCTGAAGCGTGTTGTGGTCCACGTAGGAGACCGAGAGCTCGGTCTTCACGCGGGGTATGCCCATGGTCTCGAACTGCAGGTAGGCCATGGTGCCCGTAGCGTCCTGGGTGAGCGTCTGATCCACCCGGATGGCGATCTCGTCGCCCGAATAGAGGTCACCTTCCACCAGATGGGCCTTGAGGATTTTCTGGACCAGGTTCTCGGCCATGCGCGCCTCCACGTTTGTGTGCGTTTCCCCCCGGAAAAAGAGGGGCCATTCTAGGGAGGGGGCGCGGGGGTGTCAAGGAGAGGGCCCGGGGAGGCCCTTTCGCCTCGGCCTCCGGGAATCGGTCCCCCGGGCCCGTTCCAGCGATGAGATCCCCTCCGGTGGCCTTTCCAGGGCAGGAATCGCCCGTTTCGTCGAGGAACGTCGATCCGGGCGGCCCGTGCTACAGTATGTGCCTTCGGAGAGGGACCCATGGACATGGAACCGGTGGAGTACGGGATCATTGGAGGGACGGGGCTCTACGAAATGCCCGGCTTCGAGGAGTCGGCGAGGGTCCGTCTGAGGACACCTTTCGGCGAGCCCTCGGACGCCTACGTGATGGGACGCCTCTCCGGCCGGCGGGTGGCCTTTCTCGCCCGCCACGGGGAGGGCCACCGGATCCTCCCCTCGGAGATCAACTTCCGGGCCAACGTTTACGGCTTCAAGATCCTGGGGGCATCGGCCGTCCTCTCCGCCTCGGCCGTAGGCAGCCTGAAGGAAAAGTACGTGCCCGGTCATGCGGTGGTGCCCGACCAGCTCGTGGACCGCACGCGCCACCGGGCGGACACCTTCTTCGGCGAGGGCATCGTGGCCCACGCGAGCCTCGCCGAGCCCTTCTGTCCCTCCCTGAGGGCCCGGCTCCTCGATTCATGCCGGAGCCTGGGAGTCCAGGCTCACGACGGCGGAACGTACCTCTGCATGGAGGGCCCCCTCTTTTCCACCCGGGCCGAGAGCCTCCTGTACCGGGCCTGGGGCATGGACGTCATCGGCATGACCAACGCCCAGGAGGCCAAGCTCTGCCGGGAGGCCGAAATGTGTTACGCCTCCCTCGCTCTGGTCACGGACTTCGATTGCTGGCACCCCGATCACGCCTCCGTAAAGATCGAAGACGTCCTGCGAATTCTGGGTCAGAACAGCGAGCGGGCCCGGGCCGTCCTCGCCGCCGCCGTCGCCTCCCCTCCCCCCTCGGAGGCGTGCTTCTGCCGGACCGCCCTCACCAACGCGGTGGTGACCCGCCGGGAGGCCTGGCCCGAAGCCACGGCCCAGCGGCTCCGCCCCCTTCTCCAGCGCCTTCTCGGGGAGGGAGAGAAGCCATGAATCTCCTCATCGTGGGTACGGTGGCCTACGACAGCGTGAAGACCCCCTTCGGCGCGCGCGAACGCATCCTCGGCGGATCGGCGGCCTACTGCGCCACGTCGGCCTCCTATTTCACGGATGCCGGCATCCTGGCCGTGGTGGGCGAGGACTTCGAGGAGGCGGACCGCCGCCTTCTGGAGGAAAGGGGCGTGGACCTGGCCGGGCTGACCACGTTGCCCGGACAAAAGTGCTTCCACTGGAAGGGTGAATACGGCTTTGACCTGAATGAGGCCCGCACCCTTCGCACGGACTTGAATGTCCTGACCGCCTTCGATCCCGTCGTTCCCGACGCCTGGCGCGAGGTCCCGTACGTATTCCTGGCCAATATGGACCCGAAGGCCCAGGCGAAGGTCCTCGATCAGGTGGAAGCGCCCCGCCTCGTGGCCGCGGACACCATGAACTACTGGATCGAGAACGCCCGGGAGGATCTCCAGGCCCTGCTTCCCAGGATTGACATCCTGGTCATCAACGAGGCCGAATCCAGGCAGTTGTCCGGAGAGGCGAACCTCCTCAAGGCCGCCCGAAAGATCCTGACCTGGGGACCCAGAAGCCTCATCGTGAAGAGGGGGGAATACGGCGTCCTGGCGGTTTCGGCGGAGGCCCTCTTCGCCGCGCCCGGCTACCCGCTGGAAAACGTCTTCGACCCCACGGGGGCCGGCGACTCCTTCGCGGGCGGCTTCATGGGACGCCTGGCCTCGAACGGGACCGCCGATGCCGACGCCATCCGCCAGGCCATCATCCTGGGGAGCGTGATGGCGTCCTTCAACGTGGAGGACTTCTCCATGACCCGACTCGCGGCCCTCTCCTGGCCCGAGATCGCCGAGCGGTACCAGGCCTTCCGGAGGCTCACGCGCTTCGAGGACCTGTAAGAACAGCCCTGGACGATGGACGGGAGACGAGAGACGTTAAGCATGAGACGGTAGATGACGGACGGATCTCCCAGTCCCCTGGTCCCCCGGTCCCTCAGTCACCCGGTCCCGTAGTATACTGTTCATGGTGGGCGGACATGCCCGCGCGTCGCGGAGGGAGGATCGCATGGTCAAGACCATAGAAGGCGCCCTTTCGGCCAAGGGCTTCCGCTTCGGGATCGTGGTGAGCCGCTTCAACGAGTTTTTCTCCAACAAGCTCCTGGATGGCGCCCTGGACTGCCTGGCCCGTCACGGCGCCGACGAGAAGGCCATCGCGGTGGCCTGGGTCCCGGGCGGCTTCGAGATCCCGCTGGTGGCCAAGAAAATGGCCGAGAGCAACAAGTACGACGCGGTCATCGCCCTGGGCGCCCTGATCCGGGGGAACACCCCCCATTTCGAGTACATCGCCGCCGAGGTGGCCAAGGGGCTGGCCGTGACGGCCCTGGAGACGGGCAAGCCCGTCCTGTTCGGGGTCATCACCACGGACACCCTTGAGCAGGCCATAGAGCGCTCGGGCACCAAGGCCGGCAACAAGGGATTCGACGCGGCCCTGGCAGCCATCGAGATGGTCAACCTGTACAAGGCCCTGTGATGGGCATCCGCCGCGAGGGGCGAGAACTGGCGCTGGACTACATCTACCAGCTCGACCTGGGCGTCGAGGATCTGGCCTCCGTGCTTCCGCTACTGGAACGGGAACGGCGGGGATCGAAGCGCGTGAGGGACTTCGCCAAGTCCCTCGTGGAAGGGGTGTGGACCCACCGGGAGGAGATCGACGCCCTCCTCCGCCGGCACCTCCTCCACTGGAAGCTCGAGCGTCTGACCCGGACGGACCGCGGCCTCCTCCGCCTCGCCGCCTACGAGATGGTCTTCGACCCCGAGGTCCCATCCAAGGTGGCCATCAACGAAGCGGTGGAAATCGGGAAAAAGTATGGCGGAGACGAGTCGGGCAAGTTCCTGAACGGCGTCCTGGATGCCATTCATCGCGCATCGCTGTAGCCTCGTCTCTCTCCTCCTCATCGTTCTCGGCGCCGCGCCTTCGCGGGCGGAGGAGGGCGTGGGATGGGTCTCGGGTTGGGCCCAGGCGGCCTACCGGCTCGACGCTCCCGGCGCCCCCGCGCCTCCGGCGGTGGAGGTGAACGGGTTCCGCCAGGAGGTCCTTCCCGAGGGCGGTGGATGGGAAATCCGCGTCCAGGTTTCCGCCGGGCCCCTCGGCGTGCGCACCCCCTTTGCCGCGCGGCCCCTTCCCCCCTCACCCCAGCTCCCCCAGGCGTTCCGGGAGCGCCTGGGGCGCTCCCTCTCGGCTAGCAAGCGCCTGGACGAAGCCCTCGTGGCGATTCTGGAGACCATGCGCTCCGCCCTGGAATACGACGAGGCCGCCGGCTTTGAAGAAACGCCAGAGGAAGTTCTTCGAAAAGGGCGGGCCTCGTGCATCGGGTTCTCCCGAACCGCCCGCTTTCTCCTGGACTCCCAGGGGCTGACGAGCCGTTACGTGATCGGTCTGCGCGCTCCCGCCTCCCGGGAACTCATGCGGCTTGAGGGCGGGCGGCTCCACGCCTGGCTGGAAGTGGCCCTTCCAGGAATCGGCGCGGTGTACTGCGACCCTCTCCTTTCGGTCGGATGGGTGCCCCAGCGATACGTAGCCCTCCGTGCGGGCGACACCCTCGAACCCGGGGACCTTCAGGCCTACAAAGGGGGCCGGCTGGTGACTCGCTCCACCAAAGATCGTCTGGCTTTCGAGCCTCCCCAGGGGGGGCCTTGCCGGCTCTGGGCCCGCCCGAACGTGGCGGCATCCACGGGGGGGCTGATCCACGGCAAGTTCCTCGGCGAAGGAGACCGTCCCCTCGAAGGGAGGGCCCGTTTGGAGGGGGACGGCCTGGCCGTTTCCATGGACCTGTGGGAGGGCAATTTCTTCTTTCGGGACCTCGTTCCAGGCCGATACGGCCTGGTGGTCGAGTCGCCGGGTTCCAAGCCGCTCCGAGCCTCGGTGGTGCTGGGACCGATGGACAAGCGGTTCCTGGTCCTCTATAGTCAAAGCCTGGGAGAGCCAGGGAAGCGGAGCACGCCATGAGCTTGGGCGGAAGCCTGGAAGACCTCTCACTTCTGGACATCCTCCAGATCGTCAACGTGTCCCGCCGCACGGGCGTCCTTCGGCTGACGATCCCGAAGTCGGGCGTGTCGTACGTCTATTTTCATCAGGGAAACCTGGCCGATATTGTTGGAGATTTCGAGGAACGCAACTTCCTCGGCTATTTTGAGTCCACGGGGCTGGTGGAAGCGGGCGAGATCGCCGAGGCCCGCCGACGCGCCGCCGGGGATCCTTCGAGGGTCCTCCAGCGCCTCCTCGACACGGGCGCTCTCAACCCCCAACTCGTAGAACAGGCGCGGAGGCTGGAACTGGCGCGCCGGCTCAAGTTCCTCACACAACAGACCCGCGGCGAGTTCGCCTTCTTCTTGACGGAGAGCGAAGACCCCGTGGGCGGGGAGGCCCCTCCACCCTTCTGCCCCCTTGCCAGAGCGCTGTCTCCACAGGTGCTTCTGACCCAGACGCTGGCGGATTCCGCCCTGGCCGACGTGGCTGTCCCTCCGAGGCCGCCCTCGCCTCCCCCCGCTCCGGTGTCCGTCCCCGAGGTCCTTCCCCCCACCCCGCCGCGGCCGAAGCCCCCCGCGCCTGCTCCGGCTCCCCCCGTGTTGGAGGACACGAAGGAGCCCCCTCGGTCCCCCTCGGACCAGGCACCTGCGCCGCCGCGGACCCTCCGGGTGTCCCCTCCACGAAACCGGCTCACGGTCTTGCTTTGCGCCGACGAGTCCACCTTCCGCCACCTCCTCAAGAAGCGCCTCATCGAGCACTTTGAGGACGTGGCGACGGCGGCCAGCTTCGAGGATTATTCCGCGGCGTGCAGGAGGCTCCTCGCGGAGAAGCGTCCCTTCGTCTCCCTGGTGGACCTGCTCATGTCCACCCGGAGCGGCGAAGGATACCTGGGCGGCCTCGAAGTCCTTCAAGAGTCGGTCCAGAGCTTTCCGCAGGTGAAGGTTCTCCTGATGACGGACCTGAGCGACGACGCGCTCCTGGGAATGGCCCGTCGCCATGGAGCCTCCGCCATCCTCGAGAAGCCTGGGCTGGCCCGCCTCCGGGTGGACGAGTTCGAAAAGTCCATCGAATCCTTCGCCAAGACCTTCTGTGACGAGGTGGACCGCCTCGTTCCTCCCGTGGAAGAAGAGGTGGTGACCTTCCTCCACGACCTGGGCGCCGAGTCCCCGGCCCCCGGGGACCGGATCCGCGACCAGCTCTCCCTCCTGAAGGGCCTCATGGGCGAACTCGCCAGTCCCAAAGAATCCAGCGAGATCTCGCTCCTTGTCCTTCGTCTGGCCGCCGAGTATTTCGATCGCGCCATCCTCTTCCTGGTCCGGAGGGAGGCCTACATCGGCCTCGGGGGGTTCGGCGAGACGGGGGATCCCGAACTCATGATGGCCAAGGTGCGGCGCCTGAAGATTCCCTCCGGTGCCGGATCCTTCCTGGACGGAGCCGTCACGGACCGCCTCACGGTCCTGAAGACCCGGGAGGACCTCTCGACCTTGGACCGCGATTTCACCGCCGCCATCGGCGCCATCGAGCCGTCCCGTCTGGCGGCCATACCCATGGTGAGCCGTGGGCGAGTGATCGCGCTCCTCTACGGCGACAACGGACGGGGAGGCGAGGAACTGCCCGACTTGACGGGCATGGAGATCTTCATGGCCCAGGCTGGCCTGGCCATGGAGAAGGCCCTCCTCGAAATGCAGATCATGAACCTCAAGCGCAGCATCCCCCGGGAAATCGGCGACTGACCCTACCTCCTCCGAGGCGTCCTTGATTTGCAGGAAGGGCCGCCATAAACTGACCGGGACGCTCCATTGGCTTGTCCGGTCTGAACAGCGGGAGGGGGAATCCCATGTCAGAAAGGCGTTTAACCGCCCTCGGGCGGCATCGGTGGCCTTCCCTATTTGGTCTCGTCGCGGCCTCCACGGCGCTCTGGCTGGCCGGCTCGGCTTCGCTGAAGGCCGCCGATCCGCCGCCCGCCCCAGAGGGATGGCTCGAAACGGTCCAGCGCCAGCTCGAGGCGTCGGAGTACGAGATCTCCTGGCAAACCAGGACTTCCCTGAACGGCATTCCGGAGGCCTTTCAGGCGCCCAATCGGGCGCAAGGCTTCCGGACCTGCTTCGTGCCGGAAGGGATCTGGATCATCCCCCGCCGACCCTCCGAACCCTCCTGGAAGCTGGGCCTTCGCCTTCCCGGGGCCGATGCGGCAAACCCTCCCCTTCCCCGCGTTGACGGCGCGGTTGCGCTGTTTGAGCGACCAGGGCTGGTTCTGAGCGTGGAGAACTCCCCGCGGGGCCTCCTTTTCAGGTGGACCCTCTCTGCGCAGGAAGGCCACGGGCAGGAAGCCAGGGTCCCCCTTCTGCGGCGCGTGGACGGCCTTTTGCCCTCCCTCGCCTCCGACGGACGAGCCATTGACTTTCGTGCCCCGGGAGGCGGTCCGGCCGTCCTTCGGTTGGGCGAGCTGAGGGCCGCCGATGCCGCGGGCCGGAGCCTTTCCGTCCGACTCGTCGGAACGAAGGGCCACGACTCGCGGCTCTTCGTCGCCTTCGGAGAAGCCCCTGCCTGGCCCGTCACCGTGGAAGCGCTGGCCACCGCCGCCTCCTGGACCGGCGAGGCCGATCAAGCCGACGCCAATTTCGGCTACGGCGCCGGGACGGCCGGGGACGTGAACGGCGACGGCTACTCGGACGTCATCGTGGGGGCTCCGGGGTACGACAACGGGCAGTCCGGCGAGGGCCGCGCGTACGTGTATTACGGGAGCGCCTCGGGGCTCGCCACGTCCCCTGCCTGGACGGCGGAGTCCGACATGGCCAATGCCTCCTTCGGGCGCGTCGTGGGAACGGCCGGGGACGTGAACGGCGACGGTTTCTCGGACGTGATCATCGGCGCGTCCGGTTACACGAACGGAGAATCCCTGGAGGGCGCGGCCTTCGTGTACCACGGCGGCCCTGGCGGCTTGTCCGCCACGCCCGACTGGACGGTCGAGGGCGGCCAGGCCGGGGCCCAGCTGGGCATGTCCGCCGGGACGGCCGGGGACGTGAACGGCGACGGGTATTCGGACGTTCTATCCGGCGCCTATTACTACGACGACGGGGAAACCGACGAAGGTGTGGTTTTCGTTTTTCACGGATCGCCGGCGGGCTTGAGCACGGGTTACGCCGCCTCTCTTCAAGCCAATCAAGCCTACGCCCGATTCGGAACCAGCGCGGGGACGGCCGGGGACGTGAACGGCGACGGATACGCGGACGTCATCGTGGGCGCCGACGGGTACGACGGCGCCTTTGGAGACGATGGGGGTGCCTTCGTGTTTCTCGGGTCCGCGTCGGGCCTCCTCACCCCACCCGCCCTGAGCGCCACATCGGGCCAAGCGTCTGCGGGATTTGGCATTTCCGTCGGCACGGCCGGAGACGTGAACGGAGACGGTTACGCCGACGTGGTCGTCGGCGCGCCCAACTATGACCTCGGTCAATCCAACGAAGGGGCCGCCTTCGTGTACCTGGGCGGATCTTCGGGACCTTCGGCCTCCCCGGCGTGGACCGGCCAGGCCGACCAAGCGGACGCCCGCTACGGCTTCTCCGTTTCCTCCGCAGGAGACGTGAACGGAGACACCTACGCCGACCTCCTGATCGGATCTATGTATTTCACCAACGGGCAGTTCCGCGAAGGACGACTCTTCGTTTACCTGGGCGGGTCCGGCGGTCCCGCCGCCACGGCGTCCTGGACCGCGGAGAGCGACCAGAACACGGCCTGCCTGGGCTTCCCCGTGGCCACCGCAGGCGACGTGAACGGCGACGGCTACGCGGATATCATCGCGGGCGCCATGCTCTACGACAATGGCCAGGCGGACGAGGGACGCGCCTACGTCTTCCACGGGGGCCCCGACGGCCTTGGCGCCGCCTCCTCCTGGTCCACGGAGGGGAACCAGGCGAATGCCTACTGGGGCACCTCCCTCGCCTCCGCCGGCGACGTGAATGGCGACGGCTTCGATGATTTCCTCCTAGGCTCCAACGGCTTCGACACCGCAGGAGGCGCCAATGCGGGGAAGGTCGAGCTCTTCTTCGGAAGCGCCGGGGGCCCCGACGCCACGCCCGATTGGACCCTGGAAGGCACCCAGCCGGATGGCTGGCTCGGCGTCTCGGCGGCGGGAGCCGGAGACGTCAACGGCGACGGCTACGCCGACGTCCTCATCGGGGAGGCGGGGTACAGCAACGGCCAGACCCGCGAGGGGCGCGCGCTCCTGTTCCTGGGTTCCCCATCGGGTCTGGGAGGATCCCCGGACTGGGCCTTCGAATCGAATCTCGCTTACCGGACGATGGGCAATCCCGTGGCCTCCGCCGGAGACGTCAACGGCGACGGCTACGCCGACGTCCTCCTGGGAGCGCCCACTCTATGGGACTGCCATTGCCCGGGACGCGCCTACCTGTTTCACGGGTCGCCCGCCGGATTGGCCGCCTCTCCCGATTGGACGGCCGCCAGCGACCAGGCCGAGGCGTGGTTCGGAAACTCAGTGGGTTCCGCGGGGGACGTGAACGGCGACGGATTCTCGGACGTGTTTGTGGCCGAATACGCCTACAACGGCGACCGGGGGCGCGTCTTCGTCTGGTACGGCTCCACCTCGGGCCTCGGTGATGCCGGCACGCCCGCCAACTTCGACTGGTCCGCCGCGAGCGACGGCGAGTCCGAACGCTTCGGATGGCGCGCGGCGGGCGCTGGAGATGTGAACGGAGACGGCTACTCGGACCTCCTCGTGGGGGCCCCGAATCACTCTTCCGGTCAAATCCACGAGGGGCGGGTGTGCCTCTTCCAGGGCTCGGCGTCGGGCCTGGCCGCCACGCCGTCTTGGGCCGCCGAATCCGATCAGGCCGACGCCCAGTTCGGGTACGGCCTTTCAGGCGGGGGAGACTGGAATGGCGACGGCTTTTCCGACTTCGCCGCCGGTGCACTCGCCTTCGACGGCTCCGCCGGGGCCAATTGCGGCAAGGCGTGGGCTTTCTATGGCTCCGTCACCGGTCCCTCCACGCCCTCCGCCACCACGTGGGAGGGCATCCAGGCCGGCGAGTTCTTCGGGCTGGCGGCTTCCTCCGCCGGGGACGTGGACGGAGACGGCAGAGCGGACCTCCTGATCTGCGCCCAAGGGTACGACAACGGGGAATCGGACGAAGGCCGAGTGGCCTTCTTCTACGGCGGCGGAGGGGGAGGAGGCCTTGCCCTGACCCCCGGGCAGAGACGCCTTGACGATTCGGCCCCCATCGGTCCCTTGGGCCTCTCCGACGACCGGGACGGCTTCCGGATCGCGGCCCTGGGCCGCTCCCCCTTCGGGCGCGGCAACCTCCGCCTTCAGACGGAGGTCAAGCCCTTCGGCGCGGCCTTCGACGGGACGGGGCTCCAGGTTTCTGCCTGGGCCGACTCGTCCCTCTCGGGCGCGGCTCTTCAGAACGCGATCACCGGTCTGGATGACGCCGGCGGGTACCACTGGCGGGCGCGGCTCCTCTTCGATCCGGTGACCCTTCCCTACCAAGGCTCTGGACGCTGGTTCAGCCCCCCCATCAACGGCTGGCCCGAGATGGACCTGCGCCTTCACGCCGAAGCGGACCTTCGAATCGCCTCCTTCACCGATTCTCCCGATCCCGTGAACAACCTGCAGGACCTCACATACGGCCTGACCATCGAGAATGACGGGCCCGATGAGGCCGAGGGCGCCATCGTCTCCCTCGTCCTGGCGCCCGCCGGGGTCTCCGTCGCCTTCGTCCCTGGCTCGAGCGACGCGCGGTGGGCCTGGGATGCGGGGACCATGACCCTCACCGCCGACCTGGGAACCCTGGCCGATGGGGTCTCCACCTCCCTCGACGCGGTCTTCACCGTTTCCGGGACCGGCTCCCTCGAGGCCGACGCCTCCGTCTCCTCCTCCACCACCGATCCCGATTCGGGAAACGACTCGGCCTCCGCCACGACTACCGTTTCGCCGATCGCGGACCTCGCCATCACCGCCTTCACCGATGCTCCCGACCCCGTTCCCGAGAACACCACCCTGACCTACACCCTCTCCCTGTCCAATGGAGGCCCCGACACCTCCTCAGCAACGGTCACGGAGACCTTCTCGCCCGTGGGGACCACCCTGACTTTCCTCCCCGGATCCAGCGACCCACGCTGGTCCTGGGACGCGGGAACCCTGACCTTGACGGCGTCCGTGGGCGCCATGGCCTCGGGCGCCACGGATTCGCTTTCCGCGGCCTTCACCGTGGGGCCTCCGGGGACGGCGGCCGCCCACGCGGAGGTGTCGGGCTCGGTGTTCGACCCTTCGGCGGCCAACAACTCCGCCGACGCTTCCACAACGATCTGCGATCCCACTCCGGGCGCCTTCACCGTCCTCCACCCGCCGGACGCCTCCGCTAGCCTCTCCACGAGCGCGGCCTTTTACTGGACGCCAAGCGACGGCGCCACGTCCTACGATCTCCGCCTGGGCACGACCAGCCCGCCTCCCCTTCACACCTCTGGGCTGACTGCGACGGAAACCTCGGTCGAGGGGCTGACGCCGGGAGCCACCTACTACTGGGACGTGGAGGCCCGAACGCCCTGCGGCGCGGTTCTCTCCTCGGACGGACCCCGGAGCTTCACCACGGGGTGCTTGACCCGGGTGGGGCGCTGGCCCGAGAAGCCGTATGGTATGGTCCGTTCCTCGGTGGTCTACGGTGCGTACGCCTATTATGGGAACGGCCTTTACTTGACGGTGCTGGAGGTTTCCGATCCCGCCCATCCTTCCGTCGTCCGGGAACTCCCCCTCCCCGCGCCAGTGGACGAAGGAGAGTTGCTCGTGGCGGAAGGGTATCTCTTCGCTCCCCTGACCAACGGAACGCTCACGATCTACGACCTTGCCGACCCGGAGACTCCCTCCGAGGTCTCAACCCTGGGCGGCTTCGCGGGCCTTCGAGGCGGGATGGAGTTCTACGGGGGCCTGCTCTACGCGGCGGACCAGACCTCGGGCCTGCGGGTCGTCAGCCTCTCCCCCCTCACCTCGCCTTCCATCATCGGGACCCTCGCCACCTCGCACGCCAGGGACCTCACTTTGTATGAGAAGGCCTTCACCAAGTACGCCTATGTGGTGGACGCCTACGACGGGCTGGTCGTGATGAACGTGACGAATCCCGCCGTCCCCGTGCTCCTCACCGCCGTGGATCTCGGGGATTGGCCCGAAAGCGTGGCCCGATCGGGCGAATACCTGTACGTGGCCGATGCCACCAACGGGATGAGGGTCTTCAGCCTCGCCAATCCGGCCCTTCCCGTGGAAGTGGGCTCCTACGTGACGCCCAACTACACCGAATGGGTCGTTCTTTCAGGAGCCACGGCCTTCCTGTGCGACGGTCCCGGCGGCATCAAGGCCCTGGACGTCACCATCCCCTCGGCGCCCGCGCTCCTGGGGCAGATCGACACGCCCGGCGTCGCCATGCATGTCTGGCTCGATGGGAGCCGGGCCTTCGTGGGCGACGATTTCGGGGGGCTCCGGATTCTCGACGTGTCCGCTCCCGCCGCCATGGGGGAACTGGGCTACCGGGACGATTCGGAGGAGTCCACGCTCTCTCTGCACACCAACGGGAGCCTCGCCTACGTGGCCAGGTATTCTGAAGGCCTCGCGGTCATGGACGTTTCGGACCCCTCCGCGCCCGTCCAACTCGGACTCTGGTCAAGGCCCGGGGGGTCCCTCCGCTCGGTGACGGTCTCGGGGAACACGGCCTTCGTATCCGAGCGATACGGGGGCCTCCACCTTGTGGACGTGAGCACTTCCGCGACGCCCGTCCTCCTCGGGTCGTACACGGACCGTTTCGGGTTCTCCTGCGCCGTGTCAGGCACCCTCGCCTACTTCTGCGCCAACACCTACGGCCTCGTGGTCCTGGACGTCTCCGACCCGGCCGACCCGCACGAGGTCTTCCGCCTGGACACGCCCGGAGGCGCGCGCATGGTGGCGCTGGACGCCGGTCGCGCCTACCTCGCCGACGCGAATGGAGGGCTGCGCATCCTGGACCTGTCGGATCCCGTCCATCCGACCCCTCTCGGATCCCTCTCCTTCCCCTCGGACGCGGTCGCCGTGGCGGTGTCAGGGACCCATGCCTACGTCGCCGCGGGCGCCGCGGGACTCCGCGTCGTGGATGTAAGCGACCCGGCGGCGCCCGTCGAGGTGGGAGCCTACGATACGCCAGGGAATGCGATGAACGTGGAGGTCTCGGGGTCCACCGCCTTCGTGTCGGATTACGGCACGGGCGTCCTCCTCCTCGACGTGTCCGATCCCGCCGCCCCGACGCTGTCCGGAACCCTGAACACCCCCGGCAACGCCTGGCAGGCCCATCTGATGGGAGACTCTCTCTACGTTGCCGACGATTTCGGGTTCGTCATCGAGGACCTGTCCTCCTGCTGCGCGGGCCCGCCCGGAGCCTTCGACCTGGAATACCCCGCCCCCGGCTCGACCAACGCGCCCTGCTCCGCCACCTTCGAATGGGAGAACGCCCCCGGGGCCCTGAGCTACGACGTGTACGTAGACACGGTGGATCCCCCGCTGAATCTGGTGGAGGCCGGCCTCACCTCCTCCCGGTGGCAGGCCGAGGGCTTCCCCCCGGCGACGACCTTCTACTGGCGCGTGGAGGCCAAGAACCTCTGCGGCACGACCTCCGCCAGCGGGTCCTTCACCACCGCCCCCATCCCCGGGTCCTTCGACCTGCTCTTCCCCGGCCCTGATGGCACCAATCTCACGACGACGAGGATGTTGGTCTGGGGCCCCAGCGCTGGCGCCCAAAGTTATTCACTCTACTTCGGCACCGCCGATCCACCCCCCCTCCGCGCATCGGGCGTCTCGGAGAACTACTACACCGTGACGGGCTTGAGCCCTGGGACAACTTACTACTGGTACGTGGAAGCCCTGTCCCCTTGTGGGAGCACGCTTTCCACGGGCGGGACGCGCACCTTCACAACGGGCTGTGCGACGCTGACGGGACGGTGGCCTTCTAAACAGTACGGAATGCTCGGCTCTTCGGTAACCTACGGGAATTACGCCTATGCCGGCAACGGCTTCTTCCTCACCGTGCTGGATATCTCCAACCCGTCCTCCCCGTCGGTGGTCCGCGAGAAGGTGCTCACGGGAAGCACTTTGGATGAAAACGAGATGCTCGTGGCGAATGGCTATCTCTACGTACCCCAGTGGTCCAATTTGACCATCTACAGCCTATCGGACCCCTCGAATCCGACAGAAGTTGCCCGCCTCCCAGTGACCGGGAGCCTTTACGGGAGCATGGAACTGGCGGGTAACTTCCTCTATGCAGCGGCCTGGACAAGCGGAACGATGATTTTCGATGTGTCCTCCCCGTCCGCACCCGTGCATGTTGGAAGTCTTCCTGCACCTCTATTTAGCGGAAACCCCGACATGGCCAAGGATGTGACGGTCTATTCCGCCGGGCCTTCGACATACGCCTATGTCGCGTACCTCTACACGGGCGTCCAAGTCCTTGATGTTACGAATCCGAACTTTCCCACCGAACTTGCCATCCTGCCGCTCGCGAACCAGACGGAGAGCGTGGGGCTCGTGGGGAACTCACTCGTTGCAGGAGGGGGAGATGGGGTAACGCTCTACGACCTCACGAATCCTGCGGCTCCAACCGTCATTACGACTTGGCTCCCATCCATCACAGAGGCCTTCTATGTGGAGTGGGTGACCCTCAGCGGAAGCATGGCCTATGTCTGCGACAGTTATTTGGGGTTGAAGGTTCTTGACCTCTCCAACCCTAACAACCCCGTTCTGCTGGGTAGCCGCGCCCCCCGCGGCAATCCTTTCCACTTGGCCCTCTCTGGCACCCTGGGCCTGTTGGCGGAGGACTTCGCCGGGCTGACCCTGCTTGATATGAGCGATCCGTCCTCTATCACCCAACTTGGGTTCTGGGATGCTTCCGAGGGAGAATCCCGTGCGCTTTGGAGCGACGGGACCCACGTTTTCGTCGCGCGTTTACGCGAAGGCCTGGGAATCCTTGATGTCTCCGCGCCAGCTTCCCCCACGGAAGTGGGCGCATGGAACCTCAGCAATTCCTTTATCTACGGTGTTACCGTTCGCGATACTCTGGCCTTCGTCGCGGATGCCTCTTCCAACTTGTACATCCTTGATGTCACCACGCCCTCTACGCCTTCGCCTGTTGGAACCTACGCCAAGAACGGGCTCCGGACGACGCTCTCCGAAGACGGCCGGACCCTCTATTACGCCACGGGCGCCGGAGGCCTCCACATCCTCGACGTATCAACGCCTAGCTCTCCGGCCTTGCTCGGCAAGTGGATTCACCCGGTCCCGTGCGATGGCTGCTCCGTACGCGCTGTGGCCCTGGACGGACCTTACGCCTACCTCGCCGACCGCACGGGCGGCTTGCGTGTGATCGATGTGAGCTCCCCCGAGGCGCCCGTGTTAATCGCAAGTGTTCCCACCACTGGATCCGCTTTCAGCGTGGTTTACGCGGAGGGCTATGCTTTTGTGCTCTCTGCTGCAGCGCTGGATGTTTTCGATGTTTCGAATCCTGCCGTACCGACCATGGTCTCGAGCCTCGTCGTTCCGGAAAATGCGGGGATCCTGGACCTTTCCGGAAGCGTCCTCGCCGTGAGTCTGGGCAGGACGGAGGTGCCTCTCATCGACGTTTCCAACCCATTGGCGCCGGCCGTATTGACCACGGTGAAGACCCAACAAGGCGCGCAGGAGGCTCGCATCGTTGGAGACAGCCTGTATGCTGCGGACTTGTTGGGTGTCGTCATCGACGATCTGGCATCTTGTTGCAGCACCCCGCCCACCTCTCCGAATCTCCTGACCCCGGGAAATGACACCACGGAGGTTCCCAATTCACTCAAATTGGACTGGTCGGACCCGCAGTGGGCCCTTCGCTACGATCTCTACCTCGATACAGTCAATCCTCCTGTGACGATGGTGAATTCGGGAATCAAGGCCTCTTCCAAGGCGATGGCACTCGTTTCGGGGACGACCTATTACTGGAAGGTCGTGGCCCACAACCCTTGCGGGACCTCAGAATCGCCCGTATTCTCCTTCACCACGGCGCTCCCCGATCTCTCCCTTCAGCTCTCCGACTCCCCCGAGCCGGTACTCACCACGCGGCCCGTGACCTACACGTTCGAGCTGGCCAACGAGACGGCGGGAGGCGCCACGGCCGTGAGCCTCGACACGACCCTGGCAACGACCGGGTCGGCGTCCCTGACCTTCGACGCAGGCGCCAGCGACCCCCGTTGGACCGAGGGGGCGCCGGGCGAACTCCACGCTTCCCTGGGAGACTTCGGTGGAGGCGCCACGACATCCCTGATCGCCGTGTTCCAGACCTCGGGGGTGGGAACGGCCTCGGTGTCCGCCGCCGTCAGCCTCGCGGAGGGCGACCCGGACCTTTCGGACAACGCGGCGACCCAGGTGACGGCGGTGGAGCCCATCGCCATCGGCAACCAGGTCTGGCGGGACGACGATGCCGATGGCGTGCGCGACGCGGGCGAGCCGGGCCTGCCGGGCATTGTCGTCAAGCTCTACAACGACTCGTACCAGTGGCTCCAGGAAGTGGTGACGGATCCCGACGGCCTTTACCGTTTCAACGGGCTCGCTTACGGATCCACTTATTTCGTCAAGTTCTTCCTGCCTTCTCCCGATTATGCGTTCAGCCCCAAGGACCAGGGCGCCGACGACGGGTACGACAGCGACGCCGACACGACGACGGGCCAGACGGACTTCATCACCTTGACCAGTGGGGAGGACTGCACCCGGTGGGACTGCGGAATGGTGGACGGCGCTTTGTGCGATCCGCCCGACGAGACCGTGTTCATTTACAGCGTAACGCTCACGACGGACGGGAACGACTATCCGATCCTGAATTTCATGGATCCTAACCAGGCCGACCAGGTCACGGGCTACAACATCTACCGGACCCACGATGTGGCCCTGGCCCACAACCAGTGGACGCGGGTGGCCTCGGACGTGGTGGACATGGACGAGGCGACGGCCAACAAGCAGTGGATCGACACCTCCGGTGAGGACCCGCCGCCGGGATACACGGTCTGGTACTACGAGGTGGCCGCGTACAATCACCTTTGCCCCGCCGAGGGACCGTGGTAGCGGCGTACCCCCCCCAACGGCGGCGGGGAGAAACACGTGCGGAGGGCCCTATGCGGGTCCTCCGCGCCTTGTTGAACGGGCCTTCTGTTTGGGTTCAGCCGCTTCGGCGGAACATGCGGGGAAGGATCCGAAGGGCCTTGAGCCACCCGCCGAGGCGCGTGCCGAAGGATCGGGCGTAGAGGCCCAACACCAGCCCCTTGAGGCCTTCGTAGACCTCCCGGCCATGGGGGTGCCACCAGAGGTCCCGAGCGGCGAAGCCGAGGAGGTCGTCCACGACGACGCGGGGCTGGGTCATCTCGTCGAAGCCGATTTGGCCGTGGGTCCGGCCCAGGCTCGACTGCTTGAATCCGCCCCAGGGCGTTTCGGGCAGGCCGTGGCTCATGAGGTGGTCGTTGATCGTGACGGCGCCTGCGTGAAGGCGGGACGCGAGGGTCTTGGCCCTCTTCCGGTTGCGGCTCCAGACGGAGGCCGTGAGGCCGAGGTTCGAATCGTTGGCCAGGGCCACGGCCTCCTCCATGTCCTTCACCTTCATGACCCCCACCACGGGACCGAAGGTCTCCTCCCGCATGGTGACCATGTCGTGGTTGACCTCGGCGAGGACCACGGCGGGATGGAAAAGGCCGGGGCCGCCTTCGGGGGCGGAGGATTGGGCGTGCAGAACGGCGCCTTTGGCCAGGGCGTCCCGAACGTGCTCCCGGACGGTCTCCAGCTGCTTGGCCGTCGTCATGGCGCCCATGTCGTTCTCGAAGCCTTCCCCGGGACCCACCCGGAGCGCTTCCACCCGCGCCTTGAGGGCCTGGAGAAAGGCCGAGTACACCTTCTCGTGGACGTAGATCCGCTCCACGCCGCCGCAGGACTGCCCGGCGTTCTGCATCCCCGCCCAGACGGCGCCGGCGGCGGCCCGGTCCACATCCGCGTCCTCGCAGACGAGCATGGGGTCGTTCCCGCCCAATTCCAGGGACAAGGGCGTCAGGGTTTCGGCGGCCTTGGCCATGAGGGCCTTCCCCACGGGGACGCTGCCGGTGAAGAACAGCTTGTCCACGCCCGTCTCCAGGAAGGCTGGACCCGCCACTCGACCGGGCAGGTTGAGGAAGGAGAAGAGGCCCTTCGGAAGGTCCGCCGCGCCGATGACCTCCGCCAGAGCCACGCCCACCGCCTGGGTCTCGGACGCCGTTTTCAACAGGACGGCGTTCCCCGCCAGGAGAGCCATGACGACCTCGTGGAAGGGAATGCCGAAGGGATAGTTCCACGGCGAAATGATCCCCACCACCCCCCACGGGACCCTCTGGACGACCGAACGCTTGTTGGCAAGAAGCCAGGTGGCCGTCCCCGTCCTCCGGGGGCGCAGAAAACGAGGCGCCATCCGCGCGTAGTAGGTCACCGAGATGGCGGCGGGCAGGATCTCGGTGGCGAGGGCATCGGTCAGGGTCTTGCCGTTGTCGCGCGCCAAGACCCGGGCCAGTTCGTCGGCACGAGAAACGAGGCGGTCCCGGATGGGAAGGACGCGCCGGGCCCGTTCCTTCGGAGGGAGCGCCGCCCATCCGGGCTGGGCCTGCCGCGCCGCCTCCATGGCGGCCCGGAGGTCCTCCAGGGAGTGCAACGGAGACCGCGCGAAGACCTCACCGGTGGCTGGATTCACGCACGGCGTGGCGCTTGGGTTCTGGTCGTTCATGTCCCCCCCCCCTATCGTGCCGCCATTCCATGATAGCGGAGTCGCCATGAACCAGGAATCCCCCCTTTCGGGGGGATCCTCGCGAGTCTGAACCAACTGAAACCGGATCGTGACGCGGGCGCCAGCGACCCCGCCCTTCGGCTAGTCCTTGAGCGCCGCCTGGGCGGCCGCAAGGCGCGCCACGGGCACTCGGAAGGGGGAGCAGGAAACGTAATTGAGGCCGATGGCGTGGCAAAACTCGACGGAGTTCGGTTCTCCCCCGTGCTCGCCGCAGATGCCGATCTGCAGCTTGCGACGGCTCCGCCGCCCGCCCTTTACGGCGATCTTCATGAGTTCGCCCACCCCCTCCCGATCGATGCGCTGGAAGGGGTCCACCGGGTAAATCTCCTGCTCCACATATTGGCCAAGGAATCCGCGGACGTCGTCCCGGGAGATCCCGCAGGCCGTCTGCGTGAGGTCGTTGGTGCCGAAGGAGAAGAACTCGGCGTGTTTGGCGATGGCGCCGGCCGCCACGCACGCGCGGGGCAACTCGATCATGGTTCCGACGAGGTAGTGCACTTTGGCGCCCGCCCTCTTGAAGACCTCCTTGGCGATCCGCCGCGTCATGGCCTCGAAGATTCTCATTTCCTCGGCGGTGGCCACGATGGGGATCATGACCTCGGGCCGGACGGGAAGGCCCTCCTTGGCCACCTCGCAGGCGGCCTCGAGGATGGCCCGGATCTGCATCTCGTAGATTTCCGGATAGGTCACGCCCAGCCGGCAGCCGCGGTGGCCCAGCATGGGATTGTTCTCGTGCAGGCCTTCGATTCGGTCCTCGATCTCCTCGGGGGAGACGCCCAATTCGTCGGCGACAGCCTTCACCTTTTGGGCGAAGACTTCCGGCTTTAACGCCTCGCGAGACGGAAGAAATTCATGAAGAGGAGGATCCAAAAGACGGACCGTGACCGGCCGGCCGTTCATGGCCCGGAAAATGCCGGCGAAGTCCTCCTTCTGCATGGGAAAGAGGTGAGCCAGGGCCTTCTGGCGGTCCTCCTTGGATTCGGAGAGGATCATCCTTCGAACGTAATGAATCCGGTCCCCTTCGAAGAACATGTGTTCCGTGCGGCACAATCCGATACCCTGCGCCCCCAGCTTGACGGCCGTGGCGGCCTGTCCGGGCGTGTCGGCGTTGGTCCAGACCTCGAGGCGCCGGTACTTGTCCGCCCAGGCCATGAGCCGGTCGAATTGCTGAAAGTTGCGGCTCTCCTCGGGCCTCAGTTCGCCGGAAATGACCTGCAACACCTCGCTGGGGCGCGTGGGGAGCTGGCCCAGGATCACCTCCGCCGTGAACCCGTCGATGGAGAGCCAATCCCCCTCGCGGACCACGTTCTCCCCCACCCGCATCTCCCCTTTGGCGTAGTCGATGTCGAGGGCTCCGCAGCCTACGATGCACACCTTTCCCATCTGACGGGCCACCAGGGCCGCGTGGGAGGTCATGCCGCCCATGGCCGTCAGAATCCCCTGGGCGGCGTTCATGCCCCGGATGTCCTCGGGGCTCGTGAACTTCCTCACCAGGAGGACCTTCTCGCCCCGCCGGGCCCACACTTCGGCGTCCACGGCGTTGAATACGACCCTTCCCGACGCTCCGCCAGGACCCGCCGGGAGCCCCTTGGCCACAACCCGCTTCTCCCGGACGGCCTGGAGCTTCGCGCCGGCGTCGAAAATGGGCGACAGGAAGGCGGCGATGCCGTCCGCCTCGGGCCGGAGCACGGCCTCCTTTTCCGAGATGAGGCCCTCGGCCTCCATGTCCACCGCCATCCGAGCCGCCGCGAACGGGTGGCGCTTTCCCGTGCGGGTCTGGAGCATCCAGAGCCGCCCCTCCTCGATCGTGAACTCAAAGTCCTGCATGTCCCGGAAGTGCCTTTCGATGGTGTTCCGGATGCCCACGAGCTGGTTGAACGCCTGGGGGAGAACCTGCTCGAGCTCCGCGATGGGCCTGGGCGTGCGGATGCCCGCCACCACGTCCTCGCCCTGGGCGTTCATGAGGAACTCGCCGTACATCCGGTTCTCCCCCAGGGCCGGGTCCCGCGTAAAGCCCACGCCCGTTCCGGAGGTCTCCCCTAGGTTGCCGAAGACCATGGTCTGGACGTTGACGGCCGTGCCCCAATCACCGGGGATGTCATACAGCTTCCGGTACGCGATGGCCCGGTCATTCATCCACGAGCCGAAAACCGCCCCGATGGCGCCCCACAGCTGTTCCCGCGGATCCTCCGGGAACTCAAGGCCGAGCCGAGCCTTGATCTCGCCCTTGAATAGGGCCACGAGGCGCCGCAGGTCATCCGCCCCGAGGTCCGTGTCGAACCGCGCGCCGACCTCGTGTTTGACCCGTTCGAGGATCACCTCGAAGGGGTCCTCTTCCTTCTTGTCCACCGGCTTGAGGCCCAGGACCACGTCCCCGTACATGGCGACGAAGCGGCGATAGGAATCCCAGGCGAAGCGGGGGTTGCCCGTCCGGGCCGCCAGGCCTTCCACGGTTGCGTCGTTGAGACCCAGGTTGAGGACCGTGTCCATCATGCCCGGCATGCTGGCTCGGGCACCGGATCGGACCGAGAACAGGAGCGGGTTGGAGGGGTCCCCGAAGGTCCGTCCCATGATGGCCTCGACGCCGGCGAGGGCCTCGTCCACTTGCGCTCGAAGGTCGGCCGGATAGGTGCGGCCGTTGGCGTAGAAATAGGTGCACACCTCGGTGGTGATGGTGAACCCCGGCGGGACGGGGATGCCCAGATTCGTCATCTCCGCCAGCCCGGCGCCCTTTCCACCAAGAAGTTCCTTCTGTTTCCCGTGCCCCTCCGCCTTCCCGTTTCCGAAGAAAAAGACCCATTTCGGCATGTTCGTTCCTCTCGTAGACAAGAGGTGGAGTCTATCCCATGCCCATCGGGCGCAGGAAGGGGCGTTCCTCGCGCCCCCGGAAAGTGGGGCACGCCACCCCAATCAGCAGATGTCGAGCAGGTTCAAGTAAAAAGGCAGCGCCACGGGCCGCTGCTCGGGCGCCGGCTTGCCGATGACCAGCGCCGAGGGCGTGAGGGAGGACGGGCTCAGCCCTCGGCCCAACCCGTCCCAGGCGATCACGGTGAGCCGCTGGCCTCCACCCGCCTCCGCTTCCCACATGAGGTGCTTCCCGTTGAGCACGCGGCATCCCTTCGCGTAGAGCCCTTCGATTCCGACCGTCGGCTCGTCGTTCAGCGGCCCAAAGGGGTCCATGACCTCCCACGCGTCCCAGAGCCCCGGGACGTCGTCGGGGAGGATCGGGATGTACGCGACCGGCGCGGGCGCGTCGGGAGACCGCTCGGCGGCCTCGGCCTGAACTCTCTTCTCCAGGGCGGGGATCTTGTCGGCCTCCACGCTGAACCCGGCCGCTCCGCCGTGGCCCCCGTACCGCAGAAGGAGGTCCGAACAGCGTTCCAACAGGGCCACTACGTTTTCGCCTCCCCACGAACGGGCGGATCCGGTTCCGATCCCCCCTTCTACCGACACGACGAAGGCGCTTTTCCGGAAGGACTCCGCCAGCCTGGCCGCGACGGGTCCAAGCACGCCGCGGTGCCACCGCCCCGATGCCACGAACAGGACGGGCCCTTCGGGGTTCTCCCGCACCCTCGCCGAGGCGTCGTCGTAGGCGGCGGCCTGAAGCGCCCGCCTCTTCCGGTTGAGGCCCTCGAGACGTCCGGACAGGGCCGCGGCTCGCGCCGCGTCCCTCTCCAATAGAAGGTCGAGCACGAGGCGTGCGTCCTCGATTCGCCCCGCGGCGTTGAGGCGCGGGGCGATATGAAAGGCGATGTGGTGGCCCATGATTCGCCCGTTCGCCCCGGCGGCCTTGAACATCCTCGCGAGGGCCAGGTTGGGCGTGGTGGCGAGGGCCGCAAACCCTTCCCGACACACCCGGCGGTTGAGGGGCGTCAGGGGGCTGACGTCGGCCACGGTGGCGATGGCGCCGAGTCTCACGAAGGGTTCGAGGCTCAGGGGGCGCCCCAGGAGGTCCCCCACGCGACGCACGAGCTGGAGGGCCACCAGGGTGCCGCAGAGGGCCCGGTCCGGGTGGTCCGGCTCCATGTGGGGATTGACGATCCATCCCGGGGGTTGCTGGTCCGGGGAAGGCACGTGGTGGTCCGTCACCACGAGGTCCACGCCGTGCCTGGCGAGATCCGCCCCCGCCTCCCTGGCGTTCGTGCCGCAGTCCGTCGTGAGGACCAAGGATGCCGAGCCCGAGAGGGCGGCGGACACACTGGACTCAGAGAGGCCGTAGCCGCCTTCGAATCGCGAGGGGATGTACACGTCGGGCGAGGCCCCCAGGGTCCGAAGCGCGCCCGTCAAGACGGCGGCCCCCATGAGGCCGTCCACGTCGTAGTCCCCGTGGATGAAGATCTTCTCCCCAGCCCGGACGGCGCGGACCACGCGGTCCGCCGCTTCACTCAAGTGGGGAATGCGAAGGGGGGAAGGCCATTCGACCCGGGAGGGGTCCAGATACTCCTCGATCCCTTCGTCATCGGGAAAGCGCACGGCCAGAAGGAGAGCGGCCGTTCGGGAGAGACCGAACCGCAAGGCGATTTCGGCCCGGCGGCCCTCCATCCCGGATTGCGCCACCCACCGGATGCCCACTCCCGCTCGCCTCCCCGGGGTTCGTCGCCGGACGCGCGACGCCCAACGGTCCTAGTCTAACTATGAAAAACGCCGGAGATTGCTCTCCGGCGCCGGGTCGCCCGCCGCGCAGGGGCGGGGGGTGTTTTTGGTGGAGCTAGGGGGGATCGAACCCCCGACCTCTTGAATGCCATTCAAGCGCGCTCCCAGCTGCGCCATAGCCCCACCAGGCGGGTAATTATAGCGAATCCATACGGGTAGGTCAAGCCGGCCGCAGGGGCGTCTCCCGAATCGCTCGAGACAGACCCTCCCCTCCGGAACCGGGTTCCCCGGGACGGTCCCAAACCAACTCCACGCGGAGGGCTCGCCTCCGGTCCTACAGTCCGACGTGGCGGGCATTCCGCCTTGAGCAGGGCGAATCCGCCGTTCCCCCGCGATCCTAGCGGCGGGTCCGGCGGATGCCGACTCGGGACAGTTCCAGGGATTCCACTTTGAGGCGGGCGAGACTTTCGGTGCGTCGAGCCAAGGGCGACTCCTTTCCAAGGTGGATCAACGGCGACCACCGCCCGCCGCGGGCCTCCCTGGGGCATGTGGCTTGGGCCCTGCGCCCGCGGCCTCCGTAATATGGGTTCCCGGGCCGCCGTTTTCAAGCAGACTCCCGAACGGTCTTCGGACAGGGCGGGGCCGCGCCTCATGGCTCCTCATGGTGATGGCCGGCCCAGTGAAGGTGAGGGTGGCGGTGGAGCACGTCTCCATGCCGGTGGGAGTGAATGTGAATCAAGTTGGCGCGGTCCAGCAGCGCGAGGTCCGACAGAACTTCATCCGCCGGGGCCTCGGCGAGCAGCCGGTGCCCCGGCGACAACACCACCGCACGGTCCGCCAGGTGCGGCAGCAGGAGAAGCTCGTGCGTGGCCGTGATCAGGGTGAGGCCCGCCCCGTGGAGCTGTTCCAGGATATCGAGAAGGCGGGACTGGCTTCGCGGGTCAAGCCCGGCCGTCGGCTCGTCCAGGAGAAGCACGGAGGGGCCCGCCGTGAGCAGGGAAGCCAGAGCCACTCGCTTCTTTTCCCCCGTGCTGAGGCTCTGGGGCGGGCGGTCCCGCAAGTCCGAGATTTCCATCAAATTCAATACGGTTTCCACCCGTTCCTCGGCTTCCTCGCTCGGGAGGCCCAACTGCCTCGGGGCGAACAAAAGTTCCTCCCTCACGGAAGGGCTGAAAAGCTGGGCATCCGGGTTTTGAAAAAGGAGGCCGACGCGCCTCCGGAAGTGGCGGACGGCCTCTCCGTCTTCGAGAGAATGGGCCTCGATGGGATTCCCTTCGAAGTCGATCCGGCCCCCCTGGGGAAAGTAAAGTCCGTCGAGCAGGAGCAGGAGCGTGGTCTTGCCCGACCCGTTTGCGCCCAGAAGGGCCACACGCTCTCCCTTCCGCACGGTGAAGGAGACCTCCTCCAGGCTCGGAGGTCGCCCCGGGTAGGCGAAGGTCACTCCCCGGATTTCAAAGAGCGGCGGCTTATAGAGGTCGCTCACTGTCGCTCCAACCAAAGCAAGAAAAGGCCCACCCCTGCGGCGACCGCGGGCAGGAAGAACGCCTTCGGTTCGACCGGCGACACACCGACCAACTGGGGGGCCTCCGCCGTGCATCCCCGCGAGACCATGGCGAGGGTAACCTCCTCCGCCAGGCGCCGCGTCCTTCGGTAGAGGCTGCCCAGGCCCGCGCCCACCCACGCCTGCTCCTCCCGCAAATCCCCACCCGCAAGGCTGCGGCTGAGCCGGGCCAGGTGCATCTCCTGGGCGCATTGGGACAGGACCTGAAGATAGCGGTGGCCCATGGACAGGAGGGCGAGCAGGAGGGACGGAACCCTCCAGGCGGCGAGGCCCTTGAGGATTTTTCCGAAGGGAAGAAGGTGTCCCATGAGCGCGACCCAGGCGACGGACGCGGTGGATCTCATCGCGAGCCGTGCGGCAAGGTAGACCCCCGTGTCCGTGACGGCCCAGGGGGGTGTTTTACCCTGTGTGGGACCGCCGGGTGGAACCAGGGCCTGGCCGGGAGAAATCCATGCGAAAAGGGCAGGAAAGGCAACGATCAAAGAGAACAGGGCGGAGGCCGCCACAAGCGCGGCCGGCCGGCCCCGCCCTCCGCCGCTGGCCAGAAGCCCCCCGAGCGGCACCACCAGAAGCACACCGAGCAGGAAGGGGGTTCGAGCGAAGGCCACCACAAGGATCGCCATGAGAACGGTGGCCACGAGCGAGGCAGGGCCCGCGCGATCGGCCAAGGCGAACAGCCCCGAGGGCGGCGGGTCCTCCAAGTGGGTCCAAAGCCTTGACAGCGCAAGCAAGGCCCGCCTCAGTCCCCTGCTCCTTGGCCGCCCCGGAAGGGGTCCCTCGACCCGACCTCCCTCCGCGCCCGAAACCCCTTCGAGAAGCCAGGCCGGCACGTCAGCCACGGTCGCCCCTCACGCGCGTGACGGTCTTCAAGCCCACGTACAGGGCCCCAAGGACTGCAATCCCCAGCGCTCCCGCGAGGAGATATCCCAAGGGACCGGCCTCCTCCGCGTAGTCGGGCACGGGGGCCCTCCAGAAGGCCGCCCATCGTTCGAGTCGGGCGGGAACGTATCCCAGCATGACGATCAGTTCCTCGGGCGACCACTCGCCCCAAGCCGCGGCGGCCCCTGCCCATCGGGGGACGAGGAAGCCCAGCGGCGTCAGGACGAGCAGGACCAGAAGCCACCCCCACAGCTTCCGATAGGGGGCGGCGGGGACCGCCGGGCCGGGGGCTAACCCGGGCTCCGTCCTGTCCAGCCACTTCAGCGCCACGGAGGTTACGATGGCCTCCACGAAGCCGAAGAGTAGAAGGTGTTCGGCGGCCATCACGGGCACGGCCACGCCGAGCCCGTATGGACAGTACAACGGTCGTCCCGAGGCGTCGCTGGCCAGGAGGGGCTGGATGCCGAGGAGCCCTGCCGTGGCGAGGGCCGCCGCGTTCAAGCCCGCGTACGCGGCGAAGCCGGCCGCAAGGTATCGACGGCGCGAGTCAGGAGGCGCCGTCGCCCCCGTCAGGCGAAACGCCGCCCAACCCGCGAGAGGCATGATGCCCGCCATGGTCAAGCAGTTCGCCCCCAGGGCCGTGATCCCGCCGTCCCCAAATAGGAGCGCCTGCAGAGCCAGGGCCAGGGACACGGAGATCACGGCGGCCCAGGGTCCCAGGAGGAGGGCCACCAGCACGCTGCCCACGGCGTGCCCGGTGGTTCCCCCGGGGATGGGTATGTTGAACATCATGATGAGAAACGAGAAGGCGGCGCCCAGGGAAAGGAGGGGGATTCGCCGCACCTCCAGGCCCTTTCGAAGATGGCGCAGGGCCGATCCCCAGACGGGCACCATGATCCCCCAGGTCGCGAGGGCCGTGGCCGGTCCCAAGTATCCGTCCGGGATGTGCATCGGCTATTTCCCTCCCCTCACCAGCGCAGCGTCAGGCCGACGGAGCCGTTGATCCCCGCCATGGGGTAGCCGGGTCGGAAGGAGTACTCCCGGTTGAGCAAGTTTTCTCCGGCCACGTGGATTTCGCCCGAAGCGCCGGAGCGGCCCTCCCAGATGGACCTGGCGATCCTCGCGTTGACCAGGAAATGGGCCCCGATCCATTCCTGGGTGCGCGCAAAGCGCGGATTGAGCACGTTGCGGGCCCCCACGTACTGTGCGTCCCCCGAGATCCGGGTCCCGCCGCCCACCACCGCCGTGACGCCACCCGAAAGGGTCCACTTGGGCGTTTCGGGGATTTCCGCTCGTCCCGTGCTCGCCGTGCATGCCCCCAAGAATACGGCAACCCGCGGCGACGGGGCCAGCCGAACCTCTCCCATGGCTCCCTTGACCGTGTATGCTCCGAGGTTGGCGAAGCCGGGCGGAAAGGGCGGGGGCGGAGCAAATCGGAGGGCGTTTTCCACCTTGTCCGAAAAGAGAGTCAGATCGGCCGAGGCCGCCCCTCCTGCGTCCCATCCGACTCCCACCTCCGTGTGGGTCAAGGTTTCCGCCTTCAGGCCCGTCCACTTTCGATCCGGATAGGCGGGACCGAACATGATCGCGGCATACACGCCGGGGTAGCTGAATGAGCGCGAGTGTCCCCCGTGGAGGACGAGTCCTTTCCAGGCCGCCGTGAGGCCGAACTGTCGGCCGGTCTGGTCTTCGAAGTAGCGGGCGTCGTTGGCTCGGATTCCCAACGAGGGGGTGACCTGGAGCGTTTCTCCGAAGGTTTGGCTCACCAGGAGATACGGAGCCCGGTTCCGGAAGAGCCGCCGGGGGCTCGGACGCGTCGGGTACGGCCGCAGTTCCTGGAAATGGCCGCCGAAGGTGTCGTCATCCAGACCCAGGGTGATGCGCCCGCCGGACCAGGGTGTGAAGTTCTGTCGAATCCTCACGCCATACCCCTCGTATTCGGTGCGCGTCACGAAGGCGTGGCCTGCCCCCGAATCCCACTGGAGCCAGCGGGCGATCCCGTCGTTGTCGTAGACCTTCACGTACCCGTCTCCCCAGGCAAAGCGGTTCTCCAAGGTGCCGAGCAGGAGCGTGTTCCGGATCGGATAGCGAGGGGTCACGGGGGGCCTGGGGGCCTCCTCCCGTCCTGGATCCTCGGCCCAGGAATCCGTGTGGTGGACTTGAAAGGAGACCTGCCAGTGGTCCGCGAGTTCCATCTCGCCTCTTCCGTAAGCCCTGGCCACCCGCCCCCCGGCGTCCCTTCGGTGGCCGTCGCTTCGAAGGACGCTTCCCTGCAGATAGAGCCCTCCCCGCCCCAGCGGGATGCCCTCTTCGGCCTTCACGCCGAACTGGGAATAGGAGCCTCCGAAGAGAACCGCTTGGCCATTCGCCGCCTCGGCGGGGCGCTTGGGAACCAGGTTGACGGCGCCAAAGGCCATGTTTCCGAACAAGACGGGCTCCGGGCTCTTGTATACCTCTATGGAATCCGCCGCATCGGTGTTGAGCAGGTCCAGAATGGGATGGGTCCACACCGAGACCACGACCGGAACGCCGTCCACGAGGGTGGCCACTTCTCCGCCCGGGCGCCCCGCGCCCTGCCCGCGAATGTAGATGGCTCCGCCGTCTGCCCCTCCGTAACTGCCGATGGGGTTGTACCGGCTGATGGTGAGCCCCGGGATTCGCCGCAGGGCGCTCGCCAGGTCCTGGGCGTTGAGGTCCTCGATCTGTCCCTCCGAGACCACGGAGAGGAGGGTGCCCTGGACCGTGCTCTCCAGGCTCTCCTCGACGGGTTTGGCGCGAACTGTCACCTCGGTGGAGCCCAGGTACCCTGCCTTTGGAAGAGCTTCAGGGAGTTGGGTAAGGAGCGGCGCATCCTCCGCGAGCACCCATGCCCCCGTCAGGACCCCCAGAGCCACGACGAGGCCCTCGCCTGACCGGTTGGTCTTTTGTCCTTCCATTCTTTCCCCCCCTCCGCCCTGTACACGGAAAGCGTGCCACCTAATTGAAAATAGTAGCACCTGGGCTTCGCCGGCGCAAGCCAGGAAGCCTCTCGACTTCCGTCCCGAAAAACCGATTCAGTGAAGAGTGGCTAGAGAATGCACCGGGATCGATCCCACCGCATCGATCCCTCGGATCGTCCTTTATGGAGAGTCACTTGCGCAGGAACGAAAGGCGGCGATTCACCTCGTCCAGCACTTTCAGCCGGGCGTGGTTCTTGTCTTCGCCCTCCACGAGTACCCAGGGCGCCTGGCTCGTGCTGGTCTTTTCAAAGGTGTCCAAGGCCGCCGCCTCGTAGGCGTCCCACTTGGCCCGGTTCCGCCAGTCCTCCTGGGTGATTTTGTATTGCTTGTAGGGCGTTTCCTGCCGCTCCTTGAACCGCCTCAACTGTTCCTTCGAGGAGATGGCCAACCAGAACTTGATCAGAATGTGGCCGAACTGCGCCAGCTCCTCTTCGAACCCGTTGATCTCCGCGTAGGCCCGCTGCCATTCCGCCATCGTGCAGAACCCCTCCACCCGCTCCACCAGCACCCGTCCGTACCAGGACCGGTCGAAGATGGTCACTCGTCCGAGCCGGGGGAGGTGGCGCCAGAATCGCCACAGGTACGGGTGGGCGCGCTCCTCCTCGGTGGGGGCTGCGATGGAGATGTGCCGCGCATTGCGCATGTCCATGGCCGCCGTGAGACGCCGGATGGCGCCTCCCTTGCCAGCGGCGTCCGGACCCTCGAAGACCAGAATCAAGGACCGCTTCTCCTCGTACAGCCGGCGCGAGAGGAAGGAGAGTTCGGCCTGTTTCTTCTTCAGGGCTTTTTCGTACCGACTCTCCTCGACCTTCTTTCCCAGGTCGAGGGCCCTGAGCACGTTCACTTGGGGCGGCTTGGCGAGATAGGGGCGCCTTTCCGGGGGCGGCGCCTTGGAGTCGCGCGTCAGCCTTTCCTTCAGGCTCTCCAGGAGAACCTCCCCGACTTTCAGGTCCCGGTACCGCTTGTCCGTTGCCTCCAGGATGTGCCAGGGAGCCCATCCGGTGGACGTGTGCATCAGCGCCTGCTCCGACACAGACCTGAACCGGTCGTATTTCCCGAAGAATTTCCAGTCGCGCGGGGTCACGCGCCAGCGCTGATCGGGGTCCTTTTCAAGGGCCTTGAGCCGGCGCCGCATCTGGTCCTTGGAGATGTGAAGCCAGATCTTGACCAGGGCTACGCCCTCCTGATCCAGCATCTTCTCGAAATCGCAGATGGCGTCCAGGCGCCTGTGGAAGCGCCCGTCACCGATTCGGCCGAAGGTCCTTTCCACAATGGGCTCCGTGTACCAGGATCCCAGGAAGATCCCCATTCGGCCCTTTGCGGGAAGCCTCCTCCAAAACCGCCACATGAAGGGACGCTCCCGCTCTTCGTCGGTCGGATCCGAAAGCGCGTGGATTTCAACGCCCCTCGCGTCCAGCCACTCCAGCAGCCGGTTGATGGCCTCCGCCTTTCCGGCCCCCTCCACCCCCCCGACGAGCACCACCGCCGCCGTATTCGAGGCCGCGAGATCCCCCTGCGCCTTGAGCAATCCACTGCGGAGCGGCCCGACGGCAGCCTTGTAAGCTTCTTTCGAAACGCGCTGACCGAGTTCCGCCGTCTCGAACATGGCAGTCCCCCTTCCCTTCGTTCTTGTGAGTGAATTATACGGACCCGGCGTTTGGAGTGCCAATCTGCGCAAGCCATCCCTGTGGCCAGAATGGCCTTCCCAGCTCTCCACATCCCCGGGAGAGGACCCGAGGCCGTGTTCCTGAGCGTTCCCGGCCCCAGCCTCTCCCCTGTCGCCGCGGATTGCGATCGCTCCCTCTTCGGTCGCGCTCTCGCCCGCGGCCCTCAGGGTCCCCTCTGCGGCTTCAACTCCCGCGAAATTCAATGGCGGCCCTAGAAAAAAGGGAGGGCGCAACCCTCCCTTTCGGTTTGCTGGTGGAGGCGGCGGGATTCGAACGCAAGGGCCGCGGGAGCCTCGCGCCTCCCGAGTCTCGGCGCTGCGTTCCACGCGCGCCCTAGCGTTCCCGGCCCCAGCCTCTCCCCTGGGGCCGCGGCTTGCGATCGCTCCCTCTTCGGTCGCGCTCTCGCCCGCGGCCCTCAGGGTCCCCTCTGCGGCTTCGACTCCCGCGAAATTCAATGGCGGCCATAGAAAAAAGGGAGGGCGTAACCCTCCCTTTCGGTTTGCTGGTGGAGGCGGCGGGAGTCGAACCCGCGTCCGAAAATGCCGGCCAAGGCAGCGTCTACGCGCGTAGCCGGTTCCTCGATCCTTCGCTCACCGCCTCTGGAGCCGGCAATTCGGCGGGTCGCTATCCCCTGAGTCTTTTCCGTTTCGGCCGGGGAGAACCGAACCGGAGCATCCCGCTAGCGTCGTTCCTGAAAGCCCGCGGGCGAAGCCTTCAGGAACGTGGCGGACTTACGCCGCCAGAGCCAAGTTATCGTTGGCAGTTGATGTTTTCCGGTCGTTTTACGAGAGCCCGGAACTCGGCGCGCGACCACCTCCCGCACATCCCCGTCGAAACCGTTTCGCCCCCGGGGTTTCGTGCCGTCGGTAATATAGGCCCTGCGGTCCTTTCCCGCAAGGGAGCCGGGACCGAGATCGGCCGCGTGGATGCCCCGGGCACCTGTTTCTGGTATTCTCCAGAGCCATGCGAGCGCGCGCGATCCGCCTCTGGGCACGCAGGACCGGAACGACCCTCTGGAGCTGGACCCTTCTCGGAATCGGCCTCCTGGGCTTCGTGGCAGCGGTCAAGGCCTTCTTCATCCCGAACCAGCTCTTGAGTGGGGGCGTGACGGGCCTGGCTCTCCTCGCTCACGCGCTCTTCGACTGGCCTGTCGGTCTCCTCGTGTTTCTTCTCAACGTCCCCATCTTTCTCCTGGGAGCATGGGACGTGGGCAAGAAATTCGCCGCCCTCTCGGCAGTGGCGGTGGTGGGATTCTGGCTCATGGCCGATTATCTGCCCATCCCGCCCCTCACCCAGGACCCTCTCCTGGCCGCCATTTTCGGCGGCGCACTGGGGGGCGTCGCCGGGGCGCTGGCGCTCCGCTCGGGGGGCTCCCTCGGAGGCTTCGACATTCTGGGCGTGGTCCTGAACCGTCGATTCAGTTTGGGTGTCGGGGAGGTGCAGCTCTTTCTCAACGGGGCGCTTGTCCTGGCCTCGGGGCTCCTCGAGAGTCCCGAAAGGGCCATGTACACCCTGGTGGCCATCTACGCGGCGGGGCGGGCCATGGACGCCATGATGGCTCCCCGTCCCCGAAAGGCCGTTCTGATCGTCTCCGCCCACCCCGCCGAGATCCAACGGAGGATTCTGAACGAAATGGCCCGGGGCGTGACGATCTTGAAGGCCCGGGGCGCCTTCAGCGGCCAGGAGCAGGACGCCCTCCTTTGCGTCATCACGCGGTACGAGTTGCGGGAATTGCGGGACATAGTCCGCTCCGAAGATCCCCACGCCTTCGTCAGCGTCCTGGAGGCCTCGGATGTCATCGGACGATTCCGCCAACCTACCGCCTTCGCCCTGTGGAAGAAACAGCGCCAGCCCGGGGGCCTGTGACCGCGTCCTGCGCGCTGAAACCTCTCGATGCTCACTTGCGTATAAATTTTTTCGCGCCCCGGCGGTCCTTGCCGGGGGCCGTCACCTCGTGGGGGAGGAACCATGACATTTGGCAGGCGGGTCTCTGGCGGATTCGGTGTGTTCTGCGCGGCTCTGATCGCGGCGGTTTCGGGCGCGACGGCTCTCCGGGCGGACGAGGGAATGTGGCTGTACGAGAGGCCTCCGCTGGACCTCTTGAAGGAGCGGTACGGCTTCGTTCCCGACGCGGCCTTTCTGGACCGCCTCCGCATGGCCTCGGTCAACATCCACGCCTCGGCGTCCTTTGTTTCTCCCGAGGGGCTCATCCTGACCAATCACCACGTGGCCCTGGGATCCGTGCAACGTCTCTCCTCGCCCGAGAACAACTACGTTCGGGACGGCTTCTACGCCCCCACCCGTGACAAGGAGATCCCGATCCCCGGTCTCACGATCCGGGTTCTGGTTTCCATCGAGGATGTCACCTCGCGGATCGAGGCCGCGTGCGCGGGCGCCTCGAGTCCAGCCGACGCCTTGAAGAAACGGAACGCCGCCGCCGCCGCCATGGAGTTGGAGTGCAGGCGAACCACGGGCCTTGAGGGGGAGGTGGTCGCCCTCTTCGGGGGAGCGCGCCACCACCTGTATCGGTACAAGGAGTACACGGACGTCCGTCTGGTCTTCGCGCCCGAGTTGCAGGCCGCCTTCTTCGGAGGCGACCACGACAACTTCACCTATCCGCGGTTCGACCTGGACCTGGCCTTCCTCCGCGCCTACGAGGGTGGACGTCCCGCCCGCATCGAGCACTATCTCCCCGTCAACCCGGACGGTTGCCGGGAAGGAGACCTGGTCTTCGTATCGGGCCATCCTGGGGACACGGACCGCCTTGTGACCGTGGCCGGGCTGAACTACTTCAAGAACGTGACGCACCCCAAGAAAATCGAGGCCCTTCTCCGCCGGCAGGCCCTTTTGAACGCCTACTCGGCCAGGAGTCCCGAAGCCGCACGGAGGGCCCGCACCAACCTCTACTTTTTCGCCAACTCCCTGAAGTCCACGGAGGGAGAACTCCGGGGGCTGAGGGATGAGATTCTCATGGGCAAGAAGAAGTCCGCCGAGTCGGACCTGCAGGCCGCCGTCATGGGGGACCCATCCCTTCGCGCTCGCTTCGGCTCCGCCTGGAGCGACCTGGAAAGGGCCTACGCGTGGGCCGCCGAGAACGAGGCGGAGACACGCCTGAAGGGCGACATGCCCGGGGGTGGCTGGGGGCGCCTCACCTCCCACGCCCTCACCCTTGTGCGATACGCGGAGGAGATCCGGAAACCGGACGCGGAGCGGATTTCAGGCTATCACGATTCGGACCTTCCCGGGGTGCTCCGCCGCCTCTCCAGCCCCTCCCCCACCTACACCGACCTGGAAGAGGTGTTTCTCGCCGACGACCTGGAGCGGCTCCTGGAGACCTTCGGGGCCGATGATCCCTACGTAAAGACCCTGCTGGAAGGCAAGACGCCCCGCGAGGCGGCGAGGGAAGCCCTGTCCGGCACCCGCCTGGGGGATACCGCCTTCCGCCGGGAACTGCTCAAGGACGCCGGAAAGGGCATCGCCGCCTGTGAGGACCCCCTTCTGCGCCTCGCCCGGAGGGCCGACCCCTTTATTCGGGACGTGGAACGCCGCTACGACGAACACGTGGCGGCGGTCGAGGAAGAGGCCTACGCGCGCATCGCCCAGGCGGGCTTCGCCGTGTATGGCGACAAGTCCTATTCGGACGCCACGGGAACGCTGCGCCTGGCCTTTGGAACCGTATCCGGCTACCCCTTCGCCTCCACCCTCGTGCCCCCCTTCACGACTTTCTACGGTCTGTACGACCGCGCTTATTCGTTCGGCGACCGGGACGACTTTGCGCTCACGAACCGCCAAAGGGAAAGGCGGGCTTCGGTTCGGCTCGAGACGCCGCTGAATTTCGTCTGCACGGCCGACATCACCGGCGGGAACTCGGGAAGCCCCGTCGTGGCGAAGGACGGAAGCCTCGTGGGCCTTGTCTTCGATGGGAACGACGCGAGCCACCCCAACGCCTTCGTCTACGACGAGCGCCAGGCTCGATGCGTGGCCGTGGATATCCGGGGGATCCTCGAGGCCCTCGACAAATACTACGACGCCGGCGCCCTGGTGCGGGAAATGCTGGACGCCTCCAGGAGACCGTAAACCGCGAGGCGGCCTTCCAAATCGACTCACACGCGGCGCAAGTCTCCGAGCCCGCGCCCGCCTCCTCCGGATCCCATCCGCCGCGCCAGGCCATCCAGGAGGGCGGTTGCCGTTTCGGAGGCCCGGGGAGGGAGGGGCCGGGGGCCTGGACCTGCGGCCAGAGCGGCCTCCATGTATCTGGAAATCCCACCCACGTCGGGGCAAACCGTGATCCAGCTCCGCGTTTCCATGAACGCGATGTTCGCCCTTTCCTGTCCCGGCAGGCTGGGCAGCACCACCGCCCGCTTTCCCGCCGCGAGGGCCTCCGTGAGCGTGAGTCCGCCCCCTTTTGTGATCAGGACGTCCGCCGCGGCGAGGAGTTGGGGCAGGTCGGTCCGGTAGCCCAGAACCCGGAGTCGCTCGGGGTGGGCCTGGGCATCCGGAATCATGGACCGACGCAGGGTTTCGTTCAGCCCGCACACCAGGATCACATTCCATCGGGGCAGCCCCAGGGCCGCCTGGACGGCCTCTCGGAGGGGGCCGGCCCCCACTCCGCCCCCGACCACGAGCGCCGTCGGGAGCTCCGCGTCCAGCCCCAGCTCCATGAGGGCCGTTCGGTCCGGAACCATGTCCTCGAACCCCGGCGCGATGGGGATCCCTGTGACCGCGAGACGGTCTTCCGGCACCCCGCGCGCCCGGAAGGCCACGGCCAGGTCTTCGTGGGGGAGCAGATAGAGATCCACCTCCGGACGGACCCAGAGCGGATAGCCGTCGTAGTCCGTGAGGACCACCGCCAGCCGGAACCCCGCCCTTCCCGTGGCCTTGAGGTCGGCCGCGATTTCCATGGCGTTGATCTGCGTCGCGACCACCAGGTCGGCTCCCTCCGACTCCCGCTCGAAGCGGCGGACGGCGCGGCCCGCCAGGGGGGCGGAGGCGAGGCGGCCCCGCGAGGCAAAGTAAGGGGAGCTGTAGAGGAAGTCCCATCCCCGGGGGAACTTCATCACCAGGGTCAGGTATCCCTTGCGAAAGAGCCAGTCGTATTCGCGCGGGACCCAGTCTTCCAGACGCGATACCGAAGCCTGGTGCCCACGGGCCTCCAGGTTCCTCCGAAGCGTCTCGGCGACCCTGTGGTGCCCCGTCCCCAAGCCGAAGGAGGCCACCAGGCTTGTCGGCCTCATCGTCGGCTGCGAAGGAAGGCCATCTCGAGCGGGTAGTTCTCCACCGCGTAAGTCGCCAGGACGGTGCACGCCGCCGCAAAGAGGACGCCGCCAATGGAGTCCAGGACCCAGTGGAAGCCCAGGTAGAGCGTGGAGTAAACCACCAGGGCCGCCAGGACGAGCATGGTCCTCCTCAGCCTGCGGTTGGCGCTCTCGGTGATCAGGAGCGCGTACGTGACGGCCAGGGACGTGTGAAAGGAGGGGAAGCAATTGTTCAGCCCGCTCAGGGGCCTGAGCCCCTCGATGAGGACCGGCGAGATCGTGTTCATGAGCAGGCTCACGGATCCGTCTCCGGAAGCCCACCGTTCGGAGACGGGCACCAGGATGTAGAAGGGCAGGATCAGGAGGTAGTTGAAAAGGGTGCCCCAGAAAATCTTCCTCCCAAGGGTCCTCTCCCCGCCCGCATAGGCGGAGAGGACCGCCACCACGCCCAGGACCGGAAACACGTACAGGTAGATCACCGACAGGGCATAGGTGAGGGCGGGAAACTGGACGAGTTGAAAGAGCGCTGCGGTGGAACCCTCGATCCGGAGGAAAAGGGACGTGAAATCCCAGCCAAGGTAGCTCGTGATCTGCGGGTCGAACCGGGTTTCCAGAATGTCCAAAAGGATGATTCCGACGACGGTCAAAAGGTAAAAAAGCGCATGGGTGGAAAAGGCGTGCTCGCGCACGAAGGGCCAGACCACACCCACGGGTCCCTTTCGTGGGTGAAGCCAGAGCAGGAGAGCGATGAGCGAAAAGCCTGTCAGACAAAAACCGAGAACCAGGATCTCATCCACGGCCCGTCACCCTGCACAGTAGCCCTTCATACTGAATACATTAGACGATTCGGGGCCGGCCCGCAAGAGGTGGGGACCTGTTGCCTCACGTAAGAATCTTCCCGAAATGGTATTTGTTGCCTCATGTAAAAATCAATCCGAAACGCGGTGCCTTCTGACCGCAGCAGGGACTGTGGGAAGGGTGGGAAACCCCGGAGGGGTTTTCCAAGCCCCTGTGGGAAAGCCGGAGGC